>Ga0157370_10000070_pt1 | contig 112014 bp, 100 predicted proteins | sample C35metaG_FD_113463 | JGI IMG/M metagenome (GOLD analysis project Ga0157370, IMG submission 113463) | Corn rhizosphere microbial communities from Kellogg Biological Station, Michigan, USA - C3-5 metaG | ecosystem: Host-associated > Plants > Roots > Rhizosphere > Soil | place: USA: Michigan...
CGATTTCATGCGCGGTGACTACCGTTTCCAGCGCGCGAACCAGGCGGCGGATCGTGCCACGGTCATCAACGAAGGCAGCATCACCGCGCGCAACGGCGGCTACGTGGTGCTGGCCGGCGACTACGCGGCGAACAAAGGCATTGTGCAGGCGCAGCTCGGCACCGCCATGCTCGCTTCGGGTGATGCCCTGACTCTGCAGACCTCCGGCAGCGGCCTGGTCAGTTACAAAGTCGACAAAGCCACCGTCGCGCAACTGGCCGGCGTGGAAAACAGCGGACAGATTCTCGCCAACGGCGGCCGCGTGATCATGACCGCCGACGTCGCCAATGATCTCGCCGCCACCGTGGTCAATAACTCGGGTCTGGTGCAGGCGCAAAGCCTCGTTGAAAAAGACGGCGCGGTGTATTTCGCGGGCACTGGCGGCAGCGTAGTGAACAGCGGCACCGTCGACGTATCGGCACACGCAGGCGCCAACGGCGGCAAGGTGGACATCCGCGCCACCGGCGATATCAGCCACGAAGCCGGCAGCCTGATCAACGCCAGCGGCGCCGCCACCGGCACATCGAACGCCGGCACCGTGTACACCTGGGCCGACGGCACCAACCACTACAAGAAAGACGCCAGCATCGTCGCCCGTGGCGGCGCTGAAGGCGGCGATGGCGGCCAGGTCGAGCTGTCGGGCAACACCGTGCTGAACCGCAGCACCGTCGATTTGCGCGCGCCGAAAGGCAAGCTCGGCACCCTGACCCTCGACCCGACGGCCATCACCATCGCCAACGGCGCGGGCATCGATGCCGGCGACCAGAGCACGATTTATGAAGAAAATCTCGAAGCGCAGTTGAAGACCGGCAACATGGTGCTCGCCGCCACCGGCCCGAACGCCAGCATCACCCTCGCCGACCTCACCGACGGCATGCTCGATGGCAGCAACAACGGCGCCGGTGGCTCGTTGACCCTGACCGCCTCGGGCAGCGGCATGCCGACCATCCGCTTCGACAACGTAACCAACACCATCAAGGTCGATAGCGCGTTGAACCTGGCCGTCGACAACGGCGCCGGCAGCCATGCCGTGGGCTCGCTGGCCCTGGGCAATCTCGACGCTGGCACGTCCATCGACCTGAAAGCCGGCAGCATCAGTGCCGGCAACCTCAGCATCGCGAAAACCATCAACAGCAGCACCAACAGCAGCTACAACATCAATGCCCGCGCCTACGCCGGCAACCTCAACCTGGGCAACGTCAAGGTCGATGTCACCAACACGGCAGCAGCCGGCGTCAGTGCGGCGGTCGCCTTGCGTGCCGACGGCGTCATCACGACCGGCGACGTGTCGGCCAAAGCCAAAGGTCTGGGCTACTACAACTACGACTGGAGCACCGCCGGCAACGCCGCACCCAGCTACCTGGGTCAGCAACCGTGGACGCTCGACAGCCAGGGCGACCATGCCATCAAGGCCCAACTGAATATCGAAGCAACCGGCAACGTCAGCACCGGCGCCATCGACGTCAGCGCCATCGACACCAATACCGCGTTCGATACCGACCGCGGTGGTTACTGGCAAACCCAGACCGCCACTCAGCACAACTTCTGGCGTCCGACCGCAGCGTCGGCAAGCGCTACGATTCTGTCGGGCGGCAATGTCAGCATCGGCGGCACAACCAGCGTCATCGCCGACGGCTACGCCATGAACAGCTACTCGGAAACCGAGAGCTGGCGAACCATGGTCGACAACTTCAACTACACCAGCGGCAGCCAGACGGTTAACACCACCACAACCGACGGCAACGGCCAGCCGGTCAATCAACAGACGGTGAACAACTACAACAACCTCAAAGGCTCGGTAAAAGGCGCCGGTGGCGACCGCTATATCTGGCAATTCGGCTCGTACACGGTGATCAACGGCGCGAGCGTGAACAACAGCCCGAACATCAACGTGCGCACTGACAGCAGCACCAGCAACCAGACCACCAGCCGTTATTCGGGCCTGAGCGGCTTGAGTTCCACACTGGACATAAACGCCGCCGGCTCGGTGAGCATGGATGGCATGGACGTGCGTTCGGTCAACCACTCGGCCTCCGGCAACGCCTCGTACACCGATGCAAACTGGGGCCAGCAAGACACCGCATACGGGTTGAATGGCACCGGTTCGAGCTTCACCTCGGCGAGCCGCGAAGTCGATTACTCCGACACCTTCAACACTGCCTATACCGCTGCGGCGTCCACCTCCACCGCCAACATCACCGCTGGCGGCGCCGTGAACATGGGCGGCGGTTCCAATTACGACGTCATCGCCGGCTTCCCGCAAAGCAGCGTGCCGGGCGCGGCCAGCATGAACGTGCTGGCGCACAACGGGCCGATTTTTATCGGCAGCGACGTCACGGTCAGTGGCTCCAGCGCCAACGACATCACGCTGACCATTCACGCTGACAACGGCGACATCATTGGCTCGGACATGGCCGCCAGCGTTTCCAACGGCTACTACAACGCCGATGCCCGCGCGACCATCAGCACCGATGCCGGCAACATCCACCTGGGCGGTGTGGCGGTAGCGGGTCAGCGCTCGGCATTTGTTGACGTGACCTCGGCCGGCGACCTGAGCATCGACGGCGCCACCAGCGCCGCCTCGATGACTGCCAGCAGCGACGGCATCGCGCAAGCCAACGTCAACCTGTTCGGCACCGGCAATGTGGCCCTTGGTGACGTACTGGCGACGTCCGATCACTTCGTCGACAGCACGGTGTCCGGCTACTACGACGCGGGTCAGGGCCTGGGTTATGACCACCGCGTCTATGGCGGTACTGCGGCTATCAACGTGGCCAGCGGCACCGGCAACGTCGCTCTTAATGGCGATGTAAAAGCCCAGGGTTACGAGACCGCCACCGTGAATGCCACGGCTAATGCGCCAGGCAAAACCCTGACCACCGCAAGCGGCAAAACGCTCAGCACCGCCGCAGTCGGCCAAACCTTTACCACCTCGTCTTACGCTCGCTACCTGCGAGCGCCCACCTACTCGGCCACCACCACGCTCATCGCCGACGGCGGCATGAGCCTGGGTAGCAGCGTTGGCGCGTTGGTCAGCAACGGCAACGGCGCCGGTCTGGTTAGCCTGGCCACTAACGGCGGGCCAAGCGCCGCCATTTCTCAGGGCAGCGGCAGCCTGATCAAGGCCAGCGGCAGCACCGGTACGGTCAATGTGAACGCCGGCTCGGCGGCGCCAACGGTCAGCAATGCCGCCACCGTCGACATGCTCGGTGCCATCGTCGGCCAAGGCTCTACCGGCGCCGGCAGCGTGACCGTTAACGCAGCCTCGGGCACCGTCAGCGGCCTGGGCGCCAGCTCCGCCAGCAACACCGCCTCGGTCACCGTCAACGCACTGGACAGCAGCGGCTTGCTGGTACTGGGCGGCAACGGCAGCATCTCCACCAATCTCAACAGCGCCACTGGCGCCCTGCTGACCGTGAACGCCGCCGGCTCGCTGGATTCCAGCGCGGCGACACTCGGTCTGGTCAACTACAACAGCGGCAACGTGGCTGGCGCCCGCGCCGATCTGATCGCCGGCAACGGCTCCAATACCGTCGGTTCGATTGGCGTAAGTGGTTTCAAGGCCGCCGTGCTCAATGCCACCGGCACTGGCGCCGTCATGGCCGCTGGCGCGTCCACGGTCAGCAGCAGCACCCGCGCCGAAGCGAACCTGACATCGAGCAACGCGGCTGTGGGCATCGCTGACGGCGGCTCGCTCGGCGTCACCGCACTCAACGCCCTCGCCACCGCCGATGTGAATCTGAGCGGCGTAACCGGCGCCACCCTCAACGGCAACGCCAGCGCCACCGCCAACAACGGCACCGCCAACCTGGCCGTCACGACCACGGGCGGCAGCGGCGCGGCGATCACCCAGGGCGTCAACAGCACCCTGCTGGCACGCGGCGCCACCAGCCTGGTCGCCATCAATGCCGGTGACGCTGCACCCACCGCCGGCAACGCCGCCACCCTGAGTCTGCTGGGCGATGTGCAAGCGCGCAGCGCAGGCGGCACCGCTGGCATCGCCATCACCGGCAAATCGGGCAGCGTGCAAGACTTCAGCGTGGAAGGCGGTGTGGCCACCGCCGACATCAACGCGCTGGACGGCGCCCTGGACCTTACCGGTACCGGTTCGGTCACCGGCGTTTCGGTGGGCACCCTGAACGCCACCTCCACCGGCAACCTGAGCACCCGTGGCGCCCTCAGCGCATTGCTGAGCAGCCCGGGCAGCACCGCCCTGCTCAACGTCACCAGCACCAACGGCTTGCTGCTGGTGGACGCCGGTTCGCACCTGTCGGCCAGCAGCGCGCAAGGCAAAGCGGACGTCAACCTCACGGGCGCCACCGGTCTGACCGTTAACGGCAATGTCACCGCGCAGTCCACTTCAAACGACGCCACGGTCGATCTGCTCACCACCGGCGGCACCAGCGCCACCGTTCGCCAGGGCGCCAACAGCACCGTAGTGGCAGACGGTAACCGCGCGGCGGTCAGCCTCAACGCCGGCAATGCCACACCCACATCGGCGAACGCGGCAGACGTAGCGCTGGCTGGTAATCTGAAAGCGCAGGCCACTACCGGCACCGCCGATGTACGGGTTAAAGCAGCGTCTGGCAGCGTGCACGACGTCAGCGCGCAATCGGCCGGCAACGCAGCCACCGTCGCTATCACCAGCCTGGGCGCCAATACGGTGCTGACCCTGAACGGCGCCGGCAGCGTGACCGCCAACGCCAACAGCGGCAGCGCTGCGCTGCTGAACGTTACCAGCGCCGGCTCGCTGCACACGGGCGCCGCCACCCTGAACGCCACTAACCTGAACAGCGGCAGCAACGCCGGCGCGAAGGTAAACCTGGCGGCCAACGGCGGCAGTGCCACCCTGGGCCAGACCACCGTCACCGCTCAAGGCGGCGGTGAAGCTTCGTTACTGGCCAAAGCGGCCGCCAGCCTGACCACCACCGGCAACCTCAGCGCCAGCAACCTGGGCCTGGGCGCCAGTGCCGGCAAGGCTTTGATCGCCCTGCTGACCGTGGGCAACACCAGCGCTGGCGGCAGCATCACGCAGGCCGGCGGCACCACCATCAGCGCCACCACCGCCGGCAATGGCGGCAACGCCACGGTCGACATCCAGGCCAGCGACTGCTGCAGCGCTGCCGTGCAATTGGGCGGCACCGTGAAAGCCATTGTCGAAACGGGCGCGGGCGATGCCACCGTGGGCGTACGCGGCAATACCGTGGCGGTGAGCACCGTCAGTGCCGCTGCCAAAGGCACCGGCAACGCCATGGTCAACCTTGGCGCGCCGACCTCGTTGGTGCTGAGCGGCCCGCTCAGTGTCAGCGCTGCGGATGCGAGCAAGCGCGCGGATCTGAAACTGGTTTCCGACCGTCTCACCGACAGCGCTCCCACCATCACCCTGTCCACCGGCAACGGTCACGTGCAGTTGGCGTCGTTCAACACCAACAACATCATCGGCGTGAACTCCGCCCGCGACTTCGACGCCTCGGTGCAAACCAACTACACGCTCACCACGCTGAAAAAGCTGCTCAATCAGCAGGCCGAAGTGAACTTCGGCGGCGAGTACGATCGCAGCCGCTGGACCCAAGGCACCCCGCAAACCGCTTGGGTTCCAGGCATGGCAGCGTGGGCGAACCAGGTGCAGCAGGTTGGGGACATTCACGTCGCAGGCGACAGCAATATCAACCTGCGCGACGTGAAAATGGTCTTCGACACCACCGGAGTCACCTACTACCACGACAACAACATGAGCACCTGGAGCGTGCCCAACGGCCGCGTGGCAACCTTCGTACAACGGCCGGTGACCAACTACGACCGCTACCTGGACCGCACCGACTTCAGCGTGCAGAACCTCAACCGCGTGGCAGAAAATTCCTTCAACTCAGTTGGCAACAGTTCGTTCGTGGCAACGGCAGGCGGCGCCCAGCGCATTACAGGCAATCTGTTTATGAATGGAGACGGGGTGAACATGGTGCGCACGGCGCTCAAGTCGGATGCGTCGGGCAAAGCGGTAGAGGGCAAAGGCTCAGCGCAAGGCTGTTCCGCAACGGGCGAAGGCAGCGAGCACTGCGGGTTCTAACGCCGAACCCGCAGCTTCTGAATGCAGCGCCGTTTCTGTAGGAGCGGCTTCAGCCTCGATGTTCTTTTTAGAAAAAATCCAGTCCCCCACGTGGTGACTGGATTTTTTTTGCCCTTCAAGCCGATGATCCAGCGGCCGATACGGTGTTCAGAACCACGTAGAAAGGAGGCTCAACGTGATGGACCGAGGCATTCGTAGCGCGGGATTCCAGCAGCTGGAAAACCGTTTTTACACACGCTTGCTAAGCAAAGCGCCGGACCCCAACGCGAGCAAAATCGCGCCGGTGCCCGAGAACAAAATGCCCACGGTGGGCATCACCTTGTCCATTGGCACCACGCCAAAGGTGGACCCCTACTCCGACGAACCCAAACGGCTTGATGGCTGGCGCTCCAAGCCCCTGCCAGCCCAATTGCTGGCCTCGGTTAACCAGCAGATTCTGGCCGAAGGCAAAGACGCCGAGGTGTTCAAAGAGAAGCCCGTCAGTGAAGACCCAACGCGTCTGGCGCTCGTCGAGCAGGCCAACCAGTTCCTTCTGGATAAAGCCGACAACCCCTTCTCCGGGCTGAGTCGGGAAACCTCGTCGACGATCAGCTACGACGACACCGGCACCTACACCACCAGCGAAATTGCCGCCGCCATGCGTGAGATGAACGCCGGCGACTCGCGTTTCTGGGACGAAACCTACAAGCGCATCAACGAAGCCGAAATCAAGAACGATAACGACAACGACACCAAACCGATGATGCTCAAAGCCCAGCTCAAACTGCTGACGGGCATGAGCGAGGCGGAAAAGTCCACGCTCGACTACACCACTTCGTCACTGACTATCGAGCTGGCCGATTGGGAAAAGGCAGGCTTCAAGACGCCAGACGCCGTCGACTATCCCGAGCTGGAAGAGCCCGAAGCCAGGGTGCTGGCCGCCACCACCGACAAAGAAGGCAAGGCCATCTGGAAGCAGTACGCGGTGAAACTGCTCAGCGCCGACACCACCAAACTCTCGCTGCTAAACGCGATGCCCAAAGACGATGCCGCCGCTCAGCCAGAGGCCGGCGCCGCAGCCAAAGGCGAGTGGCTGCAGGTGTACGCGCAGATCGATAAGTTTTAAGCCGGTGCAGGGCAACGTGCTGCTGCGCCGCCGCGCTGTGGAAATGCCTTCAGCCGCGATGCGTTAAATCAGCCGCGCAAATCCTCTACCCCGAAAGCAAAACCTGAACGCTCGTCCATACTCAGCCAGCTTCGCTCTTGGAAGCGACGGAGACGGGAGGCTGCGTATGCTCGATTACATCGCGTTGGGAATTCTGTTTTTTGCGGGCTTGGTGTTGTTCTACGGAATCATCGTGATGCACGACATCCCGTACGAAATCGCCGTACACCGTAACCACCCTCACCAGGACGCCATTCATGCGGCAGGTTGGGTCAGCCTGTTTACGCTGCATGCGCTGTGGCCGTTCTTATGGATCTGGGCCATGTTGTACCGCAGCGACCGCGGCTGGGGCTTCAACCCGGCAACCGGTGCCGCGCTGCCCTCGTCCGACCTCGAATTTCAACTGTGCGAACTGCGCGAACGCATCGAGCGGCTTGAGCGCGGCGTGCCAGAACCTGAGCCACAGCAGGTGGAGATTCCTACTTCTACATCGACCCAAGCTGCCATCGACAAGGACGCTTAGCCATGGACCTGCTACTAATCCTGACGTACACCGCGATCTGCGTGGCCATCTTCAAAATCTTCCGAATTCCCTTGAACAAATGGACCGTGCCCACCGCCGTGCTCGGCGGCATTCTGCTGATCGGTGCGCTGATTTTTGTGATGAATTACAACCACCCCTACTCCGAGGTGGCGCGCTCGTATTTCGTCACCACGCCGGTGATTCCAGTGGTCACGGGCAAGGTCATCGAGGTGCCGGTGGAAGGCAACCGCATGATCGAAAAAGGTGACGTGCTGTTTCGCATCGATCCCAAGCCATTTGAATGGCGGGTCAAAGCCATCAAGGCGCAGCTGGTGTCCGCTCGCGCCGACCAGAACCGCGCCAGCGAATTGGTCAAACGCGAAGTGGGCAACCGTCGCAATGTCGACCTGGCGACCGCGCAAGTCGACAATCTCGAAGCGCAGTTGGGCCTGGCTCAGTTCGAACTGGACAACACCGTGGTGCGTGCACCCGCGCGCGGCTTCGTCACCCATGTGTCGTTGCGTCCCGGCATGATGGCCAGCCAGTTACCGTTGCGCCCCTCGATGGTGTTCGTGCCGAATGAAGGCCCGTACTTCACCGCCTGGATGCGCCAGAACAGCCAGCTGCGACTGACCCCTGGCGATGAAGCCGAAGTGGCTTTCGATGGCATTCCCGGAAAGGTGTTCACCGGCAAGGTCAAGCAGGTGCTCGGTGTTATCGGCGAGGGCCAGGTGCAACCTTCGGGCACCTTGATTAGCTACAGCGGCTCGCCGCCACCGGGGCGCGTGCCCGTGATTATCGAAATCACCGACCCCGCCTACGCCGAATACGCCGCGCGCATGCCGGGCGGCGCCTATGGCCAGGCGGCGTTGTACAGCCAGCACTTTCACCACGTGGCCATCATGCGCAAGATTCTGCTGCGCATGGCGGCCTGGATGAACTACATCTTCCCGTTCCATTAACAGCCCGGCGGAGGACTCACCACGACCGACGCGAAGAAAAAAACAGGGTGGGCGACTGCTTGGCTTCATCAGTACGCAATGGACATTTAAGCGGGAACGTTCGCCGTTTGCGTCGACTCCATGTACGAGCGACCAATATTGCAAACGGGGAACGCCTACGTTGTCTGACTCACCCAACGCCAACCGCACTCAGTGGCGGTCTTTTGTGGCCGACACGCTTGCTCTGCTGCTGTTCTTCACCACCACCGGCATCATCAACGAGCGCTTCGTCGCGGGCATGAGCTGGCAACAGGTGTTGGAGGCCCGACTTATTGGCGCTGCATTGATGGTGTTTTGCGGACGGCCCTATGGCCTGTGGCGAGATTGGGTGATGCGCTTCGCCGGCGCTGGCCGCCTGTCGCAGCTGGCCTGGGATTCCCTCGCCCTGTTGAGTTTTCAGGTGCCCATCTATGCCGCGTTGCTGGCGTTGGCCGGCGCCGACGGCCAGGCCGTGTTGCGCGGCACCCTGGGCGTATGCGTCATCATGTTGGTACTGGGGCGCCCGTACGGCGCGTTTCTAACCGTGGTTCGACGTGGATTTGGATTGCCTGAGGGTGGCGAACGGCCCATGTCATTGAAGCGTTGAGCGCCCGTACTGGCCCTGCTTGCTGCTCACTGCTCCTGGGAATGCTTGTCCGCCACTACCCCATCCGCCTGCTGCCCGGCCGCCGCGCTGAACATGCCTAACGAGTCCAGCGATGGAACACGGCCCAGGCAGTTTCTGCGACATAGCACACCTGATTGCAATTCCAGAGAAATGCGGCTGAGCGTGTCGGCGTTTTCCATTAAGCCTTGCGCAGCATCCCAGATGCGTGTCGCGGTCTGGTTGTCTTGGGCGTAGCGCGACAGCTCCATGAGCAACGTGTAGGCCCGACGGCTCTCTACCGCGTTCTGCTGCAATGACCGGAACATTAACCACGTGGAAGTTGCCATGGGATTCTCCTAAGACTGAACACGCACTGAGCAGCTGCTCGTGCTGATGTGCTTAGTTTTAGGGATGCCGTCCGATCAGCTAGTAGGGAAAAGCTCACGTACGCGTAGGGAACGCGGGATAGTTTGTTGATAGCGCACCAGCGCTCGGTAAGTTGCGCCAAACCATGCCCCCGCCTCGTAGCCCACCAGCCCGCTGGAGCCCGAACCCGTGGGCAACTTTCACATCACGCTGTTTCGCTGCAAATCACTGACATGCCCAACGTCGGCCGCAACCAGTCGCTCCAGCAACTCAGCGCGGGCCTGGCCGCCGCCTGCGCGCACAAATTCAAGCTCTGCGGCGGTCAGCACCACGATGGGCACCAACCTCACGGGTGACAGCGGCATGTCATCGAGCACGTCGTTGAAGTCCGGTTTAGGAGCGCCAAGCAGCACGCCGAGGGCGTCGTCTTCGGTGACGAAAAGCGCTGGCAGTGCCGCACCGATGGCGCGAGATTGGCTGACGCCCGGCAGCTCCATCGACAACGCACCGTATTGCTCCAACTGCGCGGTAATGCCACCGGCGTCAGCCACAATCTGCGCGACGTGCTCAAGCAGTTCAAAGGCCCAGGAATCACTTAACGTCGATACATCGCCAGGCGTGCCGCGATGCGCCGGCGCAATGTCTGCCGTTTCAACAAACAGCTCCATTTCAAAGCCGTTGCCGAACCCTTCGGCATCATCGAACGGGTCGCTCAGGCCATCGCTGGCCAGAAGAATCCGCTCACCACGACGCACCACGCGGTACGCCTGGCGTGTCGACGGCCACGCCGGCCCGCCTGTGAAGGAAGGACTGAGAAAATATCCGAGCACGTCCTTTTCCACCGATCCCACGCTCTGCCAGTGACGGTCCAGCGCGGCATGGGTGGCCCTGCGCGCTTCGTCAGCGCTGTCTACCAGAGAAGGCTCCGCCAGGCAGGCTGCCGGCTCGGCGGCGGATTCGGTGGAGGGGCGAAGTGCGTTACGCAATCTGTCGAATAAGCTCATGGGCAATCCTTGCATGGAGAGATGAAGAGCCGGTCAAACGCGGTCTCAGTAGGAGCGAGCTTGCTCGCGAAGCTTTTAACCAACATAGAAGCGAGCTTGCTCGCGAAGCTTGCGATCAACAGCCGGGCTTAATCGTAAGCAAACTGGTCAACCAACCCCAGCCTGGGCACCCGGCTGTTAGGCAAGAGCAAAGCGCCGGGAGCGATGACGGCGTTTGCGCCGATCTTGCTGCCATCCCCCACCAGCGCGCCGAACTTGTTTACGGCCGTGTCGATTACCTGATCGCCGTGGCGAATTTTGATGGCTGCACCGTCCAGCTCATTGCGGTAATTGGCGATGATTGCGCCGGCTTCGATGTTCACGCCCTCGCCAATCAATGAATCGCCTACGAAGTTGAAATGCGCCAACTTGCTGCCCGCCAGCATAAAGCTGCTTTTGATTTCGCAGCTCGGCCCAACAATGCAATGACTGCCGAGGAAAACGCCCCCACGCAAGTACGCGCCCGCCGCAACGAATGCACCTTTACCCACAATGATGGCGCCCTTGAGCACGGCGCCTTCCTCGACGGTGGCGCTTTCATGAATGGCGCAATCTGCGTAGCGCCGATACCCCTCTGGCAGCCGCGTTAGCAGCGCCAGCACGTGTTCCTCGCATGCCTGCGTGACCCGCCAAGCGGCAACGGGGTCCATGCCAAGCGTGTCCCATCGGGCAATGAATGTACGGATCTCGGGTTCGTTCAACGCAGCGCTTCCTGTCGAGTGGGGCTCGCAAACGTAGAACGGCGGTTGGCCAATTAATTCATTTACCGCCTGCACCTGCGGGCCACGCCGCGCTGACCTCAGGCGCCTTCGCGCCGGCCCAGGGTTGTTCCGCACGCACCGCCATGTCCCGCCAGACGGCACTCATGCTTGTTCCAGGCCGGACGATAATTTGCGTAAGCCAACAACAAAAAACGGGAGCCCCCTGCATGCGCCAGCTCAAAATTGCCCCTCGCGCCATCCTCAGTTTTTCCATCATCGGAGTGCTGGTGATTCTGTTGGGTTTGTTTGCCATGTATCAGCTGAAATCGGTACGTCAACAAGGGGAAGACCTCTCTGACAAAGGCATTCCCAGCCTCTCGGCGCTCAGTAGCCTGAACGAAAGCATGCTGCGCCTGCGCATCACCGCCTACCGCCTGCTGGTTGACCGCGACGCAGACAAACTCGTGGCAACGGTGGCGCGTATTGATGAGCTGAGCGGCCAGGTCGATCAGGCGTTGGCGCGCTATGAAAAACTCATCGACGACGACCAGGAGCGCGCCCAGTACCAAAGCTTTCAGCGTGTGGTCAGCGATTACAAAGCGGCCAACCGGGAGCTGGTGCAGCTTTCCAACGCCAACCAGCCCGACGCGATGCGCGCGCTGTTGGGCGGCACCTACAAAAAAGCCTCGGATGAATTGGGCGTGCAGATGGCGGCGCTCATCAAAATCAACCAGGACGGCGCCGCCGATTCCGATAAAAAGGCCGATGCAGGTTATGCCGCCGCGATGACTGGCGTGATGGTGTTTATCGCCGTCGCCGCAGTGCTCACCGGTTTTATGGCGCTGCTGTTCACGCGCAGCATTACCCGGCCTTTAACCGAAGCCGTGGCGGTGGCTCAGGTGATTGCCAAGGGAGATCTGACCGAGTCGATTAGCGTGACCGGAGCAGACGAGCCCGCCCAACTGCTGGCCGCGCTCAAGGTGATGCAACAAAACCTGAAGCAGACCATTTCCGCGATCGCCGACTCTTCTAATCAGTTGGCCTCTGCCGCCGAAGAACTGAACGCCGTCACGGAAGATTCCACTCGCGGGCTGCACCAGCAGAGCAACGAAATCGACCAAGCCGCCACCGCCGTTAATGAAATGACCGCTGCGGTAGATGAGGTGGCGCGCAATGCCGTCGCGACCTTCGAGGCATCCAAAGAATCCACCCAGACCGCCAAGCATGGTCAGCAACAGGTGACCAAAACCGTCGATTCCATCGGGCTGCTTTCGGACGACGTCACCCGTACCGCCGAACAAGTGAGAAACCTGGGCGACGGCGTGAGCAGCATCAGCAAAGTGCTCGACGTGATTCGCGCTATTGCCGAACAAACCAACCTGTTGGCACTCAACGCCGCCATTGAAGCGGCCCGGGCAGGTGAAGCCGGACGTGGGTTTGCCGTGGTGGCCGATGAAGTGCGCGCCTTGGCACACCGCACGCAAACCTCGACGCAGGAAATTGAGCAGATGATCGGCACCATCCAGCAAGGCTCAGCCGGCGCCATGAGTGCGATGGAAACCAGCACCCAGCGTGCTCGTCAGACCCTTGAAATCGCCCAGGACGCCGGCGGTGCCTTGCAGCGCATCACCGATGCGATCAGCCAGATCAGTGAACGAAACCTGGTGATTGCCAGCGCCTCGGAAGAGCAAGCCCAGGTGGCTCGCGAGGTTGATCGAAACCTGGTCAACATCCGCGACCTGAGCGTGCAAACCTCTGCTGGCGCTAACCAAACCACGGCTGCCAGTCAGGAGTTGTCCCACCTTGCGACCAGCCTGAATGCGCTGGTGAGCCGCTTCTCGATCTGAAGCGAGGCTGAACGCCCCTGCAAAGCCCGGCACACGCCGGGCTTTTTCTTGTCAGGCCGGCGCGTCCAACAGCACCCACAGCTCGGTAATCTTGCCGTCCGTGATGTGCGCCACATCCACGCCACTGACCACCACCGGCCCATTCTTCGGCCCGGCCTGCCAGCGCAAATAAGCCAAACCGTGATGCCCGATCGCGGGGCCGGTTGGGGTGAAGGCGAAGTCGTCGCCAAACTGCTCAAGCAACGCGCCCGCCACCTCGCTGATGGCGGCTTGGCCATGGACGACGCCGGCCGGTTCATACAGCGTCGGCGTGATGGCGAACAACTCGCTCACGGCGGTCGCGCGCGTCGCCGCGTTACGTTCGTTGAATACACGCTCAAGGTTGGCGCGCAGCAGCGCGTCGAAGTCGGGTTCGTGGGGTGCTGTGGAGTCGGTCATAAGTCACCTGTTCAGAAGGTTGAAACGTCGCCGGGGTGTCGACGTTGAAAGGGTTGCTGTCAGGCGGTGAAGCCGCCGTCCACAAGCAGTTCAGCGCCGCTGACAAAGCCGGCCTCGGCACTGGCCAGGTAAGCCACCGCGCTGGCGATGTCTTTGCCTTCACCGTAGCGGCCCACGGCAATGTTGGGGCGAACAAAGTCGGCAACGGCGCCGTCGGCCGGGTTCATGTCGCTGTCGGTTGGGCCGGGGTGCACGGTGTTCACGGTAATGCCGCGCGGCCCCAGGTCGCGTACCAGGCCGCGGCTGAAGCCGGCCACAGCGCCCTTGGTCAGGGTGTACACCGAGGCCGTGGCGAACGCGGCGTACTGCACCATCGAGCTGCCGATGTGAATGATGCGGCCACCCTCGCCCATGTGCTTGAGCGCTTGCTGCGTGGCGACGAAGACGCCGGTCACGTTGACGGCCAGAATCCGTTGGAAGTCGTCGAAGGCGATGTCTTGCGGTGCGCCGAGCACGCTGATGCCGGCGTTGTTAACCAGAATATCGATGCGACCAAAACGCTCAGCCACGTCCTCGATGGCAGCGCGAACCGCGTTGGCATCGCCCGCATCGGCGCGCAGCGCCACCGCCTGGCCACCCGCTGCGGTAATGGCTGCAACCACGGCTTCGGCACTGCTTGCCGAGGCGTTGTAAGTGATGGCGACGGTGGCGCCGTCGGCGGCCAGGCGCTTGGCAATGGCGGCGCCGATGCTGCGCGATCCGCCGGTAACGACGGCGATTTTGCCTGCAAGTGAGCGAGTGTCAGTGGTCATGGTTGAAGCCTCGTGATGGGTTAGTGAGGCTATAAGGCGCTTTTTATTCTTTCGTCAGTAGCGGGTAATCACTAGTATTGCTTTCAAGTAGAACTTGAAGGCAATCAGCCGTGGAAACCTTTGCCAACCTGTTGTCATTCGTACGCAGCGCTGAAAGCGGAAGCTTTTCAGCGGCGGCGCGGCGCCTGGGGCTGACGCCAGCGGCGGTCAGCCGTAACGTCGCGCAGTTAGAAGCCAACCTTGGCGTGCGCCTATTCCAACGCAGCACCCGGCGCATCACGCTTACCGAAGCCGGCGAGCGTTTTTTACTGACTGTGGGCGGCGGCCTGGAGAGCGTTCAGGCGGCCATTGCCGACGTCACGCAAAATGCCGGCGAGCCAGCGGGCGTGCTACGCCTGTCGGCGGCGCCAGGTTTTGGTCGGGACATTTTGCTGCCGTTGATGCCGGCGTTTCTGCAGCGCTATCCGGGCATCGTTCCGGAGTGGTACCTGGAAAACCGCCAGGTCGATCTGGTCGCTGAAGGGTTCGATGCGGCGATTGGTGGCGGCCTGGAATTGGCGCCCGGTCTGGTGGCGCGTGAACTGGCGCCGGCTCATTTGATTCTGGTGGCGGCGCCCGACCATCTGGCAGCACGCGGGCGTATCAAGCGCCTGGAAGACCTGAGCAAACTGGACCACTTGGCCATGCGCTCGGTGCAAACGGGCAAGGTGAGAAACTGGCTGCTGCAAGGCCCGAAAGGCCAACAGGTTCCGCTTGAATTGACGCCGCGCCTGTTGGTCAACGACCCGCAGGCGCTGTGCCAAAGCGCCCTGCTGGGTTTGGGCGTGGCGCTGTTGGCGGTGTCGGATGTGCTGCCGTATCTGCAAGACGGCCGGTTGCAGCGCTTGCTGCCGGACTGGTATGTGGATGCCGGGCAGATCTCGTTGTACTTCTCTAGCCAAAAATTGCTGCCCGCAAAAACCCGGGCGTTTGTCGACTTTCTGGTCGAGCACGCCCGTGTTCAGCAATGGGCCACACGTTTTCGCGCGCGGCCTTGAGCGCCCGCGAACGGCGCGCTCAGTCCTTGGCTTGCGACAACGGCCGCGCCACTGTTTCCAACGACTGACGCTCCGCCGCCACGCCCCAGAACGCCTGCACCACCGCCGCCATCACCATCAGCCCAGCGCCAATCAGGTAGCCGATAAACAGGTTGCCGCGTTCGCCACTTTCAATCAGTCGGCCAAACAGCGTCGGCCCGATGATGCCGCCAAGGCCGGTGCCGAAGGCGTAAAACACGGCGATGGCCAGGGCGCGAATTTCCAGCGGGAAGGTTTCCGCTACGGTCAGGTACGCCGAGCTGGCGGCGGCCGAGGCGAAGAAGAAAATCACCATCCAGGCGATCGCTTGCTGGGTGACATCGAACCAGCCTTGCTGGAAGCAATAGCCGCTGATGACCAGCAACACGCCGGAAATGGCATAGGTGGCGCTGATCATCACGCGGCGCCCGACGACGTCGAACAACCGGCCGAGCAACAGCGGGCCGCAGAAGTTACCCAACGCCAGCGGCAGCACATACCAGCCCACATGCTCGGACGGCACGTCGTAGAAGTCGGTGAGCACCAGCGCGTAGGTGAAGAAAATCGCGTTGTAGAAAAACGCCTGCGCGGTCAGCAGCGTCAAGCCGACCAGGGAGCGCTGGCGGAAGGTGTGAAACAAGGTGTGGAAGATTTCGCTTAACGGCGTGTGGTCGCGGGCGTGCAAGCGCAGCGGCGCGCTGGTGACTGCCGGCAACTGGTGGCCGTGCTCAATCATGCGCTGTTCGATGCCTTCGACAATGCGCCGCGCCTCGTCGGGCTGGCCATGAATCAACAGCCAGCGCGGGCTTTCCGGCAGCCACAAACGCATCACCAGAATCACCAGGCCGAGCAGCGCGCCAATGCCGAAGCACAGGCGCCAGCCCATATCGCCACCCACCACTTGCGGGTCGAGCAACACAATCGCCCCGCCCGCGCCCAATGCCGCGCCCAACCAGAAGGTGCCATTGATTGTCAGGTCGACCCAACCGCGATAGCGCGCCGGGGTGAATTCCTGAATGGTCGAATTGATCGCCGTGTATTCACCGCCAATGCCCATGCCGGTGAGGAAGCGGAACAGCAGAAAGGTTTCCAGGTTGAAGGAAAACGCCGTCGCCGCCGTGGCGCCGACGTACAACCACAAGGTGATAAAGAACAACTTGCGCCGCCCGAGGCGGTCGGTGAGCCAGCCGAACAGCAACGCACCCAGCACCGCGCCGGCGATATAGACGCCACCGGCCAGGCCGATATCGGCGTTGTCCATGTGCAGTTGCGGGCTGTCTTTCAGCGCGCCGGATACCGAGCCGGCCAGGGTCACTTCCAAGCCATCCAGTAACCAGGTGATGCCCAAGGCAAACACCAACAACGTGTGGAAGCGCCCCCAGGGCAACCGGTCGAGCCGGGAAGGAAGGTCCGTTTCAAATACTTCGCCAGGCTGGTAGGCACGTTCCACTGAATTCATCGCCGCATCCTTCAGGTCTTATTGTTAGGTTGGGGTCCTAAGGTTTAAGAGCCAGCGCAGCGAGCGGGAGTTCAGAGGTTCTTTGTGGGCCTGGCGTCGCACTGAAACGGGTCTGTGGTCCTCTTATAAAATATCGTCCACCACCCCACCATCCACCCGCAGCGCCGCGCCGCTGGTGGCCGAGGCCTGCAGCGAGCACAGGTAAACGACCATGTTGGCCACCTCCTCTACCGTCGCGGCCCGTTGGATCAACGACGTTGGCCGGTGCGCCATCACAAATTCGGCGGCAACGGCTTCGAGGGTTTTGCCGGACTTGGCGCGCTGCTCTTCGAGCATGGTGGCCAGGCCGTCCGATAAGGTCGGGCCCGGCAGCACGCTGTTCACGGTGACGCCGCTGCCGGCCACGCGTTTGGCCAAGCCGCGCGAGAGTGCCAGTTGTGCGGTTTTGGTGACGCCGTAATGGACCATGTCGGCCGGAATGTTGCGGCCCGATTCGGACGAGATAAACACCACCCTGCCCCACTTGCGTTCGACCATCGCCGGCACCAGCGCGCGGCTTAGGCGCACGCCGGACATGACGTTGGTTTGCCAGTAATTCTCCCAGCAGTCGTCATCGGTTTCGAAGAAATCCACCAGCCCATAAATACCGGCGTTGTTGACCAGAATGTCGACGGCGGGCAGCGCGGCGAGCAAGGCGTCGGCGCCGCTGGCATCGCCCAGGTCGGCCGCCACGCCGGTGAGTGTCCCGTGCGGTGATGTTTCGCGCAGGCGCGCCAAGGCTTTGTGCACCGAGCCGTCGCTGCGGCCGTTAACGATTACGTTGGCGCCACTCGCCGCCAGGCCTTCGGCGATGGCGAAACCGATGCCGCCAGTGGAGGCGGTAACCAGGGCTGTCTTGCCGCTCAAGTCGATATGCATGGGGTGTTCTCCGCAAATGCCAGGCGCCGGCCCGGCGGGTGATTAGGTCGCTCACCAGCGTAGTCGCGCATGGGCCGTTCTGCCGGGGCACGCGGTGTCTGGCTCGTACTCGTTGGCACCGCGCATAAAGCTTGTGCGTTTTTACCGTTTGCGCAATCCAAACGGGTAACGCGCAACGGAGAAAAACAGGAGGAGTTATGTCGCGTCTTCCGGTGATTGGCGTTACGGCCTGCTCGTATCAGATCGGCCCGCACGCGGTGCAAATCAACGACGACAAAAATTCACAAGCCATTGCCACCACGGCAAAAGGGATGCCGCTGATACTGCCGCAGTTCCCGGATTTGCTGGCGCTGACCGATATCATCGACAGCCTCGACGGGCTGTTTTTCACGGGCGCGCCCTCCAATATCGAACCCCGCCGTTACGGCGGCCCACCCAGCGCGCCGGGCACCGAGCACGACCCCGCACGCGACGAACAAGCGCTGGCGTTATGGCGCGCGGCGGTGGATGCCGGCCTGCCCGTGCTCGGTGCATGCCGGGGCTTGCAAGAGCTGAACGTGGCCTTTGGCGGCACGTTGCGCCAGTCTCTGGAAAGTTCGCCCCTGCAGCACGAACCGCCTGATGACGAACCCATCGAAGCGCAATACGCGCGTATTCATACCGTCACCGTGCAGCCGGGTGGCGTGCTGGAACAGTTGGGGCTCAAGGGCGTGTTGAAGGTCAATTCGGTGCATGGCCAGGGCATCGCCGAGGTCGGCAGCGGCCTGCGTATCGAGGCGGTGGCCGAAGACGGCTTGGTGGAAGCGCTGTCGGTGGAAGGCAGCCGCGCGTTTGCACTCGGCGTGCAATGGCACCCGGAGTGGCAGGTGACTGATAACGCCGATTACGCGGTGATTTTCGAAGCGTTTGGGCGGGCGTGCCGGGAGCGGGCGAGCAAGCGGTGAGCGTGGGGAATGTGCTGTGCAGGGATCGAGGCTGAAGCCTCTCCTACAGGTTCGGCGTTGCACGGCTGTCTGGGCATTCCCTGCCGATTTATTCGGCACGCTTGCACTTTCTGTGCTTGGTTACACTAGGGTCACGCCGCGCTTATGGGAGCGCGCGAGCAGAGAGACAGGCGATGTCAGAACCGACGCAGAAGCTTCGATTGAGCGCCTTGGTGGCGCTGGTGGTGGGCTCGATGATTGGCGGCGGGATCTTTTCGCTGCCGCAGAATATGGCCGAGCGCGCCGACGCCGGGGCGGTGATGATCGGCTGGTCGATCACGGCGGTGGGCATGTTGGCCTTGGCGCTGGTGTTTCAAACCCTGGCCAACCGCAAGCCGGAGCTGAACTCTGGCGTCTACGCCTACGCCAAAGCGGGCTTTGGCGACTACATGGGCTTTTCCTCGGCGTGGGGCTATTGGATCAGCGCCTGGCTGGGCAATGTCGGCTACTTCGTGTTGCTGTTCAGCACCCTCGGTTATTTCTTTCCGGTATTCGGCCAAGGCAATACGCCAGTGGCCATCGGCTGCGCGTCCGTGCTGCTGTGGTCGGTGCATTTCCTGGTGCTGCGGGGCATCAAAGAGGCAGCGTTCATCAACCAACTGACCACCGTGGCCAAGGTGGTGCCGCTGGTGACTTTTATCGGCATCACCCTGGTGGCCTTCGACGCGGACATTTTTACCCGCGACATCTGGGGCCGCAGCAGCCCCAACTTCACCAGTGTGATGGACCAGGTCCGCAACATGATGATGGTGACGGTGTTCGTGTTTATCGGCATCGAAGGCGCCAGCGTGTATTCGGCCCGCGCGGAGAAACGCTCGGACATCGGCCGCGCCACGGTGCTGGGTTTTCTCGGCGTGCTGGCGCTGTTGGTGCTGGTCAACCTGTTGTCGCTGGGCATCATGACCCGGCCCGAACTGGCTGCGCTGCAGAACCCGTCGTTGGCCGTTGTGCTGGAACACGTTGTCGGGCCATGGGGCGCGTTATTCATCAGCGTCGGTCTGGCCATTTCGCTGCTGGGTGCGTTGCTGTCGTGGGCCCTGCTGTGCGCTGAAATTCTGTTCTCCACCGCCAAAGACAACACCATGCCGGCCTTCCTGAAAAAGGAAAACGCCAACCACGTGCCGGTCAATGCGTTGTGGCTGACCAACGCGATGATCCAGCTGTTTTTGCTGATCACCCTGGTGTCGGCGGGCACTTACACCAACCTGATCTACCTCGCCTCGTCGATGATTATGGTGCCGTACCTGTGGTCGGCGGCCTACGCGCTGCTGCTTAGCCAGCGCGGCGAAACCTACGAGCAAGACGCCGGCGCGCGCCGTAAAGACCTGATCGTCAGCGCCATCGCCTTGGTCTATGCCGTGTGGTTGTTGTACGCCGGCGGGGTGAAATACTTGCTGCTGTCGGCACTGCTGTACGCCCCCGGCGTGTTGCTGTTTGCCAAAGCCAAACGTGAGCAAGGCGAACCTGTGTTTACCACCATCGAGAAGCTTATTTTTGCCGCCGTTATCGGCGCCGCAGCGCTCGCTGCCTATGGGCTGTCTAGCGGCGGGCTTTCGCTGTGAAACGGTTGGCGCACCACGCGACCGCCCGTTAACCGAGACAGGTGACCGCCGCCTCGCCCCGTCAGATTTGTGAAAGCCCGCCGTCGACCATCAGCTCCACGCCATTCACGTAGCCGGCATCGGCGCTGGCAAGAAACAAGGCAGCGGAGGCGATTTCATGGGGCTGCGCCATGTAGCCCAAGGGCACGACGTGCGCGACGTGCTCGCTTATCGCCTGGATCTGGCGCTCGTCCATCTTCAAACCGTTGTCCATCAATGGCGTTCGCGTGAAGCCAGGGCTGAGCACGTTGGCGCGGATCTTTCGGTCCTTTAATTCATTGGCCCAGGTTCGGGCAAACGAGCGCACCGCCGCTTTCGAGGCGTTGTACAGGCTGAGGCCTTCCATGCCGTTGCTGGAACAGATGGACGCGGTGAGCACGATAGCGGCGCCGTCTTTGAGCAAGGGCAGCAAGGTTTGCACGGTGAAGAAAACGCCCTTCACATTGATGTCGAACAGGCTGTAGTAACTGGCTTCGCTGGTACTGCCCAACGGGTTTTTCTCGCAGATGCCCGCGTTGGCGAACACCACGTCGAGGCGGCCGTCCTGCGTTTCAACCAAGGCTTTGAGGGCATCGAGGTCGGCCTGTTGGGTGACATCTGAAACCACCGCGACGGCCTTTTCGCCCAGAGCGCGCGCGGCCGTTTCGAGGGTCGCCGCCGAGCGGCCGGTGAGATAAACACGCCCGGCGCCTTCGGCGATAAGCGCAGCGGCGATGGCAAAGCCGATACCCGTTGAGCCGCCCGTTACCACGGCGACCTGACCGGAAAATTTACCCGACATAACAGAGCTCCTTTTGACGCGTTGATGGTTTTACGAAGGTTGAATGGGCTGCGAACGGGGTCTGCCGGCATATACCGAAAGGCAGGCGGCAATGCTCAGGCACACGGCGATGCCCAGCAGCGCGGCAACGAAGCCGTCGGCCAATGACGCGGCGCTGTTAGCCGGCGCGGCCACCGCGTAAAACAGCCCGCCCAACACCGCGACACCCAATGCCGCGCTGATCTGCAATGCCGAATTGACCAAGCCCGCCGCCATGCCGGCGCCACCGGCCGGCGCGCGGTCGATGACCGTTCGAATCAATGTGGGCAGCGCCCAGCCCTGGCCAAAACCCAGCAGTCCGACAGCCAGCACGACCACCGCATAGGCCGGGCTTTTACCGGGCGGCGCAGCGGCCACCGCCGCGCTCAAGAGCAAACAGCCGAGCACTTCCAAGGCCATGCCCAAGGCCGGCACATAACGGCCGAATCGGCGGATGGCAGCCGGTGTGGTCAACGGGCCGATCACATAACCAATGCCGAACGGCACAAACATCAGGCCGGTGGCCAGCGGCGTAGCGCCGAGGGCGTCTTGCAGGTACACCGAAAACGTCAGGAAAAAGGCCGACACCACATAGAACAGCAGCACCCCGGTCAGGCCCGCCAGCAACCCCGGCGATTGACTCAGCTGTGGGCTTACCAGTGGCGTGCCGCCGCGACGCTCCAAGGCAATTTCATAGCGCCAGAAGGCCATCGCCAACACCGGCGCGCTGAGCAACATCACGCACAGCCACCACGGCCAACCCCACTCTCGCCCCTCCACCAACGGCACCACCAACAGCCCCAACGTGAGGGCGCACAGCAGCACGCCCAGGCGGTCCAATGGCAGCGGCGTCGGGCTGCGGGTATCAGGCAAAAACGGAATGCCGGCGATGAACACCGCCGCCACGATGGGCAGATTGATCAGAAAAATGATCCGCCAGTGCAGACCAAACAGATTCGCGGCAATCAGCACCCCGCCGAGCGCCTGGGCGAGCACAGCGGCCAAGCCCAGCGCCGCGCCATATACCGCCAAGGCCCGGGCACGTTCCTGTTCGGGAAACAGCGCATGGATGGAGGCCAGGCCTTGCGGCGCCATGGCGGCAGCGCTGAGCCCTTGCAGGGCCCGGCCCGCTATCAGCAGCGTTGGCGTGGAGGCCAGGCCGCAGATCAGCGAGGCCATGCCGAAGCCTGCCATGCCCGCCAGAAACACCCGGCGTCGGCCAAACAGGTCGCCCAGCCGCCCGCCGGTAATCAGGAAAACCGCATAGGTAGCGGCGTATGCCGAGATCACCAACTGCACTTGCGCCGGGCTGGCGCCGAGCCCGCTGCGAATGGAAGGCAACGCCACATTGACGATAAAAAAATCCAACGGCGGCAAGAACGCGCCGGCCAATAGCACCGCAAAAGCCAGCCACCGATGGGGTGCTGCTGCGCGGGTTGTTGGGGTTGCAAAGGACATGGCAGGCTCCACAAAAAGGCTCAAGGGCTGGCTCGCCGCCCACTGCTATCTGGCGAACCCGGCGTACAGCTACGTACACTGCACCGGCGCTTTGGAAGGCACGAACTGCGGCAGTGCCGGCTGGAACTGGAGCGCATTGTCAGCCGCAGCACAGGGCTGGCGGCACTGCCAACGCTGCACATTGCGTGTGCATTTTTGTAAGGGGTACAGCGTGGAATGGGATGACGTGCGGTTTTTCCTGGCCATTGCCAGGGCGGGTTCGCTGGGCGCGGCGGCTAAGCAATTGGGGGTCAGTCACCCGACCGTAGGCAGACGCCTGCAAGCCCTGGAACAGGCCAGCGGGCAGCCATTTTTCCGACGCACACCCGAAGGCCTGGTGCCGACTGACATGGGTGACCGGATTCTGTGCCTGGCCGAAGAAATGGAACGCAGCGCACTGGCTATTGCCCGCCGAGTGGACGGCAGCGCTGAACACCCCGAAGGCCTATTGCGCATCTCATCGGCCGACTGGTTTGCCGGTTATGTGCTGGCGCCGGTGTTGGTGGAGTTGGTACGGCGGTATCCGGCTGTGGTGCCGGAAGTGCTTGCCGGGCATAGGCTGTCCGACCTGACTCGCCGCGAAGCCGATATCGCCTTTCGCATCGTGCCGTTCGACCAGCCGGACATCGTGCAGCGTCGGCTGATGACCATGCCGTATGGCCTGTACACCAGCGCTTCGGCAACGGCGATGCCGCCGGCAGATGGCAGCGGCTGCAAGCTGATTCTGATGAACACAGCCCAGGCGCATTACCCGGACGTGCAATGGCTACAGCGCATGTTCCCCGCTGCGCAAAACGTCTTCACCAGCAGCAGCCGCACGGTGCAAGCGCAGCTGTGCGCCCTCGGCTTGGGCCTGGCTGTGCTGCCGCGTTCGCTAGGCGACCAGCTGCCCACGTTGCGGCGCATCGAACTGAGTGAGACGCCGCCGTCGCGGGAAATCTGGATGGGCTATCACCACGATATGCGGCAAATGGATCGCTTGCGTGCACTGGCCGATTTGGCCAGCGACATGCTGGGCAGCCACTCGCCTGAGAACCTATGACACCTGCTGGGCAGCGAGGTCAGCCGCGCGCGGTTGATCCGCGTCGGCTGACCCGCAACCCGCAGCAGACTCAGATATCCCAAGCCAGCGACAGGTTGATGCCCTGCTGATCGCTGTCGTCGGCGCCACGGTAGCTGTAAGCCCCGCGCAGCGACAAACCGGGCACGAGCGAATGGCTGACGCCGACGCTGGCACGCCAGGTTTTGTCATCCGGCGTGTAGCCTTCAAGGGTGTAGCCGAGGGTCGGCAGGCTGCGCAGGGCCATGTCCACTTCGGTGGCATCGTCCTCGTACTCGCGCTCCATCGCCACTTCACCGAACAGCCGGGTTTGCGCGTTCAGGTTAAACAAACCCTGCACGCCGGCGCCCAGGCGTTTGGAGTCGCGCTTCTGGTCGCCGATGTTGAGCGCAGTGGAGCTCACGCTGTTCTCGGCGTAACCGTCCACCTCGACCCGCGCGTAGTCGGCGCTGACGAAGGGGCTCAGGTGCCACTGGCTGTCTGCGCTTGGCGCAATGTCGTAGCCCACTCGGCCGCTAAGGCCCCATAGCTCGCCATCGGTATCGCCCTTCTCGCTGCGCGTGGCCGGCCCAAGATTGAACTGGCGCTTGATGTCGTTGAAGTCCAGATAGCCGACGCTGGCAGCCAACTCGCCCCACCAACGATTTTGCTGATACTGGGCAAAGCCGGTGGCCAGGTAGCTGCGCAGGTCGTAGTCGGAATCGGCATCGCCGGCCTCCATGTCTTGCTGGTAAAAGCCGCCTGCCAGGCCAACGCGCCAGGCGTCGTTAAGTCGGTAGCTGCCACCGACGTTCAGGTTGTAGCCATCGCCGTCGGCATCGCTTTCATAGACGTCATAGCTCTGCCGTTGCCCGCCAGCCGTGGCAAAGGAGCGCCACTGGCCGACCGCTTGCCACGCCTGCCAATCGGCCTGCCACTGCGCGCGCAATTGGTCTTGGTGCGAACGCAAGGTGTCGTGGGCCATCTCCGGCAACAGGCTGAGTTCCCACGGGGCTGCCAGCAGCGAATAGGCGTAGTCGGCGATCAGCCGTTGGCCGGTGACGGTCGGGTGAACGCCGTCGTTGTAAAGCAGCTTGGTGGGATCGGGGTTGGTTCCGTTAATGCCGTAGATGGGGTTTTGCACCGCGCAGCTGTCAAAGCAGGTGCCGGTCAGGTTCTGCCCCACCGCCAGGCCGTAGCGCCCCGGATCGGCCAGCGTTTCGGCAAGGTTCAACGGCACGTTCAGCGGAATGATTTCGGCATCGATGCCGGCCAGTTGGCTCACCAGTTCCGTGTTGAACGTGCCGCCGAGCAGGGAAATGGTGCCTGCCAACGGCGTACCCGAAATGGCCGGGGTTCTACCCACGTCCGGCAGCAGCCAAACCATGATGTAGCGAGCGCCCGCCTGCTGCAGCGCCTCAACGCTATCAACCAGACGGCCCGCCGAGGCACGGGCAGTCGCCGCGCTGACGACTTGCCCCTGGAGGAAGTCGTTGCCGCCGCCAGTGATGTAGTACAGGGCATTGCGATCGGCGCGAAAGCCCGTGTCCACCAGGTAGCCCGGACGGTTTCTGAGCACTACCCCAGCGCCGGGGCCGCCCGGTGGAATGACGGTTTCGGAGACCGAGGTGATGGAGTTGTAAATCTGGCTGGTGGTATAGCCGCCGACTGCCCAGTTATCGCCGTCGACCCAGCCATTGGCCTGATACACCGGCGAGGTTGACGGGCCGAGGCCACCGATGCCAAGACGCCCGCCGAGTAGCATGGGCGCAGACGCTCCGATCTCTTCGCCACTTCCCGCCAGGTAGGTCGGACCTGTGCGGTTGGTAAAGCGCAACGTGGCATTGGCCGGGCCGCCGGGATCGGCAAATTGGCCGGCATCGCTGAGGCTGTCGCCGAACACGATAAGGGAGGAATAAGGGGAGGCTTGGGCGGGGGAAAACGAGACGGCGCCAGCCAGCAGACACGCTGCGGCGAGCGGGTTTAAAACACGCTTCATTGAAGGTCCTTTTTCTTGTTATTGGATGGATCCATGCCGACTGTAGCTCGACTTTTTTCACTGACAAGGGACTGCCCGCGACGCTTATGGCGCTGCATTCATGCCATTGTTGGCGCCCCACTTGCCTGACGCGGCCACGGCGTATGGCGTGTTTTTTTTCACCCTTGACTTAGAGCGCGCTCTAACCAATAGCCTCCGTGTTGCACCGCCAAAAGCGGCCTTCGCCGTTGCGCGGTTTAACCACTGGAGCACTGTCATGGCATCAACCACACTCAACGTCGCCACCGGCCTTATGCTGTCTGCACTGGGCCTGTCGGCGCAGGCCAGCGAACCGGACGCTCGGCGCGAGAAAGGCATCCAAACCCTGGAAAAAATCACCGGCGCTGCCGGCAACACGGTGGTGAATTCGCTGAGCGATATCTCGCCCGAACTCGGCGCCTGGATTGTCGATTTCGCCTATGGTGATGTGTTCTCGCGGCCGGGCCTTGCGCTGTGCACGCGCGAGCTGACGACCATTTCAGCCCTTACCGCCATGGGCAACGCGCAACCGCAACTGAAGGTGCATATAGAGGGCGCATTGAATGTCGGCTGCACGCCACAAGAGATCGTTGAAGTCATTATTCAGATGGCGGTTTACGCAGGCTTCCCCAGCGCATTGAATGGCATCAGCGCCGCCCGTGAAGTGTTTGCAAAACGCGGTATTACCATCGCGACGGCAAGCCCCGAATAAGCGGCGCCGCCGCATTGCCAAACCGAAGACGAGGATCGCGCTTATGGATGCACACCACACCATCGAGCAAGTCGCCAAGCGCACGGGCCTGACCGCCTACACCCTGCGCTACTACGAAAAAATTGGTCTTCTGGCACCCGTTGCCCGCGCGGCGGGCGGGCAGCGGCTGTATGCGCCGAGCGACATGGCGTGGCTGGAATTCCTGCTGCGCCTGCGCACCACGCATATGTCCATCGGCAAGATGCAAGCCTTTGCCGCCCTGCGCAGCGCTGGGGACGACACCGTGCCCGAACGCCGTGAAATGCTGGAAAACCATTTGATCGAGGTACAGGCGCAAATGGCGGCCATGCAACAGGCGATGACCGCGCTGCAAGAGAAAATTGCCCACTACCGAGCGCTTGAAGCGCGGGAAAACCTTACCGCCGACTAAGCGCCAGGCGCACGGCAAACAGCACGAAAACCACGCCGGTCACGCGGTCCATCCAGGCCACCACCTGCTCCCGACGCAGCCACACCGCCAACGACTGCGTCGCCGTAATCAACGCCGTCGACCACAGCAAACCCAGCACCACATGGATGCTGACCAGGCCGAAGGTCCACGCGATCATCGGCTGGCCTTGCGGAATGAACTGCGGCAGGAACGACACATAAAACACCCCGACCTTGGGGTTCAACACGTTGCCCATCATGCCCTTGAGCAACCAATTGGTTCGGGCATCGGTGCTTGTATCCGCTGTCGCAAACGAGCGCCGTGGCCGCAACAGCATGGTCAACCCTAGCCACGCCAGATAGGCCGCGCCGCAATACTTCAACACGTTGAAGGCCAGCTCCGACAAGGCAATCAACGCCCCCAACCCAAACGCCACCGCCGCGCCCCACAGCAAGCAACCGAGGTTAATCCCCAGCGCCACCCGGAAGCCCTCCCGCTTCCCTTCAACGGTGGCGGTGCGAAGAACAAGCGCAGTGTCCAGGCCAGGCGTGATGGTCAACAGCGTGGCGGCAAAGGTGAAGGCCAGAAGGTTGTCGGCGATGGTCATGGGCGGCGGTCGTCGGTGGGGGTTGAGGGTGGAGCGAGGTTAGCAGAATGGGTAAGCCGATAGCTGACGAGCCATCGTCATCCCCATGCACGCGGGGATCCAGAATCTCTGTGGGGGCGGCGTGTGGACTTGAGCGGCGCGCTGGACTCGCGATTCTGGATTCCCGCCTTCGCGGGAATGACGAGTAATTCCCAGACTGCACCGTCATCCCCGCGCAGGCGGGGATCCAGAGTCTCGAAGACGATGCCGCGATGCCTGCAAAGCACGGAATCAAAAGCGTCGCGGCTAAAGCCGCTCCTACAGGACGGTGTGGGGCCTGGAGCGGCGCGCTGGAGCTGCGATTCTGGATTCCCGCCTTCGCGGGAATGACGAGGAATTCCCAGACTGCACCGTCATCCCCGCGCAGGCGGGGATCCAGAATCTCGAAGACAATGCCGCGATGCCTGCACAGCACGGAATCAAAAACATCGCGGCTAAAGCCGCCCCTACAGGACGGTGTGGGGCCTGGAGCGGCGCGCTGGAGCTGCGATTCTAGATTCCCGCCTTCGCGGGAATGACGAGAAATTCCCACACCCCACCGTCATCCTCGCGCACGCGGGGATCCAGAATCTCGAAGACGATGCCGCGATTCCTGCGCAGCACGGAATCAAAAGCATCGCGGCTAAAGCCGCTCCCACAGGACGGTGTGTGGGCTGGAGCGGCGCGCTGGACTCGCGATTCTGGATTCCCGCCTGCGCGGGAATGACGAAAAACTCCCACACCCCACCGTCATCCTCGCGCAAGCGGGGATCCAGAATCTCGAAGACGATGCGGGCTATAGGAGCGGCTTTAGCCGCGATCGGTCTCCCTTTGGGCTGCCGAGCTCGGTGCAGCAGCGAGCTCAGAGCCTGCGTTCGCCGAGCAGGAGTATTCAGCGCATTAAAATGCGCTAATTGTGCTGATCACTTCGGTTTGGCGCATTTAAACGCACTGCCCTAAGCTGCTCGCCACCCCAATTAATCCGGAGGCACCGATGTACACAGGCAGTTGTTTATGCGGCGGCATTCAGTTCAGCATCGACTCCGAACTGGAGCCTATTCAGGTATGCCATTGCTCCCAGTGCCGCAAAGCACAGGGCACACCATTCGCGACGAATACGCCGGTTAGCACAACCGCTTTTCATCTACTGAGCGGCGCCGAGCTGATTACCGTTTTCGAGTCCTCGCCCGGCAAACAACGCGCCTTTTGTCGCCGCTGCGGTTCGCCGATTTACAGCAAAAAAGACAGTCTGCCCGGCGTGCTGCGCATTCGAGTCGGGCTGATCAATGAGCCGGTTTCGGTTAAGCCCGAGGCGCATTTTCATACTGGCTCGAAAGCCAACTGGTGGGCGATTGAGGATGATTTGCCGCAGTTCGAATAGCGCTATGTCGCCGCCCGTCAAGCCGCCAGGAACACGAAGCGCCGCCACTGCCGGAGTATTGGCGTAATCAGCCAGATCTGTATCTATTGCCCGCTTCGCCGCCCCGATAGGATTTCGACTTCCTCCCACAGGCGAAGCACCTATGCAACTCACCGACATCCCGTTCGGCACCACCGACTGGTCCCAACTCGAACCCAGCGTTCATCCCGGCGAAACCGGCACGGCCTACTGGCGCACCTGCCAGTTCGGTAGCGTTCGCGTTCGAATGGTTGAATACAGCGCCGGTTACCTGGCCGATCATTGGTGCCACAAAGGGCATATTTTGTTGTGCCTGGAGGGGCAGCTCGAGACTGAGCTTGAGGATGGTCGAACGTTTACGCTGAGCGCCGGAATGAGCTATCAGGTGGCAGATCATGCGGAGGCGCATCGTTCGTCGACCGCCTCGGGCGCCAGGTTGTTTATTGTCGATTGAGGGTGCGACAACTGAGCGAGAGTAAAACGCTACAGAGCTGTTAATGGCCCAAAACTCGCGCTTTATTAACGAAGGGGCCTGTCGGCCGCTTTTTTTCTGCCCGTCATATCGGAAAAATTATTCCCGTTCGCGACGCCGCATTGCGGATGTGTTCCTGCATGGCTTTGCGCGCGGGTTCGTTGGCGTGGCGGGCGAGCTGGCGAAGGATTTTCCGGTGTTCTTGCCAGGTTTCCATGGCGCGTTCAGGGCGAATAAACGGCAGCTTTTGGCTTTCGAGGAACACGGTTTCGTTGGCGCTGATGATGTGCTCAATGGCTAGGTTGCCGCTGGCTTGGAGCAGGCGTCGGTGGAATTCGAAGTCCAACCGTGCGGCTGCTTCGAAGTTGGCGGCACGCAGTTCCAGGCGCATGGCTTCGACGTTGTCGTGCAGCTCGTCGATGTCGAGCGCGGTCAGGGTGCTGGCGGCGCGGCCGGCGGCAAAGCCTTCGAGTACGTAGCGCAGTTGGAAGGTATCAGCGGCAGACACCTGCTCGGCATAGGGCCAGGAAAACGCTCGGGCGCTCGGGCTATTAGCGGCTCGGGTGGCTTGCACATACACGCCCTTCCCCGCTTGCACGCTGACCACGCCCAACGCACTCAACGACGACAACGCTTCCCGCAGCGATGCGCGACTAACGCCCAGGCGCTCGGCTAAATCGCGTTGCGAGGGCAAGGCATCTCCCGCTTGATAGCCGCCCTCGCGAATCAGTTTTTGAATGGCCTGAAGGGCCTGCTCGGGCACCGCGCCACGCACTGCTGTATCGGCCATCTGTTCAGACCAGTCAGAAGAAGTAGCTGCTTTTTACGCTGATTTTCATCGCTCAGGCAAGTCACGCACCAGCCTGGCACGCTGGCTGAAACCCGCGCCCTACATGGGTGCGATTAAAACTTGTCGACTCAATCAGGAAGCGCCAACTGTTCAGACCAGTAAGACCTTGATTCGGAACGAGCGAAGGCAATTTGCCCTTCGTTTCGGCAAAAGTGGCATGTCCCGTGCTATCGCCTTTGCACACTTTATTGCGACGCCACGAGGTTTTTCCCATGCGTACAGTTCGTCACTTGCTGCTCTCCGCCCTTCTCGCCAGCGGCGCGTTAATGCACTCGGCGGCGAATGCCGATGCGCTTGCCGATATCCAGGCCAGCGGCACATTGAAGGTGGCCGTGCCGCAAGACTTCCCGCCATTCGGTTCGGTGGGGCCAGACATGCAGCCGCGCGGGCTGGATATCGACACGGCGAAACTGATTGCCGACAAACTCGGGGTGAAACTGGCGCTCACGCCAGTGAACAGCACTAACCGCATTCCTTTTCTCACCACCGGCAAAGTGGACTTGGTGATCTCCAGCCTGGGCAAGAACCCGGAGCGCGAAAAGGTCATCGATTTCTCCAAGGCTTATGCGCCGTTTTACCTGGCAGTGTTCGGCCCGGCTGAAGCCGACATCGCCAGCACCGACGCACTCAAAGGCAAAACCATCAGCGTGACCCGCGGTGCGATTGAAGACATGGAGCTGAGCGCCGTGGCGCCGGAAGGAACGACGATCAAACGCTTCGAAGACAACAACTCGACCATCGCCGCCTACCTGTCCGGCCAGGTCGATTTGATTGCCAGCGGCAGCGTGGTGATGAGTGCCATTGCCGAGAAGAATCCGAAGAAAGTACCGGTATTGAAACTGAAGTTGAAAGACTCGCCCGTGTACGTCGGCCTGGCCAAAGAGCAACCAGCACTGCTGGAAAAAGTGAACGGCATTCTGACCGCCGCCAAGGCCGACGGCAGCCTCAATGGCATTGCTGAAAAGTGGCTGAAACAACCGCTGCCTGCTGACCTCTGAGCGGCCGCAGCCGATGGCTTATTCATTTGATTTCGCGGCGGTGTTGGCCCATAGCGATCAGCTGCTCAAGGGCGCGTTGTTCACCTTGGAGCTAACGGCCATCGGCATGTTCGCCGGAGTGGGCATCGGCGTACTGGGCGCGGTAATGCGTGCCTGGCAGGTGCGCCCGTTCAATTGGTTGTTCAGCGCCTATGTCGAGCTGATCCGCAACACGCCGTTTATTGTTCAGCTGTTCTTTATCTTTTTCGGGCTGCCCTCGCTCGGCGTGCGTATGACGGAGTGGCAAGCAGCGTCGCTGGCGATGGTGATCAACCTGAGCGCCTACTCCACAGAAATTATCCGCGCGGGCATCCAGGCTATTCCGGCCGGGCAGATCGAAGCGGCGTCGGCGTTGGCGATGACGCGCTACGAAATCTTCCGCCATGTGGTGTTGCGCCCGGCGTTGGCCAAGGTGTGGCCGGCGCTGTCGAGCCAGATCATTATCGTGATGCTCGGCTCGGCGGTGTGTTCACAAATTGCCACCGAGGAGTTGTCCTTCGCCGCCAACTTTATTCAGTCGCGCAACTTTCGTGCGTTCGAAACCTACCTACTGACCACCCTGCTCTACCTGTGCATGGCCATCGCCCTGCGCCAGTTGCTGAATTTGGTGGGGCGCCACGTGATTGTGGGGAGACGCTGATGGATTTCACCCTTTGGGACATCATCCGCAACCTGCTAACCGGGCTGCAGTGGACGGTGCTGCTGTCGCTGGTGGCCTTTATGTGTGGCGGCGTGGCGGGGCTGCTGGTGATGCTTGCGCGCATTTCGCAACTGACCGCGTTGCGTGTTTTGGCGCGCGGTTACATCGAGTTGTTCCAGGGCACGCCGTTGTTGATGCAACTGTTTCTGGTGTTCTTCGGCATCGCCTTGTTGGGCGTGGATGTGTCGGCCTGGCTGGCCGCTGCCGTGGCGCTGACGTTGTTCACCAGCGCGTACCTGGCCGAAATCTGGCGAGGCTGCGTCGAGTCGGTCACCAAGGGCCAGTGGGAGGCATCCGCGAGCCTGGCACTGAACCGGTTGGAACAACTGCGCTATGTGATTCTGCCGCAAGCGCTGCGCATTGCCGTGGCGCCCACCGTGGGTTTCTCGGTGCAGGTGGTCAAGGGCACCGCAGTGACCTCGATCATCGGTTTCACCGAGCTGACCAAAACCGGCAGCATGATCGCCAACGCCACCTTCGAACCTTTCCTCGTTTATTCGCTGATCGCCCTCGGCTATTTCCTGCTGTGTTTCCCGCTCTCCATGGGCGCCCGCTACCTAGAAAGGAGGTTGCATGTCGCTGCTTAGTATTACGGGCCTGCACAAGTATTACGGTTCGAACCACGTGCTCAAGGGCGTCGACCTCAAGGTGGAGGAAGGTGAAGTGGTGGCCATTATCGGACGCAGCGGCTCGGGCAAAAGCACGCTGCTGCGCACGCTCAATGGTTTGGAGTCGATCAACGATGGCGTGATTGAAGTGGACGGCCAATACCTCGACGCCCAGCGCTCTGACCTACGCGCGCTGCGGCAAAAAGTCGGCATGGTGTTTCAACAATTCAATCTGTTCCCGCACCTGAGCGTCGGCGAAAACGTGATGCTCGCGCCGCAGGTGGTGAAGAAAACCGACCGCGCTGAATCGCGTCGGCTGGCGGAAAAAATGCTCGAGCGCGTGGGCCTGGCGGATAAATTCAATGCCTTTCCCGAGCAGCTGTCCGGCGGTCAGCAACAGCGCGTGGCCATCGCCCGCGCCTTGGCCATGTCGCCACGGGTGCTGCTGTGCGACGAGATCACCTCGGCGCTCGATCCGGAATTGGTCAACGAGGTGTTGAGCGTGGTGCGCGAGCTGGCCAAGGAGGGCATGACGCTGATTATGGTCACCCACGAAATGCGCTTTGCCCGCGAGGTCGGCGACAAGCTGGTGTTTATGCACCAAGGGCGCGTGCACGAAGTGGGCGCGCCCAAGGAGCTGTTTCAGGCGCCGGCAACCCCGGAGTTGGCGAATTTTATTGGCAGTATCGGTTAGTCCTGCGCGAGCGGCGCACCCCGGCGGAAGAACAATGTCACCTGGCCCAGCTCGACGCCGAGTTTGCTCATGCTGGAGCGGTTGATGAGGGTGTCCTGGTCCATGAGGTACATCCAATCATCGAAGTCGACCACCCAGGTGGAGCCGTCCACGTCCAGGTTCAGCTTGTAGCGCCAGCGCAGGGCATTGCCGGCAATCTCGCCCTCGGCCTCGCCAACCACGTCGCCGGCGGTGCCGCGCCAGTGGCCGTCGCCGGTTGGCACCAGGGTCCAGACGCGTTGTTGGCGAGTGCCGTCGCTGTAGAGGAAGCGCTCGTCAAGAATCAGCTTTTCACCGTCGCGGCGACTGCTGATGTTGACGGTGAAGCGCTTCACTACTTCCCCTGAGCGATTCTGGAAAATGCCCCACGCCTGCACGGGCTGGGAGAAGTAACCGGGCAAGTCCAGCTGTGGGCGTTCTTGTGCGTAGTGCTCAACGCCCACCCCGCCACACCCACTGAACAACAGGCAGCACAGCATTATTAGTGCGACACGCATGGTCGACGTCCTCATGATTTTTTCTGGGTAAGGCCGGTTTGGCGGCAACGGGAACAGCTCGAATACTTATACAAATTTCATTTTTTGCATAGGTTTTTGCTTGCCAGCGCCCCCGCTGGAAATTGCCCCGGCACTTCATGCATCGTGTGGCCCTTCGATTCGTGCAGTTAAGGATCCCCATGCGCACCGGCATTGCCCATTGCAACGACATTGACCTGGCTTATGAAGATTGGGGCGACAGCGCCGCGCCGCCGCTGGTGTTAATCATGGGTTTGGGGGCGCAGTTGGTGTTGTGGCCGGATGGCTTTTGCCAACGCCTGGTGGACTGCGGCTTCCGGGTGATTCGCTTTGATAACCGCGACGTCGGCTTGTCGAGCCGCGTGAACAAGCCCTACACCACCGCGCAATGGAAACTGTTTGCCCGCGCGCAGTTGGGCCTAAAGTCGCCGACGCCCTATTCGCTCGAAGACATGGCTGACGACGTGGCGCAGCTGATGGCCGCGTTGGAGGTGCCCACCGCGCACATTGTCGGCGCTTCGATGGGCGGCATGATTGCGCAGATCTTCGCCGGCAAATATCCCGACAAAGTACGCGCGCTGACCATTCTGTTTTCCTCGACGAACCAACCGCTGCTGCCGCCACCGGCGCCAAGCGTGTTTTTGAAACTGGTGTCGACACCGCCTGTGGGCGCCAGCGAGGACGTAATTGTGCAGCGCCAGCGCGACCTGATTCGCACGATGGGTAGCGCGGCGTATCCGATGCCGGAGGCGGAGCTGGATGCCTTGATTCGCCTGCAAATCGCCCGTGGCGCTGACTTCAAAGCCACCGCCCGGCAATTCGCGGCGGTGCTGGGTAGCGGCGATTTGCGGCCGTATTGCAAACGCGTGCAGGCGCCCACGCTGGTGATTCATGGGCTGGCCGACAAACTGGTACGTCCTGCCTGCGGCCGCGCGATTGCACGGGCGATTCCTGGGGCGCGGTTGCAGTTGATAGCCGATATGGCCCACGACCTGCCCGAGCCGTTGTGGCCGCAGATTATTCAGGGAATTTGTCGGGTGTAAGTCAGGGGGATTGATAGCGTTTGCGGGAATCGCGGCTAAAGCCGCTCTCACAGAAGTCGCGTTTGCCTTGGTGTATCGATGAAACCCTATCGCGGCTAAAGCCGCTCCCACAGAAAGATGAAGCTGTAGTTTACTTTTGTGGGAGCGGCTTTAGCCGCGATTGGCCTGACCTGAAAACGGCAATGGTGCCAATCGTTCCGGCGCTACGAAAACTGTTCCACATCCAGCAACGCCCATACCACCAGCCCTTGCCGTTTGATTTCTTGCTCGGCTTCAAGCTTGGCGATGTCGGTGCTGATGGAACGCGATTTGTGTTGGTATTTAAAAGCCGGCCCGCCGCTGGCTTTTCGCACGCTGTAGGTGATCAGCGTGTGGGGAAGCTCCACTCTCTTCTTCTTCACGTCTTCCTTGACTGGAGTAACCACCGGCTCCAATCCAAGGGCGCGGCGCATTTCGTTTTCAGTCAGTTGCATGTGTTGCACTACTCCGGGCTGTCAAAGCCACCTTCATTTAAGCGAATCGTCTGGGTTCGCCTGGCCAGCGTGCGTATCTCATGGCATAGACAGGTCAAAGGTCAACAGTTCAGTAAAAACTTAAGCGCTATTACTCGACTATTTACGACGACTAACGCCGGCAAGAAGACTCGGCATACACATAAACCCCGCGTCACGTGCGTGAGGCGGGGCTGCGAAAGCCGCGTTGCAGAGCGGCTAGCCTGTAAAAGCCCCGCTTTCGCGGGGCGCGGCTATTACTTCTTTTGCAGGAAGGCCAGCAAATCCTGGTTCAGACGCTCTTTGTGCGTGTCGGCCAGACCATGAGGGGCGCCAGGGTACACGATGAGTGTGGCGTTCTTGATCAGCTTGGCAGCGGCATGGGCTGAAGCATCGATCGGTACAATCTGGTCGGCATCACCGTGAACGATCAGGGTCGGCACATCGAACTTGGCCAGGTCCGCCCGGAAGTCGGTGGCCGAGAACGCCGCGATGGAGTCGTAGGTGTTCTTGTGACCGGCTTGCATACCCTGCGCCCAGAACGAGTCGATCAACCCTTGCGAGGGTTTGGCGCCTTCGCGGTTGAAGCCAAAGAACGGGCCGCTGGCGATGTCGCGGTACAACTGCGAACGGTTTTCCAACGACGCTTTGCGCAGACCGTCGAACACCTCCATCGGCAAGCCGCCTGGGTTGTCTGCGGTTTTCAGCATCAGCGGTGGAACCGCGCTGATCAGGGCCGCTTTCTTCACCCGTTTGGTGCCGTGCCGACCGATGTAGCGCGCCACCTCGCCGCCACCGGTAGAGAAACCAACCAGGGTCACGTCCTTGAGATCGAGGGTTTCAATCACAGTGGCAAGGTCGTCGGCGTAGTGGTCCATGTCGTTGCCTTCCCACGGCTGGCTGGAGCGACCATGGCCGCGACGGTCGTGGGCAATCACGCGGTAGCCTTTGTCGGCCAGGAACAGCATCTGCGATTCCCAACTGTCCGAATTCAGCGGCCAGCCGTGGCTGAAGGTAACGACCTGGCCATCTTTCGGGCCCCAATCTTTGTAATACAGCTGCACGCCGTCGCGGGTGGTGATGTAGCTGTTGCCACGGGTTGACGCGGCGTCGGCCAGGGTGAAGTCGGCGGCCAAGGTGGCGAACGCTGCGCTAACGGCCAGAAGTGCGTGGGTGATTTTGCTCATTACAGTTTCCTCAGGGTTGATGATCGAAAAGATCGGTTCAAGCGATTAAGTAGGGTTGCGAATAACGGGCTCGTCAGGAGGCGACGGCGGCGCGGCGAATGGCGGTTTGGCGGCGGCTGTTGGCTTGGGCCAGCTTGCCGACCAGGCGAATGGCAATGGCGGCGCAAGCGATGCCGAACGGCAGCACGTACCAGTCGCTCATGGGGATGCGTTTGAAGTTCGAGTAGGTGAACACCGCGACGATGACCCACATGCCGGTGACATGCAGCGCCTTCCAGGCCTTGGGCCCGATCAGCCGCGCCGGGCCTTTGAACGAGGTGACGGCCATCAGCAGAATGAACACGTACGCGGTGCTGCCCGGGATGTTGTTGGCCACGGTGCGGCCGGGCCAGAACTCGGTGTTCACTTGTCCGTAGAAGTAAATGAGCAACGCATGGACGAGATGGGAAAAGGCAAACGCCAGGCCGATAAAGCGGCGCTCACGCACCAGCGATTTGCTCAGTGCCGAGGGCACCAGCACGGCGAACGCCGAGGCGGTGAAGGCGACCACAAACAGCACGAACGAGGAACGGGCGGTGGCGCGGATGGCGCTGCGCAGGCCTTCAACCAGCTCAGGTTGGGCGGCGACGGCCAGGGCGCTCATCACCACAACCAAGGCGGCGATAAAACCGAAAAGCGTCCAGCCTCGAAGGCTGTGGGGTGGGTTGTTCATAGCAAGTTCTCCTTGTTTTGGCTCGCTGTTCGAGTAGCGAGTCGACGGGGAGAATTCTTGCTGGCGCGTGTATACCGCCTATGTCGGCAAGGTGCCGTTATGCAAGCGCATGCGTATGAACAGGGGTTGGATACAGTGGCTTACAAAACCCCACCCGCGCGCGCCCTGTTGTGAGCGGCACAGGCAGGAAACGCTTACGCCGTTGCGGCCAGCGTGAGGGTGACGCACAAGCCGCCGCCGTCGCGGTTGCTGACGCGCAGCGAGCCGCCAATGGCGACCGCCAGTTGCTGAGCGATGGCCAAGCCCAGGCCGGTGCCGCCGGTGCTGCGGTTGCGCGAGCTTTCGACGCGGTAGAACGGCTTGGTGACGTCGGCCAACGCCTCGTCAGGAATGCCGGGGCCGCGGTCGAGCACGCTGATAGATAGGCCGGTCTGCTCGGTGCCAGCAATTTCCAGCTCAGCCGTGCCGGCGTACTTGAGGGCGTTGTCCACCAGGTTCACCAAAATGCGTCGCAGGGCATGGGGCCGCGTGTCGACGACCGCGCCGTTCTTGCCGCTCAGGCTGACGTCGTGGCCGGTGTCTTGGTAGTCGAACACCAGGCTGTCGAGGAACGAATCGAGGTTGATGCGGCAGCTGCTTTCCGAGGCGCCATGCACGCTGCGCGCATAGGCGACGCCCTCGCGCACCAGGTGTTCGATTTCGTTGAGGTCGCTGTCGAGTTTGTCTTTCTCCGCCGAGTCGGCCATGAACTCGGCGCGCAATTTCATGCGCGTGATGGGCGTTTGCAGGTCGTGGGAAATGGCCGCCAGCAGTTGCATGCGTTCCTTTAAGTAGTCAGCGATGCGCGCCTGCATGGTATTGAAAGCCCGGGCAGCGTAGGCCACTTCCCGAGGGCCGTTTTCATCCAGCGGCACAGGGTGGGCGTTGGGGTCGAGGTTCTCCACCGCCTCGGCCAGACGACTGAGCGGGCGCGTGGCAATGCCCACCGCCAACCCCGTGCAGATGATCATCAGCACCAACTGGCCGAACAACACCACCGGCAGCCACGGCGCCAGTGGCCGAACGGTAGGCCGCACGTCGATGGTGACCGGGCTGCCATCGGCCAGGCGCAGTTGGGCCTGGAAGTGCTCGCGCGGGCCAGGAATCTGCACCACGGTCAGGTCATAGTCGCGCCCCAGCGAGGCTTCGAGCGATTGCGCGACGGTGGCCGCCAGGTCGTCCGAGGTCAGCGGCATTCCGGGGTCGTGTTCGCGCAGCAGGTAGTCGTAGTTGCGCCGCTGCAGGCGTTTGGTCCAGGCCGGGCGTTCGGCGGCGGGCACACGGTTGAGAATGGCGATGGAGGTGGCGGTGTCGTGCTCAAAGTTGCCGAGCATGGCGTCTTTGGTGCTTTGGTAGCGCTCGTAATATTGCGCGCCGAACGTCAGCGCCTGGGCCAATACCAAGCCCACCAGAAAAATCAGCCACAAGCGCGAGGCCAGTGTGTGCGGCCAGTGCAGCACTCGCCTCATACCTGTTCCTCAAGCAGTTCAACCGGGAAGGTGAACACATAGCCTTCGCTGCGCACCGTCTTTATATAAGCCGGCTCGCGGGCGTCATCCAGCAGGCGTTGGCGCAGGCGGCTGACCAGCAGGTCGATGGAGCGGTCGAATAAATCAGCTTCGCGGCCCTGGGTCAGGTTGAGCAGTTGGTCGCGGCTAAGCACGCGCTGCGGGTGATCGAGGAACACGCGCAACAGGCGATATTCAGCGCCGCTGAGGGCGACCAAGGTGTCGTTGTCGTCGAGCAGATGACGGGCCGTGGTGTCCAGGCGCCAACGCCCGAAGCGCAGCAGCCGACCGCTTTCGGTCACTACCAGATTGGGCGGCAACATGCGCGTGCGCCGCAGCACGGCGTTGATGCGCGCCAGCAACTCACGGGCAGCGAAGGGTTTGGTCAGGTAGTCATCGGCGCCCATCTCCAGGCCGATGATGCGGTCGGTTTCATCGGTGCGCGCGGTGAGCATCAGCACCGGCGTGGCCTTGTGTTTGCCCACCCGCAATTCGCGGCACAGCTGCAAGCCGTCATCGCCCGGCAGCATGATGTCGAGCACGATCAGGTCGACCTGGTTGGCATCCAGAAACGCGCGCATCTGGCGGCCGTCGGCCACCACGGTGGTGCGCAACCCGTTCTTTTGCAGGTAGTTGCCGACCAGCTCCCTGATTTCACGATCATCATCAACGATCAATACGTGATCGGTGTGTGCCATTCCTTGTTCTCCGAAGTGTGCGCATGGGGTGAAGTGCCGGCTGCTGCGGGCGTGCTCAGTCTATCTACCGAACCGCGCACCTGCGCGCCAGCAAAAACGGTCGCGATTGTATCGCTGTGTATCTCAGGCGACCGCAGACACGTAATGAATTTAACGGGCGGGTTCTCGACACAGGCGAGATACCTCAACGGCATTCAATGAGCCCCATCGAGCGCTGACAACCGGCCTCGACACACCACATCGAACTCATTGACTGCAAAGGACACCATCATGAACTTCAAAGCCCTCTCCGCCGCTTGCCTGCTGACCGTTCTGAGCGCCGGCGCCCTGCCCGCTTTTGCCCAGGGCGTAAGTGCCGCCAGCCACGTGACTAACGAAACCTACACCTACGGCACCCAGCTGGACATCGACCGCGTGTTGTCCGTTAGCGAAGACAGCAGCCACTCCTGCGGCGTGGTCAGCGCGCAAATGGTTTACCTCGATTCCATGGGCGACAAGCGTGCGCTGACCTACAGCAAGCTCGCCGACGCCTGCAACAGCGGCAACTAGTCGCCGCTCGCGGTCTTGCGACTTGGTCTTTTAATTCAGAGGTAGCGCCATGCTGCTTATCGCATTCCTGGGCGGGATGCTCACCGTCCTCAGCCCCTGCATTCTTCCGGTTGTGCCGCTGCTGTTTGCTGGCATCAGCCATTCACGCCGCTCCATCGCGTTGGTGTTAAGCGGCATGGCATTGACCTTTGCTCTGGTCTCAAGCCTGGCCGTGGTCAGCAGTGAATGGGTGGCGCAAGCCAACGTCGCCGGGCGCCAGGTGGCGCTGGTAATTCTCGGTGTATTCGCCCTGTCGCTGATTTCTGCCCGGCTAGGCACCTGGCTGGCCACGCCCTTTGTGGCGCTGGCCAACCGGCTCGGTTCCGGCGGCAATGGCGGACCGTTTGCAGCGCTGACGGTCGGCGTGACCACCGGCCTGCTGTGGGCGCCCTGCGCGGGGCCGATTCTGGGGGCGATTCTGTCCAGCGCCATGCTGCAAGGCGCCAATACGCACACCAGTTTGCTGCTGTTGGCCTACGGCGCCGGCAGTGCCTGTTCGCTCGGTGTGCTGCTGGTGGCCGGACGCGGCCTGGTGGCGCGGCTAAAACCGCTGCTGCCGATTACTTCGTGGCTGCGACGCGCCACCGGTGTGGCGGCGTTGCTGGCCACCGTGGCGATTGCCACCGGCGCCGACCGTTACCTCTATGAACAGGCGTCGTCGCAACGAAGCACAGCAATCGAACAGAGCGTGCTGGAGAACGCACCGAAACTCATCGACTACGTCATCAGCAAAGCCAATGCCGTCTCGCTGATGCCGGCCGACGCCAGCCAGCCGATGCCTTCGCTAAACGGCGCCGTGCAGTGGCTGAACTCCGAGCCGCTGACCAGCGAGTCGCTGCGCGGCAAGGTGGTGCTGGTCGACTTCTGGACCTTCGACTGCATCAACTGTAAACGCAGCCTGCCCTACGTGAACCAGTGGGCGAAGAAATACAAAGACCAGGGCTTGGTGGTCATCGGCGTGCACACACCGGAATACGCCTTTGAAAAAATCATCAGTAATGTGCAGCGCGAAGTGCAACAGCGCGACATCGCCTACCCGGTGGCGATCGACAACAACTATGCGATCTGGCGCGCGTTCGATAACCAGTACTGGCCCGCTCATTACTTCATCGACGCCAAAGGCCAGGTGCGCTTCAGCCACTTCGGCGAAGGCCGCTACGAGCAGCAGGAGCAAGTGATTCAGCAACTGTTGGAGGAGGCCCGTACAGCCAATACGCCGTGAACGGACACGGTTTTGATGTCGGCCGCAATCAAAACCATTGACAGTTTAGATTACGCCCAACATCATTAGCCGCATGCGCCTCTGACCGTCAGGTTCAGCGGCTTTTCCTCATCACAACGGGAACGGTGAAATGAGTCAGCCAACGATGCTGCACAACCAGCAGAAATCGGCCTGGACGCAAGCGCTCGATCTCAAAGAAACCTGGTAACGCCTCCCCGCGTGCCGACCCGCATTCCACTTACCCGTCCAGAGAGCAGTAGCCACCATGAAGGCGTTCACCATTGATCGTTACGGCAAGAAAGAGCCCGGCCGCCTCGCCGACATGCCCGAGCCTGAAGTACGCGACGATGACGTACTGATTGAGGTGCATGCCGCCGGCGTCAACCCGCTGGACGGCAAGATCAAAAGTGGCGAATTCAAGTTGATTCTCCCCTACCGTCTGCCGCTGATTCTGGGCAATGACGTGGCCGGCAAAGTGCTGCGCGTCGGCGCCAAGGTGAAGGATTTCAAGCCGGGCGACGAGGTGTACGCACGCCCCGACGATGACCGCATCGGCACCTTCGCCGAGCGCATTGCCGTGAAGGCTTCGTCTGTGGCGCACAAGCCCGCCAGCCTGAGCATGATCGAAGCCGCTGCCATGCCGCTAGTGGGCCTAACCGCATGGCAAGTGCTGGTCGAAACCGCAAAGCTGAAGAAGGGCCAGAAGGTATTTATTCAAGCCGGCTCCGGCGGCGTGGGCTCGGTCGCCATACAGCTCGCCAAACACCTGGGCGCGTTTGTGGCTACCAGCACCAGCACGGCCAATGTCGCCTGGGCAAAAGCGCTGGGCGCGGATCTAGTGATTGACTACAAAACCCAAGACTTCGCCACCGTGCTGCACGACTACGACGTAGTGCTCAACAGCCTCGGCAACGACGAGCTGAATAAGTCGCTGAAGATACTCAAACCCGGCGGTCACCTGATCTCCATCTCCGGCCCTCCCACGCCCGCCTTCGCCACTGCGCGCGGGTTGGCCTGGCCGCTCAAGCAGGTGCTGCGGTTGATCAGTTCCGGCATCCGGCGCAAGGCGAAAAAGCGCGGCGTTGCCTACAGCTTTGTGTTTATGCGGGCCGATGGCGGGCAGTTGCGTGAGCTGGCGACGCTGATCGATGGCGGCGCTATTCGGCCAATCATCGACACCGTTTTTGCCTTTGCCGACACGCAAAAAGCCCTCGCTTATTCAGAGAGCGGGCGCGTGAAAGGCAAGGTTGTGGTGCAGGTTATTTAGCGGCGCAGCCCTTACTACTGGAGAAGCACATGACCACCACACCTATCCTCGGCACGCGCGCACTGGTCACTGGCGCGTCCAGCGGCATTGGCGCGGCCATCGCGCAAGCGCTCGCTAAACGTGGCATCAACCTGGTACTCACGGCCCGACGCCGCGACGCACTGGAGGCAGTGGCCGCCACGTGTACTGGCGTCAACGTCGAGATCATTACCGCCGACCTCGGCCAGCCCGATGCGGCTCACGCGTTGTGGCGCGCGGCTACGGTGAACGGCCCGGTAGACATCCTCATCAACAACGCCGGGTTTGGTTATTTCCGCCGTTTCGACCAGGTGGACTGGGCGCGCGATGCGGAGCTGATGCAACTGAACATGACCTCGCTGGTGGCATTGGCGCGCTGCTTCGTTGATGCCCACAGCGGCAACAAGGCGCCGGCGCACATGGTCAATATCGCCTCCACGGGCGCCTATCAATCGGTGCCGAATATGGCGCTGTACGCCGCGTCCAAAGCGTTTGTGCGCAACTTCAGCGAAGCCCTGCATGACGAGCACCGGGGTACGTCGCTGTCGGTGACGTGCATTTGCCCCGGCGGCACCGAAACCGCGTTTCATGCCGCGTCGGGCGGTGGCGATTATTCCTGGATTGCCAACGCTTCCACGAAAAGCGCTGACTTCGTGGCGCACGCCGCCATCGAGGCGATGCTCGACGGTAAGCGCACCGTGGTGCCGGGCGTGTTCAATAAGTTGACGTGCTTTGGCGTGCGCTTGTTGTCCCGCCCGGCAGCCTCGTGGGTGGCCACGCGGGTGCTGGGCAAGCCACGTTTGGCATTGCCAGCGCGCGCATAAAAAAGGACGGATTTAGTCCACGGCGCCAGACGCAGCGCCGCTGAATAAATCCGTCCCTGTGGTTATCTCCTCAGGAGCGAATGCCCAGCCCGGCGGACAGGTCCGTACCCGCCTCGTCCTTTCTTGGCGCAGTGCCGCTGGCGTCGTCAGCCTTGCCCTTCAACGCCTGGGCGACCGGCTTGGCCTGCTCTTTAGCCGCCTCGTACACCTGCTCACCCTTGGCCTTCACCGAGGCCAGGGTTTGGTCGCTGGCTTTGCCGAACAACTGGTCTTCGCGCTTGCTGGTGGGCAGCGCGGCGCCAATGGCAGCGCCCAGGGCGATGCCGATGGCGGCGAGCACCAAGGGCTGCTCTTTCATCATGTGATTAAGCTGGCCCTTGAGCTGACTGGCTTGCGCGTTGAGCTGGTCACCCATGTGGTGGACGTTGTCGTTGAGGGCAGTGGAAGACTCGTTCAACGAGTCGCCGGTACGGTGCAGCGAGTCGCTGGCGCGGTCACGCAGGTGCTGCCCTTTGGCCTTGGCGGAATCTGCGGCGCTGCGCAGGCCATCGCTGGCAGACGACAACGCACCGGTCACGCTGTGAAAGGCGTCGCCAACTTTCTCGCCCAAACCGGGACCGGAATGCGCCGGGCCGGGGTTGAACGGCTTGTTTTGATTCATGGCCAGCCAAGCCAAGCCGAGGCCGGTCAAGGTAGTGGGCACGGGGTTGTTTTTAAGCGTAGTGCCCAGGTTCTGGAAGAACTCGCCGCCATTGCCTTTGGTGTACGCCAGCGCCTGATCGATCAGTTGACCGGGCGTAAAGCGACTCTCCAGTGAATCGACAATGTTATTGATGCTGCGGCGTTTAGCGTCGATTTCCTGTTCCAGAACTTCCGGGCTTTTATGGGATTCGTTTTGGAATGAAGTGCTCATGGGACTTTCCTCTTCAAAGCGTCCTTGTCTTGCTGCACGGCATGCAGCGTTCGCTCAGGCGTGAAGTGCGACGGCTCGAATTGTTTTTTGCCGGACTGCACCATGACAAAACCGATCACCAACGTGACCACTCCGACAATCAGTGCGGCGAGCCACAACTGCATCATGGTGCCCAGGCCGTATACCGCCGCCATCAGCAGGATGATCAAGCCGGCAAGCAGCACCATGGCGCCACCTGCAACTGCCGCGACGCCGGCTTTGAGCGTGGTCAGGCTGTGCTGCAACTCCGCTTTGGCCAGGGCGATTTCCTTGGTGAACAGCTCCGGCACTTCGCGGCTGAGTTGGCGCAACAAGGCGCCAATGGAGGCGTTGTCGTTGGCGGCAGGTCGCGCGTTCGATGGCGCGGTATCAAACGGATCAGTGTTCATTTCAAATACCTCGCACATCGCTATCGAGCAGTGGATCAGACCCCGTGCCAGCGGCCAGCCCCGCCTCACCGTTGGTAAACGCGGACGCCGACGTCGTCGTACCGCTAGGCGTAGAGGTCGGCGAGCGGCTTAACGAACTAGCCGACGCCGATGCCGAATCGTCTGTCTGCGCTTGGCTGCCATGTTCGGCACTGGCGCGCAGGAAACGTGACAGGCCAAAGCCGATGGCCACGCTGCCGGCGACAAACAGCGCCGGGTTATCGCGAGCCAAGCGCGCGCCTTCGTGAAGCAGGTCTTCGGCGCTCTTGTCGCGCACACGGTCGGCGAATGCGCCCAAGCCGTCAGCGAGTTGCCCGAGGTAGCTGGAAATACCTAGCGCGTCTTTGCCCTCAAGGGCGGAAGCTGCTGAATGCGCGCCCTCGGCCAGCGAGTCGATCTGCTCGGTCGCGCGCTCACGCAGCTGCTCGAACTGCGCCTCACCTTGGCCGGCTGCGTCGTTGAGCGTCGCGCCTGCTGCATCAGCAAGACCCTTAATGTGATGTTGCGTCGAGTCGTTCGGTACGCCTGCACCCGACCCCTGCTGTGGTTGTCCCGATATGCTCATTTTTCGTTCCCCATCGTTTGAAACGCTGGGCAGACTGCACGGCTTGCCGAGCGCATTGGTTTCACTACAGGCATAGGGAAGGACGCCGTTTTTTTGCTGGAAGTTCAGAACATTTGATAGGCGAAGAAGTGCGAAATAGAGCGGCCCGCTTCGCTTAAGCGAAGCGGGCAAGCGGGAAAAAAGGCCGGAAAAACCTGGGCATATCCAAAGGTTCTTTAAGGCTCTCACGTTAATCCTTATAGTCGCCTTCCCACGGGGGGAGCGACTTGGCGAAGCCATGAACTCAACCTCCAATCCATTCGGAGACGCCATCGTGAAAGTGCTGTTTATGTGCACGGCCAATAGCTGCCGAAGCATTCTGTCCGAAGCCATGTTTAACCACCTGGCGCCGGCCAATTTCGAAGCCGTCAGCGCGGGGAGTTTTCCCAAAGGCCACGTATTGCCGCGCACGTTGCAAACACTTGAGGAAGCGGGACTCTCCACCGTCGGGCTTTCGAGCAAAGGTAACGACGCCTTCGAAACCAGCGTGCCCGACGTGGTGATCACCGTGTGTGACAAAGCCGCCGGCGAAGCCTGCCCGGTGTACTTCGGCCCCGCACTGAAAGCGCATTGGGGGCTGGACGATCCGAGCGATGTGAAAGGCGACGAGGCCGCAATATCTGCCGCCTTCCACGCCACCCTGGCGACCATCGAAAAGCGCTGCCGAGCGTTTCAAGCGTTGCCGTTTGAGCGCTTGGGTCGGGAAGAATTGCAGCGCGAGCTTGAGCGCATCGGCACTCTGTAACCAGGAAACGGCCCGCTGTTGTCGCCAACGACGGACCTGAGCTGCACCCTTCGTTACTTCAAGCGCTCCAGCAAAGCCGTGCCAACATCCACCGCCGAGGCCGGGTTTTGTCCGGTGATCAACTCGCGGTCGGTGACCACATGCGCCGTCCAGTTGCTGGTGTTGCTGCTGTACGAACCGCCTGCTGTTTCCAGTGCCGTTTGCGGGTAGAACTTCATTTCGCCGCCGTTGAGCAGCGCCTTGGCGGCCTGTTCTTCGTTGTTGCTGATGACGGTCATTTTGTAGCCCGCGTAAATCCAGTCGGCGCTGGCGCTCGCCGGTTTCGCCGTCTGCAATTGCGCGGTAAAGCGCTCGGCGTCCGGCAGTGTCGACAGCAACGCAATCGGGCCATGGCACACCAGCGCCGTGGTTTTTTGGCGGGTATGGAAGTCGGTTAGCAAGCGACCCAGCGCACGGCTGTGCAGCAGGTCTTGCATGGGCGCATGGCCGCCCGGAATGTAAACGGCGTCGAACTGCTGGTAGCCGATCTGTTCGACCCGCGCGAGGCTGATAACCGGCGAGTGCTCGGGTTGGGTCAGTTGCAGTTGGTCCAGCAGGTGCTGGTAGGTTTCAAGCGTGGCCGCGTCGTTGTTGAAATACATTTTATCGACGGAGCTTTTGTCTACGGTCGGCGCCTTGCCGTTCGGGGTGGCGAAGGTGACGTGGTGGCCGGCGTCGAGCAGCATCTTCACCGGCTGCAAGGCCTCGTTCAGGTAGAAGCCGGTGGCGAATACCTTGCCGTCTTTCAGGTCCAGGCTGGCGGAGTCGGAGAGCACCACAAGGACGTTCGCGGCATTGGCGGTCAGGCTGCTGCCGACCAGGGCGGTGGCCAGGGCGATGCGGGTCAGTCGTTTCATGTCGAGTCCAAAAATTCGCAGGTGATCGGGCGTCACCTCTTGGCTAGACACTGTATTGATGCGTTAAATGGGGACAAACGCCCTTAGGCGCAAATCATTTGGCCCCAGGAAGCAATAATGCCGCGTCAATTCGATCACTTGGGTGATGTGGAAGCCTTTATCCGCGTGGTGGAGCAAGGCACTGTCAGCGCCGCCGCCGTTGCCCTGGGCACCACGCCCTCGGTGCTCAGCCGGGCGTTGGCCCGGCTTGAAACGCGCCTGGGGGTGCAACTGCTGCGACGTACTACCCGCCGATTGAGCCTGACCGACGCCGGCACGCTGTATCTGGAGCAGACGCGTCAAGCCTTTGCCCAGATTGAGCAGGTGGAACACACCATTCGTGGCCAGGACGGCGAGTTGAGCGGCCGCGTGCGCATGAGCGTGCCGACTACATACGGGCACTACCGCCTGCCGCCGCTGCTTAGTGCGTTTGCCCGCCACTACCCTGCCGTGCAGGTGGAACTGAGCATCACCAATCGCAACGTCGACCTCGTTGCCGAGGGCTACGACCTGGCCATTCGCCTGGGCCAGCTGCCTGACAGCGGCCTGGTGGGTCGCACCCTGGAAGCGGCGCGCTTGGCGCTGGTGGCCTCGCCCGACTACCTGGCGCGAGCGGGACAGCCTGCGACGCTCGAGGCCTTGCGCGAGCACGTGTGTTTGCCCTTCATCATGCCCAGCAGCGGCAAAGTCGCGCCGTGGTTGTTTCGGGTTGAGGGTCAGGACGTGGACTGGATACCGCACGCCAACGTAGTGGTCTCGGACGATGTACTCGGCGTGGTTTCCCTGGCGCAAAGCGGTATGGGCATTTGCCAGACCTACGACTTCATCAGCCGCGAGCGTGTGCAGCGCGGCGAACTGGTGGAGATTTTGCTACCGCTGAGCGGGCGCAGCCGGCCCTTCTCCATCATCTACGCGCCGCACCGACAACTGTCTGCGGCGGCTCGGGCGTTGATTGATTTTATGGCCGCGAACACAAGGGCGTGATTGGCGGCTTTGCCTGTAGGCCGTCCCCGCCAAATCTTCCTTCCTCCTTTGGGTAAAAACGGTGCAGCCCCGCCCGAAAAGCGTGCGCCGCCGTAACGTTTTGTTCCAGCGCCTTGAAAAGAACCCCGTGCTAGAGAGCTCGCGCACCCTGGCCTTAATTTTGCTTTACATGTACATACAAGCTAATACATCGGCTTAATTTGGATACCTTTATGCATGACGTAGCAGTAATCGGTCTTGGCGCCATGGGCAGTGCCGCCATGCATTTTCTGGCGCAGCGCGGGCTGAAAGTGCTGGGCTTGGAAGCGGCGAAACCGGCCCATGCCGGCAGTTCATCGCACGGAGATAGCCGCCTGATTCGCCTGGGTTATTTCGAGGGCGATGATTACGTGCCGCTGGGCCGGCGCGCTTATGAAAACTGGCGCGCGCTGGAAGCGGCGTCCGGCGAGGCGGTGTTGCAGGTGACGGGCGTTTTGCACATCGGCCGAGCCGACAGCAAGATTGTGGACGGCACGCGTCGGGCGTGTGAGAACCATGAGCTGCCCTACACCCTGCTTGATGCGCAACGCGTTCGCGCGCAGTACCCGCAGTTCGCGTTGGCGGACGACGAGGTGGGTTTGTTCGAAGCCCAGGGCGGTTTTGTTCGGCCCGAGCGCGCGATTCAGGCTTTCCTGCGACTCGCTGAAAACGCTGGCGCCACGCTGCGCACGGGCGAGCGGGTTACCCACCTCGACAGCGGCGATGCCGGCGTCACGTTGCATACCGAGTTTGCCCGCTATCAGGCACGCCGCGTGATCGTCGCCACCGGGCCGTGGATTGCCGAATTGGTGCCGCAGTTGCGTGGCCGTGCGCAGCCAATCAAACAGGTGGTGGCCTGGTACCGCACACCCGAGGGCGTGCAGGCCGACCCTAGCCAAATGCCGGTGTTCCTGCGTGACCTTGGCCAGCAAGGTTCCTACTTTGGTTTTGGCGATATCGACGGCCACGGCATCAAGGTGGGCCTGCATTGCCATTTCCGCGAGCCCATCGACCCCAACCTGCCGAACCCGCCGGTGAACGCCGAAGACCTCAACCTGCTCGACAACTTCGTGGCCCGCTACCTGCCGGCGTGGGCGGGGCAGCGCCAGCGCGCCGACACCTGCCGCTACACCTTGCTGCCGAGCGAAGACTTCCTGGTCGACCTTCATCCCGAAGACCCCAACCTGGTGATTGCCTCGCCCTGTTCAGGCCACGGTTTCAAATTCGCCAGCGCCTTGGGCGAGGCCTTGGCCGACCTGGCAAGTGATGGCCACACGCAACTGCCGATTCAAAGCTTTTCGTTCCAGCGACACGGCTTCACCTGATGCATCGCTTTACCGCTGCGCCGTTATTCGAGCTTTTGATTCCATAACCAGGCCCACCCAACAGGATGATTTCGATGCTTAATGCGAAAAGACTTAGCGCCACCGCCCTCCTCACCCTTAGCTTGCTGGCGGCCGCGACGGCCAGCCAGGCCAAGGAGTGGAACGCCGTAAAAATCGCCACCGAGGGCAGCTACGAGCCGTGGAACCTGACCCTGCCGGGCGGCAAGATCAGTGGCTTCGAACCCGAGCTGATGGCGATTCTGTGCCAGCGCCTGAAGATGAAATGCGATGTGCAGGTGCAAAACTGGGACGGCATGATCGCCAGCCTCAACGCCGGTAAATTCGACGTGTTGATGGACGCCATCGTCATCACCCCCGAGCGCAAGGAAGTGATGGATTTCTCCATTCCCTACGCCCGCACGCCCGCCAGCTTCGCCTCGATGGACGCCAACTTGCTGCCCGGTAAAACCGGCCAGGCCAACGCTCTGACCCTGAGCACCGACGCCGCGCAAATCAAGCCAGCCGTCGAAGCCCTGCGCAAAGCGCTGGATGGCAAAACCATCGGCATCGCATCGGGCACTGTGTACACGCCCTTTATCGACACCTACTTCAAAGACGTCGCCACCATCCGCGAATACAGCACCTCGGCCGACGCCGTGCTCGACCTGACCGCTGGCCGCATCGACGGGGTGTTCGACGACGTGACGTTCCTCAATTCCCTCATGGAAAAAGCCGACAACAAAGGCCTGGTTTACACCGGCCCAGAAATCGCCGGCCCGATCTGGGGCGAAGGCGAAGCCCTGGCGTTTCGCAAGGCCGACACCGACCTGAAAGCCAAATTCGACGGCGCATTGAAAGACGCCATCGCCGACGGCACGGTGAAAAAGCTCAGCGAAAAATGGTTCAAGGTCGACCTCACCCCATGAGTGCTCAGCCCGGTTAACGCCGGGCGCTTTGGCGAAAAGGAGAGACCATGAACCTTGTGCAACTGCTGGGTTTTAGCGAGCAGGGTTGGGGCGCGGCGCTGTTACAGGCCGCCGGCATGACCCTTGTGCTGACCGCCGCCGCGCTGCTGGTGGGCGCGGTGTTCGGCGGCCTGGTGGCCGCGGCGAAACTGTCAAAACGGCGCATGTTGCGCTGGGTCGGCGAGCTGTATTCCATCCTGTTTCGCGGCATTCCGGAGCTGCTGATCATCTACCTGTTCTACTTCGGTGGCGGCACGATGGTCTCGGCCGTGGCAAGCCTGTTCGGCGGCAGCGGCTATGTCGACCTGCCGCCGTTCGCCATCGGCGCCCTGGCGGTGGGGCTGATTTCCGGCTCCTACCAAGCCGAGGTGTATCGCGGCGCCTACAAGGCCGTGCCAGTGGGTGAACTGGAAGCGGCGGCCGCTATCGGCATGAGCCCCGGCCAGCGGCTGCGCCATGTGCTCATTCCTCAGGTGATGCGTTATGCGCTGCCGGGGCTGGGCAACGTCTGGCAAATGACCCTCAAGGACTCTGCGCTGATCTCGGTAATCGGTCTGGTGGAGCTGATGCGCGCCAGTCAGGTAGCCGCGGGTTCAACGCGGCAGTACTTCACCTTTTACATCGTTGGCGGTATCGGCTACCTGCTGCTCACGTGGGGATCCAGCCGCGTGTTCAGCCGGGCCGAAGCGCGGGTGCGCCGCACCCAGCGCGCTAACTTCCTGTCGCCATAGAGGTTGACCCATGCTCGACCTGCCTTTCCTTACCAGCACCTTGCTGAAACTGCTGGCCGCGCTGCCCACCACGCTGAGCCTGTTCTTCGCGTCGTTGGTGGTGGGCCTCGCCTGGTCGTTGGTCATTGTCGCGATGCGCGTCAGCCGCTGGCCGTGGTTCAGCTTGCCGGCGCGCGGTTACATCGCCCTGTTTCGCGGCACGCCGCTGATGATTCAGATGTTCCTCATCTACTACGGCCTCGGGCAATTTCCGCTGGTGCGCGAAAGCTTTGCCTGGTCGGTGCTGCGCTCGCCTTATGGCTGCGCGATTGTGTCGCTGGCCTTGTGCACAGCCGGTTACACCGCCGAGATCATTCGCGGTGGCTTGCTGAGCGTGCCGCACGGGCAAATCGAAGCCGGCATGGCCATCGGCCTGTCCCGCTGGCAATTGCTGTACCGCATCATCCTGCCGGTGACCCTGCGCCAAGCCCTGCCGGCGTACTCCACCGAGGCGGTGCTGTTGGTGAAATCCACCGCACTGGCCAGCCTGCTGACCGTGTGGGACGTGACCGGCGTGGCTCAGCAAATCATCCAGCGCAGCTACCGCACCATGGAAGTGTTTGCCTGCGCGGCGCTGATTTACCTGGTGCTGAATTTCCTCGTCGTGCGCGCCGTGGGCTGGTTTGAAAGTCGCCTGGCCATTCCCGCACGGCCCCGGCAAGACGCCCGCGCCTCGCCCGCCCCTGTTCCCTCCACCGAAAACAAGTTGCCTGGAGCGCCATGACATCTCCCGCCCCGACCCTCACGGTTGCCAATATCCATAAGTCTTACGGCAGCGCCCATGTGCTCAAAGGCATCGACCTGCAGGCCAACAAAGGCGACGTCATTTCCATACTCGGCGCCAGCGGCTCGGGTAAAAGTACCTTTCTTCGCTGCATCAACCTGCTGGAAACGCCCGACGAGGGCAGCATTCAAGTGGGCGATGAACACATCGCCCTGCATCGCAAACGCGACGGCTCCATGGCCGCGACCAACCGCAAACAGGTGGAGCGTATGCGGGCGCGTCTGGGCATGGTGTTTCAAAGCTTCAATTTGTGGTCGCACATGACCGTGCTGCAAAACGTGATGGAAGGCCCGCTGCGGGTGCTCAAACGCCCTCGCGCCGAATGCCTGCACGACGCAGAACAGCTGCTGCAAAAAGTTGGTTTGTACGAGCGACGCGACTACTACCCGGCGCACCTGTCAGGCGGCCAACAACAACGCGTCGCCATCGCTCGCGCCCTGGCCATGAACCCGGAAGTACTGCTGTTCGATGAACCCACCTCGGCCCTCGACCCGGAGCTGGTCGGCGAAGTGCTGCGCGTGATGCGCGGTCTGGCCGAAGAAGGCCGCACCATGCTGGTGGTCACCCACGAAATGGGCTTTGCCCGGCATGTATCGAACCGCGTGGTGTTTATGCACCAAGGCCTGGTCGACGTTACCGGCACCCCGGATGAACTGTTCGACGGTCCTGCCAGCGAACGTTTCCGCCAATTCATTTCCAGCCACCAACTGCGGAGCACCGAATGACCTCGCCGGCGTTGTTGAACCTGCCAACCAATCCCGCTATCCCGGTGGTGATCGACAGCACACCCTTAACCTTTCGCCAGGTGGTGGCAGTGGCTCGTCACGGCGCGCGTCTGGAACTATCGCCACAGGCCTGGCAACGGGTGGAGGCCGCGCGGGCGATTGTTGAGCACATCGTACTCAGCGGCGAGCGCGCCTATGGCATCAATACTGGCCTGGGCGCGCTGTGCAACGTGGCCTTGCAAGGCGAGCAACTGGCGCAGCTCTCGCGCAATACCCTGCTCAGCCATGCGTGCGGCGTGGGTGCCGCGCTGCCGGTTGAGCAAACCCGCGCCATCATGTGCGCCGCCGTCAACAACTTCGCCCACGGCCGCTCGGGCTTGCAGCGCTCGGTGCTGCAAGGGTTGCTGGACTTGCTCAACCACGGCATCACCCCCTGCGTTCCCGCTCAGGGTTCGGTGGGCTACCTCCCCCACATGGCGCACGTGGGCATCGCCTTGCTGGGCATGGGTGACGTCAGCTACCGCGGCCAGCGCATCAGTGCCGCCCAGGCCTTGGCCGACGCCAATTTGGCGCCCGTGCAGCTTGCCGCCAAAGACGGCCTCAGTCTGGTAAACGGCACCCCCTGCATGACCGGGCTGGCCTGCCTCGCACTCGCCGACGCGTGGCAATTGGCAGACTGGGCAGACGTGATCGGCGCCATGAGTTTTGAAGCCCTGGGCGGCCAGCTCAACGCCTTTGACGAAGCGGTGCTCGCCCTCAAACCACACCCCGGCATGCAACAGGTCGGCACACACCTGCGCGCGCTCTTGGCCGGCAGCCAGCGCCTGGCCAGTCAGCGAAACCTGCGCACCCAGGACGCCCTGAGCATTCGCTCCATTCCACAAATACACGGCGCGTGCCGCGACCAGATCGCCCACGCCCAGGCGCAAATCAACATCGAACTGGCCTCGGTCAGCGACAACCCGCTGCTGCTCGGCACGCCGGATAACTACCGCGTGATGTCGCAAGCCAACCCCCATGGCGAATCGGTCGCCATGGCCGCCGACCTGCTGTGCATCGCCGTCGCGGAACTGGCCGGCGTGGCCGAGCGCCGCCTGGACCGGCTAATCAACCCGCTGGTCAGCGGCCTGCCCGCCTTTCTCGTGGCACAGCCTGGGGTCAACTCAGGAATGATGATTGCCCAATACGTCGCCGCCGCCCTGGTCGGCGAAAACCGCCAACTGGCCCAGCCGGCCGTGGTCGACAACTTCGTCACGTCCGGCCTGCAAGAAGATCACCTGAGCCTGGGCACCAGCGCCGCACTCAAGCTGCTCAAAGCCGTGGAAAACAGCTACCGCGTGCTTGCCATCGAATACCTGCTGGCCGGTCAGGCCTTCGAACTGCTCACCTTGGAAACCTTCGGCATCGGCACCGACCACGCCTGGCGCGGCCTGCGTCAACACGTACCGCCCTACGACCAGGACCGCTGGCTGGCACCCGACATCGAAACGGTGTTTCAGCTACTAAGAAATACCGAGGCGGTGTTGAACTGGCCTGACGTGGGAAGCGAGCCGCCGGGTGGGGATGGGACGGGTGAGGCGGCGTTTAGGCAGAGGGCGTAAGCGGGTAAAGGCGGCCTGGAAAGATGGACGTTTTTCGCGCAAAAGCATCGCGGCTAAAGCCGCTCCCACAGACCGCACAGCCTGTAGGAGCGGCTTTAGCCGCGAGCTGTTTACTGCGAGGAGCACTGTCACCGGGATTTTGCTCTGCCATAAATCCAGCAAGTGCGTCGTTCTGACAGCATCAGAGGCGGGGAACGCCAACGGTGATCGGGTGCTCGGAAATAGCTCACACAGGGCAAGCGCGGAGGCTAGCGTCGTCCGCAAGCCTGGCAAGCAAGCGGGCATGCCGTCGCGTATCCTTGGGCCTCTTGCCCCCACCCCAGGATGACCCATGGCGAAGATGACGTTCCCCTTTGCGTGTGCCCGGCTGAGAGAGTATTTCTCACCGTTAGGCTTCGAGGCGGCGCTTGAGTCGCCGACCGCGATGAGCGTACGCGTTTTCGATATCAAGACCGGCGAAGATTTCGCCGTCCTGGCCGGGTTGCCCTGGAGCGCCAGCGCCACGCAGGAGGACCTGGTAACGATCGTGGAAGCGATCGAACAGGAGATGGAAATTCGCGAGCTGGTCTTCGACGCGCCCTCCGCCAACTTACCGCCGCAAACCTAAAAAAACGAGGCCTTTGGGGTCAGCTTGCGGCACCGCAAGTTAAGCGCTGAAACGAGGACAGGGAGTTCGTTGAATGTTGGTTGGTCATCGGTTTGAACGCACCCCGCAGGGTGACCTGCATATCCACTCGTACAACCGGGCACAAACGATCGCCATCGTCTTGGCAGGCGCGGTCTCCGTCGCCGCGCCCGTGGCGTTTGTGGTGTTTGCCATCGTCAGCGACATTCCGGGACAGATGCACCCGCTGCACCTGCTCACACTCATTCTGGCGCTGCTGCTAATTCCCGCGATCTCGCTGATGATGGCGATCTACATCGGCTCGCGTGAGACGTTTGTGTTCTCCCGCGATGAGGGTGTGGGCAAGCAGCGTATGCAGAACTTTTTCGGCCGCCGCGAACGCATAACCACCTTTAAAATTCGAGGCCCCAAGCGCCTTGAACTTCGCCGCAATCGAGACGCCAAGCCGATTTACACCCAGCTGTGGCTGGTGATGCGCGACGGTCCCGAGCACCGCCTGACAACCTCCACGGTGCCAGTGGTGCCGGGCAGTAAACGCACGGATACCTGGCTGCGCGAACTCGCCGACTACCTGGAAGTGCCGGTGCCTACCGAAGTCGTCGAGGTGGCCCCAGCAGGCTTGGCAGCCGCCTACCAGCCGGCTCCCGCACCGGCCCGAATGGCCTCAGCCAAGCGCACCCAACACAAGGGCAAAAAGCCGCAGGCGCAGCAAGGGCGCACGGAAAAAATAGGCGTTCCCGGCCGCCTTCTCCTCGCCCTGATCGGCGCGTTCGTGGCCGTGCTGGAGCTGACACAGGTGATCGCCTTGGTGCGTGCGCTGTTTACCGGGGAGCTGCGCTTCAGCGGCGTGCGCTCGGGCACGTCGCGCTTCCTCTTCGCCGAGCAACCGTGGACCTTTTCGTTCAACGTGCTGGTCGGCATTGGCGAGGTGTTGCTTCTTGGATTCATCGCCTGGGGCTGCCTGCGTATGGCGGTTCAGGGACGGATGAAAGCTGAACCTTGATGGGCGGGCTTAGCCGTTGGGTACGTGGAAGCCGAGCGGTATGAGAAGTAACAAGCGGCGCGACACTGCAGCTTTACTCGTAGATGCGCTTACGCTTCGCGTCATCAGTTACTGGTGAAAAGCACAATCGGTATTCGCCACCGATTAGTCGCACAAGGCGGGCGCTGCCAGCGCAATACCTCTGGAGACTATTTTGCAAATCTCGTCCGCGAGAACTTTGCCGTCGATATCGGTCTGCGTCGAATACCACGCGGGAATCCAAAAGAAAGTGCCTGCGGCCAAGCTGATAACGTTTTTATCAATGTCTTTATGAAGACCGGAATCAACGGCGACCGAACGAATGCCATCCAGCTTTTTCGCAATCGCTTGCGAACGTTCAGCGTATTTCATGGCAAAGGAAGATGTGCCACCGTGCAAGATAAGCGGCGGGATGTCGGACACTTGCGCCTGGCAGTTTAAATGCAATACAACCAACAGTTGACTTAATGGATCATCGTCACTTTGCGACGCGATTTGCACGATTTTTTCATATTGTTCAAAAGCACGGGCGAAACAAGCGTCGACCAGGCTTTGTTTGTCCTTGAAATAGTGATAAACCGCACCCTTAGTAGCGCCAATATGATCGGCAATATCATCAAGCGATACAGCATTGATTCCTTTGCAGTTAAACAAGAAAGAGGCGGCACCAATAAGCTGCGATCGCTTTTCTTGATGCAGGCTCTTCGGGTTAAAAGCGTTAACCCGTGAAGCCATCAGCAATGGCAAGTGCAGGTCACATTTAAAACTAAAGTCTTGACTGGAGCTCAGGCCCTGAAAAATAACGCGTTTTATACCGGCTGCGGCGACAGCGTGATGGCTGCTGAGGCGATCCTCTTGCAGATCAGTCCACCGGTACCAAAGCTGTGCCCAATTGAGCATGCCCTGAATGATGTGCGCAGTTATAACTGGCGACAGCTGAGCAATTTCCCCGGCTTCCATCCCTTGCACAAGGATGGATTCCAGGGACCGCACGTTACGCTCCTGAATAGCCAAGATCGTCTGTTTTTCAGGCTCCGCCAACAGATTCACGTCGGTTAGCATTGCGCGTTCGGCGCTTTCCCCAAGCAACGTGATGTCTATGTAGGCGCCAAGTTTCTGCAGCGCTCCGGCGTCGGCCTTTTGCACATTTAGAAGATCTTCGCTGGTTGCCTCACTGGCACTTAGATAACAGGCAAAAATCAAGTCTGTACGATCATTAAAATAATAGTACAACGCGTTGCGAGACAGCCCCGCACTTTTAGCGACCGCGCTTAATTTAATCGACGTCGCACCTTGCTCGTTCATCATCAACGAGGCGATTCGAATAATTTCGAGTCGTTTAGCCTCGTGCTTGCCGGTGGTGCCTTTATCTACTGTTGCTGACATTATTAAAATTCTAGAAAGCGGCTTCAATGTCACTATATAGCAGGCGTATCTGTTACGTCATCAATGTCTCTAATGCAGTCATCGGCTTGGTGCCTTGTTAACGAATGTGCAGTCACGATCCATACATCGCTGCACGCGGCAGTTTTATTATCGCCAGGGCGGGCGCCCATGAGCATCAGCCCTGGCTGCGCAAACATCAGTTGCCTAACCGCCTCAGAGCGGCCGGCTCGAAATCAGCTGCCCTGGCGCGAACGCCAAATTGCCAAGGCTCGCGTTCCTCATTGGCCAAACCGGAGACCATGTAGTTCCCACTGTTGAGGTCATGCCAAATGCTGACGCTATACCAAGGAAATTTCGCATCGTAATACTGCACCAACGGGTGAATACCCACACGCCACAGCTCGCCGCGACTGTCATAAGCGTCGGTGGCCAGAACGCTCCACGAATCCTCATCAATATAAAATGTGCGACGCGCGTAGACATGCCGGCTACCGGGGCGAGATGTCGCTTCAACTACCCAGACGCGGTGCAACTCATACCGCATCAGGTCAGCGTTGGGAGTGCCAGGCTTGAGAATCTCTTCGTACTTGAGCTTTTTAGAGGCAACCCGGTAAGCGTTGTAGCCGACGTATATCTCGCGCTTGCCCAGCAACTTCCAGTCGTACCGGTCAGGCGCTCCGTTAAAGGCGTCATAGTCATCGTTGGTGATCAACCCTTCAGAGCCTTCCACAGGGGTGTCATACGCAATAATGGGCGCGCGGCGCACGCGGCGCTGACCAAAACTATAGGTCCAGGCGGATCGTGGCTCTTTTACCTGATCCACCGGTTCGTAGACCAGAGCAATGTTGCCAACCATCGATGCCGGCGAGAGGAACTTACCAATAAAGTTGTAGAGCCTGTTTTCGGTATGCACATCCAAGTTCTGGTCATAGACCCGAAGCTCCTGTGCGCGGATGAGCGAATAGGTACCGCTCGCCCGCACCGGGGTTTGAGTGAAGTTTCGCTTGAAGCCGCCGCCTAAATAACGCGTGTTGTGGTTGTAAATAACTTCTAGCCCATTGGCTGGAATGGGAAATGGCGTCGTCGATCCATTGAGGTTAACGAGCCCGAATCCGTTTAACTCAGCCCCAACGGCTTCCTTCTTTACGGTCGTTTCTATTTCCTTCGGCAACGCAGCAGTACGGTGAGTGGTGTAGACCGGCATCTTGAATTGCGGGTACTTCATCAGCAGCGCGCGCATGCCAGCCGTTAACTTATCTTCATACTGGGCCATGTTGGCGGCAGTGATTGTTAACAGCGGCTGCTCGTCAGCGAACGGGTCAATATAGCCTTGATCGGGCGTCCACCCAGTTGGCGGTGATTGCAGGCCGCCGGTGTACGGAGGAATTGTCCCTTCGGCATTGCCCGAAGTTTCTGCGCCGACAGGCGTAAGGTCCGTGCCTAATCGGGCCGCTTGTTCTGGCGTTATCTTGGCTTGGGCTGACAGGCTTAAAACAAGCATCACCGAGACGGTCAAAAAAACCTCTCGTTTAAAGGTCTTCTTATTAATCATTTTCGAGCCTCTTTTTATAGTTAGAAACTGAAGCTGTAACTGGCAGCGTAATAGTCACGGTCATGGAGCGGGTCGTATTGCGCACTATTGGTGAAACGCACGTAGCTAAGGTCGACTTTGTGTTGCCTGTCGTAGTCGAACGTCACCCCTGCCGACGTCACGAGGCGACCTTCATTGAATTGTCCGTCTGGGGAAACCCCGTCCACGTCCTGGCTAATAAAGGTGTATGGAGACACACCGATCCCGGTGCCCATTACGCTTGAGTAGTCCAGTTGAGCCCGTACGCGATAACCCCAGGCGAAGTCCGTTACATAGCCGTCGGCCTTACATCCGCTGCGGCTTGGATTGCTGATGGGTCCGCCTGAACCGCGACACGTATTGCCAAGGCTGCTATGCGAGCCGGCGCCATAGATAAAGCCTCGTCCGTATCGAATGCCGTCATCGTTTTGCGGCACGCTGTTCCACTGCAAGCCCACCTCGCCTATCACCGTTAATGTCTCGGCACCGAGTACGTTGGAATAACGGTTTACCCCGTTCAGCAGCAGCTGCGTTTGTTCAAAACGCTCCCACGAGGCATAAAAGTTTTGCGGGTTGGGGCCGGTCAACATTCTCTGGTTCAGTTCACCCAATGGCCCGGCGCCTGACAGAACGCCAAGCAGCAAGTCCGCACCGTTCTGCTGTACAGGCTGATTGGGTGAATAGCTCAACTCGGCGCCCGTTGACCAAGAGCCCAACTCCATGGAATAGCTCAGCCCAAACAGGCGAATGTCCTCGGGATATTCCCAACTGGAACCAATGCTTCCCGAAAGCGGCGCGGGGGCATTTGGAAATGCAGCCAACGAGGGGGGATTGCCTTTGCGCACTCCAACGAAGGGGGTGCGTGAGTGGTAATTGAGGTAGTACAAACCCAGTTCACCCGCTAGCGCGTCGATGGGCATTCGAAATGCAAGCCCCCATTGGCCGCTATCGCTAGGATCTTTGCCTTTATAGGCGGGCAAGTAACCGCCAGCGTTGATTGAGTCTGGCGACGTGAGGCCGGGAATAATCGCGCCGGTCACGTTGCAATCGCCCAGGTCCTGGCCAATAACCCCATCCGTTTGCGACCAATAGTGACCGCACCCCTCAACAGGCGTGTTCTCATATTTGAGTTGATAAAACGCCTCTACTGCCATGCCATCGGCAAGACCGACATTCATGTAGGCCATCCAAACCGGAAGCAGCGCTTCTTTAACTTCGGTACCTGGTCGGCGCAGCGCCGGTACATCCAAGGGGTTAACTTGGTTAACGCCTTGAAGAAAAATACTTTCACCCCAATTAACAACCTGGCGCCCTAAGCGCAGTTGCACGGGAGTCTGCTGCATATAAAACGTGTTATAGACATAGCTATCTAAAAGATAGAGGCCTTTATACTTTTGCAGGGTTTCAAACCCATCGTCGTTCAACGGCCGTTTCCGGTAACCGTTCGAGACGCTACCGAAATTAACGTCCTCATTCTCAAGCGTATAGTCGTACCAACCCTTGACACGTATAAGTGCGCCCATTTCGTTTCGACTTAACGACACGTCACTAACGAATTTGGCTATGGTCGAAAAGCGATCGCCTTTGTCATAGTTAAGGTTGCCGCTATCGATCTTGTCGCCAAGCCCTCCTGACTTGCCGACAAGAGCGCCGTTTTCGGCGCTATAAAGCTCGTTATCCTGGCCTTCGGCGCGCCACTGCGAGCCGAGCGAAAGGGTTGTATTCCATTGCCCTTCCCAACCATCTCCAACTTCAAAACTTACTGCATATGCCGGCGCCGCACTGGCAAGCGTTATAGCAGCGGACAGCATAGTGAGGGACGAATAGGTCTTTTTATTTTTATTGTACATACACCACTCCAAAATTTAGGTAACAGCGATCTAGCCCGTACCGTAGGCACCTTTTGTTTATTGATTTGACGGGTCGCCACGATGAATGGCCGGAATATGTATTTATTCCAAAGGACAACGCTCGACCTTAGCTATACCGATGTAGACCGAACGGCTTATTGGTCCAAGTCTTGATATAACGCATTAACTAAGGACATTGCGCGAGGTTCCCCCACCAGGTCCGTGCCCATTTTGTTCATCGTGTAAGCGCAGGCTATTTTTCGGTCGCGATCGGCAAACGCGAAAGAACCGCCCCATCCGGAATGGCCAAATGCTGCCTTGTTAGGGCCATAAAGGTTCAGCGTGTTGCATAGAAACCCGCTGGCCCACTGGGTCTCCAATGTCAGCACATGGTCTACAGCTTTCGGCGTGCGAGGTGCGATTGCACCGGCCAAGGCGGCTTCACCAATTAGTTTCTTGCCGGCCAGCAACCCGTCATTTGCTAAAGCGCCATAAAGAAAAGCTAACCCCTCGGCAGTCGCAAAGCCGTTGGCCGACGGTATGTCTGCTGCCTTCCAACCTGCGGTATTGGCGACGTCCGGAGACATCAACGGGTTAAGCAGTGCCGCTCTTTGCAGGTCGCTGAAGTCAGTTGCGTAGGCTTGCGAACTGAGGGTACTCGGCGCGATCACATCGGAACCGCGCGCGGCTAGCGAGACGGGTAGACCAATGTGAATATCCAGACCATATCCGCCAAAAAGCTCGTCACTGACGAAGGTTTTCAGCGTGCGACCCTCGACGCGTCTGAACAATTCGCTCGCCAGCAAGCCGATGGTAATGGCGTGGTAACCGTGGCCTTCGCCAGGCGTCCAGAAAGGATCCATCTCAGCCAGATGATTGGCCGCCCACTGCAGATCAAACAGGTCGTGAACAACAATGGGTTCACGAAAGCCGCATAGGCCCGCTTGGTGGGACATCAACATGGCAAGGGTGATTTTTTTCTTCGCGCCATTGCCGAAGGCTGGCCAAAACTCGGCGATCGGCGTATCGAAACCGATGAGGCCTCGGTCCACCAGCATCGCGACACATGCTGCGGTAACGCCCTTGGTCGTCGACCATACGTTTACCAAGGTGTCTCGTGTCCACTCGGCTTGCTCAACGGCGGCGTTAGCCGAAGCGTCGTACTTGGTTCCGCCCCAAAAAGACGCGACCAAATTGCCCTTTTCGACTACCGCAAAGGACGCACCGACCTCACCGCTTTCCTCAAAATTTCTCTCGAACGCCTTGTGAAGGTGCGGAAAACGCGCCTCTCCAAAAGCTCCAACTCTGATCATTTTTATCATTGTTATCAGCCTTTCATATTGGGTTCAGTGCAGCGCGGGCGCCGCTCGAAGCGTCGCGACGTGTTGCAAATCGACGTGCTGTCGCCGTCGACGTGATGCGCAAAACACTCTTTCTCGCCGCCGGTTCTAAAACCGTCGATACCGCACCGCCGCGTTTTTGGACGTTTCGGTATGGAAAAATCTACATGCGTAAACTTCGGTTCGTCAAAGAATTTCGACGTACTGGTATGTAGACGTTTCGTTATGTCAGCAAAGTGCGTACTGACAAGAAGAGTTGCTTCGAAGGCGCAAAGGGGGCGCTCACCGACACGGCCATGTTGAAAAAAGTGGATGCTTAGTCGGCCCAACCACCCTATCTAGAGGCGATTAAACCCAGCGCCGGGCCGTTGGGATCGTTGATCGTGGGTCGATAACTCTGAAGAGTTTCGAGTGCCTTCGGCGTTTGAAGGTACGCTGTGTGGCGCTTGGACATCAGCGATGCAAATGAGCGTTCATCAACAGAACAGCGTGTTGGAGGCGCTCGCCTCTTGCCAATGAGCCAAGGTCAGCTTGTTCATTCGTTGCTGGCATGGGGACTGATTTGTTGCGCTAATTCAGTGATCTGCTCGCGCATCCAACGGTTGGCTGGGTCCTGGTCCGTGCTTTCGTGCCAGTACAAATGGGTTTCTACAAACGGAACTTCGACCGGAACCGTTACATAGTGAAGATCATGACTACGAGCAAAGCGCTCGGTAACCGTCATGGCCATGTCGGTTTTTTCCATCACCATTGTGGCCATTAGGTAGTGCTGCGAGCGCAGGGCAATCTTGCGCTGAATGCCCAGTTTTCCCAGTGTCAAATCGACATGCCCTAAGCCACTGCGGCGGCTGGAGATGTGGATGTGCGTAAGCGACATGTACTCATCAAGCGAGAGCCTGTTCTTCGCCAGCGGATGACCCTTGCGAAGTGCGCACACGTAGCGGTCGGACAACAACTTCACGTGACGAACCTGCGCGTCGGTGTTCAACGGTGCGTCGACAACAAAATCCAATCGACCCGCCGCCAAATCCTTCGTGGTATCCCTTCGCTTCGCCAGAATGGTTTCAATCTGCACGGACGGAGCCTGGCGGCGTAACCGCTGAAACAGGGTCGGCAGAAAAATTTCCTCGGTGAGGTCGGTCATGCTGATGCGGAAGGTTTTGTTGGCTAAAAGCGGATTGAACGTGCGGCTTTCCTGAACTGAAACCCGCAGCAAAGACAGCGCGTTGCGCACCGCCCCGATTATGTTTTGCGACATGGGCGTGGGCACCATGCCTTGCGCCGTTCGTGCAAACAGCGGGTCGTTGAATGTCTCGCGCAAACGCCCCAGGGCGTTCGACATCGCCGGCTGCGTGATGCCGACGATCTGCCCGGCACGCGTGAGATTCCCCTCGGTGTAAATGGCCTCGAAGACGATAAACAGGTTTAGGTCGACCTTGCTCAAATTCATGCTTGCGCTCCTTGTCTTGTCAGATCGTTTTCAAAATCAATAAACGACATTTCTGCTATGAATATTCATGGACCATGACAATAGGTTAGATAAATCTTGCTCGCCGATCCAAGCGCTTTTTCAACCCACTCATCCATCGGCAGGTGCTCCATGAATTTCGCTTACTCCCCAAAAGTCCAAGAACTGCGTGAGCGCGTTAGCGCGTTTATGGACGCTCACGTGTACCCCGCCGAAGCGGTTTTTGACGCTCAAGTCGAAGAGGGAGATCGGTGGCAGCCCACGGCTGTCATGGACGAGCTGAAAGCCAAAGCAAAAGCCGCAGGACTGTGGAATCTGTTCCTGCCGGAGTCAGAGCTTGGCGCTGGGCTGACCAATCTTGAATACGCGCCGCTGGCAGAAATCATGGGGCGTTCTTACCTCGGGTCCGAGCCGTTCAACTGCTCGGCGCCAGACACGGGCAACATGGAGGTGTTGGTACGTTACGCAAACGAGGCGCAAAAAAAGCGTTGGCTCGAACCGCTTCTGGCGGGAGAAATCCGCTCTGCTTTCGCCATGACGGAGCCTGGAGTCGCTTCCTCCGATGCCACCAACATGCAAGCGCGTGCCGAACGCGTTGGCGATGAGTGGGTTATCAACGGCCGTAAATGGTGGACGTCGGGCGCCTGCGATCCACGCTGCAAAATCATGGTGTTCATGGGCCTGACAAACCCAGACGGACCTCGCCATCAACAACACTCGATGATACTGGTGCCAATTGATGCCCCCGGCGTTAAGGTGCTACGCCCCCTCCCCCTTTTCGGTTTTGACGATGCGCCTCACGGCCATGCGGAAGTGCTGTTCGAGGACGTACGCGTTCCTTACGAAAACGTGCTGTTGGGCGAGGGGCGCGGGTTTGAAATTGCCCAGGGTCGCCTGGGGCCAGGACGTATCCACCATTGCATGCGCTCCATCGGCATGGCCGAGCGGGCTCTGGAACTGATGTGCAAACGCGCCGTTAGTCGCACCGCTTTCGGCAAGCCACTGAGCCAGCTCGGCGGCAATGTCGACATCATCGCCAACTCACGCATGGAGATAGATATGGCGCGTCTGTTGACACTCAAGGCCGCCTACATGATGGACACCGTGGGCAACAAGGTCGCCAAAAGCGAAATCGCCCAGATCAAAGTGGTGGCGCCAAACGTGGCGCTGCGGGTTATTGATCGGGCCATCCAAATGCATGGCGGCGCGGGCGTCTCGAACGACACCCCGCTGGCGTATATGTATGCGATGCAACGCACACTGCGGCTGGCCGACGGGCCGGACGAAGTGCATCGTGCGGCCATCGGTAAATTTGAAATCGGCAAGCACCAACCGAACAAGCTGGCGTAACTGCGGCAGCCTCGTGATTGCCGAGCCCGCCCCGCGAAAACGGGGCGGGCAGCCGAAGTGCTCAACGCCTCCCTTCCTGCCGTAGACAACTGCCCCGCCTGGGAGTCAGGCCTCGTACACGGCGCTGCGTCGTTACTTCACCTCAACCAGCCGCTGCGTCTGCGAGCCTTCCAGCGACAGATGAATAACCACCGCTTTGCTCGGTGAATTCGCCTGGTCGTCGGGGGTGTTTTCCATTGCCGGAATGTCGATCAGCGTTTGTTCACCCGCCGGGTCGCTGACCAGTTTCGCCTCCAGCGTTTCAATCGCTCGCCAACTGTCGCCACCGATTCGCACCACATCGAGCAGGCTGTAATACGGCACGCCTTGTTCGTCTTCGTCCGGGGTAAATGCCGCCAGGTATTGGCTGTAATTGTTGCCCATGCCGAAGCCCTCGACCGTGAAAACCACCAGCGTGACCTGGCTTTCCTCGCCGGTATTGAGCGTTTGCGTCATGGCCGCTTCCGGGTAGCCAGTGGCATAGCTGTCTTTAACCAGCGCCACCAACCGCTCGACCTGCTGCTCCAACGCTTTAGGAAGCGGCGCAGGCTCGGCGCCATAGGCAACGGTACAAACGAACAATAGGCTGGCGGCAAGCACACGCAGGTTCATGGGGAGAATCCGAAGGTGTTGAAGGGGCTGGGAATGCTAGCGCTTGGCACGGGCAACGTGCATTGGCGCGTGGTCGTTATTGTGAGGCTGCGCAAGGTCTGCGTTCGGCGAAGGCAAGCTGACCTATAAGTCCGCCCGCCTTGCTTGCCCACTGATTAGTTCTCTGTGGATAACAGATTGTGAAGCGTGCAGCGCTCTATCCGGTGAGTAAGAGGCCGTAGCATGGCGACAACTTTTCCAGATGTCGCACTTCCTTTCGACATCATCACTCACGAGGTGAGCCATGCCTAAAGTCGTCCGATTTCACCGTACCGGTGGCGCTGACGTTCTGTCACTCGACGACGTTGCCGTACAAGCGCCGAACAGCAACGAGGTTCAGATCGAGGTGAAAGCCATCGGCCTGAACCGTGCTGAAATTATGTATCGCACTGGGCAATACGTAATAGAGCCGCAGTTTCCGGCAACGCTTGGCTATGAAGCCGCTGGCATCGTGCGGGCCGTTGGCAGTGACGTCAGCGGCTTTGCTGTGGGCGACGCGGTAAGCGTCGTTCCGGCGTTTTCTTTTGCCGATTACGGCATGTACGGCGAAGTGGTCAATGCGCCCGCCCATGCCGTGGTAAAGCATCCTTCCAACCTGAGTTTCGCGGAGGCGGCAGCCAGTTGGATGATGTTCGTCACGGCCTACGGTGCCTTGATTGAATACGGCAACCTGCAAGCTGGCGAAACGGTTTTGGTCTCAGCCGCATCGAGCAGCGTTGGCCTGGCGGCTATTCAAATCGCCAACATGCAGGGTGCCATCCCCGTCGCCCTCACGCGCACCAGCGCCAAGCGTCAGGCGTTGCTGGATGCTGGCGCCAAACACGTCATCGCCACTGAGGAAGACGATCTGGTTGCCGAAGTGGCCAAGATCACTGGCGGCAAAGGCGCGCGCATCGTCTTTGACCCGGTGGGTGGCCCGCAAGCGACCAAACTGATTCAGTCGATGGCCAACGCCGGCATCTTCTTCCAGTACGGCGCCCTTGATCACCGCGATATACCTGTTCCGGTATTCGACATTCTTGGCAAGCACCTGACCGTGCGCGGCTATGAGCTTTTCGAAATCACCATGGACATGGACAAACTGGCCGCTGCCAAGGCATTTGTGACCAAAGGGTTGGCAGAAGGCACGCTCAAGCCCTTCATCGACAAGGTGTTTTCACTGGCTGACATCGCCGATGCTCATCGTCGAATGGAGTCCAATGCACAGATCGGCAAGATCGTCGTTGTCGTGGATTGATTGTTCTCTGGCAACCAGTTGCTTGCCATAAAGCCATCGCTGTTTGCTTCTGACAGCGGTGGCTTTTTTGTGGTTATGCGGGTGGGTCAGGTAAACCTGCTCGGCTATCATCCTCTGTGCCCAAGCCCCCCAGCCCGGTGCACAACCCTGAAGAGGATGGCGATGAATTTAATTGAAGCCATGGAAATGTTTGTGGCGGTGGTTGAGCGTGGGAGCTACACAAAAGCCGCCGAAGCGCTCCATGTCCATCGCCCCGCGCTGTCCAAGGTCATCCAGAACTTGGAACAGGAACTGGGCGTGCAGTTACTGCACCGCACCACGCGCAGAGTGAACACCACGCCGGCCGGCGATGAGTTCTACGAACGCAGCCTGAGGACGCTTGCCGACCTGGCGGAAACCCTGGACTGGTTCTCCCCGACCCGCCCCCCGCGAGGAAAGCTCAATATCGACCTGCAGACCGTACTGGGCCACGCGGTGCTCATTCCGCGCTTGCCCGAGTTCATGGAACGCTACCCTGGCCTGGAGATTTCTTTAGGCACCTCCGACAGCCTCAATGACCTGATTGAGCAAGGGATTGACTGCGCCGTGCGCCTTGGTGATCTGGTTGATTCGAGCCTGATTGCCAAGCGTGTAGGCGAGGTCGCACTGGTTACCTGCGCAGCTCCCGCTTATGTGAAGAAACACGGCTTACCAAACCAGCTGGACGATCTAAAGGAACATAGGGCCGTTAACTTCATGGTTAAACAGCGCCGCCAGATCATGCCCTGGCGGTTCATCGTCGACGGCAAGACTACGGATGTGAAAATGCGCAGCGGCATCGTTGTCGATAATGCCGAAGCCCTGTTGTACTGCGCACTGGCGGGAATCGGGATTGTTCAGGCGCTACGCCCCGCGTTGCAGCGACACATCGATAGCGGGCGCCTCGTAGAGGTTCTACCGAACGTACCAACGGAGCCAAAAGCGGTATCCGTCCTGTTTCCGGATCGACGAAACCTGTCGCCTAATGTCCGCGTTTTTGTGGACTGGGTAAGCGCTGTGTTTCAGGAACAAAGCGCCAACCCAACTGCGGCGGTGTGAGGGAACGCCATGCGCTGCGTGGAGTGTCGATTTTTGGCAGATAGCTGCGGCGTGAACTAGGAGCTATCGGCCATAAGCGGCCTCTGTCCCAGTAAGCAGAACCAGACCTGTCCGGTTGAAACACGAGCGCAACAAAGGGGACCGATTTATTAAACGGCTCTAACTTAGAGTCGTTTAATAAATCAGTCCCCTTTTCCACAGTCCCCTTTTCCACACTACAACCGGGCGAATCGCTGCCGGTACTGAGCGGGCGTCAGTTTGGTCAGCTCCTTGAACATTCTTCTGAGATTCGAATCGCTGCTGAAGCCCAGCTCACTACTGATGGTTTTGAGGGGCACGGATGTCAAGATCAATCGCTCACTCACCTGGCTCAGCTTGATGCGACGCGCATAGGTGGCTACCGCACTCCCTGTCTCTTCCCCGACCTTGCGCGCCAGTGTCCGTTCGGTCATTCCCAACTCTGCCGCCAAGATGCGAACAGTGATCCTCTCGGCTGGCAACCCCTGCACCAGCGTATGCAACCTACGCAGCAGTTGGCTGGGTTGCTCGATCAGACTGAGGGCCCGGAAGGCCGCGTGCGACTGAATCGGGCGGGGAAGTACCATCAACCGATTAAGGTCGTTGAACACCGTTGCATCAACCTGTCGCTCAATCAGCGCCTGGGCGAGCGGTAGGTAGCCGTTGACACCGCTGGCAGTGCCGGTGCGCTCGTTGAAGATGCAGTTCTGCTCATACTGCCATCGCACCTTGGGATAGCGCTGAAGCAGCGTGTCGGCCAGCCACCAGGTTGCGGTGGCGTGCTCGCCATCAAGGCGGCCGCTGGCGGCAGCAAGGCTTACTCCGGTGCAATAACTCCAGATACGACAGCGCTTACCGAGCTTCGCCAGGCCGGCCAAAAGCGAGGCATTGTCATGCAGGGTTTTATCCACCTGCCGGGGGGACTCGGCCCAATAACCAGGGATCAGGATCGCGTCCAGAGCAAGCTCCAGGAACCCATGATTGGCCGTCAGAACCAGGCCGTGAGCACACGTGACCGCACCGCTTTGCTCGGCGACGAAGTAGGTTTCGAACAGCGAGCGCTCCGTTCGCCGATTCGTTGCATGCAGCATATCCACGAAAGCCAGAAGTCCTGCTGGCATGCAGTCGGGGAAGAGCAACAGACCGATCCGTAGAGGGGTAGTCATGGCTATAAATGAATGGTTTATGTCAGTTCACGCCATTATGAGCATTTTGCGGTCCCGGCACCATGAGTCCACACCCCAGGAGCCTCATGATGAACATTCAGCAAATTCGCAACGCTACGATCATTCTCGAACTAGGCGCGCACCGCATTCTGGTCGATCCGATGTTGGCCCGCAAAGGCGCTCTGCCTTCGTTACGCGTCTTCACTGGGTTTCAGAGGAACCCGACCGTCGAACTCCCGGAGGGCGCTCGCGACGCCTTGGAGCTCATCACCCACTGCCTGATCACCCACTGCCAGAAAGGCCACTTCGACCATTTGGACAGAGCGGGCACGCGGTGGCTGAGAGAGCGGCAGATTCCCGTTATCTGCACGCCCCATGACGCGGCTTACCTGGCGAAGCTGGGTTTGAATGTACAGCCATTGCCGGAAGGTCATGGCGAGCCGAAACCCTTCCTAGGCGGCGTGATTCGTACAATCCGTTGCACCCATGGAGAGGGAGTGGTTGGACGCCTGATGGAACACGGCGTCGGCTACCTGATCGAGCTGCCAGGGGAGCCCAGCCTGTATCTGGCCGGCGATACGATTTTGACCGCCACGGTAAGTGACTTCGTGTTGCAGCATCAGCCTCAGGTCTGTGTGGTGCCTGCTGGAGGGGCGCGTTTCGACGTGGGGGGCGACATAATCATGGGCTTGTCCGATGTACTCCAATTTACCCGTCTGAGCCAAGGCACCGTTATTGCCAACCACCTGGAAGCGATCAACCACTGTCCTGTTACCCGAAAGGAGCTGGCAACTGCGGCAGCCGAAGCCGGCGTTGCCAGTCGGCTACTGATTCCCGGGGACGGTCAGGTAATGGCTTTGGTATAAACCGCCGTGCTGCTCGTAACCGAACGCTGATGGCTACGAGCGGCGACTTTTGGCGTTTATGGATGTTAGCGAAAAAAGGGGACCGACTTATTAACCAGCTCTAATTTAGAGCCGTTTAATAAATCCGTCCCCTTTGTCCTGTAAAATCGTCACTCGCTCAGGCTATCAATCCAAAGCTTTACATGAGGCTGGAATGTCAGGGAATGAAGTCGTGACAATGGGGACATTAATAAATTACGACCAGTTGATTTGGCTGGCTGCGTTCGCGTCGCTCTCACTGACCTTTGCATACCAGACTCGACATACCAGATCGGTTCTCGCGGTCCTAGCTACGATCGCTTTTGGCATTTGCGCAATCCACAGGGGTTTGGCATTTGTCATTCCGGCCACAATGGCGTGCCGATACACGACAATGACAGGCTGCGTGATGCCAGAGCCGTACGATACCGTCCTAAGACTGTCTTGGGCATGGCACGCGCCAGTGTTTTTTGTAGGTGCGCTAGTAGCCCTACTTTTCACGCTCCGAAGATCTTCATAAGCGAATATTCAGCGGACAAAAACCGATCTTTTCCCTACTTTTACATGTCCGCTTCTGGCCGATTGCTGCCTGTCGTCAACGTCAGAAACAGAACATTGAGCAGAGAACACATCCGCCACTATCCACCTGTCCAATTCGCAGGGGGTTTCGCCTTTACTCGCACGCCAGATCAAGCCGGTCGAATGAGGCTCATGTGGTTATAAAGGTGCATCACATGCGCCTCAACGTAATCAGCATGACTCAACGCGCCATAGGCGAAGTGCGGCTGCAATTCGCCCTGATACTGGCTGAAATCGCTAAAGGCCTGCTGCAAACGACTGAGGGCCAAGGCTTGGCTAGTCGGTTCACTAAGCGGCGCTGCACCTGGAATGGCCTCGTGCAACGGATGCCGCATGGCCCCACGCGCGGCAAATACGCTGAACGCCAGCGGGCCCACGCTGCTGCGGAACCAACTTGGTTTGAGCTCGGGATAGCCACTGATGGAGTACTCGATGCTCTGCGCGCAGTGGTTAAACACTTCAGCCGGGGTCCAGCCCTGAACGCTGACCAGCGCCTTGCCCTCCAGCGTACGCAATAGGTCTTGCGCGCCCTCAATGTTCAGAGCCCCTGCGCGGTCGCCGGTCGGCAACGCCCAGAAACCTGCGCCGAGCGCCGCCGCACCGCCGATGGCGCCCAACGTCAAAACTTGTCGTCTGTTCATTCCAGCTCCATAAACTGCGATCAGTGTCAGCCCCAAGGGCGCCGGGCAACCCATGCGCTCGCAGTAGCCCCCCTCCAATTGGCGCGCCATGATATAGGACGGTGCCGCGGTAGGCAGTGTCTGGATACAAATGTGTTTTTTACCCACACGGGGCACCTAGCGAGGGCTGGGCGCACGCCCTGTACTCGCTGAGTAGCAGGACAATGGGGACGGATTTATTCCCGTCACAGCGCGGCCAACCCTTAACGCTGCGGCTGCTTCATCAACCGCTCCACCAAGCGCCAATAGCTCACCGGCATCAGGCGTTCGAATATCGACAGCAGCAACGCGTCCGCTCCCACGATTACCCGGCCCTTATCGCTTTCAATGGCCCGCACGATGATGCGGGCGGCCTTTCCTGCAGGCATTTTCAGCACTTTGTTCATTTCTTTTTTATGCCGTTCGATTTCCAGGGCATCAATGCCTTGCGGCGCTTTCGCGTTGTTGGCGATAGAGGTGGCGATGCCGCCGGGGTGCACCACGGTGACGCCGATCGGGGTGCGTGCTAGCTCGTGGCGCAGGCTGTTTGAAAAGCCCCGCACGGCAAATTTGCTGGCGCTGTAAGCGGCCTGGCCCGGTGGCGACACCAGCCCGAACAGGCTCGACAGGTTGACGATTCGGCCCGGTGCGCCGTTGCCGCGCAGAATGGGCAGGAAGGCGCGCGTGCTGTCGACAACTGCGCGGAAGTTGATGTCCATGACCCAGTCGAAGTCTTCTTCGCTCACCTGCTCGAACGTGCCGCCAAGCGCCACGCCGGCGTTGTTGATGACCAGGTGCACGGTCGGGTGGATGTTGAGTACTTCGCCTGGCAAGTTGCGGATGGCCTGACGATCAACCAGGTCGACCACGTGCGTGCTGTACGTTTTGCCGCGCTGTGGAAGTAAGGCCAGGGTTGCACGCAAGCCGGCTTCATCACGGTCAACCAGTGCCAGATGACATCCACGCTCAGCCAACACGGCCGCCAATGCGCGACCAATGCCACTGGCTGCACCGGTCAGCACTGCCACCTGATTGTCGAGTTTCATTGTTGTTGTCCTGCCTGGCTGTGAATGTGGTTGAGGATCAGCGCTGCAAGGCGTTCACCTTGAGGGGCATCGATTTGATGACGCATGTCTGCGATGACTTCATGGTTTGCGCCCGGTATCGCCCGAGCACTGGCGAGGCCACCGGTGGGGTTCACCATGCGGTCCTGGCCGCCATGCACGATCAGGGTCGGTGCCTGAACGGTTGTGAGATGCGGGGTGCGGTCGCCGGACTTCAAAATAGCGCCGATCTGGCGGAACAACGCACGCGCATCGGCCCGCTCGCCGTTACGCGCCCAGGCAAGCCGTGCGTAGCTGTCCCACAACGCGTGAGCGCCGGTGGCCGTGGCATCGCCGATGTGCATCATCGTTTGACGGAAGCTTGCTATCGCGTCGGCTTCTGTACGCGGCGCCTTGGCCCGCGCCATACGCCACAAGGTCGACGCTGCAGGCTGGCCCACCTTGCGATTGCCCGTCGTGGAGAAAATGGAAACCAGTGACCTGGCCTTGCGCGGATGGCGATACGACAAGGCCTGGGCAATCATCCCGCCCATCGACATGCCCACCAGGTGCGCGCTCTCGATACCCAGATGTTCGAGCAGAAGCGCGCTGTCGTCAGCCATGTCCTCCAGGCCATAGGCACCTGCCGGCGCTTTGCCGGTGAGCTGCTGCCATTTGCTTGGATGAGGCGTCGCCATGCGGGACGACCGGCCGGCATCGCGGTTATCGAAGCAGATGACTCGAAAGCCCCCGGCGACGAGTTGGTCGATCAATGTTGCCGGCCAGTAGACCAACTGCAGCCCGAGCCCGACGATAAGCAAAATGGTGGGAGCCGCTTCATCGCCATGGCTGGCGTAGCAGAGCTTCAGCCCGTTGGGCAGCGTGGCGAACTGTTCGTTATGGGCGGCCAGGCTCATGGCTTCACCGCCTTGGGCAGGAATTGCAAGGCCGGGTGATCGACGTCGCCGTTGCGCAAAATTTTTACGTCCGCCGCGTAGTTCCACGACATGGTCCAAGGGTACGCCTTGCCCTGTCGCGGCAGTTGCGCCAACGAACGCTGCACGTAACCGGCACCAAAATTCAGCAGCGGCTCGGTTTCCATAGTCGGGTCAGCCTTGGGCGTACACACGGCGTAACCGCGCGTCTCCATATACCCGAGCAGGCGGGTGAAGTGCTCACAGAGCAAGCCAATCTTCAGGGTCCACGAGGACGCGGTGTAACCCACCGCAATGGCGAAATTCGGAATGCCGCTGAGCAGCATGCCTTTGTAGGCGACGTGCTCGGCCAAGCGCAGCTGAACCCCGTCAATCTTCGGCACAATGCCGCCCAACGGCTGCAGGTTCAGCCCGGTCGCGGTGACAATCACATCAGCTTCGATATGCTCGCCCGAGCGCAGGTGGATACCGGTGGGCGTGAAGCGCTCGATCTGGTCGGTGACGATAGACGCCTCGCCGCTGGAGATCACCTTGAACAAATCACCACCGGGCACCGCGCACATGCGCTGCTCCCAAGGGTTGTAGGGCGGATTGAAGTGCACGTCCACGGGGTAGCCGGCCGGCAGCATCTTGGTGTTCATGCTGCGGATCAGCTTGCGGGCGGCCACCGGGTAGCGCTGGCAGAACGCGTACACCCAACGCTGCTTGGCAATATTGAAACGACGCGCCAGCGAGTGGGCGATGGTGGTCCCCAACAGTGGGCGGATGCGCCGCGCAATCGGGTCTCGGGACGGTACGGGCAGCACATAGGTCGGCGTGCGCTGCAGCATGGTCACGTGCGCCGCCTGCTCCGCCAGCGCAGGCACCAGGGTCACGGCGGTCGCGCCGCTGCCGATGACCACAACACGTTTGCCGGCATAGTCCAGGTTTTCGGGCCAGTGCTGCGGGTGCACGATCTGACCTTGGAACAGCGCCTGATCAGCAAAGGCCGGGGTAAACCCCTCCTCATAGCGGTAATAGCCGGCAGCGTTGAAAATCCAGCGCGCTTCGAGAGTCGCCTCCTCGCCCGTGTCTTCCTCGCGCAAGGTGACCTCCCAGCAGCGTTTGGCGCTGTGCCAATTGAGATCGACCACCCGCTGACGGAAGCGAATGTGCTGCTCGATTCCGTTCTCGCGCGCGGTTTCAGCGATGTAGGCCTTGATCGACGGGCCGTCGGCGATGGCTTTTTCGCCTACCCAGGGCTTGAAGTCGTACCCGAACGTGAACAAATCGGAGTCGGAGCGAATGCCGGGATACTTGAACAGATCCCAGGTGCCGCCCAAATCAGCGCGAGCCTCGATGATTGTGTACGACAGCGTCGGGCACTGCTTGCCCAGGTGATACGCCGCGCCGATGCCAGATAATCCGGCACCAATAATTAATACATCAACAGGCGCAAGGCCACGGTGTGCTTCGGTCATGGGGCTCACTCTTATTGTGACAACGTTCGTTCTCACTACTCTGATTGTGGCAACAAGCGTTGTCAACGCTGTACGATTCGCCAATGACAGACACCGCCAATTTCCCAATCGAAAGTTCGACCGAGCGCACCTACTCCGGCATCGCCGTGACCGAGCGCGCAGCCGCCAGGCGCCACCGCTTTATCGAAGTCGGCATCGAACTGTTTGGCACCGTGGGTTTCCACGGCACCACCATGCGCACTCTGACGGCCACGACGGGCCTGACCAATCGCTACTTTTATGAGTCGTTCGAGACCATGGAAGACTTGCTGGTGGCCTGCTACGAGCACCTGATTGGCGACTATCGAGCGCATTTGAGCGAAGTGTTGAGCGACGCCGACGCCGACGTGGAAGCGCGCACGCGGGCCGGCCTGACCTGTTTCTTCGAAGCCATGGCCAACCCACGCTTTGCGCGAATCACCCATAGCGAAGTGCTGGGCGTGAGCCCGCGGGTGGATGCCCTGTACATGCAATCTGTGGCTGATTTTGCGGCGCTGATGATGGATTTTCTGGGCCGCGCCGGCGTACCGGTGGCTGCCCATGATCCACGGGAGATGCAGCTGGTTGGCACCGCACTGGCCGGCTCGGTCATACAGACCGGCATGCTCTGGGTACACAGCCGCTACGAATTGCCCATCGAGCTGGTGGTGGAATCCAACGTGAAGGTGATTCTGGGAACCGTCAGCCAGCTGCACACAGCGCCCAGCAAATAGCGGCGGTTTCTTTTGACGGCTGCTGGGCGATTCACACTCAAGATGTGTAGCCGTATGTCTGTCTGCTTTGCAGCGTGCTTATCAGGGCTGCCAACAAGGTCAACGTAGCGCCTACGCCTAGGGCAAGCTGAGGCGCAGAATCGACAGGGAACCGATCAAATATCACCGCCATGATGACTGCGCCAGCAGTTTGCCCGAGCAAGCGAGCGGTGCCCTGCACTCCCCCGGCCGCCCCACTTCGGCTTATCGGAGCCGAGAGGAACATGTTGCGGTTATTGGCCACGTTAAAAAGCCCGAAGCCAAGACCGCAAAGCATCGTCAATGGCACCAGCGCCATGAGGCTTTCCTGCAGAGGCCAAAGCGCAGCTCCCGCGAGCCCTGTCGAAAGACCCATGCCGCCTATCAAACAAGACCAGGCGGGCGAACATCGGTTTGAAAAGCGACCAGCCAATGGCGCTATCAGCGCGACGGTTAGCGGCCAGGGGATCATGTAAAAGCCTGCTGTCATCACCTCTTGGCCTAGGCGGTGCTGAAGGTAGAAAGGCAGCGCCACCAGCCCTGCAGTCTGCCCGGCAAAGCAGAGCAAAGAGGCAATAACTGAAATGCGGAACGCGCCGGATCTAAGCAAATCAAGCGGAACCAGTGGCGCCGCCTTGTGCCCTTCCCGCCTAACCAAAAGCCTCATCTGAATAACTGAGATGGCCAGCAATGCTGCAGCCGATAGAGGGTGGCTAGAGATGACGCTTGCGCCTATGACCAGCGAAGCAAAGGCGCCGACATTCAGTGCAATGCTCAACAGATCGGGTACGCGCGCGGTGCCGTCCACCGCGGGTAAAGCCCGACTCGCCAGCATCACCCAGAACCCCAAGGGAAGCAGTGCAACAAACAGCCAAGGCCAGGCTGCCACGCTGAGAATTGCTGCGCCCATTGCGGGGCCTGCTGCTGATGCCAGGGCGACCGCAAGTGCATTCCATCCAATGGCGGCGCCCAGTTGCTGGCTCGGTATCACGTGGCGAAGCAGTGCCACTGCGAGCGCCATGATCGCAGCGCCGCCAAGCCCCTGAAGCAATCGCGCAGCTATAAGCCAATACAGCGTAGGGGCCAGTGCACACATCAGCGTGGCGCCCAGAAAAAGCACCAATCCCCACCTGAATACTTTGCGGTAACCAAGGCCTTCACCTAGCGCTGCACAGGGCAGCAAAGCCACCAACAGCGCCGCCTGGTTGGCCGTGATGATCCACATGGAAAGCGCAGGTGTCACGTGCAGCGATTGGGCGATGGCCGGCAACGCCATGTTGACTATCGCCGTGTTGAGCACCACCAGCACCATGGCGGCCAGCACTGAGCTAACGGCAGCCAGCTGCTTCGGTTTTGCGCCGACTGATATCGCCTCCACGGCATGCTCCGATGAGGCTGTGCGTTCAATCTGCGTGCCGAGGCGACCGGCTCTTGAGGCTGGGTGGCGCGGCACGATGTCAACCATTGCGCAGTGCGCCGGTTTGCGGAACCCAATCACCACCCTCCTCGATGTACCGTGTCAGCTTGCGGGCCTGTTTATCCTCAATCCTCAAATCCCGCTCGGTGAAGCGAAAGAGCAAAGCCGGTCCGCAGATGCACTGCGTATCGTGAATATCGCCCGGCAGATAGACCTGCGTTTGGCCGGCGCTCACACGGGCGGAACCGCGCTTTACCAGTTTCACCCGGCCATCCGGAGCCTGCACGCTGGCATAGCTACCCATCTCGATTTCACCGCGCTGCACCGCGTAAATGACCCAGCCACGACCGTGATCATGTGGCGGCCGGTAGAGCCCTTCAGGTTCGGTGTGCGCCAACAGCAAAAAACCATTTACCGGATCTCGATACAGCTCTTGCTGAGCCAATGCCTGCTGGTGGAGGTCGCTCAACCACGGTTCGGTGACAGGCGTTTCTACGAGCTCACCTAATTGCTGCTGGCAGCCTGCGACCACTTCAGAGCTGAGCGGGCCCCAGACTGACTGGACACGCTCAACAAACCTGCTTAACGAATTCATACACCACCTCTTCATCCGCATCGGTACACATGTGCCGATGCAGCGAACTGTATGAAGCTTCCAGGCATGGCGGAAGGCGCACGGCTTGCACTTTATTGTTGCGCCTGACGCCATACAATCGAACGAGCTGGGCTACCATACAGCCATGTCAAATCCGGACCTCAACCTACTCATTACCCTCGATGCGGTGCTCGCTGAAGGTAGCGTCACGCGCGCAGCCAAACGCCTACGGCTCAGTCCTTCGGCGATGAGCCGGGCACTTGCGCGACTCAGAGAAACCACAGGTGATCCACTATTGGTCAGGGCCGGACGTGGGCTCGTTCCTACTCCCAGGGCGATCGAACTGCGTGAACGTGTTGCTCAGCTTGTTCGCGATGCGCAGGAAGTTTTGCGCCCAACCGAGCTTCTCGATCTGAAAAAACTCGACCGCACATTCGCGATCAGGACCAGTGAAGGTTTTGCTGAAAACTTCGGCCCCGCGCTTATCGCGCGGATTGGGGAAATGGCTCCGGGAGTGCGGCTGTTCTTCATGCACAAGCCAGACAAAGACAGTAAGCCATTACGCGATGGGGTCGTTGATCTCGAAACCGGCGTTATAAATCTGGCCTCTGCTCCCGAGCTGAGGGGCCAGTCTTTGTTCAGGGATAAATACGTGGGTGTTGTACGAGCCGGGCATCCGCTAAGTCGCGGCAAAATTACGCCGGAAAAGTACGCTGGAGGTATGCATATCTCCGTGTCGCGGGAAGGGATAGATAAAGGCCCCATAGATGACGAGCTGCGGCCCCTCGGACTGGAGCGAAAGATCGTTACGATCGTCGGTGGCTTTTCGATCGCGCTGGGGCTGGCCCGCGGGTCAGATCTGATCGCCAGTGTTCCCGAACGCCATACCGCGAGCTTGCGCGAGGGCATGCATAGTTTTCCGCTGCCTTTGCCTGTTGCGCAGTTCAGCGTTTCATTGCTTTGGCATCCGAGATTCAGCGCTGATCCTGCTCATCAATGGCTCCGAAACCTGATCCTGGAGGTTTGCGGACGGAGTGAATAGGCGTGCTTGCAGTGTGCCCACTGGGAATTTATCGGGCAGTACGATTCAGTGTGCTTTTGGCCGTTTGCAGCCCAGCGCGGCAGGCTGCTAAGGGCCAGAAGCAGTCTTAACAAGGGCTTCGAAATCATCAACATTTCCGCCATGTTGCTCAAGGTGCCTTATGAGTTTGATACCCGAACTGAACAGCGAAGCCCATGTGCTGATATGCGGCGCCAGCCGAGGCATCGGCTTGGCGCTGTGCGGGGCTTTGCTCGCTCGCCATGATGTGGCTCAGGTATGGGCAGTAGCGCGAAAAGCTAGCACCTGCGCTGAACTGGCAGAGCTTGCAGATCAGTATGGCGAACGCTTGAAACGAGTCGACTGCGACGCGCGCGATGAGCAATCCCTCGAAGCACTCGTGAGCGAGGCGCTTGAGGGATGCGCTCATCTGCACCTTGTCATCAGTACCCTGGGCATTCTTCATCAGGACGGCGCAAAAGCAGAAAAGGGCCTGTCTCAACTTACCCTTGCGAGCATGCAAGCAAGCTTTGCGACCAACACGTTTGCTCCAATCCTGCTGCTTAAGCACCTACTCCCGTTATTGCGCAAACAACCTTCTACCTTCGCGGCGCTCTCGGCGAGAGTTGGCTCTATTGGCGACAATCGACTGGGTGGCTGGTACAGCTACAGAGCCAGCAAGGCCGCGCTGAATCAGTTGCTGCATACGGCCAGTATCGAATTGAGACGTCTGAACCCTGCCTCTACTGTCCTGGCAATACACCCAGGCACGACTGACACGCAGCTGTCTCAACCCTTCCAGGCGAACGTGCCTGATGGCCAACTGTTCGAACCGGCTTTCTCAGCGGCTTGCATAATTGATGTGGTAGGAAAGCATGGGCCGTCCGACAGCGGAACGTTCTGGGACTGGAACGACAAACCCATTGCCTGGTGATTCTTTTAATCGCTGAACGTTAAGAGCTGTCAGCCCGCCCTGCCTCGTCTGACCAGCTGTGCCCTTTGTTCCCACTCCCCTTTGTTCCCATTTAGGAAGTTTGGCTCGCATGATCCCCGTTGCACTGCCCTCAGTCGAACTACTGCTTTACCTCGCCTTTTTCTTCGCCGCGACGGTTTTCTGGTTCGGGTGGACGATAAGGCTGGTGGTTCGATATTCCACAGGTCGCTGGCGCCGCCCCGTCCTCCTGCCCTACGTGCTTATCACCGCGTGTGCGCTTTTTACCCTGTGGCAGTGCGCGGCTTTTTATCTTCAGATGCGTAGCTCTGAACGGCAGAGAGAGGCAAGTTATCGCCCGGAACTAGTAGAGCCGATGCGCCTTGGTCCCATCGACATGCCCAAAGGCACCAAACTCGAATTAGCCGTTGCGGATCAACCGGGATCCTTCAAGCGAGCCGTATTTCCAAGCCCTGTGCGTATGCTCGACATCGATGCCATCGAAGTAGCCCGCTACATCGCGATTCAAACCAATGAAAAATATGAAACTGTGGGCTTCACGCCACAGAACATGCGGATAACCGGCCACGGCACGACGATGCAGAACGGCTGGCGGTGCGATGCGCTGCAACCGGTGGAGTTTGAGCTCAAGCCTGATGGCGGCGTTTCGGCTTTCAGCAGCTGTACGCTTGCCGATGGCAATGTAGTCGATGGCATCACCTTCCCCGAAGGCACGTCGCTCCGTGCTTCAACCGGCAATGTCTATACCGATGGGTTTGTAGATTCCGACCGCTGGGTTCTCGACACGCCAGAAGGCGTGCCGGTGCGTATCGATAGTTTCGAGCTTGCGGATGCCAGTATTGCGCTCGACGCAGAGCGAAAGCTCTATGAAGTCAAAAGTGCGGTGCTTTCGAGCGGTGCGACACTCGCAGAGCGCCGTTATCTGGCGGCAAGCGCTATCCGCTTCAATCCGCGGCATGTCCGGGAAGACTATGCGGATGCCTGGTTGATCACCCCGCCTCCGGGCGCCGACGGCTCACAGCCCGTAGCCCCTAAGACCATCGTGCAGCGCAGAGACGGTAAGGTGTTGGCCACGCTTACTGACTAAACGCGTGATCGCTAATCCATTTCTGCATTTGCGTTTAAGCACTGTACGAGAGTGAGGGAACTGATCGAGCGGCCGATGAAGTTATGCGGGCGTACATGGCGGCTGGGGATGAGGTTTTTGACAATGACGGTCCCCTTTTCGCTCACGCGTCGAGCAAGACAACTGCGTACGAATGATCTCCGCCATATCCAATGCCCCCTGGCCAGCGCTCTGCGAAACATGAAGCTCGACCGCGAAATCTGGCAACTTCGGCAGTCCTGAATCATCGCCCAGCACCTGAAAATCATCCGGTACAAGCGAGCGAAGCCAGGGCGTCAGTGCCAGGCCGCTTTTTACCGTGGCGAGGGTGGTTTCAACCGAGGAGTTTTCGAATATCACGCGCCAGCTGATGTTGGATTCGCCTAGCAGTGAAAACACGGGACGGCGAAACGCGCAGGTCGGCGTGATGAAACATAGCGGCAAGGGTCGTTGGCTAACCGGCTCTTGTGAGCCGCCTATCCAGACCAGCGACTCCACAGACAGGCGCTCGCCGACCGCTTCGTTCGCCAGGCACTGGCTGACCGTCAAATCGATCTGCCCCTTAGAGAAAGCATTCATCAGCTCGAACGATGAGCCAGGCACAACAATGACTTCGACGTCGGGATGCCTGGCGGCAAAGGCTTTTAGAACGTACGCAAAATGCGATCCGGCCATGTCATGTGGCACGCCCACCTTGACGGTCTCCGGCACGCTTGCGCCGATCATTTCGCGGCACAGGCTGTCGTTGAGGTCGAGCAGACGCCGCGCGTTGGGTAAGAAGTGCAGGCCGCGATTTGTCAGCCTCGCGCCGCTGGAGTCTCGTTCGAGAAGCTGACATCCAAAGAAGGTTTCGAGCCGTTTGATCTGCTGACTGATACCGCCTTGCGTCAGATGCAACTGGCGAGCGGCGGCGCTGATGCTGCCTGTTTCAGCGATGGTGACAAAGCTGCGAACGAGCACTAAGTCGACGGTACGGAGAGGTGCGGGCATGCCGGCATCCATTAGGGTTACTAATGGCTCCATTATAAACATTCGATACGGGGCGTCGCGCTGCGCACGTATGGTGGGGCTCCTTTTTTGGAGTCTTATTCATGATGCTCAGCGGCAGCAGCACCAACATCGAAGCAGCTTTGGCCAACGTCACCGAGCATTGGTGTCCGCAGGTTATTGGCCAGGTCAACGACCAGTACATCAAAGTGGCCAAGCTCAAAGGCGAGCTGATGTGGCACGCCCACGCGGATGAAGATGAGATGTTCATGGTGGTCTACGGGACGCTGACTATTCAGCTGGAAGACCGCGACATCACTCTGCAGCCCGGCGAATTTTTCGTGATTCCAAAGGGTGTTCGTCACAACCCGGTAGCGTCCGAAGAATGCGGCATTGTGTTGATCGAAACCGTCACTACGCGTCATACAGGAGAGGAAGTCAGCGCCCGGACCGTACCCATCGAGCGCCAGTTGAGATGAGGGACTTCGCCTTCAAAAGCGCGTTTTTGATTGGGCAGAGCGCAGATTCAATTTGCGCATTCGAAACGTCGGATTTTGGTCGAAGGCTGCCTGTCGATCAGTGAAAAAGGGGACAGATTTTCTGCGCTAAGCCTCCGCTATTGGCCGATTGCGGCCGTCTGCGACCGGCAGCTTCCGGCCAGAAGCGGACGTACAGCGTAACGGCGCAACGCCGTTCACCTTTGCCCGCTTTGCGCTTCACTCAATCGACATAGGTTTCGACAATAGGTACGCCAGCCTCAATCATCTTCGAGGCCACCGCTTTAGCCAACGTCTCATCTTCAATGATCGTGACAACTGATTCATTGCGGAACGGCAGATACGATACGGTGCTGGTCACTTCAGACGAAACCTTGAGCCCTAATGCTTCAGCTTGGCTTCGAAGCCTATACCCGTCGATGCTGCCGTATTCTTCGCGGGTTCGATAACAAGGCTCACCTTTAAGCTGCCTGTGAACCGCGGCTAACGGCAAGTTCATCAGCTCGGGAATGAATTGACGAAGAAGAGTAATTTGCCTTGCATTAGGCCCCTCTGCTGAAAAAGAGAAGATTAGGCGCCAGCTATCCTGGATAACCTTTTTCAACGCCCATCCGGACTCAGTTCCGTCCCATAAATGCTTGAACTCTCCGATCTTCATAGTGCAGTCCGAACTCAAAAGGGCAAGGCGAAAGAAAGACGATTTTCTCAACCAGAGGTCTGCTTCTGGCCAGAAACTGCCTGGCGCAATCGACCAAAAGCGAAGCCTAGCGTAGGGAAAATAAATCTGACCGCCGTTCTCTTGTAGGCCCTAAATTCCACGAAATGAGCCATTGCAAAGACCGCATGAACAAGAGCAACAAAGGGGACAGATTTATTAAACAGCTCTAATTTAGAGTCGTTTAATAAATCTGTCCCCTTTGTTTTCATCAGCATTTTGCGCAGACCACGCACTCGCGCGCTGCTCGACCGTGCGTTGCAGCATTTGCCCAGGCTGGGGGTTCGCCAGCCAGGTACCGAGGGGCTATCGAGACGCGGCAAAGAGTGGGCAGCGTCACCGCGCGAATAACGGGCAGAAGCTGTAGAGTTATTTTCCCGGGTCCGAATGTTCACCCCAATAGACAGGGCGCTGCAAAAATAAATCCACGCGCACGTTTATGTGCCTACTTGAGCGCTTACCATCGCGACCTTCCACACGGCGCTACAGATCACAACGCGCAATCGCTAAGGAGCGGTAGATGTTCGATATATCCAAAGTCAGAAGAACAAGAATAGAGAGCCGCAATTTTCGCAGCGTTTATTTTCTGGTTATGTTGTCGGCTGTGCTCGCGGGCTGCGCGAAAACAAATATTCACGCGCCGAAAGAAACAAGGCTACCGCCCGGCTTCAAGGTTTCAAGTTACTCGCAAGTGATGGTTGCCCCTATAGACGTCCATCCTGATTACAAAAGCGACGCAGAAAACGTTCGGGCAATAAAAAGAATACAAGAGGTCTTTAACCAGGAGCTTGCAGTACAGGCATCGTTTATTGAAAACATCCATGGCGCGGAGTCTGTTGACGCGGCGCGCGGCCTGGTAATTGTTCCATTAGTTGAAAAGATAAAGTATGTCAACGGGGAAAAACGATTTGCTTCAGGTCCCTCCGCCGGAAGTTCAGCCGTTCTGTTGAAAGTCACTTTCTACGAGTACCCTGCGAAGAAAATCGTGCATGAAACTCACATCTATCACAACTCGATGGAGTATGGCGGGATCTTTGCGCTGGCTGGTGCAACGGGTGGTGCTGCCGATAATCGGATGCTTTCGGACACCGGAAGAGATCTGGCAAGTTTCCTTGCTGACTGTAAGTAATGACGCGGGGGATAGGGGGGTGGTTCAACCTGTCCCCTTTTGCGGCTGATGCAGTCTGGGCTGACCGACGCTCTACTTCTGCTCAGGTCAAACCTGTCGTGCGGATGCCTGAAAGCACTGCGACGGTCACCTACCTTGGCAGATTCACCTGAGCAGCTCGATTAGTCCGGTGTCCCGGTTTTCACGATTCACGTCTCGGATTGATCATGGCCTCAACTCTCAATAATCGAACAGCCAAGGCTCATGTTTTAAACGACGCCCCAAGGTTTCCTACCTGGGCACATCCAGCGACTCGGATAGCTAATGGGCATCTTTATGTTTGCTTCGAAGACCAGATCGATGGATGGTTTTCGGTCGTGGTGTTCAAGCAACTGATCGAACATCGAATTCTGAACATCACAGATGAATCGCTGTCGAGACATCCGCATTTTAAGGCGGGTTTATCCCCGTATGAGTTTCACTTGATAGAGCATTCTCCAGCCACGTCGCAGAACACATCCGATGCCGAGAGACATTGGGTCGTGACGTTTAAAGATGTCAGCCTCGACGTGATCGCCACGGCCCTGGAGCTTCGGCTGCCCTTGTATGAAGGGGAGTCCCCAGATCAAGCGCTTGATGCGTGCATCTGCACATCTGGACTCGATATCCCATAGGGGGCGAGCCTGGACTGCTCAGAAAAACCGGCCGGTTGCTGCCGTTTACGAGAAGCTGCGAGCAGCTAGAAACTGATATTTACGATATGAACGCAAGGTCGCTTTTTATAGGGTGCGCTGTGCGCACCAAGCCAGATCGGTGATCGCTTCGGTGCGCACCGGACACCCTACGGGGATAGCGTCCGGCAGGAGATTTCGATGTCTGCTTCGGGCAAAAGGGGACAGATTTATTAAACGGCTCTAATTAGAGCTACTGAATAAATCTGCCCCCGTTTCCGAACGGTGATCGCTGCGGTGCGTAAAACACATCGTATGGGAAATAAAACGGAACTAGGCTGTCTGCTTTGTGCGCAGACTGTGCTCGGCGCTCTCACTGCCATGCGGTTTAACAGGAAGAACCGATCATGCACCTCCTCTCAAAAATCATTGGTATCAGCCTGGTGTTGTGGGTGGCCCAACTCCAAGCCGCCGAAGTCCAGCCAGCGGTAAAAGCCGCCGCCGAAGACAAGGCCGAAATACTGGAGCAGAAAGCTGCGGACAAGGACAGCCTCAAGGCTGCCCCGCAGACGTCGCCCCTGAGCAAAGCCGAAGTCCAGGCAGTCGACCCCGCCGGCAAGGCGCCGATGGACGACGCCATCACCTGCCTGTCGCGCACGATTTACTGGGAAGCCAAGGGCGGTGCCAGTGAGGACATGGAGGCCGTGGCGAATGTGGTGCTCAACCGCCTCGGTCGCAAGGAGTTTCCCGATACGGTCTGCGCGGTGGTCAAGCAGGGTTCGGAAAAAAGCCCTTGTCAGTTTTCCTGGTGGTGTGACGGTCGACCCGATCAGGTCGAGGAAGAAAGCCGCTACGCCGTCGCCAAGGAGATCGCTCGCAAAGCCCTCAACCAGCAACTGCCCGACCGCACTAATGGTGCGCTGTTCTTCCACGACCGCAGCGCTTCGGTGGACTGGTCCAAGACCTATATCAAGACCAAAGAGATTGGCAGTTTCAAGTTCTACAAACCCAAAAGTTTGGCGGCGCGCTAGCGGCGCGGGTAGAGCAACAAAGGGGACTGTTTATTAAACGACTCTAAATTAGAGCAGCTTAATAAATCTGTCCGCTTTTTTTGTCCCCTTTTTTCTACTAACTAGCACCTGCTCGGCAGCTAATCGCCATGCTTCAACATGTACTGAAGTAGTTCTTCATCATCGAACATCTGCTCTTCGCCATCCTCAAGAACGGACGCAAGATGCCAATGCTCCGCGTCTATATGAACAATGCGCAGCAGTTCCCCGGACTCAAGCCAAAGAACCGGGGACTTCACCACGCAACCAGCGGTTTGAAGCGAAACAATCAGCTCATGGACCGGCGAGTGGTCGAACTCCACGTTCCAGCCAACTTACGCGGTGAACGCATCCACACGATGGGAGGTGACGGGCTCAGCGGCATATTCAAGAGCATTGAAAACCGAACGCAGCTCAGCGTTCACATCGTTTTCGAAAAGCGGTCTGGCTTCACTAATGTAAAACTCGACGAGCGAGGAAGCTGTGGCGGTTTCGTTACGCAGCAGGCAGTAAAATGCGCTTTCCATCAAAGGTTATCCGCTCAGATTCATTGATCGATTCGTAAACGCCGTCGAAGTAGGCTTGTAAGTCAGGCGCGAAATCGCGGGCAAAAAAGCGGCGACAGAAATCTATAAACCAAAGATCTTCGTAAGCAGATGACGCCCTAGCCCCCCCGCTGAAAAGAGCAAACAGGAATTGGCTGGCCCCTTCGTCAAACGCCTCTCTGTCGGCATCGAGTAACTCTAGCGTGAAATTTTTTTCGACCTCATTGAAAAGGACTGGTGAAAGACTTTCGGCAGCTTTCCCCCGATAGGCGAGGTGCCAGAAGACCCCTTGCAGGCGTCTGCGCAACTGCGACGGAGAAGCTAGAAAATCTCGATGAACGTACGCGATCATTTCCCAACGTTCTAGAAGCAGTGGGTACTCCAACAGCTTCCCGAACTTTATTGGAGAATCCATAAGATCCGTAATGGTCTCGCGGGAATGGGCTGATCCATACGCATCGAAATAGCGCCTGAACTCTTCCTCGGAGATAGTCGGTGCGCTGAGGCACAGAACTAAAGGCGCGAAAGCAGGAGTCATCCCTTCACCCCCTTCGCGCTGTAATCGCAACTCCCCTGTAAAGTGCAGGTGCTTCAGGCGTGTATCGAACTCTTTAGAAGCGCGCCCTACAAAACGGTCGCAAAATTCAGACACTTGATCGTATAAAGCACGACGCTCTGCCGAATTCGGATCGTCAAGATTTTTGTAAACCTGCGAAATAGTTTCTGTCATCAATCATCCTCCGTGCACATGCCGGCGCCTTCAGCGACGCTCTCAGCCAACTTTTTGCCTCGGTCAACCAGTTCTTCAGCAATAGTATCTTCGAGGCCCACCCCAATCAGTCGCTCAACAACTGATAAATAATAGAGCGACAAAGGGGAGTGATTTATTAAACGACTCTACTTAGAGCTATTTAATAAGTCTTTTCCTTTTGTTTGCATCCTATCCCCCCATCGGAAGAGACAGCGCGCCACAAAACATAACGGTGTTGCAAACAATGACTTGGCAAATCAAGAACCCGAAGCCGACGCTAAGAAACGCAATACCCGCAACAATCCACGGCAAGCTCGCTTTTAAACGAAACTTCAGCAACCACGCCGATACTGTTGCGCCAACGAGCATGCCTGGAACGGAGAACAAATGTCCCAGCCCCATGAGGCCGCCTTCGCGGCCCGCGTTTGATATGAGGGCCATGTAGATCACCAGCGTGCCGACCACGGCGGCAGTCGTTCCGGTTAGAAACAGGGCGCGCGCTCGAAGTATCAAGCCAGGAATCAGCATCATGATGGGTACGCCCAAGACGTACCAATAACCTAGGTACAGTGCGTTGCCAGCACTCGCCGCGTAAGCGAGTAACAGCGCGACCAAAACCGATGAAAAGACCAGATCTTCCCTAACGCCCATCTTCATTCCCTTTTGAGCTGTGTATTACCCATCTACCGGCCCGCCATCCCAAACACGGGCTCTACTCCCATTCCCCAACAGCTCCTGTCCACTCTATTCCCGTTGCAAACCACGCAACGCTAATGAAAGTGGCTGCGTGCGCACGCTCTCCGCCACAGTTCTCAAGCCCCATTACCGAGCGCCGATAACGCGATTTCAAGCTCTACCTTACGGAACGGTTTGGCGAGCCGCGCGAGGCTGGGGTCAAGTTCGTCCAGTTCGGCATAGCCGGAGACCAGCAGGATGGCAGTGCCGGGTCTGGAGGTGCTCACGCGTCTGGCTAAATCAGTGCCGCTGATGCCGGGCATCAAATGGTCGGTGACGAGTAAATCGAACTGCTGTCCGGTGTCCAACAGGCGCAACGCTTCCTCGCCTGATCCGGCTTCGATCACGCAATAGCCGAGCTCGGTCAGCATGTAGGCGGTACTGGTGCGAACCAGTTCCTCATCGTCGACCAGCAGCGCCACACCGCGTGTGGATAGCGGCTCTGGTGCCAGGTAAACGGGGGCTACGGTGGCCGGCGCTGCGGAGCTGCGGGGCAGCCAAAGCTCTACGGTCGTGCCTGATCCGGGCAAGCTCTGAATGGTCAGCGCGCCGTCCAGCTGCGATGCCAAGCCATGAACCATCGAAAGCCCGAGACCGGTGCCTTTGCCGATGCCCTTGGTGGAAAAGAACGGTTCAACCGCACGCGCAAGCGTTGCCGCATCCATGCCTACACCCGTGTCTGTCACGCACAGGCAAAGGTAGTCACCCGGTTCCAGACCGGAGCTGTGACCTGCGCTCACCCACTCCACGCGAGCGGATATGCGCAGAATGCCGCCCTCGGGCATGGCGTCACGCGCGTTGACGGAGAGGTTTAGCAGCGCCATTTCGAGTTGATTGGGGTCGGCCATCGCGGCAGGAAGATTGTCCGCCGCATCGACCACCACTTTTATCTGCGGCCCGCTGGTGCTGGCGACCAGCTCGCCCATGCCGCTGACCAACTTCACCACGTCGACCGGAACCGCTTGCAGTGGCTGACGCCGGGCGAATGCCAGCAGCCGGTGCACCAGGGTTTTCGCTCGGTCGGCCGATTGCATGGCGCCGCTGATCAGGCGCTGTTCCCGTTCACCGCCTACGCCCCTTCGTTGCAGCAAGTCGAGGGTGCCAACGATTGGGGTGAGCAGGTTATTGAAGTCGTGGGCAACGCCGCCGGTAAGCTGCCCCATGGCTTCCATTTTTTGGCTCTGACGCAGTGCCGCTTGCACTTCTTCGCGCTCGGCAACGGCCCGGGCGATTCTGCTTTCGAGGTTGGCATTGAGCTCGCGAAGTTGCTCTTCAGCCGCTTTTCGCGCGGTGATGTCGACTGCCGTTCCGGTCACTCGCAAGCAGCGCCCGGCGGCATCGAACACGCCCCGGCCCTTGGCCGCTACCCAGCGAATGACGCCATCCTCTCTGCCGACGGTGCGATAGTCGACGTCATACAGGGCGCGCAGTTCAGGGTCAGCGGCGGCGGCGAAGGCCTCGATGGTGGCCTGTCGGTCTTCGGGGTGCAGGCCGTTGTAAAAGTCGTCGATGGTTACCGGCACGTCCGGAGAAATACCAAATATCGCCTTGGTTCGCGCCGGCCAGATAAGCGCGTTTTGAACGTTATCCACGTCCCAGAAGCCAACCTCGGCATGGTCGACGGCCAGGCGCAAGCGTTCCTCGCTTTCGCGCAGGCGCATCTCAGCCCCTACCCGTTCAACATGCGCCCAGCAGCGTTCCACCACTTCACGAATCAGAGAAATTTCAGCCGGGGTCCAATCTCGTGGCTGGTTGTGATGCACCGCCATCATGGCTGTGAGCCGGCCGTCTTTGACCAATGGGCAGCAGATGATGGCGTCGATGCCGATGGCTTGAAACGTCTCGCGTCCATCTTCGGCTGCCAACTCTGCGCTCACGTCATGGACCACCAGCGTGCGCCCGGTGCGCATGTCCGCCGCCGCCCTTGAGCCGAACAGATCGAGGCTATACGCACCGACCGAGCTGTCGATGCCTGGCGCTGTGTAGTCGCTGCGAATCCAGAAGCGGTCCTGGTCGGCATCCACATCGGCATAGGCGCATCGCGAGACGTTAAGCCTGCGCCCCAGCAAACTGGTGGCGGCGAGCATCGCGTCTTCGGCTTGGCGAATGTTGAACAGTTGGTTGTCGAGTTCATCCAGAAACCGCAAGCGCGCCGCGCTCTCTTGCAGGGCCGCGTCCGCTTCGTGCTCGACGGTGCGGTCGCGGAAAATTTTCACGAAACCGCCATGATCCATGGCAAGCGGCATCATCAGCCCGGAACCCCAGAAGCGCGTGCCATTTTTGCGCACATGCCAGCGTTCGTTGACTGCCCGCCCCTGATGCTGAGCAAGCTCAAGCTCGCCGTAAAACACACCGGCGGCCCGGTCGGTGTCCGTGTAAAACAGATCCCCCGCACGGCCCAACACCTCCTGGCCCTCATACCCAACGATCCGCTGCGCGCCGATGTTCCAGCTGGTGACCATGCCCTGGGCGTCGAAGGTGATGATGGCGAAATCCTCAGCCCCTTCGACAATTTGGCGGTAGCGCGCTTCGCTGATCCGAATGGCGGCCTCGGCTCGGGCGCGGTGTACGACCAAGCCGATTGTCTGCACAACGAAGTCTACGATTTCAGTGTCTGCCGGCAGCGGCTTGCGGGGTTCCGGGTGAAGCAGCACGAAGGTGCCGAGCACACCGCCCTGCGCCGAACAAATGGTGGTCGACCAGCACAGGTGCAGCCCGTGTTCGCCGGCCAACGCCTGGAATCCAGACCATAACGGAGTGTTCGCAGATTCGGCGCGAGGGCGCACGAGCATGGCGGCGGGATCGGTGCACGCCGGTGGCAAGCTAGGCGCGGCGCAATGTTGCACGCGCGCGCCCTCCTCGTCGAACAACACAATGGCGCCGACAAAACCGGACGGCGACAGCACCTCAACCTCGCGGACCATGGCGTCCAGCGCCACGTTGAGCGCATGCTCTTCTACCGCCACTTCCAGAATGCGGTTCTGCGCAGCTCTTTGTTCGGCTGCACGATTGCGTGCTTGGGTGAGCCGGGCATTTTCGATGGCAATGGTGGCCAGCCGTGCCAGACTTTCCAAACGCTGGACGGTGCCGCTGTCCGGTGTATGAACCTCGGACCAGTAAGCGCCGAGTGCCGCAACCGCGACCGGCTTGCCTATCGGCACCATGATCAAGCTGCGAACAAAAGTGGGCGCGTAGGCCTCTTGCGGAATGCGAGCGTCCAGCCGGATGTCGGGGATGATCACCGTCTCACCGTGACGCATCGCCCAGCCTGAAATGCAGTGGTCAGCGGGAAAGCTTTGGCCTTGCCACAGCTCAGACATGGCATCTTCGGCCACATACGAACAGTAGCCATCGTCGGCGATAACCACGGTAATGCCTTGCGCGCCGACCGTGGCCCGCGCCGTGTCGCGCAGCACCTGCACCACCTCGTCCACCGTGCCGGCCATTACCAGCCGCTCACTGGCGTTCAGCACATGAGACAAGCGCTCATCGCTGTCTATATCTACCGGAACAGAAGGCAAACCGATCTCCCAAGGCACGCCACAGAATTCTTTCCACAGACTGCAAACGTCTGCCGAACAGGCCCTTCCCCTGCCGGGCAGGACCCGGAATCAGTTTCGCAGAAAAGCGTTCAGGGCGTCATTCACACGTTGAACATCGCGGCTAAATCGGCCCAGCCACGGTAACCACCGGGTCATTGATGCGCTGTATCAACTCAGCCCCTTCGTTACGCGGATTGCCGACCGCCTTAGGCACGGGATACCAAGTAAAAGCCTCGGCACCCAGCCCGTGCTCAGCGGCGATGATCAGCGCTCGAACCGGATCGGTTTCGGCGTTGAGCCATTCGGCCGCGAGGTCTGGCGGCAGCACCACGGGGCGTCGGTCGTGGATGTCGAGCAGCCCTGCGTCGGCGGCGCCGGTGACGATAGTGAAGCCATCGTCTTCGCCCTGTTCCAGGCCTTGAGTCACGTGGCACAACGAGGCAAAGAACAGCGGTGAAGCGTCCCGGGCCTTGATGAAGTACGGCTGTTTGAGCTTGGGGTCGTCCGGGTGTTTGACCCATTCATACCAGCCGTCAGCCAGCGCCAATGCGCGCTGCTTCCAGATGCCACGGAAGAACTTACCGGTGGCCAATGTTTCGACCCGGGCATTGATCGCCCGCGGCATTTTCCCCTTCGCCCAGTGCGGCGCGTAGCCCCAGCGAACATTCTCCAGCGCCAGGCCATCGCCGGTGTTGTAGATGATCGGCGCACGCTGTGTGGGCGCGATGTTGTAACGCGCACCGGCTGCGGGATCAGTGCGATCGTCAATGGGCTGCATGATGGCCAGCACGTCACGCCAGCGGTTCAGGTCTTGCTCTTTTGCGTATCGGCCGCACATGTCAGTGATCCTGCTGGTTGCCATAACGGTCAGACCGGCCAGTCGCTCCTTCGGTCAGCAAATCCTGTGGGAGCGGCTTTAGCCGCGATGCTTTTAAGGGAGTTCCGCGAACCCTTTAGGCCCAGCGAACCTGCGCCGGAAACCGCGCCACAAAGCACGTGCCCTCTTGCGCCGTAGACGCCACACTCAAACTGCCGTTGTGCCCGAGGGCAATTTCCGAGGCGATGTACAAGCCCAATCCCAAGCCTTCGCCCCGGGCGCCGCCTTCGGAGCGGGTGAAGGGTTTGAACAGCAGCGGCATCAACTCGGGCGAAATCGGTGTGCCCTGGTTGGTGACCGAGAGCACGATTTCAGGCCCCTCGGCGCAGGCGTTGACGGTGATCGGCGCAGTGACGGAGCCGTGGGTGACGGCGTTGCCGACCAGGTTGGACAGCAACTGACTCAGGCGCAGCGGGTCGCAGTAAACGCCGGCCGGCAGCGACAGATGGCGAACGAGGGTGGCGTCGGGGTACGAGGCGCAAATTTCGTCGAGGGTGAGGTGCAGGGTGTGCTCAAGATCGTCCACGACGGTTCTTTGCACCGGTATGCCATCGCCCAGCCGGCCTCGGGCGAAGTCCAACACGTTTTCAATCAGATGGCCCATGCGCACCGAGCTGTTGCGGATGGCGGCGATCAATCGCGATGAGCGCGCGTCGGTGGGTTTGCTGTCCATCAAGTCGGCGCTCATGCGAATGGCGCTTAACGGCGTGCGCAAGTCATGGCCAAGCACGGCGATAAATTGCTCGCGCAGGCGGCTGGTGTTGTTCGCTTCGGCCAGGTCGGCCCGCGAGGCGCTGAGTTGGCCTTGGGTGTCGAGGTTCATGGCGATGAGCTGGGCGAATAGGGTCAGCGTCTGCACGATGGTGGGATCATCGAGATCGGCGGGCACGGAATCGATCGCGCACAGGGTGCCGAAGAACTCGCCGTTGGCCGTGATGATGGGAATCGAGATGTAACTTTCCAGGCCGTACAGCAGCGGCGTGTGGTGCGTGGCGTATTCGGGATGCACGCTGGCGTGGCCGAACACCACGGGGTTGCGGTGGCCGCGAATCTCGTGGCAAATCGTCGAATCCAGCACCAGCTCGCCGCCAGGCTGCAGGCCGAAATTGATCGAGTCGTCGACGGCGCACGCCACCCAGTGTTTCTCCGTCACCCGCGCCACGGCGGCGAAGCGCATGCCGGTGAGGTTTTTGACCATTTTGAGGATCAGCGGCACCGCTTCGATATGGGCGATGGCCTCGACGGAGGCGGCGTATTCGGGGTTGATCACTGGCTTAGCCTCGGTATGCGAGGCGCGAGATTATCACGCCAACCGAAGCGCTCGAAGCACCGCTCAGCCGTAGCGCCGGCGGTAATCGGCGGGTGTCACGCCCACGTGTTTAACGAAGGCGCGGCGCAGGGTATCGACGTTGGCAAAGCCACATTTGGCCGCCACCTGCTTCGGCGCATCGCCACCGTTTTCAAGCAGGGCGCGGGCTGCAGCAATGCGTGTGGCTTCAACCCAGGCGGCCGGCGTAATGCCGACTTCGGCGTGAAACAGCCGAGCAAAATGGCGCGGGCTGAGCCCGGCGTGGGCCGCCAGGCTTTCGACCGAGTGCGCCAACGCCGGATGAGCGGCAACCCAGCGCTGCACTTCCTGCAACGCCGATCGCCCTGAAGGCCCCGCCTCGCCACGACGGCTGAACTGCAACTGGCCGCCCGGCCGTTTGAAGAACATCACCAGTTGCGCGGCCACGGCCATGGCCGCGTCACGCCCGAGGTCTTCTTCCACCAGGCTCAACGCCAGGTCGAGGCCTGCCGTTACGCCGGCTGAAGTACGCAACTTGCCATGACGCACATGCAAGGCATCCGCCGCGACGGTTACGCGCGGGTACTGGGCAAGCAGAGTGTCGACTGAGGCCCAGTGCGTGGTAATGCGTCGGCCATCGAGCAACCCCGCCGCAGCCAGCGCGAACGCCCCTGTGCACACCGAACCGAACCGCCGTGCCTGGCGCGCGCTGTGCCGAATCCAGTCGAGCAGCTCGGGCTTGTAATGCAGGGTGGCCGCATGGGGTGCGCCAGCCACGATAAAGGTATCGATGGCGTCCAGCGGTTCGCCGACGACGGCGTCGGGCAGCAGCCGCGCGCCGGAAGAACTGCTGATCGGCCCCGCTTCGCACGCCACCATGCAAAGCGCATACACCTCGCGCCCGGCTTCCAGGTTGGCCTGAGCGAACACATCCAGCGGGCCGGAAACGTCGAGCAACTGCATACCCGGCAAGGCAAGAATGGCGATGTTTTTTCTGCTTTTCGATGCAGGCATGGTGCACGTCCCGGTATCACGCGAAATGGCAGTATATGACGCTACACGCCGTTTGATGCCATAGCCGCCGACCATGAAACTGACAACGCCCCCCTACTCTTCTCTGGAGCGTGTCATGAACCCGATCATTGCCGGCATCACCATCCCCGACAGCTAACTGGCGCGGGAAATCACCGAATGCGTACGCGATACCGCCTCGCCGCTGCTGTTCCACCATTCCAGCCGCGTGTTTTATTTCGCCGCGCTGGCCGGTCAGCGCATGGGCCTGAAATTCGACCCCGAGCTGCTCTACTGCGGTTGCATGTTTCACGACATGGGCCTGACCCATCAGCACAGCAGCGCCTGCGAGCGCTTCGAGGTGGATGGCGCCAATGCCGCGCGCGACTTTCTGCAACAACGCGGCATCGCCCAACACGACATCGACACGGTGTGGACATCCATCGCGCTGCACACCACGCCGGGCATTCCCCAACACATGCACCCGGTGGTCGCGCTGGTGACCGCTGGGGTGGAAATGGATGTGCTGGGCCTGACCTACCCCAACTACAGCGCCGAAGAGCGCGAGGCCGTGACCCGCGCCCATCCGCGCGGCGCGCAGTTTAAAGAGGACATCATTCAAGCGTTCTACGACGGCATCAAACACAAACCCGACAGCACGTTCGGCAACGTCAAGGCCGACGTGCTGGCCGACAGAGACCCGCGCTTTACCGCCGGCAACTTCTGCGAGGTAATTCGCACCTCGGAGTGGGCGAGCTGAGGGTCGGCTGCATCGTCGGCATCACGCAACCCAGCGTTTGAACAACACGCTGGCATTCACGCCGCCAAAACCGAAGCCGTTGGACAGCGCGTACTCAATGGGCATTTCACGCGCGCCGCCGTGCACGATATGCAGTCCGCCGACAGCGTCGTCCGGGTCGCTGAAATTGAGCGTGGCGGGCACCAACTGATCGCGGATGGCGAGGATGGTGAAGATCGCTTCAAGGCCACCGGCCGCACCCAACAAGTGCCCGGTGGCCGACTTGGTCGACGTCACCGCCACGCCCGAATCCTCCCCGAATACCGCTTTGATGGCGGCCAACTCTCCTTTGTCGCCCACCTGCGTCGACGTGGCGTGGGCATTCAAATGCTGAATCTGATTTGGCGTAATGCCCGCTTGGGCGATGGCCTGTTGCATGGCCCGGCGCGCGCCGTTGCCGTCTTCCGGGCCGGCGGTCAGGTGATAGGCGTCGGCACTGGTGCCGTAACCCACCAACTCGGCAATCACCGTGGCGCCACGCGCCTGCGCATGTTCCAGCGACTCGATCACCAGCAAACCGGCGCCCTCGCCCATCACAAAACCATCGCGGGCTTTGTCGAAGGGGCGCGAGGCTTTGGCTGGCGTGTCGTTGTACGCGCTGGACATCGCCCGCGCCGCCGCAAAGCCGGCCAGGCTGACGCGGTCGATGGACGCTTCGGCGCCGCCGCACATCGCGATATCGGCCTCGCCGCTGCGGATCAACCGCGCGGCATCACCAATCGCCTGAACGCTGGCAGCGCAGGCGGTGACTGGCGCACCGATGGGGCCGCGCAGGCCGTACTGAATGGACACATGGCCGGCGGCGAGGTTGGCGAGAAATGAGGGAATGGTGAACGGCGACAAACGCCGTGGGCCTTTGCTGTCGGTGGTGCGTACGGCATCGGCAATGGCGCCGAAGCCACCAACGCCGGTGGCAATGATGGTCGCTGTGCGCTCGCGCTGGACGTCGGTGCTCGGCTGCCAGCCGGCTTGCGCCAATGCCTGCTGGGCGGCGGCCAGGGCGAACATGATGAAGCGGTCCATCTTTTTCTGTTCTTTGGCGGGGATAAAGGCGTTGGGGTCGAAGCCGGCTTCGGGGTCTTCTTCGAGCGTGGGCACGGTGCCGGCGATTTTGCAGGTGATGTCGTCGACCGTTTCGGCCGGCAATGCGCGAATGCCGGAGCGACCGGCGAGCAGGCGCTGCCAGACGGGCTCAATGCCAAGGCCCAGGGGCGAGACGAGGCCCATGCCGGTGATGACGATGCGGGTGTTGGGCATAACGGGGTTCCTTTGTTTGGTGTTTCGTCACCGGCCGATCAGTGATCGACCGTCATCCCCGCGCGGGCGGGATCCAGAATCTCCAGCCGTACATTGATGCGAAGCGCGCAGGTATTCATTACCGCGTGCGCTGAACGATCTGTTTCGCGCCTAACGCGCATTGCAACCAACCCTCCGTCATCCCCGCGCAGGCGGGGATCCAGAATCTCCAGCCGTACACCAATGTGAAGCGCGAAGGTATTCATTACCGCGTGCGCTGAACGATCTGCCTTGCGCCTTACGCGCAGTTCAACCAAACCCTCCGTCATCCTCGCGAACGCGGCGGTCCGACGATTCGGGATCCAGAATTTCCAGTCGTACGCCCGAGCTGGCCTAACGTATTCATTACCGCGTGCGCTGAACGTTTTGTTTCGCGCCTTACGCGCGACTCACTTTTTCCAGTCGCGGAAAAAGTAAGCAAAAACGCTCGCCCCTACCTTGGCCTTCCGCTGCGCTCCAGGTCCCCTCATTCCATCGCCGCTCCGGGGGCCGGCGAGACGGGCCATCCTTGGCCCGACACGCCTTTCGCGGCTCCCGGCCGCTCAACCCCCTACACGTCGACTCCATTCGGCCTGCGATGAATGGGGCGGGTAGATCACAAGCCAGATCAAAAACGGTAGATCACAAGCCAGATCACAAGCCGGATCAAAAGCGGTAGATCAGCCGCGATGCTTTTGATCACTAACCGCCACGTCCCCCGGCGCATTCCATCCCCCTCCCAACGCGTTAAAACAGTCCACCGCCGCACTGGCCGCCGCAGCCTGAGCCAGCAGGTGCTGTTCCTGGGCTTGTTGCAGACGGTCGTCGGCGTCGAGGGCTTCGAGGAAGCTGACGCTGCCTTGCTGGTAGGCCGTGTACGCGGCGGTGCGGGCGTCGGTCAGGGCGGTTACGCCGGCTTCGAGTAGCGCGGTTTGTTGTTCGCTTTGCACCAGTTGGGTCATGGCGGTTTCCACGTCGGCGGTGGCTTGCAGCAGGGTCTGTTGGTAGACGGCCAGCGCCTCGGCGTCGCGGCCTTTGGCGTAGTCGACTTCGGCACGCACGCGGCCAAAGTCGAACAGGCGCCAGCGCAAGCCGAGCACGCCCTGGGCCAGGTTGGCGTCGCTGGAGAGCAGGTTGCCGCTGACGGTGGTGGCCGAGCCAAGCAACGCGCCCAAGGAGAACGAGGGGTAGTAGTCGGCTACGGCGGCGCCAATGCGCGCGTTGGAGGCGGCCAGGGTGCGCTCGGCGGCGATCACGTCGGGGCGACGGCGCAGCATCTGGGTTTGCCCGCCCGCGGTATCGATGCCGGGTACGGTCGGAATGGCGGTGGCGACGGCAAGCGTGCTGTGCAAACTGCCGGGCGCGACGCCGCTCAACACTTCCAGTGAGTTAAGGGTGCTTTCGATGGCGCTGCGCAGCGGCGGCACTTGCGCCGCTACCGTGGCCAGCACGCCTTCGGCCTGTTTGAGTTGCAGCCTGGCGATCACGCCTTTGGCGTATTGCAGTTGCATCAGTTTCACCAGCTCGGTTTGCGTGCGAACGCGGTTTTCCACGACGGCTTGCCGCGCTTGCAGGGCGCGCAGTTGGATGTACCCGCGCGCGGCCGACGAGGTCACCATCAAGCGCACCGCCGCTTCCTGCGCCACGCTGGCTTGCTGCTCGGCATCGGCCGCTTCCAGTTGCCGACGCAGGCCGCCAAACACGTCGACTTCCCAGCTGGCGCCCGCGCCCACTTGATAGAGGCTGGCGTTGCGGTCATAGCCGGGCGCCGAGCTGGCGAGCCGGCCCATGGGGTCTTCGAGGGATTGATGGGCGCGGCTGGCTTGGACGTTCAGGTCACCGGAGGGCAACAGGGCGGAACGGGCTGACAGGTTCAGCGCGCTAGCCTGCGAGACGCGGGCTACGGCCTGCGCGAGGTCGAGGTTTTGCGCCAACACCTGATTGACCAAGGTCACCAGCCCGTCATCGGCAAAGCCTATCCACCATTGCGTCATGTCTGCCGCCTGGCCGGTTACCGCGCGTTGCTCAAGCAAGGCCTGGTTTCGAAAAGGCGCCGGCGCCGCAGTTGGCGGCGCCTGGTAATCGGGCCCCACCGCGCAACCGGCTAGCAAGAAAACGGGCAACAGACGCGCCATCCAGAGGGGGCGCAGGGCAAAGGGCGGCATGGTGATTCCTGTGGTCGCGTTCGGCTTTTTGTTTACTAACTCACAAAACAGTAACCCGTGAAAATGATTATGCCAATGCGAAACCCATCAAAATGGCTAATTATCGCTATCAGAGCAAAGCAATCGAGTTACGCATTTACAATACCGTAAACAACCACGAATAATGCGAGCCTGAATTTTCCGGAGCTCGTCATGTCGATACGTCCCGCTGCCCTTCTCTCCCTCGCTGCCAGCGCGCTGGTGTTATCTGGCTGCGGCCAGCCGCCACAAAGCGACCCGCGCGTGGCCGACCCGTTGGTGAGCACGGCGCTGGTGCGGCCAGACACTTCGCGCAGCCAAACCTTTACCGGCGTGGTGGCCGCCCGGGTGCAAAGCGATCTGGGGTTTCGCGTGTCGGGCAAGGTGGTTCAGCGCCTGGTGGATGTGGGCCAGCGGGTGCGCAAGGGGCAGACGTTGATGAAGGTCGACCCGGTTGATCTCAACCTCGCTATCACCAATCAGAAAGGCGCGGTGGCCGCCGCCAAAGCACGCTTTGTGCAGGCACAGGCGGATGAAGCGCGGTTGCGCACGCTGGTAACGGCCGGGGCCATTTCGGCGATGAGTTACGACCAGTCGGTCGCCGCGCTGAACAGCGCAAAGGCGCAGGTCGAGGCCGCGCAAGCGCAGGCCGATGTCGCCGCCAATGCCAGCCACTACGCCGAGCTTAAAGCGGACGTCGACGGCCTGGTGGTCAATACCGCCGCTGAACCTGGGCAAGTCGTGATCGCCGGACAAACCGTGGTGCAGCTGGCCAAAGACGGTGCCCGCGAGGCCGCCATCGAGCTGCCGGAAACCTTGCGCCCTGCCCTGCAATCGCGCGCCGACGCGCAGCTGTATGGCAGCCAGGGCCAGCCGGCCGGCGCCACGCTGCGCGAGCTGTCGGAAGCGGCCAATCCCATCACCCGCACCTTCGCTGCCCGTTACGTATTGGACGACACGCTGAACAACGCGCCATTGGGCGCCACCATCAAAATCACCCTGCGCGGCGACCCGGCGAACACGCCGGCGGCGCTTACCGTACCCCTTAGCGCCCTGCGCAATGACGGCGGCGCGTACAGCGTGTGGGTGGTCGACCCCGTGGCGCTGACGTTGCAGGCACGGCCCGTCACCGTCATCGGCCTGAGCCTCGAAACCGCGCGCATCAGCGGCGAACTGAAAGCCGGCGAAACCGTGGTGGCACTGGGCACGCACTTGCTGCATGCCAACCAGAAAGTGCGCCTGGGTAACGCGCTGGCGGTGACGCCATGAGTGGCTTCAACCTCTCCGCACTGGCAGTACGCGAACGCTCGGTCACGCTGTTTCTGATTATGGCCGTCACCCTTGCCGGCCTGATCGCATTCATGAAACTGGGCCGCGCCGAAGACCCCGCCTTCACCGTCAAGGTGATGACCGTCACGGCCGTGTGGCCTGGCGCCACGGCGCAAGACATGCAAAACCTGGTGGCCGAGCCGCTGGAAAAGCGCCTGCAAGAACTCAAGTGGTACGACCGCGTGGAAACCATCACCCGCCCCGGCATGGCGCTGATGACCCTGACCTTGCTCGACACCACGCCGCCCGCCGCCGTGCCCGATCAGTTTTATCAGGCGCGCAAAAAGCTCTTCGACGAAACCCGCAAGCTGCCGCAAGGCGTGCTCGGGCCATTTGTGAATGACGAATATTCCGACGTGTCGTTTGCCCTGTATGCGCTGAAAGCCCATGGCCTGCCGCAGCGCTTTCTGGCCCGCCAGGCCGAGGATATTCGCCAGCAAGTGCTGCAAGTGCCGGGGGTGAAGAAAGTCGACATTCTGGGCGAGAGGCCAGAGCGAATTTTCGTCGAGTTCTCCTATGCCCGCCTGACCACCCTGGGCGTGAACCCGCAGGCGATTTTCGATCAGTTGCACAACCAGAACGCGATCACGCCGGCCGGCTCCATCGAAACCAAAGGCCCGCAAGTATTTGTGCGCCTGGACGGCGCCTTCGATGACCTGGAGAAAATCCGCAACACGCCTATCGCCGCCTCCCAAGGCCGCACGCTGAAGCTCAGCGATGTGGCCGAGGTGAAACGCGGTTATGAAGACCCGGCAACCTTCCTGATTCGCCACAACGACGAAGACGCGCTGGTGCTAAGCGTGGTGATGAAAGAAGGCTGGAACGGCCTCGACCTGGGCAAATCGCTGCAAGCCGAGGAGCAGAAAATTTCGGCCAATTTGGCGCAGGGCATCAGCTTTACCAAGGTGACGGACCAGGCGGTGAACATCACCGAGTCGGTCGATGAATTCATGATCAAGTTCGTCGTCGCGCTGGCGGTGGTGATGATCGTCAGCCTGCTCAGCCTCGGCTGGCGGGTCGGCATTGTAGTGGCGGCCGCCGTGCCGCTAACGCTGGCCGCCGTGCTGATCGTGATGCTGGCCACCGACCGGGTGTTCGACCGCATCACCCTGGGCGCGCTGATTCTGGGCCTCGGGCTGCTGGTGGACGACGCCATCATCGCCATCGAAATCATGGTGGTGAAACTGGAGGAAGGCTATTCGCGGGTGGCGGCGGCGTCTTACGCCTGGAGCCACACGGCAGCGCCGATGCTGGCGGGCACGCTGGTGACCGTGATCGGCCTGATGCCGGTGGGTTTTGCCCGCTCCACGGCGGGCGAATATGCCGGCAATATTTTCTGGATTGTTGGTTTTGCGCTGATCATCTCCTGGGTGGTGGCGGTGTTTTTCACCCCCTACCTGGGCGTCAAGCTTTTGCCGGACATCAAGAAAATCGAGGGCGGCCACGTGGCCATCTATTCCACGCCGAACTTTCAGCGCCTGCGCCGGCTGGTGAGCGGCGCCATCAAGCACAAATTCCTGGTGGCCGGCAGCGTGCTCGGGCTGTTCGCGCTCGCGGTGGTGGGCATGGGCGCGGTGAAGCAACAGTTTTTTCCAAGCTCCGACCGCCCCGAGTTATTGATTGAAGTGCAACTGCCCGAAGGCACCTCGATCAACACCACCAGCGAGGCGACGAAAAAGGTCGAAGCGTGGCTCAAGGCCCAGCCGGAGGCGAAGATTGTCACCAGCTATATCGGTCAGGGCGCGCCGCGGTTTTTCCTCTCGTACAATCCAGAGCTGCCCGACCCTTCGTTCGCCAAAATCATTGTGCTGACCGACGACCAGACGGCCCGCGACACCCTGAAGCAGCGCATGCGCGTGGCCGTGGAAAACCAGATGGCGCCCGAAGCGCGGGTGCGCGTCACGCAACTGGTGTTCGGGCCGTACACACGCTTCCCGGTGGAGTTTCGCGTCATGGGCCCAGACGCCGAGAAGCTGCGTGGCATCGCCCAGCAGGTGGCCGAGGTGATGCGCCACAACCCGAACATGCGCCAGGTGAATACCGACTGGTCGGAGAAACAACCGACCCTGCATTTCGTGCTCGACCAAGACCGTTTGCAGGTCATGGGCCTGACCTCCGCCGAGGCTTCGCAACAGCTGCAGTTTCTGCTGACCGGCACCACTGTGACGCAGGTGCGTGAAGACATTCGCACGGTTGACGTGATGGCGCGCACCGGCGATGAAGAACGGCTGGACCCTGCGCGCATGGAAGACATGACGCTCACCAGCCGCACCGGCCAGCGCGTGCCGATCCGCCAGATCGGCCACGTGGAGGTGCGCGCCGAAGACCCGGTGCTGAAACGCCGCAACCGTATGCCGACCATCACCGTGCGCGGCGATATCAACGAGCAGATGCAACCGCCGCAGGTGTCCCTGCAGGTGCTGGCCGAGCTAAAGCCGGTGATCGATGCCCTGCCCCTGGGCTATCAGATTCAAATGGGCGGCAACGTCGAAGAATCACTCAAGGCCAACAAGGCGCTGGCGCCGATTTTCCCGATCATGCTGCTGTTCACCTTGGTGGTGATCATGATTCAGGTGCGCAGTTTTGCCGCCATGACCATGGTGGTGCTCACCGCGCCCCTGGGCCTGGTGGGCACGGTGCCGGTGTTGCTGCTGTTCAACCAGCCGTTTGGCTTTAACGCGATTCTCGGCTTGATTGGCCTGTCGGGCATTCTGATGCGCAACACGCTGATTCTGATCGGTCAGATCCACACCAATCAGGCAGAAGGGCTCGACCCGTACCACGCCGCGGTTGAGGCCACGGTTCAACGCGCGCGACCGGTAGTGCTGACGGCGCTGGCCGCGGTGCTGGCGTTTATTCCGCTGACGTTCTCGGTGTTTTGGGGCTCGATGGCCTACACGTTGATTGGCGGCACGGCCATCGGCACGGTGCTGACGCTGCTGTTCCTGCCGGCGCTGTATGCGATCTGGTTCAAGATCAAACCGCCGCCGGCCAACGCCCCGGCAGCGTCGGCAGCGCAACCCGCCGCCACCTGAGCGCACTAAGCGGGCGTTGCCGACGCGGCGCCCGCTGGCCGGTTTGCGCTAGAATCGCCCACCTGCCACCGGCTCCCTTATTCAGTTACCAGGCCTATGCACAGCGAACTCGACTCCAGCGCCCTTCCCACCTCCGGCCAACGCGGCCCGGCGGAGCATGATCGCCGCGCGCAGATCATCACCGTGGCGGAAGGCTTGTTTCGCGAGTTCGGCTACCGCAAAACGTCGGTGGCCGACATCGGTAAAGCCCTGGGCATTTCCACGGCGTACATCTACCGTTTCTTCGAATCCAAACAAGCCATCGGCGAAGCCATCTGTGCGCACACGCTGGAAAAGATGGGCGACAAATTACGCGCCATTGCCGATCAGGATTTGTCCGCCACCCGGCGCCTGCGTCTGTTTATGAAAAGCGCGCTGAAATTCAGCTACGACTTGCTGGTGGTCGAGCGCCGCGTGAATGAAGTGGTGGTGGAAGCCATTAACGGCGACTGGTGCACGGCCGCCGGCCACCAGGCGCAGCTCTACGCGATTCTTGAACGCCTGGCCGATGACGGCCGCAAAGCCGGCGAATTCGAAAAGAAAACGCCGCTGGATGAAGTCACCGACGGTCTGGCCGAAATGATTTTGCCGTACACCAACGCCCATTGCCTTAACCAACGTTCTTGGGAAGACCTGGAGAAAGGCGTCAACGCGGCGACCAATCTAATGCTGCGCAGCCTGGCGCCCTAAGCGCCGGTTACAAGCGGCCCTCTCCCCAGCCCTCTCCCGCAAGCGGGAGAGGGAGCCGATCGCGGCAGGTCTCCCCTTGCCCGCTTGCGGGAGAGGGGCTGGGGGAGAGGGCTGGCCGCAACGAAGATCCCACCTCATCAACGCGTCGCCAGCCAAAACCCCATCGCCACCGCGCTAATTCCCGCCCCCAACCCGCACACGCCCTGCCACCCAGCGCTCGCATACACCCACGTGGTAGCCAAGGCCCCCGCGCCACTGCCCACGGCATAAAACAACATGTACAAACCGATTAGCCGGCCGGGCGCCTGCGGATGGTTACGCAAGATCAGGCTTTGATTAGTCACGTGCAGCATCTGGCCGCCGAGGTCGAGCAGCACGATGCCAAGCAGCAGCGCCGAAAGCGACGTATCCAGCATCGACAACGGCCACCACGCCAGCAACAGCGCCAGCAAGGCGGCAAAAGTGCTGCGCTGGGCAAACCCTCTGTCCGCCCAGGCGCCGGCGCGAAACGCCGCCAGCGCGCCGATCACGCCAACCAGGCCGAACGCGCCAATGGCCGTGTGGGAAAACCCATAGGGCGGCGCGCTCAGCGGCAGCACCAAGGCACTCCAGAAAACGTTCAACGCCGCGAACATGAAAAACGCCAACATGCCGCGCGTTTGCAGCACGCGGTCATGGCGTAACAGGCGGAGCATCGAACCGAGCAATCGCCGATAACCCAGCGTCACCGGTACCCGTGTCGGCTGCGGTAGACAGCGCCAGAGTGCGACGGCGAGCGTGAGCATCAAAATCGCCGCCAGCCCGTACACCCAACGCCACCCGGCCAGGTCACTGACCGCCCCGGCATACACCCGCGCCAGCAACAAGCCGACAAACACGCCGCCCTGCGCCGCCCCGACCACCCGCCCCTGCTCATGGTCGCCGGCAGTGCTGGCGGCCAGCGCAATCAGCCCCTGAGTCATGGCAGTGCCCAACAGGCCAATGGCCAACATGGCGCCGAGCAACAGCGCCGTGCTGTCGGCCACGGCGACCGCAACCAAGGCCAGCACCAAGGCGACTAGCTGCACGAGCATTAGTCGGCGCCGGTCTACGCGATCACCCAGCGGCACCAGCAACAACAGCGCTAACGCACAGCCGATTTGCGTGGCGGTAATCACCCCGCCGACCGTGGCGTGGCTGATGGAAAAGTCTGCAGCGAGCGCGTCCAGTAACGGCTGGGCGAAATACACATTGGCGACGCTAAGCCCGCTTGCCGTGGCGAACAACGCCACCATCGCGCGCGGCGTGCGGCTCGCGCTGGCCTCGGCCAACGGCAACGCCTGAGATCCTGCTGACGTCATAACGCCTAACCTGGTTTCAAATTAAAACCATTTGAAGGCTAGGCGTTCTGGTTTTAAAGTGCAACCACATGCCCATCTACGACGACTAACTCCCATGCCGACAGACCCAAGCCAATCCGTCGAACACTGCCCCGTTGCCCGCGCGGTGGATGTGATGGGTGATCGCTGGTCGTTACTGATCGTGCGCGACGCCTTCGACGGCAAGCACCGCTTCAGCGATTTCCAGCGCAGCCTGGGCGTGGCGAAAAATATTCTGGCCGACCGTTTGCGTCTGCTGGTGCAAGCCGAGGTGTTGACCACCCGGCCAGTCGCCGAGGGCAGTGCGTATCAGGAATACGTGCTGACCGAACGGGGCGAACAGTTGTTCGCCGTGGTGGTGGCGTTACGCCAATGGGGGGAAGCGCATTTGTTTGGCGCGGGCGAAGTGCATTCGCAGTTGATCGACAAAGCCAGCGGCCAGACGCTGGCACCGCTGATACCGACCACATTGAACGGCGCACCCGTTGCGCCGAGCGATACCGAAGTGGTCAAAGTGACCGATTAAGGCCGACGCTTTTCGTAGGAGCCAGCTTGCTGGCGAATGCTGCAAACGCGATTCGTGACCGATGTTTCCAGGGTTCGCCAGCAAGCTGGCTCCTACAAAGAGTGTGGGCGCTACGCCAGCCTTTGATTGATCCAGCGTCTGGCATAGGCCGTGACGCGCTTGCCCATCACCGTCGGAAACTGAACCACGCCATGAGGCCCTTGTGGCAGCAGATTGGCCTCAACGTCGGCCACCACGCCCCAGCGTCTGGCCATTTCAAAGGTGTCGTCGCGCAGCGGGTCAAGCTCGCCGGCAAACATCAACGCCGGCGGTAAACCGCTCAGGTCGCCATACAGCGGCGACAACGGCGGTTTCTGCCGTTGTTCGTCGGTCAGCCCCGGCGTCAGCAGGCGCAGCGCATCGACCATGCCGGGGCCGTCCAGCACCAGCGTGTCGGGGCCGGCGTTGCGAACGCTGGGGGTTCCGGTCAGGTCGTAGACGCCGTAATAGAGCACTGCGCCTTTCACCCGCTGGAGTAATTCTGGCGAGCTTTTAAGCGCCAGCAACGTGGCCGCCGCCAGATGCCCGCCGGCCGACTCGCCCACCACAATCACCGGCAAACCTTTGAACAGCGCCGTCTGGTCGCTCAGCAGCCAGCGCGCGGCGGCCAGGCAGTCGGCCAGCAAACCCTGAATGGGCGTGTGGGTGGCCAGGCGGTAATCCACTGACACCACGGCAACATCGCAGTCGCGCACCATGGCACTGTTCAGGTGGTCGTTCATTTGCGCGTTGCCAATCACCCAACCGCCGCCGTGAAAATCCAGCACCACGCCTTTGACCGGCCCTTTGGGCTGCACAATGCGCAACGGCACCCGACCTTCCGGCGTGGTGACGTAACGCGTATGCACGCTCAGCCCATGACGTGCCAATTTCGCCCCGCCGCCAACCTGGCCGACCCGCAACAGCGCTTGCAGCAGCGTGGGGGCAATGCGGTTGCGGATGCGAAAGCGCGGCATCCATTTCAGTTTGGAGTTGAAGCGCTGAATGTCTGCCAGCTCGCGTGCATCCGCTGGCCAGCGCTGTTCGGTTAACGCCATCGATTACTCACTCAAAATGCTCAGGGTTTACCGGCTCGCCTGGTTTCATGGCCAGTTGCGCGCGTACGTCTTCGAACATGGCGTCGTAGTGTTTGTGGATCGAGCCAATGCTGCTCTGGCTTTTCGGGATGCCGTATTTTTCGGCGATTTTCGTCACGTTGCTGGCGAAGTTGTACGCCTCTTCCCGTGGCAGAAAGAAGCTCTCGCGCACGTCTTTGCCTTGAATGCTGCCATGGAGGGTGAAGAGCATGCCCTTGCCTTTTTGCTCATCGGAAGAAACTTCGTAGTCGATGCAAATGTTGTAACTCACATCGTTGGGCGTCAGCGCGTGGCGCTCGATGTGCAGGTGACCGGGGGTAAACGTAGCCATGTTTTTCTCTCCTGAATAACGGTAGCCAGCGCCGGCAGCGGCGCAATATGGGTGGGCCCACAGGGTGTGTACGCTAGTTTTTTTCCCTGATTTGTAAAGCGCAAAGCGCCACGTCAAGCCCCTCAGCGCAAGCCCGGGTGATGTTTCAACATTCAGCCCCTAGCGCTCTTATGACGGTTGCATAAACTGAAGGTGCATTAGAAAAATCGAATCAAGAGTTGTACCTAGCCTATGACCCAAGCCAAACCGCCGCAGCCTGTCGCTCCCCTTAACCGCACCAGCGTGGCTCTCACGCGTATTTCACTGTTCAAATTTATCGGTTTGCTGGTCAGCGTGTTCCTGCTTGCCGGTTATCTGCTGGTCTACCTGGCCCGCGACATGGATCGCACGGAGGAAACCGAAGGCACTTTCTACACCGAGAAGGCCGTGCATTCTTTTGAAAAATCCCTGCGCTCGGTGGTCAAGGACTATGCCTTCTGGGGCGATGCCTACAAACACCTGCACGTTACGGTAGACACCGATTGGGCCTACGTGCGGCAGAACATCGGTCCCTCGCTGTACGACGACTTCGGCTTTCAGGCGCTGTTCGTGGTCGATGACACTGACCGCACGGTGTACGCGGTTATCCGCGGTCAACTGCAACAGGTGCCGGCCAGCGACTGGCTCAAAGAGTCGCTGGCGCCCATCGTCGCCGAGGCCCGTGCCGGCGCCGAGGACGAATCGCCAACCACCCGATTTATCAACATTGATGGCGCCCCGGCCTTGGTGGCCGCCGCTGCCATTACACCCGGCACCGACCCGACGGTGAAGGCAGACGAGCGACAGAACTCGGTACTCATCTTCGTCGACATTCTCGACAACGCCCGCTTGGCCACCGTCGGCCGCGAATTCGGTGTGGACGGCTTACGCCTGGCAACCCGGAACGAGTTGAACGAACGCTCGATTTTGCCGCTGGGTGAAAACGGCGTCGCCGGGTACCTGCATTGGCAACCCGAGCAGCCAGGCAAGCGCCTGCTCGGCCTGGGTTTGCCCCTGCTCGGCGGCGTGGCGCTGCTGGTGTGCGTGATGGCCTGGGTTCTGCTGCGCCGCACCACGGCGGGGGCCAAGGCGCTGGACGAAAGCTATCACTCGTTGCTAAGCAGCGAGAGCGCCTTGGCCGTAAGCGAAGCGCGGTTTCGCGACATCGTTGAAATCAGCTCTGACTGGATCTGGGAAATCGACCAAAGCGGCCACTTCACCTACCTGTCCGAACGCTTTGAAGCGGTCACGGGGCTGTCGCGCGGCACGTGGCTGGGCAGCCACATCGACGCCCTGCTGACCACCGAACACGGCACCCTGTCGCAGTGGCTGAGCAGCGGCCACCGGCGCACCGACACCAGCATTCATTGCCGCTATGTCGGCACCCAAGGCCAGCAACGCATCACCCGCGTGTCGGCCCGCGCCATGACCAGCGCTGGCTTTCGCGGCACCGCCACCGACGTCACAGGCGAAGTGGAAGCGCGGCGACAGATCGAATTTTTATCCCAGCACGACGCGCTCACCGGCCTGCCCAACCGTACCCGCTTGCAGAAGTTTCTCGACGGCAAACTCAAGGCCGTGCCGACCCGTGAAAAACCCTTGGTCATGCTCAGCCTCGACCTCGACCGCTTCAAGCCGGTGAACGACCTGCTCGGCCACGCGGCCGGCGATGTGGTGCTCAACGTGGTGTCGGCGCGGCTCACCGAATGCGTGCGCCAGGACGATCTGGTGGCCCGCTTTGGCGGCGATGAGTTCGTGCTGATCCTCACCGACCTGACCACCCAAAGCCATGTCGAAACCCTGTGCCAACGCTTGCTCGACTCCATCGAACAGCCCATCGACGTTGAAGGTCAGCAAACCTTCGTCAGCGCCAGCATCGGCATTGCCATGGCGCCCAACGACGCGATGGAAGCCAGCGAACTGCTGCGCTATGCCGACATCGCGTTGTATGAAGCCAAAGCCGGTGGGCGCAGTACCTGGCGGTTTTATTCCGGGGAAATGAACGCGAAGATCATCGAACGGCGCCGTCTGGAAACCGACCTGCGCTTCGCCATCCAGCACAACGAATTGCGCCTGCACTACCAACCGCGCTACTGCATCGCCGATGGCCGCCTGGTCGGCGTCGAAGCCTTGGTGCGCTGGCAGCACCCAGAGCGCGGGCTGATACCGCCCGACATTTTTATTCCGATTGCCGAGCAAACCGGTTTGATCATCGCGCTGAGCAACTGGGTCATCAGCACCGCGTGCCGCCAGGCCGCCACCTGGCCGGAAAGCGTGTTTATCTCCATCAACTTGTCGCCCATCGAATTCAAAAGCGGCGACCTGGTCGAGCGCATCGAAACCGCGCTACGTGAAACGGCCATCAGCCCCGGGCGGGTCGAATTGGAGATCACCGAAAGCGTGATGATCGAGGATGCCGCCGGCGCCCTGGAAATGATGGAAACCCTCAAACAGCTGGGCGTGCGCCTGGCCATGGACGACTTCGGCACCGGCTATTCGTCCCTCAGCTACCTGCGCACCTTCCCCTTGGACGGCCTGAAAATCGACCGTAGCTTTCTCAACTGCATCGAAGGCAGCGAAGAAGACAGAGCCATCATCCTCGCCATCGTTGGCCTGGGGCACGCGCTGTCGCTGACCGTCACCGCCGAGGGCATCGAAACCGCCGAACATTTGGCCATGCTCAACGCCGTGGGCTGCGACGAAGGTCAGGGGTATTTTCTGAGTCGGCCGTTGGAAGCGGATGGCGTTACTGCATTACTCAACGGCGCCCCGCTCTTGTAGGAGCGACCTTGGTCGCGAACCCTGGAAAGGAAGGTCTGGAATCCCGTTTGCAGGGTTCGCCAGCAAGCTGGCTCCTACAAAAAAAAACCAAACACCACGCACCGCCTTTGTAGGAGCGACTTTAGTCGCGATCCCTGCAAACGAAATTCCTGACCGTCGCCTCACAGCTTGCAATGGGCCTGAACGGCTGGCGGCTGCGTCGCCCGCAAGCGGCTGCTGCGCGCGCATGCCGCCGCCCAAACGGCCAGCACCGCCGCCACCACCAACATGCCGGCACTCAGGCCGAAGGTGGCTTGGTAGCCGTGGGCGTCAAACACCACGCCACCGGCCGTGGCGCCAAATGTAATGGCCAACTGCACGATGGCGACCATCAGGCCGCCGCCCGCTTCGGCGTCGTCGGGCAAGGTTCTGGCCAGCCAGGTCCACCAGGCCACCGGCGCCGAGGTCGCGACCAACCCCCACAGCGCCAGCAAGCCGGCGGTGAGCAATTGCGAGTCGCCGTAGTGCGTGAGCACCACCGCAATCACTGCCATCAGCAACGGAATGATCACCAGCGTCGGGAACAGCGTGCGGTTGAGCAGCAACCCTATCAGCGCCGTGCCGATAAACCCGCACACACCCAGCACCAGCAGCATCAGCGACAACCCAGACGGGCCGACGTGGGTGACGCTTTCCAGAAACGGCCGCAGGTAGGTGAACAAGGTGAACTGGCCCATAAAAAACAGGCTCACCGCCAACAACCCAGACAGCACTTCCCGCCGTTTCAGCACCGTCAGCAGCCCACGCGCATTGGCGCCTGCCAGCGGCACCAGGCGCGGCAGCGTCCGCCACTGCCACACGAATGTCATGGCAGCGAGTGGCACCACGGCGAAGAACGCGCCGCGCCAGCCGATGATCGCGCCGAGGTAACTGCCCACCGGCGCCGCCACCACTGAAGCCAGCGCGTTGCCGCCGTTAAGAATCGCCAGGGCGCGCGGCACGTTGGCCGGCGCTACCAGGCGAATCACCGTGGCGGCCGACATCGACCAGAAGCCGCCAATGGCCACGCCAATCAACGCGCGCCCGAGCATGAAAATCGGGTAGCTCGGCGCCACCGCCACCAACGTGCCGGACACCACCATCAGCAGCGTCAGCCACAGCAGCAACACGCGGCGGTCCATCCGCCGCGCGAGCTTGGCGATGCTCAAGCTGGTGATCACCGCAAACGCGCCGGACACCGCGATCGCCTGCCCCGCCTGGCCTTCGCTGATGTGCAAATCCGTGGCAATGGGCGTGAGCAAACTCACCGGCAAAAACTCGGAGGCCACCAAAGCAAAGGCAGCCACCGACATTGCCAGCACGGCACTCCAGCCGTGCGCAGGGGGCTGGGTGGCGGGGTTGTTGGCAACGGTCATTACTTGAGGTTCGCTCGGAAAAAGTCAGTGAGGGTGGCGAAAGGAATCAGCTCGACGCGGTCGTACAGATCCACATGCCCGGCGTTAGGAATGACCACCAATTGCTTGGGTTCGCCGGCCAGCTTGTACGCCGCTTCGCTGAACTCGCGGGAGTGCGCGTTGGCGCCAGTGATAAACAACATGGGGCGTGGCGAAATGGTCTCGATATCGTTGAACGGGTAGAAGTTCATGAACTTGACGTTGCTGGTCAGCGTCGGGTGAGTGGTCAGTTCGCCCGACTGGCCAGCCGGCGTGAACTCGCCGCGCGGGGTGCGGTAGAAGTCGTAGAACTCGCGTTCAATCGCGGTGGAATTGGCGTCGAGCTTGTGCACGGTGCCGCTGGTGTAAGCCTTGTCGCCACCGGTGAATTCCACATAGCGATGCTCCGCCGCCTGGGCGATGGCGCGCTTGCGCTGTTCCAGGCTGAAGCCGTGGTTGAGGCCGTTACGGTTGGCGGCGCCCATGTCGTACATGCTGACCGTGGCGATGGCTTTCATGCGCGGGTCGATTTTCGCCGCGCTGATCACGAAGCTGCCGCTACCGCAGATGCCCAACACGCCGATGCGCTCGCGGTCGATGAATGGCCGTGTGCCGAGGTAATCGACGGCCGCGCTGAAGTCTTCGGCGTACATATCCGGCAGCAC
>Ga0157370_10000072_pt1 | contig 110176 bp, 115 predicted proteins | sample C35metaG_FD_113463 | JGI IMG/M metagenome (GOLD analysis project Ga0157370, IMG submission 113463) | Corn rhizosphere microbial communities from Kellogg Biological Station, Michigan, USA - C3-5 metaG | ecosystem: Host-associated > Plants > Roots > Rhizosphere > Soil | place: USA: Michigan...
ATTATATTGCGAATAAATATATATTTGCAGCAAGATACCCGGGTGGCGAAATTGGTAGACGCGCCAGCTTGAGGGGCTGGTGCTGGCAACGGCGTGGCAGTTCGAATCTGCTCTCGGGTACTTCACCGGAGTTCAAGTTTTTTTCAATCTTGGCTCCGGTTTTTTTATGCCGTAACCTGTTGTTTAACTGATAGATAAGCGAGGCTGCTCTGTTCAATTCCATAGTTCGATGTACTTCGCCATCAAAGACCCATTTACCCGAAAACATTGAACCTACGATGTGTCTCTTACCACTTGTATCTGCGTTAATGTACAGATTTACAATGTTTTCCATGTGTGATAACAGGTTGTTGACCATCGATTCGATGTCAAAATCATGATTGACGCGTTCTTCAATTGCCTTTAAATCAGCCTCATAGCGTATTATTTTGTGCCGGGAATCTTCCCTGATTTCGTTATATTCGGTTTCGCTGATGGTTCCGGTCAACAAATATTCCCTGGACTTATTTACACGTTGCTGCTGCTGAAAAATCAAGTTCGATATTTCTCTGCGTTCGTTCTTAATATAGGCCGATTCATCACTGAATGTGTCCAGAACGACCATTCTGAAAATCTCGGGAATACCTACTCTGGGCACAAATTTTCTGAGTTCGTTTTCGAAGAGCCTGTGCGTAACTTCTATTCTGAAACGTTGCCTGCATTTCACCCGGCAGTGGTAATAGTAGTAGCGTTGCCGGCAGCCCAGTGATCCGCTTCCTGTCAGTGTCTTTCCGCATTTTGCGCAGGTCATAAATCCACGTAACGGAAATTCGTCTGGGGTGGTGGCCTTAATCCCGTGTACATGACGCTCGACCTGCTTGATGCTCCTGAGTTCCAGAACATCCTGCACCTTGTAGAAGAGGCTTTCCGAAATCAGTGCCTGGTGGGCACCTCTGACGGTATACTCTTCTTCGTCCTTGAACTTGGGGACGACGATTTTCCCGCAGTATACAGGATTTCTGAGGCATTGCCAGAAACCGCAACGGCCTATTTTTAATCCTTTTTCCTTGGCCATCATCCAGATGTGTTCGGTTGCATATACGTTTTCGGCGATCTGCTCGAAACACCATTTCATCAGCGAGGCGTCAGGTTCGACCAGGGCAATGTACTTTCTGCCGTCCTCGGTGATTTTGTTCTTGTAGCCGTGAATCGCCTTTCCCATCCAGCGGCCTTCTTTTCTGGCCCGCCGCATCCCGTAGATCACGTTGAGTGCCCTGCGGTCATTTTCGACCTCCGGCATGGACAGGTAAACAGCCAGGATCGTTTTACTCTCGGGGATATTAAAATCCAGCGGCTGTTCGATGGCCATAGGTTCGACCTCATATTCTCTCAGGAGCCTGATCATGTGGTAGGCATCGGCTGTATTGCGACTGAACCGGTCCCATTTGGTGAACAGGACCTGATCAAAGCAGCGGCCTTTTGTTTTTTGCAGTTCGCCGATAATTTTGGCCCATTCGGGTCGGTTGAAAGTTTTGGCGGAGTAATCCTCGAATATAATACGGACTACATCGATACCCCTCTGGTTACAGTAAATTTGCAGGCGTTCCGCCTGGTCTCTCTGGGAAAACCCCTTGTCTGCCTGTTCATCGGTACTTACCCTGATGTAAAGGCATGCTTTTGTTGTGTTCATGTGCTTTTGTTTTTTGTCATTGGCTAAAATTAATGGATTACCTGTACAGGTTGCGCGGGGTCATCCTTTTTGAACTTGCGGTTACAATCCCCTCGTTTTTGACCTGTTCAAGTAATAATTTAGCAAATTTATAACTGAGTTCCAAAATTAGTTCAGCCTCTGCCAGGGTTATTTTTCGGTTGTATTTTTCCAGTACCGTTACCACTTTTTCCGGCCTGATGTTTCTTTTTTTAGCAAGTTCTTTCTGTCTCATCACTCTTGTTTTGACTGCAAACATGAGCCTCAAATAATGACAAAACTCTACAGGGGTGATAAATAAACCTGACCGGAAATCTCGAACAAAGATTTTATCACCCCTGTAGATGTGGGGTCTTTTTACCTCTACAACTTTGCTGAACAAATATCAATAGCGATGAAACACGAAACTTTAGAGGTACTGGAAGTGCGTAATGCAAAGACCAGGAAGATCGGTACACCCGATGTTAAAAGCAGAAAATATAACGGTTCACCGAACCTGAAATTAAAAAAGGCAAAGACAGAACCCAGGCGGAAGATCCGGCAACTTTTACGCGCCTGTATTCCGCTGAATGAGTTACAGCGAGAAAGGAATTCAACCACATTAAACGGGTAATTCAAGGGGCATTTCATCCAGCTAATAACAGATCATTTCACCAATAACCAGAGTTCATGAGCCACTGGATAAGCAGCCTTTTTGGCAAACGCGGGTTCGCAGCAAGATGGATTTTTGCATGCAAAAACCTCTTGCTGCCCTTGCGGTCAGGGGTCATACTCGGAACTCGTATGCCCTGCAATTTTAGATTAAATGTATGCCAAGACCAAAACTAAAAGATGAAAAAGACAGGCTGAGTTACTCGGTGATCATACGTGTGAATGAAGCGACTTTTCAACGGTTGGAGACACTCGCCGCTGGCAGCGGCTACCGCACGGTTGCAGAGGTTGCCCGTAAAATACTCTCCAATGAACGGCTGAATATATTCCATAAGGATACTTCAATGAACGGTGTAATGGAAGAACTGGCTTTGATCAGAAAAGAATTAAAGGCCATCGGCATCAATATCAACCAGCAGACACATTATTTCCACATCTGCGAGAATGCCGCGGAGCGGGCCTTTTATGTGAACCGCACAGCGACCTTGTACAAAGATGTAGATGGCAGGGTGAACCGGTTATTATTGATGGTTGGCAAACTGGCTGATATATGGTTGCAAAAATAGAAAGCGGGAAGAGCATACGGGGTATCCTGCACTACAATGAGGACAAGGTAGAACTTGGTGAAGCTGCATTGATCATGGCCAGCGGTTTCGCAGGTGATATTGAAGAAATGAGCTTAATACAGAAGCTCAACCGCTTTAAACACCTCACTGAGCTGAATGCCGGCGTGAAAACCAATGCCCTGCACATTTCACTCAACTTTGACGCCTCCGATAAACTGGACAATGGGAAGCTGCAGCAGATCGCATCGGAGTACATGGAACGTATCGGGTTTGGCGACCAGCCTTTTTTAGTGTACAGGCACCACGATGCAAGTCATCCGCACATTCATATCGCGACAATAAACATCAAAAGAGACGGGCAGCGGATTGACGTTCACGGCATCGGCTACCGGCTTTCCGAACCGGCTAGAAAAGATCTTGAAAAAAAGTACGGTTTGGTGCGGGCCGAAGGCCGGGAATTGAAGCAGGACCAAAGTATCATGCCTGCAATTTATGGAGAAAAGCCGACCAAAAGGACGATCAGCAATATCGTTACTGCTGTGATGCGGCAATACAGCTACACCTCATTTGCAGAATACAAGGCCATCCTGGAGCAGTTCAATATCAAGGCAGACCGGGGTGCTGAAGATACCAGGATGTTTGAGAAAAGAGGGTTGTTATATGCGATACTGGATCATAAGGGGGAGCAGATCGGCATCCCTGTAAAGGCCAGCAGCATTTATGGTAAACCTACACTGGATGAACTGGAGAACCGGTTTGAGCGCAACAGGGAAAAACGAAAACCTTTTAAAGCAGCACTTAAAAACGAACTGGATAAGCTGTTTTTTAAGTTCGGTCATATAAGCGGGGAAATACTTAAAAAAGAGCTGCTAAAGTGCGGCATCGACGTGGTTTTTCGCAGCAATGAGAAGGGACAGCTTTATGGGCTTACCTATATCGACCACCGCAACAAAACGGTGTTTAACGGGAGTGATTTAGGTAAAGCATATAGCGCAAAAGCAATGGCTGAACGCTTTGAAAAGGCTTCATTAAACGTGCAACAACAATCTCCAGCTGGATTTAAACAATCGACTCTTGAAAGCCCGGCTCAGTACCATCATCCCAAGACTTATCTAGAAGTACCAGCGGTAACAAATTTCCTGGACATCGCTTTATCCCAGACAGAACAGGAAAGCGGCGTTAAGCTGCCAAAACGTAAAAGGAAACGCAGGAAAGGTCGGGTTGTAGAACAGGAGCAGCAATTAACCTTATAAAATTTAATCTCTATCATGAACACTGGGGAAGACTCACAAGGATTACGCAAGATCATCGACTTTAGCCGGCTGATCAGCATTTTTATTTTAGCCGTACATTTTTACCTGACCTGCTACGGCGCATTTCAGCATTGGGGTTTAACCGCTTCCATTACCGACCGCGTTACTGGCAACCTGGCAAAGGTGGAGTGGCTGACAGGTATGCTAAAGCCAAAGCTGGCCGCATTTATTTTCCTGTTGGTTTCGCTAATGGGCGCAAAAGGCAAAAAGGACGAAAAAGCAAATCGCAAACACATAGCTGCTTACCTGGCTTCCGGGATACTGGTCTACAGTCTATCCTTTTTGGCGCTTTACCTGCATGGTACAAACAGCATGGTGGCGAGCCTGTATATCGGGCTAACTGCAATAGGATATTTACTGACGCTTACCGGCGGGACCAGGTTGTCTAGGCTGATCCGGCTGAATTTGAATAAAGATATTTTCAATACAGAGAATGAAACTTTTCCGCAGGAAGAGCGGCTGCTGGAAAATGAATATTCGGTTAATCTGCCTGCAATGTACCATCATAAGGATAAGATCAGAAGCAGCTGGATCAACATCATCAATCCATTCAGAGGACTGCTTGTTGCAGGTACGCCCGGAGCAGGTAAATCGTATTTTGTGATCCGTCACATCATTGACCAGCACCTGAAGAAAGGCTTTTCCATGTTCTTATACGATTTTAAGTATGACGACCTGACCCGGCTCGCTTATAACAAGCTGATCCAATACCAACATAATTTCAAGATCAAACCGAGATTCTACGTGATCAATCCGGACAACCCTAGTTATACCCACCGCTGTAATCCCCTATATCCTGAAAGCATGGAGGATATTACTGATGCCATAGAATCCGCGCGCACCATCATGCTGGGACTTAACCGCGAATGGATCAAAAAGCAGGGCGACTTTTTTGTGGAATCACCAGTCAATTTTTTAACCGCAATCATCTGGTACCTGAAGAAATACCAGGGTGGTAAATATTGTACACTGCCGCATGTGATTGAACTGATGCAGGCCGAATATGACCATTTGTTCGCAATACTGCAACTGGAAAAAGAAATCCGGGCTTTGATCAATCCTTTTATTTCTGCCTGGCAGAACAACGCGAAAGCCCAGCTGGAAGGACAGATTGCCAGTGCCAAGATCGGGCTGGCCAGGTTAGCTTCTCCGCAATTGTATTGGGTATTAAACGGCAACGATTTCACCTTGGATGTCAATAATCCTGATGAACCGAAGATCATTTGTGTCGGCAATAACCCCCAGAAGCTGCAAACTTACGGCGCAGTACTGTCTCTTTATATTTCCCGGATGATCAAACTGGTGAACCGGAAAGGTCAGCTAAAAAGCAGTTTGATCTTTGATGAGTTTCCAACCATATTTTTTAACAACATGGACAGCCTGATCGCCACTGCAAGGAGCAATAAGGTCAGCACGACTTTGGCAGTGCAGGATTTTAGCCAGCTGAGAAAAGATTACGGGAAGGAACAGGCGGATGTGATCACAGGCATTGTGGGTAATGTGATCTCCGGCCAGGTGACCGGTGACACAGCCAAAAGGTTGAGCGAGAATTTTGGTAAGATCATGCAGGACAGGCAAAGTACCAGCATCAACAGCTCGGATACTTCGGTTTCCAAATCAACCCAGCTGGATTTTGCGATACCTGCGGCCAAAATCGCTTCCTTATCTTCAGGGGAATTTGTTGGATTTGTGGCGGATAATCCTGACCAGAAGATTAGCTTGAAAATGTTCCATGCGGAGGTGCAAAATGATCATGAAGCGATTAAAGCGGAAGAAGAAAGTTATATCGATTTACCAAAGATTGCCGAGGTCACGCAGGAAGATGTACAGGCCAATTATGACAGGATAAAAAAGCAGGTGCAGGAACTGATTGCAGCTGAACTGGAAAAACTGGTGAAGCGTGACGGGGATGCTGAAAATATGCAGGACAAACAACAACCTGAAAATGGCACTCAAACGCAGGAACTGCAACAGGACCCTAAAGGGGAAGTTACGAAAGGACGCAGGCAAAATAAACGGCGTAAGCAAAGGCAATCCGTTCCAAAACAAAAGGCCATGCAACAGGGAACTGTACAGGAACAAACGGTTTCAATGTAAGACAATGAATCACTTGATATGGGGTAGATGTGAGGCCGTCGTAGACAAAATTACCATCAAGCCTACATATCTATTCTATTCCCAGGTAAAATGATGGTATCCGGCCGGATCGAGGTGACGAAGCTGCGCAAAAAGTTCATCAATGCCGGCGAAAATACCTTCAAGATCAATTTTTTCATCCAGTGGTTTGAAATCGTCCTGAAACTTTGCCAGGTTTCTTTGCAGGTCTGTCGCGTCTTTCGATTTAGCATGAACGAATTCATTTCTCCAGCGGATGAGTTCTCTTAATTTTTCCATGCTATGGTGTCCGGTATCCAGTCCTTTTCCAAATAACATTCGCGGGATAACGACCCATTTGCTAAAGGTATCAAGTTTGTCTAGGTATTTTTTTGCATACTGATCCCCTAAAATGGAAGCACCAAGATCCCAGATATAGGCTTCGCAGTACATGGCTAAGAAAACCACGGCCTTAATTACTTCCAGAGTGATCACCTGTTCTCCGGCAACGACATCATCGTGCTTGTGAAACAGAAAGGTTTGATTGGGCGGTTCGCCGAAGATTTCATATCCTGCAGCCATATCGGCTACAAGGCGTTTTTTCCGCACTTTGAATTCCTTGAACTGTGTTGCAATTTCGAGGAAATCGGAGTGCATGTTTATTCTGCTGTAACCTCTGAGGTTCTGGTCCATAGTCTATGCTTTGTACGAAGGTAAAGTATAACGATCACCTATTCAATGGGTGATCTACCTGTGTATACCAAATATTAGTTATTATTGCGCATATTTCGTAAATTGTATCGGGAAAAACTGGGAACATCATGGCTTACAAATCTCTTCCGGATGAGCGTGAATTGCTCGCTAAAATAGCGGAGGGGAGCCAACTGGCTTTTAAAAAAATCTATGATGCGTATTTCTCCAGGACTTATGGTTTTGCTTATTATGTGCTCCATTCCAGGGAACAGGCAGAAGAGGTGGTACAGGAAGTGATGCTGAAATTATGGCAATCAGGGGAGCAGGCTACTGAAATCTATAACCTGGAGGGTTATTTGAAATCCCTGGCTAAAAGACGGGCGATTGACGTGCTACGCAGGATGCAGCTGGAAAGAAGGGCAGAAAAGAAATTGCACCCCGGCTGGAAAGAAGAACATGAGGAAACCGAGGAAGGCATTCTGCTGAATGAGACCCGTCAGATTCTGGAAGAAGGCATCCGCTTATTGCCGCATCAGCAACGGATGGTTTACCAGCTTTGCCAACAGGAAGGCTTGAAGTATGACCAGGCGGCAGAACGTCTGGATATTGCACCGGGTACGGTGCATACGCACATGAAACATGCCCTTAAGTTTCTCCGCCAGTACATGCAGGATCATACCGATGTTGCCGTACTGATGATCATCTTCAAACTACTGTAAATTTCCGCTATCGATTAGACACGATTTCCTGTCATGACGGCAAATGGATTGTAACAAATCCGCTTTTGCTGGCTCAAATTGAATATGCTGATTTTTTTTACCTTAAAAACTTTTTATGCTTAAACTGATCTTTAGGCTTAGCCTTTGCCTCACGTTCTTCGCCGTTAACTATACGTATGCGCAGCAGGAAAGAGGGCCGTACGACAACATCGTTGCACAAATACAGACCAGCTTCAATTTAAATCAACCGGAAAAAATATACGCCCTAACCTCGGCCATATTTCAGAAAAAAATGACGGGGGAACAGTTTGCCGCTGGCATGAGCAAGTTCCATGCAAAAGTGGGGGACTGGAAAAGCAGCGTTTTTAAGGAGAAGAATGAAAAAGGCCTGGATTATCTTTCGGTATTTGAAAACTCCCGGCAGGTATTTTCCATCAGGCTGGACAGCATGGGTAAGATCGACAGACTCAATTTCGCAGCTGTCCCGGTAGTGATCCCCGAAAAGATTGGACAAGTGCCCAGCGATAATCCGCTAAAGGATTCTCTTGACCTGAAGGTGGAACGCGCGGTAAGGCCCTACATCCAAAAAGGAAATACCTCTGGATTGGTTCTGGCCATTGTTCATAAAGGCAAGCTGCGTAAATACAGCTACGGTTCGGTTAGTAAAAAGGTACAGCATTTGCCAGATGCGGAGCATACCATTTTTGAGATTGGTTCGGTAACAAAGACTTTTAATGCATTGATACTTGCCCAGGAAGTGGTAGCTGGCGGGATGAAACTGAATGATCCGATAAACCTTTACCTGCCGGATTCCATACCTGCATTGAATTTCCAGGGTAAACCCATCACCTTGCAGGACCTGGCTAATCATACTTCGGGCTTTCCAAGACTGCCTGCCAATATTTTTAATGCTAAAGTAGATCCTAAAGATCCTTATAAACACTACCTTACGGATTCGCTTTACAGTTTTTTGAGGCACTATCATCCGGCTGTTATACCGGGTACCGTGTTCTCCTATTCCAATTTTGGTGCCGGGGTACTGAGCACTATACTCGAACGCAAGTCAGGCAGCAGTTTTGAAGAACTAATTGTAAACCAGATCTGTAAGCCATTAGGCATGATGCACACGAGTATTACGCTAAATAGTGTGGCTCAAAAGAATTTTGCACAGGGTTACAATGAAACTGGTGAAGCGACTGCCCCCTGGGACCTGGCCTCGTTAAAAGGCTCGGGAGCCATTCGATCTACACTCAGCGACATGGTTAAGTATGCCCACGCACAAATGGAAATGAAAGGTCCTTTGCAGAAAGCGATAGCACTTAGCCATCAGCCAACCTTTGTTGGCGCAGCGCAAAGTATGGGACTGGGCTGGAGGATTAACAAAAGCAGCCAGCATACTTATTTGCACCATTCGGGTGGAACAGGTGGTTTCAGGTCTTTCATTGGATTCGATCCGGAAAGACAAACAGCAATAGTCATCTTGTCAAATGCGGCAGAGGACGTGACTGGTATAGGTGAAAGCTTCCTAAAATAGCACCGCAAAGCATCGGCTGAAAAATTTCCCTGCGCTACTAGAGGAAATTGTGTGCCTTCGAAATGGTAAATCACCATTATTTATGAAAATTATTTCGCTGTAAATCAGATAGTTGAAAAATAATTGATTTTTCAACTACCCGTAAATTTTCTGCCGTTCGACCTAGTATTAAATGGGTGTTAATCCCAGGTAAAGCAAACATTAAGGCTTGGACAGAAAATGAATACGGAACGATTGCGCTATTTATACCAACAGTATCAGCTGGGACAGCTTACCCAGGCAGAATCTCAGGAATGGGAGAAGGCTATCGCTGACCTTTCTAATGATGCGTCTTTATTGTCACTGCTGGATAAAGACTGGGACTTGGAGGATTTCAAAGCGCCGGTCTTAATGGATGCTGAGCAGGAGAGGATTTTTAATTATGTAGTTGCCCAGCCGCAAAACAGGAGGAAAATAAGGAGCTTATGGCCACGTATCGCTGCCGCTGCTTCCATCATACTTGCCATTGGGGCGGGTATTTTCTTTTATACAAATAGGTCTAAAACAGATGCTGTCCAAACTGTGAGTCATGTCAATGATGTTGCACCAGGTAAACAAGGCGCTACTTTAACATTAGCCAACGGAGAAAAGATCAGGTTATCCGCGGCTTCAAACGGGGAGCTTGCAAAACAAGCAGGTGTAACCGTCAGTAAAACAGCCAACGGACAACTCGTTTATGAATTCAAACCAAGCACTCAGGCAGAAATCCATCGGGGTGCGATCAATACTTTAACAACTGCCAAAGGAGAAACCTACCAGCTGCGTTTGCCGGATGGATCTTTGGTATGGTTAAACGCCGCTTCAAGTTTAACTTACGCTGCTAACCTTAATGAGCGCGGGAAACGCAGGGTAAGACTTGAGGGGGAAGGTTATTTCGAGATTACCAAGGATAAAACCCACCCTTTTGTAGTAGAAAGTAATGGACAGGAGGTGGAGGTATTGGGCACGCACTTCAATGTGAATGCCTATGTAGACGAAAATAATGTGAAGACGACACTGATCGAAGGATCGGTACGGGTGACCGCTCCTTCAAAAGGCGGTGTCATGCTCCTACCAGGTCAGCAGGCGACCATGGGTGCAAGCAAAGAAATCAACGTGCAGGATATAGATGCTCAAACAGCAGTCGCTTGGAAAAATGGTGAGTTTGTATTTGAGCGTGAAAACATTAAAAGTATCATGCGTAAGCTTGCGCGTTGGTATAACGTTGATGTTATCTATGAAGGTGATGTCGAGAAAAAGGCCTTATGGGGTTCGATCTCCAAGTATTCCAATGTCAGTAAAGTCTTAGAGATGCTCTCAGGGACAGGTGCTGTTGCATTTGAGATTAGAAGTAATTCAATTATAGTAAAGCCAGTCATAAAATAACGGTATTAAGGAAGGAGAAAAATAAGACGATGCAACCAGAACGATTCAATTCCGAAACATTAGCTAAAATCTCCCACATGGGGGTATACCGAACTCCGGCCTTGCTGATGCAGAAGTTGGACAATTTGATTGAACAATATTTTATGGAGCATCGTAGCCCTGACTTTTACAGTAGTGCTTTGGCATATCTTACCAGAACACTTAATGAAATCACGCACGCGGAGCGTGGAAAAACCATCTTTATGATGATCCAGGACAGGGTGTTTAAGGAGTCAAAATACCTGTTGCTGACAACAGCGATGTCCGTAAAAGCCACGTCTTTTGTGCTCGGATTTGAGGATCCCTCTTATTTTAGCCGGTTTTTTAAAAAAATGAGTGGGATGCCACCCAGAGAATTTAGAAAAATTGAAAAATATGGGTTTAACCACCCCCTTACCCCTCCTTTAAAAGGAGGGGAGCAGTTACCGCACTCTCCTCCTGAATCTAGGAGGAGTACCCGCAGGGGGAGGTGGTAAAAAGCAAATGAACTAAACAAGAATCAACTCGCGAAAAATTATATCGACAAACCAACAACCAACAAAACAAAATGAAGAACCGGGAAAAAGATACATAGCGTTACAGCTGGAAGCCAGCAAAAAAAACAGGAGCGCTACTAACGCCCCTGAAATACCGATTGGCTGAAATTATGAATAAACATTATTTTCAACGACACTGTGAAGCGCCCTATGCCTCTGAAAACGCAAAGCACTTCGCAGTCTAAACCAGTGACCAAATGTATAAAATTTTTACAAATTTTTTTTGTACGCCACCAGGCTACAAAGGTAATTTACTTTTAGGGATATGCGATAAAGCCACAATGGCAATAGGCAGTTTCTTAAAAGGGCTAAATCTAATCCTTGCGATGAAACTAACTACGATACTTTTAATTGTTAGCATTCTACAAGTCAGCGCATCTTCTTTTGCGCAGAAAGTAACGATTAGCCAGAACAACATGTCGTTAGAACAAGTGTTCAAACAAATCCGGACACAATCCGGGTATAAGATTCTCATAGATGTAGACCTGCTTAAAAGCACAAAAACAGTTTCTTTAGATGTAAAGGATGTCACTGCCGAAGAAGCCATTGCGCTCGCGCTGAAAAACCAGGGCTTGGAATATGAAATGAAGGATGGAATGATTTTAATTAAGAAAAAAGAGTCCACCTTTCTGGAGCGCCTGGCTGATCGCTGGACGAGCATTGATATTTCAGGACGTGTGGTAGATGCCGATGGCCGAGGTTTGCCTGGTGCTTCAGTATCGGTTAAAGGTAAAGCGGTCAGTACAGATGCTAATGGAAATTTTTATATGAAAGGTGTGGATGAAGATGCAGTTTTAGTAGTCTCTTTTATCGGGTATGTGAGTAAGGAAGTTAAGGCCGCGAAAGAGCTGGGAGATGTAGTGCTGGAATTGAGTACTTCGAAGTTAGATGAGGTACAGGTGATCGCTTATGGGACCACGACCAGAAGGCTCAGTACCAGTAATATTAATACAATAAAAGCTGATGAGGTCGGAAATCAACCTGTATCGAATTTACTACTTGCATTGCAAGGGCGAGTTCCCGGTGTTCAAATTAATCAAACGTCAGGGATTTCAGGAGGAAGTGTCAATGTTAATGTACAAGGAAGAAACAGTATTCGTAGTGGAAATGAGGCTTTTTATGTGATTGATGGAGTACCTTATCAACCTCAAAATTTGTATTCTGGAATTGGAAGCGTATTTCCAGGAACTGGAAGTACTTTAGGTTTTATTAATCCATCCGATATTGAAAGCGTTGATTTTCTCAAAGATGCAGATGCTACGGCTATTTATGGGGCTCGGGCGGCGAATGGAGCTATTTTAATTACAACCAAAAAAGGAAAATCAGGGAATACAAAAGTTGATCTCAATATACAAAATGGTTGGGGAGAGGTAACTCGGAAACTTAATTTATTAAATACAGATCAATATTTAGCAATAAGAAGAGAGGCTTTTAAGAACAATAATAACGCGCCTTTCAGACCAACCGACTATGACGTAAATGGTACATGGGATCAGAATCGTTATACAGATTGGCACGATAAATTAGTGGGGGGAACCGCACATTTTGCAAATATGACCGCATCAATTTCAGGTGGAAATACACAAACGCAATTTTCTGCTGGTGCCGGATATAATCGTCAAACAACTGTTTTTCCAGGAGATTTTGCAGATGTCAAAGCTAACATACATACTGCGTTAAATCATATTTCTAATAATCAGAAATTTACTTTTAATCTTAGTACTAGCTATCAGAATGATGTTAACAAGCTTCCGGCAGGAGACTTGACACCATATGTCATTTCTACGCTGCCAAATGCACCTGCAATGTATGACAGCGCTGGGAATATTAACTGGGAAATAATAAACAATAAGGTTACATATATTAATAATCCTGCTTCACCCTTACTTCAGAAGTATAACGTAAAAACGAGTAATTTGGTCAGCAGTTCTTTACTTTCTTATGAAATTTTGCGTGGACTGAAAATAAAATCAACTTTTGGATACAATAGATTAGAAGCGGAAGAATTATATACATTACCTCAAGCATCTATTCCACCATTATCTTCTTACAATGCTAGGTCAGCGAGATATGGGAATAAATATATGGAATCTTGGATATTGGAGCCGCAGCTTACTTATTCAAAAAATTTTAAGTTTGGATCGATTGACGCCTTATTAGGTGGAACCTTCCAATCAAACCAAAACAAGATCGAGGCTTTTGAGGGATCTGGGTATGCTAATGACGCTCAGTTGGGAAATAGCTTGGCCGCATCAACAATAATAGCAAATAGGTCAAATGGAAAGACAGAATATAGATATAATGCCATTTTCGCTCGGTTAAATTATAGATACAATGATAAATATATTTTTAACGCAACCATGAGAAGGGATGGCAGTAGTCGTTTTGGCTTAGAAAATTTATCACATGATTTTTATTCATTAGGAGGAGCTTGGCTTTTTGCAGAGGAGGGATTTTTTAAAGAAAAATTATCTTTTATTAACTATGGAAAGATAAGGATTACCTATGGGACGACAGGGAATGATCAAATACCGGACTATCAATTCCTAAGCTTATATAATCTTTATCCTACTAGCTTTCCTTACCAGCAAGGAACAGCTCTTTACCCTACTGGACATACAAACCCTTACCTTCAATGGGAAGAAACTAGAAAATTCAATATTGGATTGGACTTGGGGTTCTTTAACGATAGAATTCTTGTCAATACTAATTACGCTAAAAATCGATCATCGAATCAGCTAGTAAATAGTCCTCTACCTTCAATAACTGGATTTCCTACATTATTGATTAACTCACCTGCAACGGTACAAAACACAAGTTGGGAATTCTTAGTTGACGCACAACCAATTAGAGGAAAAGTATTCAATTGGAAAACTTCACTTAATTTAACGATTCCAAAGAATAAGCTCATTAGATATCCTAATTTAGAGAACAGTGCTGATAGTTATTCCTTTATAATTGGCGAATCCTTAAATATTAGAAAAGCTTATTCTTTTGTAGGTATAAATCCTCAATCAGGACTATATGAGTTTAAAACTTTATCTGGGGAGATAACGTCTGAGCCGAATTCTTTAATAGACAAAACAACGTTTGTTAACCTTGATCCAAAATATTACGGCGGTCTAAATAATAGTATTAATTATAAAGGTTTTCAACTAGACATTCTTCTTCAATTTGTAGATAAAATTGCTGCAAATTATAAATATGGTTCTCAATTTCCAGGTAGTAATACCAACCAACCAATCAGTTTTTTGAACCGATGGCAAAAGCTTGGGGATATGGCACCTATCCAAAAGATATCTAGAAATCCTAATACATGGACGCCCTATTTGGCAATTATTGATAGTAATGCTGGTTATAGTGATGCCTCATTTGTTAGATTAAAAAGTGCTGGCCTCTCATATACATTGCCAAATGGTTTACTTCAAAAGGCTAAGATTGCTAACGCAAGGGTTTATTTTCAAGGCCAAAATCTCTTAACATTTACGCATTTCGACGGTCTCGATCCAGAAACTGAATCAACAAATGTTTTGCCACCATTAAGGGTGTTTTCTATCGGTTTTCAATTGACATTATAAGTACGAATCATGAAAAATCAATTTAACAAGTTAACAAGAATTTATATTTCGATTATTCTAATCATAGGGATAGGAGGTCTATGTAGTTGTAAAAAATTTGTTGTGGTAGACTCACCAGAATCGAGCATAAATTCGGGTAATGTTTATCAAGATAATGCAAATGCTATAGCAGTTTTAAATGGATTATATGCAAAAATGTCGGGGACAGAGTTTTCATTGGAATTATCATTGTACCCAGAATTGTCAGCGGATAATTTTAATCTATTCGATGAGAATAATACCTCGTTCAATAGGTATTATAAAAATGCTCTGATTCAAGACTATAATGGAACAAAAGAACTTTGGACCAACTTTTATTCGTATATATATGTAACAAATGCAGTAATTGAAGGTGTAAGTAATTCCAATAGCTTAGATCCGATCGTTAAACAACATCTGCTAGGAGAGGCTCATTTTATAAGAGGGTTCTGTTATTTCTATCTGGTTAATTTATATGGAAATGTACCAAATGTGCTATCCACAGATTATAAAAAAAATGCCCACTTACCAAGAACTCCAATTGAAGATATTTATAAGCAAATAATCAATGATCTTGAATTGGCAAAAACGCTACTTGACAATAAGTATTTAGATGGAACATTGGTTAATTCGACTTCAGATCGTTTAAGGCCAAATAAAATGGCTGCTACGGCAATGTTAGCGAGGGTTTATCTTTATATGAAAAATTATTCACAGGCTGAAATCCAGTCCTCTGAAATTATAAATCATGCGGAACTTTACTCACCTGTTCCTTTAGAGCAAGTTTTCCAAAAAAATAGTAAAGAAACAATTTGGTCGCTTCAGCCTGTTATTCAAGGAAGAAACACAAGTGAAGGTAGTTTTTACATTTTTGGCAATGACTTGCAGGGTGTTCAACCAGGTAAAGTTTATATGTCGGATGATTTTATGACAAGTTTCGAAAGTGGTGATCAACGTAAAACTAATTGGATCGGAACTTTTACAGATAATGCACATACTTATAACTTTCCTTTTAAATACAGAATTAAAGTCGGAAATGTAGAAGATGCAGAGGAGTATACTATCGTGTTACGCTTGTCAGAGCAATATTTTATTAGAGCTGAGGCAAGAACTTATTTGGATAATATTAGCGGTGCTATTGACGATATCGATGTTATTAGAGATAGAGCAAAACTACCATTATTTAAAGCCACCATACAAAATGTAAATAAGAATGACCTCCTAGCCGCTATATTGAAAGAAAGAAGGGTAGAGTTATTTAGCGAATGGGGCAATCGTTGGTTGGATTTGAAACGTACCGGAACCGTTGAAGCTATTATGAAGGACTTCACACCGATAAAAGGGGGAGTGTGGTCACCGCATAAAACATTATACCCCATTCCATTAGAAGAGTTGCAGGCAGACCGAAATCTGAATCAAAATCCAGGATATTGAGAATAATAATACGATCGTGATACTAAATTCATTTCGCAGTTCAATTTAAAGGCCTTTTAATAGCATTTTGGAGATCTTTAAGTAAATCATAATGAGGTGTTTATGTGTAATTGCGTTCTTTAACTACCACTTTGATTTTTTAATACACAATTGAAAATTAAAAAAAAATGAAAATTAATATATGATTATGAAAAAACAAATTAGATATATTTTACTAGCAATTACATTGTTTGGTTTTAATGTTGCCTCGTACGCGCAAAAAACGGATTTCTCTGGTTTATGGAAACTTAACATTGAAAAGAGCGAGTTTGGAGATGTTCCTGCAAATGCAGCAGCAATTGAATACAATGTTGAAATGAAGCAAAATGAAATCTCCTTGAGATGGAATACTATCGACAATAAGGGTGAAATTGCTAAATCAAATCAGAAAATCCTACTAAATGAGGCTGAGGTATCAACCGTGTTACCATCAGAACGTACGCGAACCATTAGCGCAAAACTAACCAGTGATGGAAAAATGCTTGTTCTCAAAAAATCCTATAGTAAACCTGGCATAGCTGAAGAGACAGATTATGTGCTAAGAGAAAGCTGGTCACTAAATAATGGCGGCAAAGAACTAATGATTGAGTTAATTTCTCCAAAATACAGGATAAAGGCAGTTTATGATAAGGTAATGCTTACAAAAGAAGAAGAAAGGAAGTAGAATATGATAAGGAGTGTGAAAAAACTAGCTATATGTCTTGTCATGATCCTAATAGGGGGAGTAAGTTTTGGGCAAAAGAAAAAGATTCAGTTTGAGACCTATAAGGAATGGAAAACAGTTGGAAACGGAGGTTTGAGCAACGATGGCAAATTTGCATTTTACACCATCAGCAATCAACCCCTTGGAGGCAGTACCTTTGTATTGCAATCGACAGACACCCCCAGCAATAAACAAGAATTTCAAGGTATTTCAAATGCAAAATTTAGCACGAACAGTAAATACCTAATTGGAATAATTAACAGTGATTCTTTATTTATCCTTACGTTAAAAACAAATAATATTCAGAAGATACCTAAGGTAATCAGTTTCAACCTAACAGATTTTAAAAAAAATGAGATTTTAGCCTACCAAATTTCAAATGAAAACAAACTTTTCATCAAAAACCTAGAAACCTGGAGAGAAGATTCATTTGATAGCATCTCGGAATTTAAATTTGGAAATACTGGAAACTCCATGCTATTAAAGCGAGAAAATGAAAAATCGGGAAAAACATCAGAACTAATATATGCAAATCTCAACACTGGAGTACTAGAAGCTATTTACAAAGGTGCCGGAATTTCGGCATTCATATTCGATAATGATGATAAACAAATCAGTTGGCTTGTAAACAATGAAACTGGAAATTCAATTTGGCATTACTCATTAAATACTAAACTTCAAAGAAAGTTGGTTGATGCACAGTCCTTAAAAATCCTCCCTACTTATAACCTCTCTTCAGCGAACTTTAGATTTAGCAAAGACGGAAAACAAATCTTCTATTCTCAAAGTCTTGCTGGAAGCTATGATCCATATGAACCAAAAGAGGATTTGATTATTTGGAATTACCGTGATAGCTACTTAAGAAGTTTTTATGACGGAAATAGAAATATATTTGATGTCACAACCATTGACTTCCTGTCAAATGTTGATGTACAATCGGGTAAATCAGAAAGACTAATCAAAGAAAGGGAATCAATCGTACCAAGTACATTTGCCACAGACACAGACTCTTTAATCGTGATTCAATCCTCCTTTGGATGTCCTGAAGATGCAGAAACTATACCGAGTGCCAGAATAAATTATACACTCTTTAATATTGTTTCTGGTAAAAGAGTAATATTTGAGAAGGACAAGATTTGCTTATTGCAACACCTAACCATATCACCTAATGGGAAATTCATTGTATATTTTGACCCTCAATCCAACAACTATATTTCCTTCAATATAGCTTCTAAGGAAAGAATTAATATCACTGAAAAAATTGACGATTCATTCACCCTATATCAAACGGCAAATTATTCCACTCCTGAAGATCATCCAGTTGGCGTGATTGGATGGATAGATAATGGCTCCAAAATACTTTTAAATGGCCGGTTTGATATATGGTCTGTAGATCCACTAGGGAATGTTAAGCCCAAAAACATTACTAAAGGGATTGGAAAAGCAAATCAAATTGTTTTCAATATCGCATTTAATGACGACAAGAAAAATATTAGATCCTCACAATCCATGTTAATATATGCATTTAATTTAAAAAATAAGGAACTTGGATTTTATAATATTTCTTTAACAGGAAATGAGGATCCAAAGAAATTATCAATGGGCTCTTTCTACAGCAAATTCATAGAAAAAGTATATTTCGGATTTATTCCTGAAAATTTAATTAAAAGTCCAGATGGGAAAAACTTTCTCATCCTAAAGCAATCCGTAAGTAATGCACCAAACTATTATTATAGCAAAGATTTAACTTCCTTTAAACAACTTTCAAATATACAACCACAGAAAAATTATAACTGGCTGACTTCCGAACTACATCAATACAAAGATTCATGCGGTACCATCTACTCAGGCATCCTATACAAACCAGAGGATTTTGATCCGGATAAAAAATACCCCATTCTATTTATGTATTATATAGAATTAAGCAACCTCTTAAATTCCTTTCCGAGTATAGACTTAGTGCCGTCTAATTTCAATATCCCATATGCGGTGAGTAATGGATACTTGGTTTTCTTACCAGACATGAACTCAGCTACTGGTAATGTTGGCGAAGGTGCGCTTACTTCAATTGTATCCGCAGTAAATTATTTAAGAAAATTTAACTGGATCGATACAAGTAATATGGGAATTTCTGGGCACAGTTTCGGCGGATATGAGACAAATTTCATTGTGGCAAATACTAACATTTTTAAGGCCGCGGCATCTGCAGCAGGAAATAGCGAGCTAGTAAGTGTAGCATATGATATATGGCCTCATTCTGGTATGTCGTACCAGGAATATTTTAGAACATCTGCACCCAATATGGGAAAAACCTTGGCAGAAGATCCCGCCATCTATTTAAAAAATTCTCCGTTACTAAAAGTTAACAATATTGCTACTCCTTTACTTCTCATGCACAATAACAATGACGGTGCTGTCCCAATGAGACAAACGATTCAACTGTTTAATGCCCTGCGCTCCTTGAAAAAGCCAGTATGGTGGTTGAATTATCTTAAGGAACAACATGGTATTGTAGACCCCAAAAATCAGTTAGACTATAGCATTAAAGTAATGGAATACTTTGACTATTATTTAAAGGGAAAAAATGAGCCAGAATGGATGAAGGAGCATATTTAATGAAGTTCTCGAAAAATGTACGACACAAAATCTTCTAATCTAACTGACAAATCATTATAAATTGAATTTTCAATCAAGTAAACTATGAATAAAACAATATTATTAATCTTTATTTGCTTTGCTGCTACAGTAAATGCACAACAAATTATTCCGCTTTACAAGGATAGTATACCTGGCACAAAAGTTAATTTAAAACCCGAAGAACAGCCAACGTTGGAAATTTATCTCCCGAAAAATGAGAAAGCTACAGGAACATCCATGATCATTTTTCCTGGAGGAGCCTATCAGTTTTTAGCTTACAAAGAAGAAGGAGTGGCAATTGCAAAAGCTTTCGCTGAAAAAGGAATTGCCGCATTTGTTGTAAAGTATAGACTGCCTTCTGACGTTACGATGAAGAATAAAAGTATTGGGCCATTACAAGATGCACAGCAGGCGATTAAAATGGTTCGTTTAAGAGCAAAAGAATGGGGTTTAAATCCAAAAGCAGTGGGTGTAATTGGTTTTAGTGCCGGGGGGCATGTGGCCTCAACGTTAGGCACTCATTTTAAGACCAACTATATTGAAAATTCAGAAAAAACTAGTCTTCGCCCGAATTTCATGATTTTGGTTTATCCAGTGATCAGCATGGATAGTAAACTAACACATTCTGGCTCAAGAGAAAGTCTCTTAGGATCCCATCCAGTTGAGAACCAAGTCTGGACATTTTCTAATGAGCAACAGGTCTCTTTTGATACGCCACCTACATATTTAACACATACTGGTGATGATGCCACTGTTAGTGTTGATAACAGCATTGTCTTTTATAAAGCACTTCAAAATAATCATGTAGACGCCGAACTACACCTTTTTCCAAAAGGTGACCATGGATTTACTCAACGGCTGCCAATTAATGAATGGCTAGATCCAATACTTGCATTTATCAAAAGAGAGAGATTCTTACAATAATCTAACCATATAAACTAGATAACAGAACTAACATATTATACAAATGAAAGCAATTAAATTACTGCTTATAGCCACTGCTTTGTCGTTTTCTCCCTTTATTATAATGGCGCAGAACATAAAGTTAGCAGAGTGGAGAATGCAACCTGTGAGAATTCAAAGTCGATGGGCAAAAGAAGTGAGTCCGGTTAACTCTTTGAAAGAATATCCGAGGCCACAAATGGTTCGCAATAACTGGACGAATCTTAACGGTTTATGGGACTATAAGATTACGGAGAGAGGTGAAGAGTTGCCGACGAACTTTGAAGGCAAAATACTTGTTCCTTATCCTTTGGAATCGGCTCTTTCTGGTGTTAAAAAAACGTTACTGCCTTCTCAGAATCTATGGTATCGAAGAACTTTTAATAAACCAATGTTGAAATCAGATGAAAAACTTAAGGTTAATTTTGGAGCTGTTGACTACCGGGCTACAGTGTTTGTAAATGGTAAAGAAGTGGGAAGTCATAGTGGCGGATACACAGAATTTAGCTTTGACATTACAGATGTGCTGAAAGCAGGTAGTAACGAACTAGTTGTAAAGGTTTATGATCCGACAAACGAAGGAGTGGGACCGCATGGAAAGCAAGTGCTAAATCCGGAAAACATTTACTATACTCCAAGTTCCGGTATTTGGCAAACGGTATGGATGGAGGTAGTACCAGCCGCACATATTGAGGGGCTTGTGATGACGCCGGATATAGACAAGGAAATATTGAATTTGGAGGTAAAAGGTAAGGGCAAGCCAAAAGTTGTTATACCCGGATGTCTTGAGTGCGAAATCCTTAAAGAAGTTCAGGATGACGACGGTACTGTAATCACCTTAAAGATACCGAATGCAAAGGTGTGGAGCCCGGACAGACCGTTTTTGTATGATCTTAAAATAACCATGGGCAAAGATGAAGTGAAATCATACTTCGGAATGCGTAAAATCAGTATTGCTAAGGACAAAGAGGGTGTAGATCGCATCTTTTTAAACAACCAACCGTATTTCAATTTGGGCACATTAGACCAGGGATTTTGGCCGGAAGGTTTATACACGGCCCCTACAGATGAAGCCCTTGCTTTTGACATAAAGGCCATTAAGGCCATGGGATTCAATACTATTCGTAAACACATTAAAGTAGAGCCAGCGCGCTGGTATTACCATGCCGATAAAATAGGGATGCTAATTTGGCAGGATATGGTGAATCCTAATCAAGGCTTACCCGAAGGAGCTAAAGCGGCTTTTGAAGCTCAATCAAAAGAAACGCTATCACAGTTACACAACTATCCATCCATTGTAACCTGGGTGCTGTTCAACGAGAAATGGGGGCAATACGAGCAGCAACGTTTGACTGAATGGATCAAAATTACTGATCCTTCCAGGATTGTAAATGGGCATTCAGGTGAATTGCTCTATGTGAATGAGAAACTGAGGAGTCCTGCGACAAATGCTTATGCGAGCTCGGATATGACGGATGTTCACAGTTATCCAGATCCAATGTTGAGCATTAAAATGGACGGCAAAGCACAGGTATTGGGAGAATTTGGCGGAATTGGTGTTTTTGTCGATGACCATCAATGGAACCCCGAAATTGCATGGGGATATATTCAAGAAAAGCCGGCCGCTTTGATGGGAAAATATGCAGCAATGAACGAAAAATTAGTTCAGATGCAAAAACAAGGTTTAAGTGCGTCAATTTATACGCAGCCTTTTGATGTGGAAAGTGAACAGAATGGATTGATGACCTACGATAGGGAAGTTGTTAAAATTCCTTTTTTGGAATTAAGAAAGATCCATAGATTGTTAAATCCCAATTTGGGTGTCATTCAGACCGTAGTGGCAACAGACGCAGATTTAACTGATCCTCAGATCATTTATGAACGATTGTTGGAGAAGTATAAAAAAGGAAACCATGAAAGGATGTTATTGTACAAACTTACCTTAATGAGTAAAGCGTTTAATGATACATTAAATTTAAGAACGCTCACCAGAGATTTTATCAAAAACTTAAACCCTCCATATAAAAAAGATGAGCTTATACTTGCACTAAGGTCTACCAATTATACAACAGAGCCAGGATTTGAATTTATGATGAAAAATTTAAATCAAATTAACGAAATATTGGGTGAGAATGTAGCTGACGGTAAAATTTTAGCTGTAATCGATGGGGAGATTCAGAACCTTATAATGATGAGTTCAAATCCGGATTGGACAAAAGTCGAGAAAACGATGACTGAAAAATACGGGAGGCTTGGCAAAGAAGCATATTATAAAGCATTGGGAGGTTTTTTTTACCAAAAAGATGATAATGATGGAGTTGTAGAAAACTATGTCAAACTAATGGCTTTTCTGGAAACTGAATATAAGGGTAAAGCTGAAATCCGTGTTGGTGGATTCGTTTTAAACAATGCAGCTTGGGCAGTCTTTAAGCAAAGTTCTCATTCTGAAATTTTAATTAAAGCACTTAAATGGAGTGAATTTAGTTTAAAAGAAAGCCCTTCCAACGTTTCTGTTATCGATACTTATGCTAATTTACTATACAAACTTGGAAGAAAGGAAGAGGCTATTGAGTGGGAGAAGAAAGCAGTGCAATTAACACCAGTAGCTGATCAGGCAAGGTTTCAGGAAAGGCTAGATAAAATGAGAAAAGGTATCAAAACTTGGTAATATAAATGGATTAAACTCTTCTACAAGTATATGAAAGATATTTTAAAAGTAAACAGACTATTAATCGTCGATATTATCAGTTGTCTGTATATCCTATTGTTTGTATATGCCGCCACATCTAAATTGCTAGATTTCCAGAAGTTTAGTGATCAGGTCGGTCAATCTCCGATATTAACATCTTTTAAGAATTGGGTTGTTATCGGCATCCCGGTTCTTGAATATATAATATCTGTGTCGTTGTTATTTAAAAGGTCTAGACTGATAGGTCTATATTCTTCTTTTGGTCTAATGGCAATTTTTTCAGCATACATATATATAATTACCCGATTTAGCGATTACGTCCCTTGCTCTTGCGGGGGTATTCTTGAGAAGATGAATTGGAACCAACATCTGATTTTTAATGTCGTTTTTTTATTGTTTGTGATAGTTGGAATTACTGTTTTTCCATCTGAGCATAAACTGGATAAAATGTAAAGATTTTTTTGCGCAAAAAACAGGAAAAACCGAAAGCCTGTAAAAAAAGTAGGTATTAACTTTAAAAATTAAATTATGAAAAGATTTAGAATTTTTGCAATAGCTGCTATTGCAATTGGAATGTTTAGTGCTTTTAATCTAGAAAGTAGAGGATCGGCTAAATTGGCGGGTCAATCAATGGGTTTTGTTTTCTGGCAAGATGAATTTTGCTTTAACGTACCGCTAGATAACATAAACCAATTGGGTTGTGATAAAAATTACACAGGGCCAATTTGTACTGCATATGGTTATCCTGCTTATGCTAACCTTGCATCGTGTGAAGAGAATTATACTCCTGGTTTATTAAAACGGCCATAAATATTGGGGGATTTTCCCCCAATATTTATAAAATTTACTTCTTATGAGCATAATTCGAATTCGACTCTTAGTTTTATTTGCTATTTTTTGTGGAGCAGTTTTATTGGTGATTTTTCTTTTTTTTAATTCGGATAGAATTAATACTAATCCAAATTCTTTTAACAGGATTTTTGCAAGCCACGTTCAGAAAGAATTGAAGGCCTATAATAATGGTAATGACGCGTGGTATATTTCAGGGATCGAAAATGACACCGCATATCTAGCCCACAGAAAGTATTTGAATATTTTACTAGAGATTAATATGGTGAAGGCAGACACTAGTATAACAGTTATTGATCTACCTCATTATTCGTTGAAAACTCCTAAAATTAAAGTAAGTAATAAACATCTACTTATATTGGATGGAGATCAGCCTGCTATCTACAGAGCATCGCAAAGTAATGTTAAGCAAATTTCTTTAATAAATAACAAGTTCCATTTCGATGTAGCATTACCTCTGGACGATGCTTCATTCGCCCTACGATTTTTAAATGATAAACATGAGTTGACTTTAGGGCGATTGGAAAATAACAAATTAACTGAGGCACCAAATCTTTTGCAAGGCAAAGGAGATGGGATAATGTCTAGAGATGGAATGCTGTTAACTGATATTATTAATAAAAAAATTGTCTACGTAGACTACTATCGGAATGAATATTTAGTTGCAGATAGCAATATGAAGTTGCTGTATCGAGGAAAAACTAAAGATACTACTAGTGTTGCGAGAGTTAGTGTTGGAAAGCCAAGCGAAGATGGGAGAGTTATTATGACATCGCCTCCGATAATTACAAATAAGCTTGCCACCCTTTACAACAATTTTTTATTCATTAATTCAGCACTTAAAGCAGATAATGAAAATGAAGAGTTTTTTAATGGATCCTCGGTAATTGATGTTTATGATATAAGAAAAGGACTCTACAAATTTAGTTTTTATATACCTGACTATAAGAACGAGAAAATTAAAGAATTCAATGTGTTCGGAGACAAACTAATAGCAATGTTTGAAGATCAATGTGTGATTTATGAGTTGAATCAGAAATATTTCAAATGATGTTTGCTACATGTAACATGAAAGTTCTTGAGAAATTAAATCAAAATCTAGCTAAAAGAAAATAATCAAGCGAATATTATAATGTTAAAACAAACAAGAATGAGGCTGTTTCGGGCGACTCCGTTGCCCAATTTTATAGATTGTATTCATTTGGTTCCCGAATTGAAAATGCGGAAAGTTCTGAAATATGAATCTAATTTACAGGAAGATACAATTTTCAAAGCTGCAATTGATCAGCTCAAATATGGAATATGAAGCAGAAATTGGTAGAAATAACTCCTATTACTGAACGTGTTCAGCGGGGTTACGTTTTGGACGAGATCAGATTGTTGTTTCGTTTACAGCGCTTGATCGATACGGATTTCAGGAAGTGTAAATACAGAGAGTATTACGCCGGCTTGCTGGGAACTTCGTTGTATCAGTTGGACAAGATGGCTAAGATTCATTTAGGGATGACAGTGTACCAGATGATCCAGGGCAGATTGTTTCAGGAAGCGCTGAAATTGCTCCGAATGGGTAAGGCTTCTGTGAAAGAAATCACTTTTGAACTGGGCTTTCGGGATCAGGCTTATTTTGCCCGGTTTATCAGGAGAAGAACACGGTTAAGTCCATTGGAGCTTCGGAATTTATGAGGGCGCTAAAGATTGAAGTATCGCTGACCAGGAAGTCTGGGGTGCTGGATAAGTATTTGAATGAGTTGTCTAAGATTGAGCTGCTGACGGTGGAGCAGGAGGTGGAGTTGTGTGGAAGGATTCAGGCGGGGGATCAGATCGCGTTGCATAAACTGGTGCAATCGAACCTGCGTTTTGTGGTTTCGGTGGCCAAGAAATACCAGTGCGCTGGTTTTCCTTTGGAAGATCTGATTTGCGAGGGAAATATTGGGCTGATCCGGGCAGCACAGCGTTTTGATGCTACCCGTGGATTTAAGTTCATTTCTTTCGCCGTGTGGTGGGTACGTCAGGCTATCATTCATGCAGTCGCAGAAAAGCGGCGGACCATTCGTCTTCCGGTCAATCAGGTGAATGCAATTATAAAAATGGGACAGGACAGTGTAGTATTAGAACAATTACTGGAACGTTCACCAAGCGTGGAGGAATTGGCGGATTACACGGATTTAAGTGTGACCAGGGTAATTGAATGTGCGGCTTATTCGCCCTGGATGCTGTCCCTGGATCAGGAAAATGAGGCGGAGCATGGTGGTACTTTACTGGATCGTTTGGAGGATGATAGAGCAGAAACACCGGATCGGTTTACCATTCAGGATTCGGTTCGTGTGGCGTTAGAAGGTTTACTAAGGGGGCTTATTCCACGGGAAAGAAAGATTTTGGAATTGTATTATGGGATTGGTATCCCGCTTCCGATGCAGTCGGAGGAGATTGCGAGGGTGCTGAACCTGTCTAAGGCACGGGTGCGTCAGATTCGAGTGGACTGCCTTAGACGATTGAGAAATAAAGTGACACCAGGGAGCTTTGATGATTAGGGCTGGGTTGGTGTTGTGTAAGGAATTAGTACCCGATCGGGTACTGGTGTATCGAATAAAGGAGTGGTTAATCCTTTATGGTTTTGTGAACTCATCATCTCCGATGAGATTTTGAATTTAGGTTAAGAAACTGTGGCAGCCCGGATGGGTGTCACAGTTTTATCAAAGGGAATTGTTTTTGGTGCCTTTTTAATTGCATGAAATAATTAATCGGTAAACGGCTGGTAGCCCCATATTTTAAGTAAAAAAGGGAGTAAATGCATTTTTCAGCATGCGCCTTAAATGGCATTTCCCCATAAGCTGCGCTAGCCTGCGGACAGTGAACCTAATGTTTGAAATTGCATTTAAGTTGCATGCTCTGGGCAAACGAAAAAAAATAAGATATAGTATGTAGTGAGTCGTTAGTATACGGATAAGTTTGCTAGAATGCTTTTACCTCCCCGCCTGTGGCACCCCTCCTAAGACCAGGAGGGGAAAAATTAACACAATTTCCACCTCTCCCGCATAATTAAACAATGCAGTTGCTATATCGCTTTTATTAGAGAGCTACACACTGCACTCTCCCCTTATGAAGGGGGAGGTCAGGAGGGGGTAGCCGTAATTATACGAATAGAAACGCATTATATGTTTATTATCAGTATTTATTCTATAATTTGGAATTTTTAACCTGATAAGAATAACTATGATTACTAGACAGAAGGAGCTTAAGGAAAATTTTTCCGCGTTGTGCTCATCAATATCATACCACAATTATAAGGACATCTATATTGCTCCAATGGAAGGGTGGGATGCAGGAGAGATCTGTGATTTTGCAAGAGATCTTTACCATTTATGTTATGAAGGCTTTTGTATGATTCATTCTGAAAACCGATACTGCCTTGAAGATCTTGTTCACAGCAACCAGGTGATATCCAGGAATGAACTTATAGATTTCCTGGAAACGGTAGAAAAATTTGTTGATTTTGATACGATTGCCTCTTGGAGGGAAATTACACAATACGAATACTGGCTCCATCACACCTTGGTGAAAATCAATCGTTATCTTGAAAGAACCAGGTTTGACGCGATGCCGGCGGTTATTAAAGTATCAGCCGATGAAATCCGGTTCATGGATTAATTCACTATTGTCCTGGATTTGATTATTATTTTCCAGAATTCCCAATGAGTCCATTCGGGATCAAAATGCCAGCGCCAAACCGCTGGCATTTTTTTTTACGTTCAGGTAGGGAATAAGGTAGGTTGAACAAGAATATTCCGGTAACTGTCAGCACATCTGAGACTATTACACAACTGGACGGACTATCTTTCCATGAGCCGAAAGCAGTTGTTTATAAACGTAAACTAACGTTTAATTGTCGATTCCTGTCTGGTTTTAAGCTTAATATTGCCTCAGTACAAAACACGAAAACTATGAATGCAGTAACGAGACTGACAATTAAAGACCTGGCTTTTAAGGATCGTCCACGTGAGAAATTAATGATTCAGGGAAAAAGTATGATGACCAATGCGGAGCTGTTGGCCATTATTATAGGATCAGGGAATCAAGAGGAAACCGCCGTTGAACTCAGCGAACGCATGCTGAACCACTTCGATAATAAGTTGGAAGAGTTTGTTAAGCTTGATGTATCCCAGCTTTCCAAATTCAAAGGGATTGGAGAAGCTAAAGCAATTACCATCATAGCCGCGTTAGAGTTTAGTTACCGGCGCGAACACAAGGAAACTGCAAATGTGTTGACCATTGACAACAGCCAGGCGCTATATCAACACCTGATGGATGCCGGTAGTAACACTTTAGAGGATCAGATCTGGATCATCTTACTCAACAGGTACCACAGCATAATCCTAACGCAGAAGTTTGACACTGGAACCAAGCCGGAGCTTGTTTTGGATGCAAAGCTATTGTTTCAGTTTGCCATCGAAAACCACGCTGCCTATATGGCGGTTTGCAAGCACCGGACAGAAGAAAGCCTGTGTGCCCTGGAATCAGATCTCCTCTTTGTTAAGGAAGCGGTAACAGCAGGAAATATGCTTGGGGTACCCCTATGGGATTTTCTCATTTTTAATGACAAAGGGTACCTCAGCTTTGCTGATGATGAACTCAAAGAAAACAGAACTTTTCACCTTATAGATATGTAATTATGCTAGTAAAGACATTTGCAAGTACCGTACTCGGTATTGAAGCGACAACGATCGCTATCGAAATCAACATTTCAGCCGGATCACGTTACCTCATGGTAGGTTTGCCAGACAATGCAGTTAAAGAAAGTCTCCAGCGGGTAGAAAGCGCAATTGTTGCGTCAGGTTACGCGATGCCAAGGCAAAAAATTCTGGTCAACTTATCACCGGCAGATATTAAAAAAGAAGGAAGTGCTTTTGACCTGGCAATCGCCATAGGTATTCTAGCCGCCTCGGGTCAAATCCCGGTAGATTTGCTTCAGGATTACATCATTCTGGGGGAACTTTCCCTCGATGGAAGTATTCTGGCCGTAAAGGGGGCGCTTCCTGTGGCGATACAGGCAAGACAGGAGGGCTACAAGGGGATGATCTTGCCGGAAATGAACGCCCGTGAGGCTGCCATCGTGAATAATTTTGATGTTTACGGTTTAAGGACGCTTAGTGATGTGATTGGTTTTTTTAACGGTGTTACCGGTCTGGAGCCAACGGTTGTAGATACCCGGAACGAATTTCTGCAAAATGTAGGTAAGTATGAAGAGGATTTCAGCGATGTCAAGGGACAGCAGCACATTAAAAGAGCCATGGAGATTGCCGCCGCAGGCGGACACAACCTAATATTGATCGGCCCTCCCGGTTCAGGAAAAACCATGCTGGCCAAAAGGCTAATAACCATATTGCCCCCGCTAAGTTTAACCGAAGCGCTTGAAACTACACGGATACATTCGGTATCAGGTAAACTCGCCAGCAATTCGCTGGTTACCCTGAGGCCCTTTCGTGCACCTCATCATACCGTTTCAGATGTGGCCTTGGTTGGAGGAGGGGGTACCCAACCTCAGCCGGGAGAGATTTCTCTTGCCCATAATGGTGTTTTATTTCTTGATGAACTTCCTGAGTTCAAACGTTCTGTTCTGGAAGTCATGCGCCAGCCGTTGGAAGAACGATCCGTAACCATAGCCAGGGCTAAATTTACGGTAAGTTATCCTGCTAGTTTTATGCTGATCGCCGCTATGAATCCTTGCCCTTGCGGCTATCACAACCATCCTGGCATGAAATGTATCTGCTCGCCGCACACTGTGCAACGTTATAAGAATAAGATTTCCGGACCCCTTCTGGATCGGATTGATCTTCATGTAGAAGTCGAGCCGGTAGCATTCTCCGGACTTAGCTCAGCGGAGAATGAAGCAGAGAGAAGCGTCAGCATCAGAGACCGGGTTTTAAAGGCCAGGGTCATACAGCAGGTACGTTTCAAGGGGATTACAAATCTACACTGCAATGCACAATTGACTTCTGCCCAAGTGAGGAAATTTTGTGAAATCTCAGAAGATGGAAAATGGATTCTAAAAATAGCAATGGAAAAACAAGGACTTTCAGCAAGGGCATATGATAAGATATTGAAGATGGCCAGAACCATAGCAGATCTTGCAGGTTCAGAAGAAATATTATTGGAACATCTTTCAGAATCAATTCAGTTTCGTGCGCTTGATGGCAGTTACATGCGTCATATGCGGCCTACAAGTGCCCCGATGCTAAGGATAGACAAAGGGGCTTAACAATTAACTTATGCAGATCAGTAACATTAAAACGCTAAAAGAATACCGGAGATTCTTAAGAAACCACCTGACCCCTGCTGAAGCGCTGTTATGGAAAGCACTTCGATCACGGCAATTAATGGGGGCGAAATTCAGGCGGCAGCACAGCATTGGCATTTATATCCTGGATTTTTATTGCCCCAAATATCGGCTTGGAATTGAACTTGATGGCAGTGTGCACCTGGAGGCTATAGTTATGGAGAATGACCAGATGCGAACCAGCTACCTCAATTCAGTGGGCATTCATGTGCTCCGGTTTGACAATGAACAGATCTTGTATGATCTGGACAGTGTCACCAACTCCATTGCCATTGACCTCAACCAATCTAAATCAGCTTGGTAAAAATTATTAACCTCAAAGATTAAATCGACGAATGATGAAACCTTATATATTACAGCGGGAATGCTTTATCAGCAGATCAAAAGAATTTTTCATTGACCTTAGAATGGCCTCAAACGATAAACCATACATTAAATTCACCAGGTTAAACCTGGCAGGTCCATCCAATTCAAATAAAGCCAGTTTAATAGTTTTCCAGGAAGACATGTCTGCGCTCACCAAAGCCTCGGGACTGTTATTTGAAACAGTACTGTTGGGTAAAAAAGTATTGAGCGCCGCAGAGATGGTATCGATGCTGCTCAAAAACGGCTCGAATGTCAGCCGTTCAAATGCCCTTGCAGAAGATTTGTTGAAATTCAGCGGTGCGGATGTCTTTTGTCTGCGTAAAATCATCGTTGCTATTGAACGTTTCTGCAGGAACAATAAAAAGGCAAATTCAGGAGCACTCTCAAAAATGGTATCGGAAGCAGCCTTTGTCAAGAGCCCGAAAAGCCCTCAATTGAGTCTTTTTGCCTAAATATACATCACCCAAGAATACGCCGGTTTTCCGCGACATGTTTATCGGTCAGCCACCAGGGACATACCCATCTTTTTTAACCAAAAGATAAGTCCTGTCATTGATTGACAAATAACCCATGTCAAAGCAGTAGTAGTACAGATCGCCTTTCTCGGTTTTATAAATATTGGTGAAATAATTGAAATCAAAACCAAGGTCTGTGAGCTGCGTTCTGGAGACTTTTGTAGCCTGTTCAGCCAATTTTAACTGTAGCAGGATCTTCCTGTTTTTAGTTAATTTACCAGAAACAAACTTGACGATAGGATCATTGTTGCTATCATGATCATAATTGTACTGTGCCCGGCATCCGCTATCACAAAATACCCTGTCTTTTCTTCCAACAAGGATTTCGGTACCACACTGCAGACACTTTTTGATTTCTGTATCCAGCTGTCCGATAGGCTTTTCATCATGGTTCAATGGGGATTGATTTTCCATAATTATCATTTTTTAGAGAGACAAAAACATAAAATTAAATAAAATAAACCACAACAAAAAAGGGGCATCCGAATAGATACCCCTGATGTTCAGTGCTTTGGCTTTAGATGAGTTCCAAACTGTTTACGATTACTTCTGTGCTGGTTCTCTTCACATTGTTCTTATCCGTATAAGTATTGGTATTCAGCCTTCCTTCAATACTGATTTGACTTCCTTTTTGCACAAGATCCTCAATCAGGTCTACTTTGTTGTTCCAGAATACCAGCGTAAACCATTGGACTAGCTTTTCCCCGCTTGCTTCTTTAGGTGCAGTCCCAATACCGATACTAATTTTTGCGAGTTTTTTGTCTGCTCCAAAGCTTTTGATTTCAGGATTCCTGCCTACAAAGCCAGTTAACCTCACAGTGTTTTTTGTGTTTTCCATGATCTTAAATTTTAATTACGACTGTTTAACGAACAACAGCGTCATTGCTGCCGACAGAACAAAGTTGAGAAAACGCTATTTGTTAAGGTGAGATTATCCGTTAGTTTACGTTTATATACGTCTAGCAAAAAAAATACTGAATTTCAAGATCGTCCGGTTTTTGTTCCGAATAGTACCAGTTTTTTCTGCTTTGATTTTCGAAAATTGTATTAGCTGATGCAAATCAATATTATGATAAGGAGTATGTTCCGGCAGCTACCACTTACCAGGAGAAATTCGGCGGGAATATGGGTGAAGGCGAAAAAAAGATGTTCCGGACCTCATCAATCAGCATAAATAGTTTAGAATAATGAAAAACGAACTTTCGTTTATTGGCCGGTTGATCTTTGATTTAAGAGCTGCCAGAAATTTGGATTTGGTGCCTGAAAGTAAATTTTTACTCCTTGCTTCGGAATATCCAAGGATCAGTACGGCCTTATTAAAGGTCAGAGAAAAGCGCGATCCTGGTTGGGCTTATCAGCTGGATTTTCATGTGGCTGAAGTGGGCCGTCTTTTACAGAAGCTTCGGATAGACCGTGTTTACCATGTGCTTTTGCAAGGGTATGATTGCAAACAGGACGAGCTGCGCGGTACGTATCAAATGCTGGAAGATATCCTTTTACAGTTGACTGAGTGGATTGATCAGCTGATACATGGGAAGAGTGTAGATATAAAAGAATTTATATGAAGATTGTGAATTTAACTTTTGGATTTCAGCAAATATTGGAGGTTCAGAATATCCCTAATGAGGTGCAAATCTTGATGGATCTGGTTGGATTAATTGATCAGCATTACCACAAACAGCGCAGTCCAGCCTATTATGCATTTAGTTTGTCGATCAAAGCGTCTACCTTAAATATACTTAGCAAGACAGTCCTTCGTAAGACAGTTTATGAGCTGATCCAGGAGAAGCTTCATCATGAGGCGGTATTTCTCTTATTGACAACGGATTGGGCTGTAAAACGGATCGCTTATGAAATTGGAAGCACTGATCCATGTTATTTTAATCGTTGGTTTAAAAAGAAGACTGGGTTTTCACCTAAGAGGTTCAGAAGAGCTGGTTTTAAACTGAATTACCTCGATGATCTAACCAATTAATAAGATGAATAAAACGATAGGAAATACACTCCAGCGTTAAATGGCAGAAGAAAAATAAAAATAGGTTAAGTTAATGAAGCGTGTAGTGATGGATATCCTGCATGCTTCTTTTTATTAGAATTGAATAATTGCATGTATAAATAATAAAAATCCCTATTCTATGAAAAATGAACTCAATATGTTAGACAACCTGATTCGGGCACTGGTCGGAAATGTGCTCAGTTCTGGCCCCCAAAATTTTTTAAAAACGATCCATGAAGAGTGTTTAAATGTAAAAGAACGCTTGCTAAAGGAAGTGTTCAGCAATGAATCTGAAAATATGGTAGAACGCTACATTCAGTATCACCAGGGGGAACTGATTGGTTATGCCGATGAGGTAAGCGGAGCAATAGCTTTTGGGTCTGAAAATATTTCGGTGCTGAAAGCTGTACTGGTTGAGCTGCAAACCTTGTTGTCTTTTATTGAGCGCCATTTTACCCGTTTTTTTAATCTGGATTATAAAGTCCCCGATGTGTACCTGAACCTGTATTATAAGGAAGTGAGTCTGGGTTTCAAGGAACTCATGCGGGCTTTGAAGAAGAAAAAAATTGATGAGCGGATATTAGGCACTTTGAATGATTTTCTGGAATCTAAAGGTATGGTCACCGAGAATGAGGTGATTACCTTTAAACGCCTGATCTTTTATAAGGAGCTGCTCAGAGAGCTATGGAAGATTGCGGAATCTAACCGGTTGGTGGATTACAATAAGAAATTGGCGACCACTCTATGTTATCTGAATTTTAATACTTTCCAGGCTTATGGTTTTTGCAAATCCGTAATTGACAAAGAGGTGAAATCGCTTTCGGGTAAGGAAACGCAATTGGATAAGCTGGCTTTGTTTTCGGCTCACCTTGAGGGTACTAAAATTAAACCAGGATTTAGTCTGCAATGGGAATTTCCGGCGCTTACTACCGCCTTGATGGGCTGGATCGAAACCGAAAAGAAATATGTTGCCAGTCGCAGATCAAGAAAGGCTCGTGCTGACCAGGATACACAATATATGAAAGTTGGCGTGGGTGTTTCGGTGCCTCAACTGGCACTGTTTATCCGAATTATGGAAGAACAGGGCGTATTGTTTTCAGAAACGGTAAAACAATTGCTTTTGTTTATGGCCACCTTCTGCCGTACGCGTAATGCTGAGAACATTTCCTATGACAACCTGTATAATTCTTATTATACCGTGGAGGAAAGCACCATACAGGCTGTTAAACGGCATGTGATCGGAATGCTCAATATCCTTAATGCACCGCTGAAACGAAAAAAGAAGTAGCTCAGCGTCTTATTAACTCGCCTACATTTTTAACCATGCGCCGGAAGATGGAAACATCCCGGCGTTCTTTTTTAAACAGTTCTGGTGATCTGCTGTCAAAAGCGGCCAGCAGATCATGCTGCTCCAGTAGACCAAGTAGCTCATTGAGCCATCGGTAATCAAAATCCTTACGTTTAAAAAGTTCGTTTCCTGGGACTTGCCAGACCTCTTTTAAGTTGTTGAATTTTAAATTTTTTGAGTGGGATAGAAATTCATCACTCACTTTGAGCTTTCTGAACGGGGTTTCTAAGATTTGTTTTTGTTGCGGTGTCATGGGATCAGGTTTTAAACGCTGATGCCCAAAAAATAGCGTGGGACATCAGTTATTTGTCTTAGAGGCACCGCAAAGAGCCCGTGAACAAGATAAACCGAAGCCCACGCATAACGCAGGCAAGCAGTCTATTTTTTCCTTGTTCACATCTGAAATTTTGCGGTTTTCCAAGACAAGTCAAATAGCTGTCGCTACAAATATTTTATATACACTGCAAAGATAAGGGAAATGCTTTAATGCCCCACCTGATTTTGCCTTTTTAAATTACACTCTTTTTTCTGGTTTTTCGGGATTCGTTAATGGTTTGTTTACCAGTGGTTTGAGTTGATTTTTGAGGGGGTTGTACGAAGCGTTTTTACAAGTGGGATAACTTGACTTCGGTTATTGGCGATGCTTCATTTGCAGGTAACCAAAATAAAATTGTATGAATAAAAATCTACCTGTTTCCCGCTGATTTTAAAGAACCATTCCATTGAATGTTCGTCGGCAGGATTTATTTAAATTCTAATACCTATGCGTAAAAACAATTTTAAGCAGGCCTTTCGTGACCTGCAAAATGGGTTGAAAGTGCTGGCCGGCCGTAGTGATTTATCGCTGGCTGAAAAGTTCAGCAGTATACTGGAGCAGATTACTGAATTTTTTAGCCGTGTCCGGGTGCAGGTGCTGTCAATCCCTTTTGACAATGACCTGGAAGAGATTTATTTCTTCAAGTTTGAAAAGCCGGAATATACCGCCCTGAAGATCTATTATGCGGCTTTGTTCAGTTTGCTGAACCGTAAGCCGGAAGGTCACCGAAAGAGGATACGGAGATTTTATCTGCGGGAACTGGACTACATTTCGGCCTGCTTTAAACGCTACCGTTTCTATTATGAATATTACCGCTCGGGGGCAACCGATCTGGATGAACTGTTGTTCCTGCGTGGCTCGCTGGTGGCTTCCCCGGTGCTGCTGGAACTGCCTGAAGCTGATCCTGATTTTTCAACCTGCGGGGAACACCTGTTTGGGATGTTTTCAGCCTATGAAGCTTTGCAGGAATATATTCTGGAGGAAATGAAGGCATTGGAAAAGGTGACTGTGGGTGGCGCTATTGTTTCTTCGGGTGCTGTCAGGAAATATTTTGAGTATACAGGGGAGATGATCAATATGGTGGAGCTGGCCTACGGGCTTTGGATGTCCGGTCAGTTCAATAATGGTAAAGCCAGCCTGGTGGAGATATTTCGCTGGCTGGAGGAAACTTTGGGCATAGAACTGGGCGTGCCGTCTAACCGCTTCCGGGAGATCAAGAGACGCAAACGGCTGAGCCGGACGCATTTCATGGACCTGTGCCGCTCTGAGCTGCTGGCTTATATGGATAATGAACATGCCCTTGAGGGTAAACGGATGGGGGCTGTTGATGTGGGTTCTTGATTAACAGTGTGTTATGAATTATTGATCACCCCTGTAGATATCCCGGTTCGGCTTCTTTGAAACTTTGCTTTTGTTGTTCCGCGGTAATGGTGCGGCGGGATTAAAGCAATTAATTATGATACATTTTCAATCGTTCTGGTGGCTGCATGTTTTGCTGGCTGCGCTGTTCCTTGGCCTGCTGTGGCTGATCAGTTGGTACTTTCTGCTTAAGGGTAAAAACAAGGCATCGCCGCCACTGGATCACCGCTGGCAAAAGGATGTGGCGGAAATTCCGGATGAAGCGGAGGGGCTGATGGGTAAGCCGGTAATGGAACAGGGGGTAAGTATGCTGGCGGCTGAGGATTTTGGTTTTGTGGATAAAACCAGACAGCTGGGGATGGTGCCGGACTTGCAGCGCGACATCAGGGATATCTGCAGGGTCATTGCAGAGAACGACGGGAACAAGGAGGAATTCTTACTGATGTTCCCGATGATCAGGGAGAAATACCCCTGGGCGGCGAAAAGTGCTTTACTGCCTCAGCTGAATGGGTTTATCCGTGAAAGTGTTCCATTTCATCTTTCAGAGGAAGAGCTGGAAAACCTCTGGAGCTAGCCCTCAGCCCTGACAATCAATTCATTCATTTACCTCAATCAATTACATGATCCAAACAAAAAATAAGTTTATAACAGAAAAAAAGATCTGGCACAAAGCCGCCGGTAAATACCTGATGGTATGCCTGGCGATGCTATGCGCAAACCTGCTGTTGGTCTCGCTTGCCTTTAGCCAGGACGGGGCCGCGGGCATCAACGAGGCGACCAATAAAGTCAAGGGATATTTTGACGCGGGCTGTAACCTGATGTATGCCATTGGCGCGGTCCTGGGCATCATTGGCGCAATAAAAGTGTTCCAGAAATGGAATGCCGGTGAGCCGGATACCAGTAAGGTGGCGGCGGCCTGGTTCGGCTCCTGCATCTTTCTGGTGGTAGTGGCAACCGTGCTGCAATCTTTCTTCGGCATATAACTAAGCGCAGCGATCTCTTGAACACCTTGAAGCCATAAGAGACCTGTGAAAAAATCATTAATCATCTTCAGGCGGCCGGACCTGCAAAGCTTGCAGCAAGAGGACACCGCAGGTTCGGTCCGCCTGATTTTAACATTTAGCTATGAGTTTAATCTATCAGATCAATAAGGGCATTAATAAGCCCATCGAATTTTCCGGCCTTAAAGGGCAGTACATCGGCTACCTGGCCGCTGGCCTGGTCTTGCTGTTACTGACTTTTATATCACTTTACCTGTTGGGTGCGAGTTTGTATATCATACTGCCTTTGGTGTTCGGTTTAGGTGCCGGGCTGTTTATGGTTGTCGGGCGCCTATCGAAACGCTTCGGGGTTCACGGGCTGGAAAAGTACCTGGCCAGACGGGGTTTACCCAGGTACCTGAGGGTGAGTTCCAGGCGGGTTTTTACCTCGTTAAAAGTATTGCCAAGCAATGCAGAAAGGCAGGCGACATGATGAACCTGGAAAAGATCTTTCCGATCTGGAAGGTAGAGCACAATGCGATCCTGTCGATGCAGGGCGATATGAGCATCGTTTTTAGGTTTCATGGTGCGGAGACGGGTACTTTATCCGCCGGTAATTTTGATGCAGGCCAGCAGGCCCTTTGTAAGGCCATCCGTGTGTTGAGCGCAGGGACCATCTTTCACAAGACGGATATTTTTATGAAAGCCGGGGTTAAAGCAGATTTCAGGCGTTCTGCGTTATCGGGCAGCAGTCTTGCCCATGCCTCGGAGCGGCACTTTAATGAGCGTGCATTCCTGGAGCATGAAAGTTATATCATCCTGACCCATACCCCTTTAGGGCGCAGACTGTCTTCTTCGGCATATTCGAATATCCTGCGCAAATCTATTGCGCCGGTTCAGGCCAGGGATGAGGCGGTATTTAAAAATTTTCTTTCTGCGGTGAGTTCCTTTGAGCGGATCATCAATGACAGCGGCTTGTTCACCTTGGAACGCCTCGGTGATGATGAGCTTGCGGGAACAGCGAATTCGCCTGGAATCATTGAAAAATACCTGTTCCTGTTGGGCAGGAACCAGCAGCCCCTTATCCGCGATATCCATTTAAAGGATGGCCTGCGTATCGGGGATCAGCACTGCCAGCTGTTTACACTTTCAGATGCGAGCGACCTGCCGGCATTCTGCGGGAGCCGTGTGGACTATGATGCCTATTCAACGGAGAGAACCAAGTACAGTATTGGTTTTGCTTCGCCTCTGGGATTGTTCCTGGACTGCAACCACATGTATAATCAGGTGATTGTGATCGGTGATGCAGGCAAGACGATCAAGAGACTGGAGGCTAAAAAGCTGCGCCTGCAATCGCTTTCTGCTTATTCCCGCGAAAATGCGGTCTCACGCGATGCCTGCAATGACTTTTTAAATGAAGCGGTCTCCACCCAGAAGCTGCCGGTTAAAGCGCACTTCAATGTGCTGTGCTGGACGGATGATCCTTCGGAGCTTTCTGAACTGAAAAATAAGGTGAGTTCTGCAATGGCTAAAATGGACGCGGTCTGCAAGCAGGAAACCGATGGGGCACCGCAGGTCTGGTATGCCTGCATGCCTGGTAATGAAGGCGATTTTCCCATGAACGAGACCTTTGATACCTTCGCTGAGCAGGCCTGCTGTTTTTTGAATATGGAGACTTCGTATCGTTCCTCGCTGTCGCCTTTTGGTTTGCGGCTGGGTGAACGCATTTCGGGTGTTCCGGTACATGTGGACCTATCGGATGAGCCGTTAAAGCGTGGCTGGATTACAGCCAGAAATAAGTTTATCATCGGACCCTCAGGCTCAGGCAAGTCATTTTTCACCAACCACCTGGCGAGGGCTTACTACGAGCAGAACGCGCATGTGGTGATCGTAGATATCGGGCACAGTTATAAGGGGCTTTGCGAATTGGTCGGCGGGTACTATTTTACCTATTCGGAGGAAAATCCGATCTGTTTTAATCCTTTTTATATCGGTAAGGACGATGTACTGGATACCGAAAAAAAGGAGAGCATTAAAACTTTGATTCTGGCGCTCTGGAAACGGGAGGAGGAGACCTATAAGCGTTCCGAGTACGTGGCGGTGTCCAATGCGCTCACCCTGTACTACGAGCATTTAGCGGCTGATCGTTCGATTTTTCCCTGCTTTAATTCTTTTTATGAGTTCCTGATGCAGCAGTATCTGGTGGTGCTGAAAAATGGCAAAGTTCAGCCTTCTGATTTTAATATTGACAACTTTTTGTATGTGCTGAATCCGTATTATAAAGGGGGCGAATTTGATTATTTGCTGAACGCGAAACAGAACCTGGACCTGCTGCATGAGCGTTTCATCATCTTTGAAATTGACAATTTGAAGAGTCATCCCATCCTGTTTAGTGTGGTTACGCTCATCATTATGGAAATGTTCATTTCCAAGATGCGCAAGCTCAAAGGAGTCAGAAAAGTAATTATGATCGAGGAATGCTGGAAGGCCATTGCGACAGCCGGAATGGCTTCCTATCTGCAATTTTTATTCAAAACTGTCCGTAAATTCTTTGGGGAAGCCATCGTGGTTACCCAGGAAGTGGAGGACATCATTTCCTCGCCCATCGTGAAGCAGGCGATCATCAACAACTCGGATTGTAAGATCCTGCTGGACCAGAGCAAGTACCAGAATAAGTTTGATCAGATACAGGAACTCCTGGGTTTAACCGAGAAAGATAAGACCCTGATCATGTCCATGAACAAGGCGAACGATCCGAAACTGAAGTATAAAGAGGTCTTTATCTCCCTGGGCGGTCATTCCAAAGTGTACCGGACAGAGGTGAGTTTGCAGGAGTATTTATGCTACACCACCGAAGAGCGCGAGAAGTTGAAGGTGCAGGAATATGCCGCTAGGTACGGCGATGTTGCCCGTGGCATCGCCGCAATGGCGGCGGACATCCTTAACGGGATGAAGGTTTTTTAATCAATATAAAAACAACACCAATTACTATGGAAAATCAAAAAATAAACAAAGGAAAATGCTTGAAGACGCTTCTGTTCATTGTAGGATTATTATTTGGCTGTGGAGAGCCGGATGCCTTTAATGGCACTTATGTCAATACAGCTGGTAGTGAATTCAGTATTGCCAGTGACACCCTTGTGGTGGAACAGGGCGAAGATAACCAGTACCTGCTGCACCGCAGTACGGGTTTCAGGTTGCTGGGCGATAAAGGACGTCCAGGTAAACTGCAATATGAGCAGGAAGAGTGGATTGCGGTATTGGATAGGCGTAACGGAGTACTGACAGAAAGCCGGAATGGGATTGTGATCACCTTCAATGCGGATCGTAGCATCATGACCGCCGGAAAAAGGAAATATAAACGGATAAAATAACAGGAATATGAACTTATTAAAATATATGAAGCAGACACTAAAGACCTATATGGTCGTATTGCCGCTGACTGCAACGGTCTTGCTGGTGTCTTTGCCCTCGGGGGCAAACGCCCAGCTGGCCATTGCTGAAGTGATCAGGGCGGGCGTAAAAAAAGTGATCAAAGCCGTTGACCTAAAGGTTCAGCGGCTGCAAAACCAGACCATCTGGCTGCAAAATGCACAGAAGGTGATCGAAAACCAATTGAGCAAACTAAAGCTGGGTGAAATTTCGGAATGGACGGAGCGTCAGCGGAATTTATATGCTGGCTATTATGAGGAACTGCACAGGGTCAAGTCGGTCATTACCGCTTACAAAAAAGTAAAAAGTCTGGCGAGCACGCAGGCGGCCATCGTGCAGGAATACAAATGGGCCAGTGGTCTTTTCCGGAAGGACAAGCATTTTTCTGCCGAAGAACTGGTCTACATGGAAGAGGTCTATGAAGGGATTCTGAAGGCCAGTCTTAAAAACCTGGATCAGGTGTTTGTGGTGATTGGTTCTTTTAAAACACAGATGTCTGATGCCAAACGGCTGGAACTGATTAATGCCGCACAGCAGGCAATGGAGCAGAATTTTGATGACCTGAAGCAGTTCAATGACCAGAACATTGCGCTATCTATCGGCAGGTCCAAGTCCATTTTTGAAACCAGGAAAATGAGGGAGGTCTATGATATCGATTAATTGTAATTGGATCAATGCGGGTGTCTGGAGGCAAAAATGTGTTGCACTGTTGCTGGCGGTATTGTTGCTGGCTGTGGCAACTGCACCCGGCTGTAACGCCCAGAACTTCAGCGAGTGGTTTAAGCAGAAAAGCACCCAGAAAAAATACCTGCTTCAGCAGATCGCGGCATTGCAGGTGTACATCGGTTTTGCCAGGGACGGTTACCGGATCGTGGACGGCGGGTTACAAACGGTTAAAAGTATCACAAATGGGGAGTTCAGTTTACATGACGCTTTTGTTTCGGGGCTTAAAAAAGTAAGCCCGGCCATCAAAAATGATCTGCGTGCTGCCGAGATCATCAGCCAGCAATTGTCGATTATCAAATCTTTTAGTGCGGTAAGGCGGTCTGAATTGCTTTCCGCTGATCACCTGAGCTATATCGCTTCGGTTGGAGAAAAGGTCATCTCGGAATGTTACCGGGACCTGGAAGAATTGCTGCTGGTGATTACCTCTGGAAAAGTGGAAATGAGCGATGATGAGCGTTTGGCGCGGCTGGATGCCATTTACCGGCGGATGGAAGATAAGTCGGCGTTTACCCGGGATTTCTGCGGGAATGTGGGACTAATGCTGCTGCAAAAAAGAAATGAACAAAACACGATTGATCAGTTAAGGAGGTATTATGAGATCGAGTAAATTAAAGTGTTTAGCGCTGGGGCTGTTGTTTATGATGAGTTTTAGTGCTAAGGCGCAAAACACGGAGATCCAGCAATTGCTGTTAAACGTGGAAAAGCTGTCCCAGCTGAAAAGCATCCTGTCCGATATGAAAAAGGGCTATAACATTGTCTCCAATGGCTATAACAGCGTGAAGAACATTGCCCAGGGGAATTTTTCCTTGCATGATGTGTTTTTGAATGGCCTCTGGCTGGTCAGTCCCGAGGTGAGAAAATACCACAAGATCCCCGAAATCATTTCAGCGCAGGCGGCCCTGGTCTCGGAGTACAGATCGGCATTTAAGCGCTTTAACAGCAGTGGTAATTTTAATGCATCGGAATTGTCTTACCTGTCTAAAGTCTATAAAAGGTTGTTTGATGAAAGTCTGGATAATCTGGATCAGCTGGCGATGGTCATTACGGCGGATAAACTGCGCATGAGCGATGACGAGCGCATGCAGGCGATTGACCGGATCGAGGCCGATACGCAGGATAAGCTCATTTTTCTGCGGTCATTTAACCGGGAGACCAGCATCCTGAATAGCCAAAGGCAGCAGGAAAGGGCCGATCAGACTGATTTAGGCAATTATTTTAAACCCAACTAAGCTTATGAATAAACAATTTTTTTCAACCGCTTTACTTGCGGTAATGGGGATGCTTTTGCCGGTATTTTCTTTCGCCCAAAGTGGCAATGGCCTGGCTGGCAGTATCAATAGTCTGCAACCTGTGCTGGACCATGTGTATTCGGATATGCTGCCACTTTGCGGCAAGCTAATCGGCGTGGCGCGTGGCCTGGCGGGTTTCGGGGCGCTCTGGTATATCGCTTCCCGGGTATGGAGGCACATTGCCAATGCCGAGCCGGTTGATTTTTACCCGCTGCTGCGTCCCTTTGCGCTTGGCCTTGCCATCCTGCTTTTTCCTATGGTCATTTCGGTGATGAACGGCGTTTTGCAGCCGGTTGTTTCGGCAACGGGGCAAATGGTGAAAAACAGTGATGCGGCAATTGTGGCCCTGTTGAAACAAAAGGAGGCCGCGATCAAGAACACCAAACAATGGCAGATGTATGTTGGGGAAAGCGGCACTGGAGATTCGGATAAATGGTATCGCTATACACATCCTAAAGACCCGGACCGCGAAAGCGAGGGCATGTTTGCCGGGGTAGGGAATGACATTAAGTTCTGGCTGGATAAGAATGCTTACAATTTTAAGAACAACATCAAACAATGGATGTCAGAGGTCTTGCAGGTGCTTTTTGCGGCTGCTGCTTTATGTATCAATACCATCCGGACATTTTACCTGATCGTACTGGCCATACTGGGTCCTCTGGTATTCGGCTTTGCGGTATTCGACGGATTCCAGCATACCCTTACCGTCTGGATCGCCCGCTACGTGAACATTTTTATGTGGCTTCCGGTAGCCAACATCTTCGGGAGCATTTTGGGCCAGATCCAGCAGAACATGCTGAAAATCGACATTTCCCAGATCGGTCAGCAGGGCGATACCTTCTTTTCTGCGGCAGATACCGCGTATTTGGTATTTCTCTGCATCGGAATCGTAGGGTATTTTACCGTTCCCAATGTCGCCAATTACATTGTTCATGCGGGCGGAGGTAATGCCATGCTACAAAAGGTCAATTCACTGGTGATGGGTGGTGCCAGTACTGGTATATCGGCTGCCAAAGGTGGTGCGGGTATGATTGTAGACCGTTTTGACAACGCCCGCTCGAACTTATCACAAGGCATGGCTGAAGCATCTGGTAACGATTATTTCAAAGACAAGATTTCCGGCAATAAAACCTAGCGAAGCGGTCTTTTGAAGATAAAAAACAATTATAAACAGTGAAAAAACAGCTAACCATGTTTACACAACTCAAAAATATTGACCGTGCTTTTCAGCACATCAAAAAGTTCAGTATCGCTTTTCTGATTGCCTGCGCAATACTGACGGGCAGTGTCATTTACCTTTGCTTTAAGGAGATCGGTAAGGCCAATAGCCGCGTAATGATCCTATATAATGGTAAAGTGCTGGAGGCTTTTGCTACTGAGCGCAAGCAAAATATCGCGGTGGAACTTCGGGATCACATCAGGACCTTTCATCAATATTTTTTTACCCTTGAACCGGATGAAAAAGCAATCAATGCAGGTATTGGCAAAGCACTGTACCTGGCAGACAATTCGGCGAAACAGGAATGGGAAAACTTAAAGGAGGCAGGGTATTATAATAACCTGATCTCGGCCAATATCTCCCAGCAACTGGAAATAGACAGCATCAGTCTTGATCTCAATGCCAGCCCTTACCGCTTTACCTGCTACGGGACGCAGCAGCTCATCCGGGCCAGCAGCAAGGTGTTGCGCAAGTTGGTTACGCGAGGCGAAATCAGGGTATTGCAAACCCAGACGGATAACAATCCGCATGGCTTTCTGATCCAGCATTGGGAGACGCTGGTTAACCAGGATACTAATTCTTCGCAGCCATGAAGTTGACGCGTAGCGGAAAAACGTCGCTTAGCCGGCGGCAGGAGGCTATAGCCGAAAAAATGGCGGACGGCATTGTCCGGGAGCAACGGCGATTGGCTGGTTACCTGAACCGGCATACCGCAGGATTGTCCGGCAAAACCTGGCTGCTGTTACTGATCGCTTTTTGCGCCGTATTTGGCAGCTATTTGCTCTATCTGCTGGTGCAGGTATGGGTTTAACAGATTTATTCACCTTTTAATCCAAAATTCTATGACAGAAAAAAAATCAAATCCGGCCGGTAAACCGGCTGGCAGTAACAAAAGATTGCGTATCCAGTTAGATCGCAAAAAGCTTTATGTTATGGTTCCCATTTTACTGGCTTTATTCGGCCTGCTTGGCTACGGATTTTACCACTGGCAGCAGGGGAGGGCAACCCCGGACAAGCCAAAAGCCGGTATCAATACCTCTCTGCCTGATGCGACCTTTACTGAAAAAGAGCCGGAGGGAAAGATGGCTTATTACGATAAGGCCAGGCTGGATTCTTCGCGTAACGATACAGCGGGCCTAAGTTATGCTGCCGAAAAAATGGGCTTTGGCAAAAGACCAGACGACCAGACTGCTAAGATCAGCGAAAAGCTAGCCGTCCTGAACAGGGAAATCAATGCACCCTATGTTGCTCCCAAGAGTGATGTGCCTTTTGCGCCTACTCAACCCACAGTGCCCATCTCCAAAGATGTTGACCGTCTGGAAGCCCTGATGAAAAATATGCAGGAGCATTCAGGTGGTGAGGATCGGGAAATGGCACAGCTGAGCACCATGATGGATAAAATCCTGCAGATACAAAATCCCGATGCGGCGCTTCAGCAGGTGAAGCCTGTTGCTGCTGTTCCCGATAGCCTGTTTAAGGCCATTCCGGCAGAGATCGCCTCCTCGGGGAAAGTGATGCAGGGATCGGTGGTGGAAATCCGTTTACTGGACAGCGTGGTGCTGAACGGGCAGCACATCCCCAAAGGGCATACTTTATTTGGCCTTGCTTCTTTTGCCAACCAGCGCATGAACCTGGAGATCAAAAACATCAGGCTGGGTAATCAGGTCATCCCGGTGAAACTGACCGTCTATGACAAGCGTGATGCGATGACGGGCGTATTTGCGCCTGAAGCTTTGCTGAGTGAAGCGATCGCTTCGGGTGGCTCCAATGCGATCGGCAGCCTGGGTGTTTCGGGTTTTGACCTGAGCACGCAGCTTGCAGGTGCAGGTATAGATGCCGCCAAATCGCTGCTGACCAAAAAGATCAGGCGCATCAAACAACCCTTAAAGGCAGGATATCCGTTACTGATCCGGGATAATACTTTGAAGGCAAACAGATAAAATCAATTATTCATTTTTAAACTCAATTTATATGAACCGTAACAATCTTGAACAGCTTAGGGAAACCCTCAAAGCACACAAATTCGGCGAGCACCTGATCAAACAGATGGAGGACAATATGGCAAAAAACCTCCCGGCATTCCAGTTAAGGGATATGCTACATACCGATAAGGGACAAATGGACCTGTCGATGAATTTCCGTCAGTCGGCTAAGTCCGATTATTATTATTTTAACAACTACAAGCTGGAGCTGACCAAAGCCAAACCATTGGAAATAGGCCACCAGTACCTGGTGATCTCCGAGACGGAGGGCAAAAATATGATGCGCAGGTTTGACAGCGCCTTACAGGCGATGGACTTCTTTAACGGGCAAAAGGGCAACAGTGAGCTTGCCATCGGTAAGGGTAACAAAGATGACCTGCAATTCCGCAATACGGTAGCGACGATGAAAGAAGGGAAAGTGGACTATGTGGCCAAGGAGTTTTACGAAACTTTCCGCACGCCGCCGGTTACCAATACTTTTTACACGAAAAATGATGCGACCTTCAATTTAGAGCAGGGCGTAAATCTTTTGCAGGGCCGTGCGGTATTCCGTGATGATTTGCTCAACCGTGCAGGGGAGCAGTACAGCGCCTGGGTACAGCTTGATTTTGGTCAGAAGAAAGACAACTTCGGTAATTATAAAACCCGCCAGTTTAGTGAAGGTTATGGTTTTGACATCAAAAAAGAACTGGAATCTTACCAGATCAAGGAATTGGCCGATAACAAAAAGACCGAGCTGATCCTCACTGAACTCAGGGAGGGGAATCGTCCGCTGGTAACCGTTCCCGGTACGGATGGTCAGGACATGAAACTACGCATCGTAGCCATGCCAAGGTATAGTAATCTGAATTTCTTTGAACTAAGCGGCAAGCCCGCCATACGGGAGGATTACAAAAAGGAACAGCAGCTGAGCCAGCTGCTGGATAAGAACAAAGGCAAGGACAAATCCAAAAACCAGGAGCAGGAGAATGAACTGGCAATGTAATTCGGTATCCTGTTGTTACTCAACTATAATTTATATTTTTGACCCTTAAAATTTTAATTTATGAATTCATTTGAAAAGATCAAAGAACTGATCGCTGCCACTGAGGCGGATGCTCAGGCATTTTATGGTAAAAACAATAAAGCAGCAGGTACGCGTTTGCGTAAGGCTTATTTAGACCTCAAGAACCTGGCAGCCGAAGGTCGTACTGAGGTTCAGGAACTAAAAAACAAAGAGAGTAAATAACAGAAAATAGCTGTTTTGGGAAAGAGCCTTGCCGTGCAGCAGGGCTCTTTAATTGCATTTAGCAAAGGATGAATTGAAACAAGGCCACAGCCTAGATCATAAAATATTCGGATCATTAAAATTTTTCGAACTCTAGCATGTATTTTGCTTTTGAAGTTTTTGCTCGCATGAAAATAGTGTTGTCATAACCATTCGAGAACATTAGTTTTCGAATTCTTATCATATCATCGTAGTCACAATTAGAGCCAAAGGTGATTTCCACGAGAGCTTCTTTCTTGAAATGATTTACACCTACTTTGTCCTTGAGTATTCTAACTTCTTCTTCATAATTCCAGATACTGGATTTATTCTGGATTAGAAGCTTAACTAGATTTTTATTGTCGCGAATGTGATTATAGATAGGGTAATCATCGCTATAATTCACTTTTATTGGATGTACAAAAAAATCGAGATCTAAAGTCACATCAAATTTCATTGAAATACCTTTGTGACAATTGGCATAGTGCGACCACATGAGAACACTCAGGTTATGACTTGCAAAGCAACATATTCCTTTCGAACTGATACTTTTCTTAATGATTTTTTCCAAAGTTGAAGGCCAGTAGTTGGGGTCATCGCTAATATTCTTTACAATTCTATTAATGTCAGTCTCCGAGATACCAGGGGAGCTTTTGCTAATATAATCCCTAATTTCTTTTATTGTATTCTGTGTGTCAGGTTGAATTTGACAGTCAAACGGGTCATTAAAGGATAAAGGATCAGCAAACCACAAACTGGAATCATTAATAATCCTTTCCAAAGTCGCATCTATTTGCCGGTATTTGTATAGGAACCTAGGTAAAGTACCATCTAGTATGTCCCTTTTTATAATTTCGGTGAGAGCTGGCATTAACTTAGCTTTTTTATTTTGCGCAAATATTGATATTGAAATGGTTCGAATTGAATTTGTCTATTTTCAATATGTCTTATAATTTTCATTATCAGTTGACGTCCTTTTTTGAACGTTACACAGTATGTTGCTGCACGATAAAATGCTTTAGGTTCTTTCAATGTGCTTAAAAATGCCCCAGGATTCCAATTGTTTTTTATCGTTTTATTACAGAATGTACGAATGAGGTTCTCACAGTAGTCCCATGATTCAACTTGATATTGTTTTTTAGGCTTGAATTTTAAAATATTTACCAGTGTTTCTATGATTCCCCAATCATCATTATCCATATTTTCTTCGAAATCTTTCGGAATTAGATTCCAATTCTGTTGACCGAGTTGCAAATTTTCTGCAAAATTATAAACATCCTGAAAAGTGACGGAGACAAGCCATTCTGAATTAGCAATATCATTGTTAAAACCTATCGTTAATAAAAGGGAGGCGATATATTCTACGTTACCACGATATTCCGTAAGTTTAAGTTTTTTGTAAGCGGTTAACCAGGTATTGTGGCTGAAATTGAGGGTGAGAATTTTTCTACTGGCGAGATTATCAAAGATTAAAGCGAACATTTTGGAATGTATTCTTCTTTCATTGACTCTTAACCACTTTATAAATTGTTGATCCTTTTCTTTTGTAACAAAGTCTTTCCAGCCGGCTGTAAATTGTTGTGTCGCCTTCCCTTGATTATACCACTCTAATGAGAAGTTAAATACCAGTTCGTTATTCTTCCAGTATAATTCAAAAATCATTTCACTTCCTACCTCAAGTATAACTTTTGTGAGACGGGACCAATCACGGATTAAATTATGGTGGTGAAATTGAAAAAATAAATCCTTTTGCTGATGATGGGGTAATCTCCAAATGGCTTCACTATAAACAATACTTTCAGAACGCAATATGAGAGGTAAAGCGGTTGTATAGTTCCGTGAAAGCAAATCTAAAATTAGACTGTCTGGAAGTTCAATTTCATCCCAAAGTTGTTCAGAAATTCTTCCACTTGGGCAATCAGTAATCATCGATAAGAGTTCTTCCAGTTCAATTTTTCCATTCTGCAATAAATTGATAAGCCGACGCTCAATATTTAGAGGAATACCCTCCAAGTAATTTAGGTCAGCAGCAAATAACAGGGATTTAACTATTTCTTTTTCTGATTCAGGATAATCTATCAGGCTGTCTTCGGTATAAATTTTCGATTTGAGATTTTTTCCCTGCTTTGGGTTAGAAAAACTGGTTTGAATAAGACTGTTAACAGAATGAAAATCTTTCTCAAAATAAATTAGTTGAAACAATTTGATTAATGGGACGTAATTTTTCCTATTGCCATCAATGTCAGAACCAAAATTCCAAAGAAATTTACGTAAGTCGTTCTTTCTGCTGGTATGCAAAACTTTTACCCAGTCGTCTATCGGGTCATTCTCGTGGTATATTAAAATTTCTGTCTCAGATCTGCTAACTGATTTTAGGCTTTCCTCGGGGATTATTTGCAAATCAAATAGACGATTATTTAACGATTTCAAATTTAAAGCTCCACTGCAGAAAAAAAAGTTTCTTCTTAGTCGTGGCCACTGATTACTCCATAGATTAACAAGTTCATTCTCATATGTCTTCGGTGAACCCGCTGGTATAATTATCGGCACATCCGGATTTTCATAGACCATTTGATAAATGGAATCGTTGATTTCTTTATTGGAAATAGTCTCAGAACTTTTTAACAGTGAATTGAATTCAACTTCGATCTCTAAGTTATACTTATCATATTCGTTTACAATCGGTCGTTCAAATAACTTGACAAGGGCAAGTAAGTCCGGTATTTTACCCAAATCAGGATATCTGATTAATAAGGTCTGTGTCCAAACACAACCTGGTCGTCTCATTTCACTTGCATACCAGGTCTTTGCGAAAGCGTACAGGCTTTCAGAGGCCAGGGGATACCCAGTAACATAACTTTCGAAATTTGTATTGATTAGTGTTCCCGAAAGGTCAGACTGGAAGAGTAACACTTTATTACCTTCTTCGCCAATAGGAATAGAACTGGCAAGTACCTGATGCCCGTTTTGATAACCATGCAAAGTTTGTTGTAATGTGATTATCATTCAGTTAACCAAGTTATGGGTGTAGCTATATCCTTAGAATAGTTTGTGCCATCAAAAATATTTACTCTATCCTCAGGTAGCATTTTGACAACTTTATTTAATCCGGCTGTATTATCGTAATCAACACCTTGTGCACTTACACCGAAATATTTAAAATTTAAGTCATTGGCATTACAATTAAGGAATTGATAAAGTAAGGGCAAGTTGCTTTTCACAACCTCTTCAGGCTTTTTACGTGGAAAATTTTCCGTGACCTTATCCCATTTGGAGACAATAACTGCTACCTTAAATGGTTCTGTTGTACTTAAGTTGAATAAAAGGTATTGCAATATTTCCACTAGCTTTACTTGATTCGAGCTATTGATGTGCTGATAAATCTTTGCGTTTGCCAGAGTAGCATTACTGTCCTTATTCTCTTCTTTACCACTTTCTTTATTTTCTTCCTTACCACGCTGCTTTTGCTCGACCGACTCTTCCATAACGTCTTCTAAATCGGCGTATTGCTCTAAAATCTGCCGTTCATCCATAATTGTCCGCGCAATGTTATTCTCATGATAGGGATCTACAAATAAGATCAACTGACGGGAGGATTTCATTAAATCGAAATACTCTTCCGTCCATTCCCGGTCTTTGAAATGAGCATCAAAAAGTTCTCCAAAGAAATCCGGTATATTAAGAACAGCAACTTCTTGTGAATCCCTATATTGTAGATTCATTACAACTTCACCAACATCTTTCGCTAAAAAAGTACGGCCGATCTCGGAAAACGATAACCAAGCCTCGCTGATCTTATTTAGATATTGCTGATTGCCGGATTTTAGTGAGTGAAGCCGTAAAGAACAATGAGGACTATTATTAAGCATTAGAGCCCATAACGCTGCAATATAGGTTGTTTTCCCAGACGCAGGCAAGCCGATAATTGAAATGTTTTTTCCAGGCATATCAAAAAATAAGGTTATCAATCATTCTGGCAGATTTTTCCAGAACAATTGTATTAGGTAAATCCTGAGCTTTTACGGTCCACAAATCCATTAATTTGGAAAGGCCATGACCAAGTTTGTATTTAACAAAAGTTCGTGGTCTCACAGCGATTTGTAAAAAGCTTAAATCCATGAAGTTGTCTTTGAAGTCTCTGGTGAAAGGGGCAACAATGAGAGAATCAAAATCAAATTTGATGTCATCCAATACGTCCCACTTAGAAACAATTATGGAAAGTTTTATAGATTTAGTGAAAATCTGTTCGTCAATAGCCTTCCTTATAAAAGTTTTTGCTTGTGTCAAAACTGATTGTACAGTTCTAGGATTTAGCAACTTTTCACCATCAATGATGTAGCTGACATGAACGGAATCGGTTATGACCTCCAAATCTTTCATATCATTTGTATTGCCTTTTGCCCGCTGCACTTTTTCTCCTGCTATATCTGAAATTAACAAATGCAATGCTTTTTTCGCCTTAGGATCATGTTTTAAAGCGAGATGTAAAAATCGAAATTCATCGCTTTTCGTTCTCTCTGTGTCATAATCACTATTGCCTGATGCTAGTCGTGAATAAAAGCATCGTTTTTCAAACCCAATTTGGGTCAGAGATCCTGCAAAATGCAATTTGTTAAATACACCTAGTTGAAACATCTCAAATAATGTAGCAAGAATAGTTGTCTTGCCACTGTCCTGTTCACCCAGGATAAATATCTTATTTACCGGGTACCGGTAAGAGACCTGCGTCAGTTCATTAAGTTTAAATTCTTCGCCCTTGAAAAGTTTAAAGGTGTTGGTAACAATAGCTTTTTTAGAAGAAGAAGGAGTCGGACTATTTTCCTCTTCCACGCTGTCATCATCAAGTCCTGCATCGTTCTCATCCAAATAAAAATGTGGACATTGCTTAAGGTCATCAAGCCCTTCTAAACACTTGCCATCTGTTTTTACTGTACAATCCTCCTGATCACATTTTTTAAGTCCGGGCATACTAGCTAAGATTATGTAGAAGGAAAAGTTCTTGAAGAATCTGTGATGCTAAGGCAGATGGTTGGAATGTTTTCTTTAAGTCACCGCCATTAAATTCGGAAGCGTAAAGGCTTGCCCAATCCGCTGATTTCCCCATTGTGACAAATCTAGAAAACGCGGTGAGGATCGGAGTAAACTCGGTTTCCGGTTTAAATCCAGATAAAATGGGCGTTATTTCGGGGCCGTCAAATTTGCTAATCATGTCGAAAGGCGAATATGCCTTGTCTGAACCCTTAGACTGGATGCAGTTTGAAATTGCCTTGTTTATTATCGCATCTATTTTCCTATTGCTCAATGCGAATTCGATAATATCAAATATCTCTTTAGCAACAATAGGTATCGCTTTAGGCAATCCTAAAGCTTTAAGGGGCTGATCGTAAGTTTGACTGGCTTCTGCAAACAACCACCAAAGTATATTTGTCTCCTCTGAAAAGACTTTTTGAGACTGAAATAGAGAATTGACGGCGTTCGTCAGAATGGAATGATCCTCGCCTACAAATGCATAACCCGACTCTTCACTGCGACTAATAAGAGTAGTTATCTCTTTCTGCTGAGCGTAAAAATCTGTATCGCGCAAATTTGTCGACTGTTCCAAAAGATATAATGTCGCATTCTTTAACACGGGAATATTGGAAGTCAATTCATATTGCCCGAGAAAGTTAATCGATTTTATGGCTAACCCAATCGGTGTATTCAGACGGAACTCTTCTTCAAACTGAAAACAAATCAATATGCCAGCAAGAACTTGCAAGAGATGGTCATTTCCAGTCACCGGAAATACCGGATCTGCGTCTTTGAATGCTTTTATAAATTCCTTTTTTGAATCGTCACTAACCACCGGCAATCCCCAATACATCCTGATGACGTCGAGCCAAAAATCCATGTCGTCTGTGTCCAATAACTCCCTAATAGCAGTTATTCTGAATGCCTGGGTTTCTGCGGTTAATTGACTGTCTACGGGTCTATACCAATCTGCGAAATTATATTCTGCTGTTGAACTCATTAATTTTTATTTTATGAATGGATTTTTAAGATTACCAAATGATTTAATTTCGTTTATTCCATTCCATAACGAAGCAATTAACCCTTTTTCTTTTACGAGTTTGAAAACTTCCTTATCCCTCTCGACGATATTGTCATGATTCAGAGCACCAATATCAATCCCTATGGAAGAGATGATTCTTAGTTTATCGAAGTCATTTAAACTAAGATAGGCCCTTATTGTATTTTGAATTGGTGACAGCATATTTGTCTCCTTTTTTTCTAACGTGGATGTAAACTGGCTCAGAATTTCTTTAGCAATTTCGGTATTAATTTTCTCTTGAATGTCATTTGCAATTGATTCTTTTACTGAGTCTTCAACTGAAGAGGCCTCAAAAAATTGTCTGACTTGATCAAATGTGGGATTGTCATTTAAAATCATCTTCAGTATCCCTTCGTTACCGGATGGAAAAAAATGACCGTTGAAATATTGCTGCAAAATAACAGGAATATTTTCTATATCTCCATGGTCTGGTACGATTGGGAAAAACTTCTCATTAATTGTTTGCGTATTGATTAATTCCTGTGTAATAATTCCGCCTTCATAAATTGCTCCACGGCCCTTTCCTGGTTCTTCTTTCTTTCTGAATCTATTTAAATACGCAGGTGTACAAACAATTAGCACCACATCACTGGTTTCAATTTGATCTGCCATCCATGTTGGCCAACCTGCTTTCGGTGGTCTATTGGCAAATAAGTGGTCAGTTGCAACCTCCACTTTGCCATTTGCGTTAGTGGTAATCCACTGCCCAAGATCTGCGACGTTTTTTTTTAACTCATCGCTTTCCCACGCATAACTGATAAAAACTTTAATTACAGACAAGAGATTATATATTACGTTAATTTATAATGTAAATATACTAATAACTTATCATTTTGAGTCATGCATGCTCTCCGCACTCGCATGATCTTTTTTAACTCAAGAATATGATGCAATTGCCAAACATTGCTTGAAAATCATTTCTATCTAACGATCCTGATGATTTCTGAAAAGGAGGAAAGCACACGGCTGAATCAGTGAGGATGCGTCCGGTTTTACGTTTTGTTTCGCCGCATTGCTTTAACCCCATAATCCTAGGTTGCGAATCGTCGCTATACGTGCATCCATACTTCTTTATCCGGGTGTATTTTCAAGAAATCATTGTTTTGGCACCTTGACGTTAGGATTGGACTTTTTCTTTAAGTTCGTCGATAATGAAACGCTCCAGTTTTTTGATTTTTTTGCCTAAATTCTCTTTGACTTTACGATCCAATATTTTGATGTGCCTCAAAATTGACTTTATATTACTATTGAAATATCCTACTTGCTTAGCCGTAGGGAATGAGAATTGAAACCTGACCTGATCATCTGTTTTAACTAAGTCCAGGATCATTAAACAATGTTCATAATCGTTATAGCCGCGATGTGCGAGGTAGCTGTTACGAATCCCGATTAAATGGTTATGAATAGCCAGGCTTCGTTTGGAAGTGAAATAGTGTTTTGTCTCAATTTTGGAAAACCCATCTTCCGAATGAGAAAATATTCTTCCATACGAGATGATCATTTTTTCCCAAAGACTCTTGGGTATCAGCTCATCAACATTAGTGATTCCCTGAACTTTAATCGCTCGTTCAACGCAGGCAATCATTTCTTCTATATCCTGTGAGATCAACCATAAAGAAATAATAGGTTTCGCGTTTTTATCTTTTACCTCAAATCTGGTCGCACCGTCCTTTCTGGCGGTGGCTTTTAATAAGACTTTTTTGATTTTTTTATCCATCGATTTTTTCTCAAGGTTAAAAAGGGAATGGTGTCTTCAAGAGCCAAAGCAATTCCACTATTTTCTTCGATAAAGACAAACCAGATCATTTTCAAGGTGCGGCATGGTGTTTTTTTTGAGGGTTGATTGTCTTAAATCCGGATCTTGGACGTTAACATGGTCGAGGCATTTTTCGATCCAGGCTATTTTTACTTGTTTTTCCTTCTTTGTTTGACTTCGCTCAACATCAGCAAAGAAAATTCGATCATATTTTTCGGCGGAAAACAGCGCATCCAGATCAGACCGGGTAAAATAATGTTTGAAATAGTCATTGTTTTTTAAATCGTCCGGATCATTGGCATGATGCTTCTCAGAATGTACTGACACGTAGATAAACGATCCGGAAACTAAATTTTGTTCCAGCTGCGCAATGATCTGATCGCATTCAGTCAAGGAAAAGAAATGCAAAATATTGGCCATGAATACTGCCGAATAAATGTCATTGGGAAGTGCCTGATGCAATAACCTAATATTTTCCAGTTTGAGGGCGTCAATTTGAAAATTAGTAATTTCTTCAAATCTCGTTTTTAACCGATCCAGTTGATATTGGTCATTGTCAATACCAATCAACATTCTTCCTGAATCGATATAGTCGAGTAAAAAGCTTGTCTGACCACAGCCAATGTCTGCAATTGCACCGTCTACAAGTTCGTCGTTATAATCACGTAGGGGATTATTGAATAGTCTGATAATATCAGTTGTGCTGAAAAACTCGGAGAAGGTTTCCCAGTAGAGGCGCATTTGGATATCCATAATCTAGAGAGGGTATATATTACTGTTGCTAATATAAATGATTTCAGCATAACTGTTGTTGATAAGCCAATAACAGATAGATTAGACGACAAAAAATCGGTAGGTTTGATTTTAGGGAGATTTGATAAATCAGAATCAACTCTTTTTATCGAAATTTAATAAATGGTTTTATGCTAAAAATCCCTTTTGGTAAAGACAAAGATACGGGTTTGGTAAAGACAAAGATACGGGTAGATTTTATGATGCAGGTTCCGTACTTAATGGTAGGAAATGCAATTGCACATGCAACGAATGTGGAAATGATCTCGAAGCTGTACATCCAAAGCTATTTGGTAGACAGAAATATTTTCGACATGTGTCCAAAGACCATTGTACAGGTGGCTTGGAAAGTTTATTTCATGTGGTTGCTAAACAGATTCTAAAATCTAATGATACTTTAGTGCTTTCTGAGAACAATAGCTTTGTTTATGATAAATGCGATGTGGAAACACCCAGACATGGAAAGCGCCCTGACGCTTTCATCGCAAATGAGGATTATGGATTGATTGTAGAGGTGTTTTTTTCGCATCGTATCAACCCAGCAACATTGGAAATATATCTTGCGAACAATGAAAATATTCTTGAAATAGATATCTCTTGTCAAAGGAAGCAATTGTTCAACTATTCCTATTTAGAAGAATTGATTTTGAACAAAGCGCCACGAACTTTCTCCCGGCCTCGAAAGGAAAAGGTAGAGACCGCCAATTCAGAAGAAGTCAGCGGGTGGGGTTGGCTGGGAATAGGATTAGCTATCGCGGCGGGTTTTTTTTTAATGAGCCAAAAGAAGTCTTCTAACCGTAATTTTTGGGAAAACAAACAGAGAAATTGGTAATGTCAGCTTTTTATGAGAACTCGGTATGGGAATTATGTTGCGACGGTGAAAGACTGGCCGGGATTTCTTGCGGAATATACCAACTATAAAAATATGGGACTAGCTGCTTATAATACCGCCTATCTTGCAATTGGAGGTACTGGAACCAATCAGCCTGCCGGAGTCAGATTCTTAACAAAATTCGGCGCCTTTTTAAATTTGTTTAAGGCTAATCCAGGTGGTTCAGACTACGATGCGTTAAAACTTAATTCAAGCGGTGCAGTAGAGTTAATACCTTGTCCCTAACATTAAAATTAAAGTATACAATTATGAAAACAATTATAATAATCAGTCTGATCTCCTTTCTAACACTTATAAATTTCCAGGAACCTTTAAGTAAGGTGGCTGCTGTTAAAGCTCCCGTTAATGCGGAGAAGAAAAGCAAGGAAGGAATCTTGTCATATGAAAAAGCGAACTTTAAACGTGTTGCGGCAATTAAAGGATTAAAAAATATATATAAAGTAGGAGACGTATTGATAGGCTTCGAAGACTTTGAACATCCGGCGGGTTACAACAGTACGCTTGATGAGCGTAGGGATCGAATCTTGGGAGAAGGGGAAGAAATACTTGCAGCTGGGACTAATGATAAGGTAGATATCGTAACGCTCAACGGCACTAAATACCTTATTCGCAAACGCAACAAGGGTGACGAATATTTTTATTATTTTATGTCTGAGGATAAAAATAGAAAGGCAATCAAAGGGCGTATCCAGTTTAAGCAAAAGGATCTCGTGCAAGGCGAAGCAGTACTTCAGGATTTTTTAAAGGGTATCAAATTTAAATAATTCTCTGAACTGGCCACTGGCTGACTGTGTAAGGCCTCTTAACTGCCTGATCTTCTATAAAGGAAACAAAGCAGTGGGGATCAGGCTGCGGAGAGCTTATCAGGAACTTAAAAACCTGATCCAGTCTGGCCATAACGAGGTTGCCGAGTTAAAAAACAAAGAGCGCAAATAAGCTTATAGCTGTTTTGGGAAAAGCCCGGTTCTTATGATCCGGGCTTCAATGGTTAAAAAAGAAATCAGTAGTAACCTGCTTTAGTTTTTTGACAAAATTCGTCACCTTTTTAAATTTTATGAAAGCAATTATAATAACCAGTCTAATCTCCTTTCTAGCACTTATAAATCTGCAAGAGCCTTTGAGTAAGATTGCATCTGTTAAAGCCCCAGCTAACGCAGAAAAGAAAAGTAAGGACGCAATTATATCGTATGAAAAAGCGAACTTCAAACGTGTTGCCGTGAATGGATTAAAAAACATTTATAAAGTTGGAGGGGTATTGATAGGCTTCGAAGATTTTGAACATCTGGTAGATTATAACAGCACTCTTGAAGACCATAGAGACCGGGCTTTAGGCGAAGTGGAGGAAATACTTGCAGCTGGAACCAATGATAAAGCAGATATCTTAACGCTCAACGGCACAAGATATCTTATTCTTAAACGCAACAAGGGCGACGAATATTTTTATTATTTTATGTCTGAAGATAAAAATAAAAAGGGAATAAAAGGGCGTATTGAATTTAAAAAGAAAGATCTCGCGCATGGCGAAACTGTACTTCAGGATTTTTTAAAGGGTATCAAATTTAAATAATTCGCTGGACTGACCATTGAGCTTGGAGGGCTAAAGCCTCCCCGATTGTCTGGCCTCTATAAAAGGCAATAAAGCAGCAGGTACTAAAGCACTAAATAACCAACAAGGCGCTGACCCGAGAGTATTGACCCTCGAATTCAGACATCAAGAACTGTTTAGGGTGTTTGAAAAAGAACGCAAAAAACACGACGTAAGCCTAACAGAGTTGCAAAAGGGCATACGAAAACATCTTCATATAGATGAAAGTTGGTAATTAAGAATATTATTAAAGGGGTATAGTACTTAATATTTCACCACAATGCGGTATTTACCTTCCGGTACTGCTCTTGCCCAATAGATGGTGATCGTATTGGAATCTTTAATTTTGATCTCTGGAGCGGAGTAATCTACACAGCGATTAACTTCATCATATAACGTAAAAATAACATCATAAGTGTCGAAGTTGTGATTGATATTATAAAACCCATTTTCATTGGCTTTTAATATTTCCGAATAGCTTTTTGGATAGTATGTGTTTTCCATATTCTGTTTTTCTGAAGGATGAATGTTGCTCGCTTCTCTCAAATATAATCTTTTGATGTGATGTTATCCCGCACAATTTCTTCGGACAGATGATTGATATGGCTAGCAGTGGTATTACCGTTTTTTTATTTTTTCAGTTACTTTTTAATAAAGCGTTGATAATGATCACACAGGTCGATTTCTTGGGGTGGTTTGTTGCGAAGGAGTATCTTTCAAAGATATGAGTGGGGAAGAACCAACTTCTGTCGTAATATGAGGCGATGGCCGGAAAGCCTTTTTATCTATTTTATAAGCTCGTTTTTTAGCAAATGGATGTGCAAACTTAATATTGGGCTAACATTGGCCGGTTAATTTTGTAACATTCTTTAATACGGAACCGGATGCTCCTCAATCTTTCTGATCTGCAACTTCTTGAACTGCTCGGCAATGGAGAGACTTCGGCACTGGAAGCGCTGATGCGGAGGTATGAACCTGCTGTCTATCATTTCTCGATGAAGATTCTGAAGTCTGAAAGCCTGGCGCAGGAGGTTTCCCAGGATATTTTTCTGAAGATATGGGAGAACAGGGCTGCTGCGATGGAGATCGGGTGTGTACAGGCCTGGCTGTATACGCTTGCCAGGAACCTTTCGCTGAATACTTTGAAAGAGAATTCCAGGCGCAGGGCACATGAGCGGTTGTATGCAGATGAAGTTGACCAGAATATAGATGGAGAAGGGGAAATTCTGTTCCGTGATTTGAAACAGCTGGCAGCCCGGTTGATTGAGCAGCTTTCTCCGCAAAGGCAGCGGATTTACCGGATGAAAGTGGAGCAGGGCATGAGCACAGCTGAAATTGCGGCTGCACTGAATTTGTCGGAAAGCACAGTCCGTAACCAGCTTTCCAAATCCTACCAGATCCTCAAGTCTTTACTGGCCGAGCATATGGGCGTAATTTTAATACTTGCTTTGTTGAAATCCTAGGTGCTCTTTCTGTGTTAACTTAACATTAATCAAACTTCATATAAAGTTAATACGGACCGATAGACAAAAGGCTCCCGGGTATTGTCTTTAGGTTAATGGAAGCACAAAGACTAGAGATACTTTTCATCCGGCATGTAGAACAAGGACTGAATGAGGAGGAGCATCAGGAGCTTTTAGCGTTGCTGGAGGCTGATAACCTGGATGTATTGGATGAACCGCTCAAAAGATTATGGAACGAAGCGTTAGGCCTGCGGGGCACTGACGATAAAGCGGAACAGCGCATTAAATTGGTCATGGACAAAGTAAACAGACCGCTGCGTACTGGTCTCCTCAGGAGGTTGTGGTGGATTCCTGCTGCAGTGGTGTTTTTAGCGGTATTTGCTGTGCTTTACCGCCCGCTTTCAAAGCCATTACCTGTCGCAGAAAAGGCCCGGGTTTTCAGCACTATTAGTACGGGCCCGGGTCTGAAGAAGATCGTCAGGCTTCCCGACGGGACGGCGGTTTTTTTAAATTCTGCAAGTAGCATTACCTATGCTGATGATTACAACGGTAGTCAGAGAAAAGTGTCTTTAAAGGGAGAGGCCTTCTTCCAGGTGGTCAAGGATCCGGCAAAGCCATTTGTGGTGGAGTTTAATGGGCTTTATACCAGGGTATTGGGGACTTCTTTTAATGTCAATGCTTATCCTGAAAACAAAGCGGATGAGGTTACCGTGTCAACCGGAAAGGTGGAGGTCGGGAAAATGAAGTATATCACCCTTAAAGATTCCATGCTTGCCGTGTTAGACCCTGGGAGGCAATTTAGTTATTCAGACGGAAAAGTATCACTTTCTGCTGTTGATATAACGGGCATAGGAGACTGGAAGCAGGGCGTGATCAGGTTTAAAGGAGAGAACTTCGCGGAGGTGGCCCTTCGCCTGGAAAAATGGTATAATGTGAAAATTCGTTTTGATCACCAGGGGCTTAAAAACTGCCGCTTCAGGGGAACATTCAAAAATCTTTCGCTTCAGAAGGTATTGAGCTTGCTGCAGAAAAGCAGTGACTTTACCTTTCAGATCAATCAACAACAGGTATTCATTAAAGGAAAGGGCTGCCTATAGAGAAGAACTGCGCTAAAAATAAAACAAGGCCTGCAGTAAACCGCAAGCCTGTAATGATTTGTGCCTGCCGCCGTCTGGAAAACATGGCAGGTACCTAAAACAAGGATTAACTCATTTTATTCATCGTTCAAAATTACGCAATGGTTTGACGGTATACAAGTGTGCTTATGGCACTTGATTACGTTTTTCCTGCTGGTTTTGGACACAACATACATTCATGAACCAAAAATTACGAAAGCAGCTGATGCTTATGATCAAATACAGTACACTGGTTGCCATTATGCTGTCTGTCAGTGCAACCGTGCTCAATGCCAGGGATGCTGCCGCGCAGCGCCTGGAGGAAACCCGGGTTAAAGTAGATGTCCGGGGCGAATCTCTGGAAACGCTGCTTTCCGCACTGGAGGCACAAAGCCCCTTTACCTTTGTGTATAAACTTGACGGGGTCAAGGAGAGCCGGAAGTTCTCTTTAACAATGGAAGGTAACCTGCTGCAGGCACTTACTGCATTACACAGGCAAAGCGGCCTGCTTTATGAGCAGAGCGGCAGCAATATCATCATCAACTGGGCCGATGAAAAAGAGGGAAGGCTTTCCGGGCGCGTCCTTGACGAAAATGGGGAGCCTTTACCCGGTGCCTCTGTCAGGGTACTGGAAAATGGCAAGGGAACCCAGGCAGGTGTGGACGGAAGCTATTCACTTTCCTTAAATGCGGGAAGCTATACCCTTCAGGTAAGCTATATTTCCTATCAAAGCAAGAAGATCACTGAGGTGATGATTACTGCCGGTAAAACGACCGTACTGGTGGTCAATCTGAAGCCTGGTGGTCCCGGTACCCTGGAAGAGGTGGTGATCAGCTCGGGCTATTCCAAAGCTTCTGTGGAAGGCTTGTATGTCCGCCAGAAGAACAATGCGCTGATCAGTGACGGGATCAGTGCCGAGCAGATCGCACGTTCCCCTGACAAGAATGTCGGGGAGGTACTCAAAAGGATCAGCGGGCTTTCCTCGATAGACAACAAATATGTAGTGGTCCGCGGGATGAGCGAACGGTATAATGCGGCGATGCTGAACGGGCAGATCATGCCCAGTACAGAACTGAACCGTAAAAATTTCAGCTTTGACATCATACCTGCGGGCATGATCGATAACATTACGGTGTACAAAAATATCACGCCGGATAGGAGTGCTGAATTTGGAGGCGGTCTGGTCAATGTGGACACCCGTGCCATACCTGTGCAGGATTTCTTTAATGTGACCCTGGGCAGCAGTTTTAATGACCAGACGACCGGGAAACCGTTCAACAGCCTGAAGCTGAGTAAGGAATACCTTGGGATTCCTTCTTCGCACCGAAACCTGTTCGGAAAGCTGGCCTATAAAAATAAAGCGGAAATATTTGCAGGGAATTCCCTTAACGAGCAGGGTCATTTCCCGGTAAAGGATCCTGCTGTATTTGCCAATAACTGGGGGATTTACCAGATGAAAGCACATCCTTCGGGAAACCTGCAATTGTCCTGGGGTAAGGTGATTGACCTTAAAAAAGGAAGACAGCTGGGCTTTGTGGCCAGCGGGAGCTACCGCAATACCCTATTGACCCAGGATGTGGAGATGACCAGGGATGGTTTCATCTCCGGGGCAACATTGAGCAAGCCACTGGATACGCTGATCTACCGGGGAAAACAGTATGGCTTTACCACCAATACCGGGCTGATGGGGGGGATTGGGTATACTACGCCAAAAGATAAACTTAGCCTGAATAGTTTGTTCCTGAATACCCTGGACCAGCTGCTGCTGCTGGGTAAAGGGCTGACGGCCGACTATGATCCGCTCAGGTACCTGCCTACTGTGGGTTACTATGACAATACCCAGTGGACCAAACTCTGGCAGACTCAGCTGAAAGGAGAGCACCTGTTTAAATCCAGTGGCATCAAACTGAGCTGGATGACCAGCTATATCAATCTTGACCGTCAGCGTCCGGATAACCACATCTTTCATGCACAGACGCCACAGGACAGCAAGGAACAGGATCCCGTTACGATCATCGGTCCGGCTACTGCCAGGGGTATAGACGGGGCCATGCGCTGGTGGACCAGGGCTTATGAGCGGGATTTGAACTATGAGTTTAATGCGGCTGTTCCTTTTGAGGTAAAGATCGGAAAGGACCTGAGCCTTAAAAATACTTTTAAAACAGGTTATGCCGGCTGGTACAAAGACCGTTCCTTCTATGTGGCCCGCTCGGGCAGCGGGAGTAGTGATGTTGAGCTTCCAGGTTCAATCCAGGATTTTTTTGATCCTTCCCGGCCCGGATTCAGTATGCATTTTGATGATTTCAATGATGATTTCCAGCGCAATGTTGCCCTTCATGGATTCTACGGTATGCTTGACCATAAACTTGGGGATAAGCTCCGGCTGACCTGGGGACTGCGCGCGGAATACTACGATGCCAACAGTGTTAACGGGGTGCTGGACAGTAAAATTGATGAGCTGAAAAAGAATACGAATTATGACCTGAGCGCTTTGTACAACTGGGAGAAGAACTGGAAGTATTTTCCTTCGGCGGCTTTAACCTATAGTCCGACAACAAAGATGAATGTCAGGGTATCCTACGCCAAAAGCACCATTCGTCCGGATTTAAGGGAGATGTCGTATTTTAAGGAGTATGATTTCGAGCTTGGAGGGGAGTATGTCAGCTTTGATCCGATCGTCTCTACCATGCTGCAGAATTATGATTTCAGGTATGAGTATTACCCCAGCCCGGGGGAGATCCTGTCCTTCTCCCTGTTTTATAAAAAAATTGACTTCCCCATGGAGATCTCTGAAAACAGCAGCATCAACGCATTTATCCTGAGGAATAACCAGGCGGCGAAAAATAAGGGTATTGAGCTGGAATTCCGTAAATCCCTGGCTTTTTCAGGTGTGCCGATATTAAAGAACTTTACTTTTTTTGCCAACGGAACCCGCTTGTTCTCCCAGGTCAGGAAAAAGAGGATCCACAACTATATAGAGAGTCCTCCGGGTTCTAACCATATCGAGCCTGAGGTGTCAATTGGTGACTGGGAGGACCGTGTCCAGCAGGGGGCCAGCAACTACATCTTTAATGCCGGGATGTATTATGACCAGGGGCCTGTTTCTGTAAGCCTTTTGTATAATTATGTGAGTAACCGTCTTTTCGTGGCAAACGAGGATTACAGGACCTCTTTGTATGAAAGACCGGTCAAATCGCTGGACGGGCAGCTTGCTTTGCGGCTGATGAAAGACAAGATGCTGCTCAGGGCAAGCGTCAGCAATCTGCTGAACAGTTACTCGATTGTGTATAAGAATTTTTGGGAAGGACAAAATGAAAATAAAGACCCCAGTACCTCAGAGTTGCTTTACCAACCTGGCAGGGACCTGATTTTTTATAAAAATGCGCCCGGAAGGACCTACAGTTTTACTATTGGCTATAACTTTTAATTATGAGACCCTATTCTAAAATTACTGAAAAAATGAGCCTGGTGCTGAGCTTATTGAAAAATACCCTGCAGTTCCGCAGCGGAAACCTGGCATGCCTTGTCCTGTTCTGCGGATGCGGGATCATGATGCTGAATTCCTGCAAGAAAGCCACCTTGCTGGAAGGGGAGCAATATATGAAGGTCAGTATCGGCCTGACCTTTAATAATAATGACCTTGATCTTTATGTAAACGATCAGCTGGCTTCAAATGGTCTGGGACAAACTGCCACGGCCGTGAAACAAAAACCCGAGATGAAGATTGCTTTGTACAAAAAGGGAACCCGTGAGTTGTTGAAAGATACTACAGTGAAAATTTCAGGTACAGAGTTGAGGTTAATCTATGCTTACAGCCCCGACATTGGTTTCAACCAGTTCGTCAAACCAGGTGATTTTGTACGCCCTTCAACCGACAGTCTTGCTTACATTTTTGTCAATAAATTTACTGGTTTTGGATCCGGGAAAATTAACATTTACATCTATGCACAAAAGGAGAAATTGTATACTGCAGAGGAGACTGAGCTGGTGGCGGAAGTGAAGGGGCTTGCGCTGGGAGGGAAATCCGAAAAGCTGGTTTTTCCGGCTAAGGACGCAGAAGGCAATGCGCTGTATTACAATACCATTGTCAAAGACGCGGTGAGTGGTGAAGACGGTTACGCGGAATACATTCAGGACTACGGACTGGTCAATTTTGCGGGCATGTACATCTACGATGATGTCCCTTCACAACCAGGGCTGATCAACGGGATAGCTTACCAGCCCTTTGTTTTTAACGACGGTTCGAAATTGTATACTTTGCCGGAACATGTGATCCTATTCCAGTTTTAAGCTGGGAGTGTTAATGATAAGGTACATGGAGGCTGAATTCCTCCATGTATTTTTTTTACGCCTGTGTTGCTTAAGGAAATGATAAAAGGGCTGCTGTAGTGTTTATGATTAAAATGCTTACTTAGGGCCCTGGTCTCAGGCTCTGTTTCCTATTTCCAGCGATTCCTGTCTGAAATCCTTTACAGTCCAACGGCTTGTTTTACACCCTCTCTGTTTAAAATTTCCATGCGGGAGATGGCTTTGGTATTGACTTTTCCATTGGCATCGATCACCACATAAGCGGGGAATCCGCCTGTCGCATTGAGGAGTGCTTTCAATTGGCTGATGACCTTATCGTCGACAAAAATATGCGTGCCGGGGATTTGTAGTTCTGCGACTTTGTTTTTCCATATATTGATATTCGAAGCGCTATTGGTGCACAGGTAGACATACTCGATGGGCAGGTCTTTATTCGCTTCATGCAGGCTTTTACTAAATGGCAGATCCGACAGGCAGGGGGCGCACCAGGTGGCCCAAAAGTCTATGATCAGGGCCTTTTTAGCAAACTTTGACCTTAGGTTGAGGAGAAAATCATCTACATTCTTCAAGGTATCTATTTGGTAGAGCTCGGCTTCGAAGGGCAGTTTTACCAGGGGCTTGCCGATATCAGCATTCACTATTTTTTTGGATTTGGCGAATAAACTGTCTATCTTTTTTTGAGTGATATTTGATTTTTTGAGCTCATATATTGCAATTTTTTTGCACCATTCGGTCTGGATGCTGCCTATGATCAGTGGAAATGACTGGGCGAATGAATTTTTCTCATCATCCAGGAGAAATAGTTTTAACAGATCAGATTTTTGCGGTGTGAATACGTGGTCGTACCAACTCATTGTACCTTCAAGTCCTTTGCCCCGTTGATCGCTTTTTTGGCTCTTGGCGTAGATTTGCAGGTATTTATAGAACGAAACTCCATCATTACTGGTGAAATACGGCCGGTGTTTGCTGATCTCCTTAAAGAGGGAATCCGGCATCACATCACCCCAGTAGCTGACACACAAATTGCCATAAAAATCAGATAAGGTCTGGTTATTGACCGCCCAGCTATATTTGGGATGGCCGGCAATGAACTCCTGATCGATTTGGGTCAATTGCTGACGAACAGAGTCGATACTTGTAAAAAAGGAATTTGTAGTTAATTTTTTTCTGGTTTGAAACAGGGTACTGAGCTTGCTGCCGAGTGCGTCCTTTTGCTGCTTTTTGAACAGTACATTTTTATTCATGACGGTATTCAGTTCTCCGTCCGGACCGGAGTATTCCACACCCTCACCGATCATATAGGCGCTGTGCGCAGCTGTTTTTTGCGCGTCGATCGTGACAGTCAAACCTTCATTGACATATATCCCGGCATATAGATAGTCTCCTGCACTCAGCCAGATCTGCTGCCAGGGATAGTTTTGATGGAGCATAAGTTTCGCAACTCCGGCTGGATCGGCCTCAGCGAATTTGGCAGTTTGAAATCCAATGCCCAGCTGCACGAGTGTATACTTAATCTTGACCTTCTTGCCATCTGCCGGCAAATTCTTGAACTGAACTGTTAGGGTAGCGGGTTTGCGGGCATTAAGGTAGTTGTCCATTTTTTTGTCCTCCATGGTCATTGGAGCGGGATTTTGTGCATTTAACTGGCTGCAAGCGAGCGCTAGTGTGAAGAGCAATAAGTATTTCATAGCGTTATGGTTTTATTTTTTGATGGTATGTAAGGCTTTAAGTACGTTTTCTTTTTTGCCCCTGGAGATCGGGATGCGGGTATTGTCGTTCAACAACAGGTATCCGCTGTCTTCTTTGACCAGACTTTTTATAAATTTAATGTTGACCAAATGAGATTGATGGCACCGGATAAAGTCATAGTTCAGCAATAGTTCCTCATATTCAAAAATGGGCTTTGATACCAGGATGCTTTTTCCGTCGGTTAAATAGAATTGAGTGTAAGCATTAGATGATTCGCAACGAATAATTTCTCCCGTATGTACGAATCTGATTTCTTTGGTAGAAGCCAGGGCTAATTTGTGGTCCTTTTTAGCGTCTTTATCTCTAATGAGTTCCATTAGGTTTTCAAGCTGAACGTTTGCTTTCTTTTGACTCAGCTTTGCTTCGACTTTACGAATGGATGTCTTCAGTTCTTCGGGATTGATGGGTTTAAGCAGGTAATCTATCGCAGAAAATTTAACGGCCTGTATGCCGTATTGGTCAAACGCGGTAACGAAGATCACTTCGAACTGATAGTGTGGCAGTGCTTTTAGGACATCAAAACCATCTTTTACGGGCATTTGTATATCTAAAAACAACAGGTCGGGTTTGGTGGACAGTATGGTTGCAATCCCCTCATCGGCATTGGTTGCTGAACCTATTACCTCTACAGGTAATTCATGTTTTTGCAACAGGCTTACCATATTTTCAATATTGTTTTTTTCGTCGTCAATAATTACAGCTTTGATCATATTAACCAATTTTTGAAATGGATAGTCACTTGTGTTTTATCATTCATTCTTGTTACTGAAAACTCAATTTGCTGCCCGTTGAGCGTTTGGTTTAGCAGTTTTATTCTTTCTTTGGTGAGTTGCAGGCCAAAGCCCTTAGCATGCCCGGTTTCATTAAAGCCTTTGCCGTTGTCATTTACCTGCACGACCATATCGTTATCCTCTTTTTCAAAAGACACCAGCAGTTGCCCATTTTCCTGCAGGGAAGATATTCCGTGCTTCACGGCGTTCTCTACCAGGGGTTGTAAAAACAGACTTGGGATTTCAATAGCATTGGTGTCTATTTGGTTGCTTGTTTTGATTTGATAATTAAACCCGAAACGCAGTTTTTCCAGATTCAGATAGTTTTCCAGGATTTTGATCTCACTGGAAATACTTACAAACTCGTTGTTCGTCGCTTTCAATGATTCGCGCATCAGGTTGCTGAATTCGATCAGGTATTTCGATGCATTGTCAGAATCGTTTTTTGTGATCAGACCCTGGATAGAACTTAGCGCATTGAATACAAAATGGGGGTTGAACTGCGAGCGGATAGATTTGAGTTCGGTTTGTACCAATTGTTTTTGTGTGCCTTGCGCTTTTAGCTTTTCAGCTTGTTTTCTGGAACGCCACAGGAGTATGATAAAGCCGATGGCGAGCAGTCCAAGTACAGTTAAGCCTGTTTTGGCCCATAGGGTTTGATACCATGCCGCCTGTATGTTGAATACATATTTACAGACATTCAGTCGCTGTACGCTATAGCGTATTTGCAGCTCATATTTGCCTGGTGACAGGTTTTTAAGCCAGACCAGGTTGAAGTCGAAATCGTTGACGGTCCATTTGGTGCTGTCGCTTTCCTTAAGCAGCCTGTATTCGATGATATTTTTAGAGGTGATGATATCGTCGAGATAAAAGATCAGGTTGTTTTCGTTGTGGCGGAAGTTCTTCTTAAGTTTCAGAAGCGTAGCATCTGTGCTCCAGTCTGTGGCGGTCTCGCCAAATGAAACCCTCCGCCATTGCTGTTTAAAAATGGTCAAAAAATCGGGAAGTTGGGAAAAGGTAAATACACCCACCACTCTGGGCTTCCATTTTAGCCAGTAGGCAGTCATTGATGTATTTATGCTGTCAGGAATATTGATGTCTCTTACCTGAAAGGTCAGTGATGTGCCGTAATTCCCTTTAAACTGACCCAGGTAGGCTGTAGAATCATCTATTTTTGTTGAATCAGCAATTTTAGTCATCATATAGGCTTTGGCAAATAGTTTGGGCGTGGTCCAGGGTAACACCACTTTTTGATTGTCTTCCAGTACACGAAATTGGTACTGCTGCACGTTTTCGGTATTTATGCCGTTCACCGTTAAGATGATTCCGGAAGAATCGAATATAGGTATTGCATAGGCACCTGAATAGCTGTTTAGCGGTCTCATCATCATTTCACTGGCCATAGGTTTACGATGTATCTTGAGCGCTGGTATTTTCGACAGCACATATTCATGGTTGACCGCTAATTTATTAGAAAAGAAAGCGGTCATCATCAGGTTCTTTTGTTTGAACATTTTTGCGTCATGGCTGTAAAATGTATAGGAAAAATGCTTCCTGATCGAATCGCCGTGACTGTCATTTAAAATCACGGGATGGATCCGATCCAGCTCCATCTCCAGCTTCTGGGCCTGGCAGATTTGACAAAGGGAAAAAAGTAATACTGTGAAAGCGGTTCGCATATACCTGGTTAAATCATTTACACTAAAGTAAAGCCTTTCCGCCCTTCCTTGTACATGAAGATTTGAATCCTGTAGGTATTATTTTGAATTGGGCGGATGAGGTAAACCTTTGTTATTAGAAGATACCTCTATGTGCACTTAGGGAATAAATATAACACAATTCCCAGATGCTGTCTTTGGTGGCTTTCAGGCCGAATTTGTCAAAGAATGCTTTCGTTTTACCTTCGAGTTTTGAAAACTCCTGCTCAATAATCGGTTCACATTTCGCTTTACTTTTCAGCATTTTGAGGTCATTGCCGGCCGCGGCCAGTATCTTTTTGAAGAAAGGTAAGAAGTGGGCAGTATAAACCTCGTACCTCCTGTTACGGACGGAGGGATTTGCAAGTTCTCTTTTTGATGCGGCAACTAAAGATGCCAAAGTCCCTTCATCTATCAGGTTAATGATCTTCTTTTCACAGTTCCGGAAAAAATGCTCATCGGGTGTTTGGGTATAACCAATATCGATTTTAATATTTGCTGACAAGTTGTTGAGGCCATCATCAGGCCGCTCAACTGGTCCAACCCACATGGTGGTCTGCAATGAGCCGTCATCTTTGTATACCCTGGCGATCACATAACAGTAGAAGATGTCTTCGATCTGTTTACTAAATGCGACCAGATGCGGATACCATAATTTCCTTGGCTGTTTAAAATCGAACTGCTCCAGGAGATGATCAAATTCCTTAACTACGGTAAAAAAAGCTGACATATAATGTTTTTAGTTCCATGATATACAGTTTAACTTGCTGAGATAAAGATAGACACCTGATGGCGGATCCACAATGCTTGCCAGGAAAACTAATTTGTTAAATGCTAAAACAGAAACCTGATTACTTCATCCAGATGCATTTCCGCCCTCGAATGGTGCAGGCAGGTAAACCCGGCCAGTCTCTATATTTTTCAGACTGATAATTTTTTTCCTGGCTTTGTTCAGCACCGCTTTATAGCGCTTCTTTTCATGGGTTTCCGGATGCTCAAAGATCAGGATTCCATAACCGTTTTACAGAAAGTTAATATATTTACCTGTTGTGATCTGCCGGGGAAAAGACGCTGATCAAATGAGAAAGCTGACACGAAATTTGTATATCAACAGTGGTTTTTAATGAGTGGTAACGAGGAGCATCTTTGGAAAGGTTAATTTGCCATTCGTTTTTACTACCTCGGTGTTGTTCCAGAATACTTTGTCTAACACCAATTGAGGGCAGCTTTCTTTGGACATTTTGGTCTCCACGCTCAGCACATCAATCGGAAGCTTTTCAGGGGAATCGAATTTCATGATCAGGGTGTCTTTTGCTTTGGCACTCATTTGTACCATAAAGTGGCGTGCGGTACCGGTACCGATGACCTGGGGTCTGATGGTGTCTTTAAATAACTTGTCTTTGGTTTTAAAAAAACAGAGCTGACTGGTTGGGCGTTGTGGCTGATCCGCTGAAAAAAACAGGTCTTTGCCTGTATTGGCATCAGTGACATTGAAATTTAAATATACGGGTAGCACTACAGCCGGGCAGAAGACCTGCTCGTCGGTACTGGATTTGGTACAGGCGATGAGTGCTGCCAATAAGCTGGTGACAATAAGTAGTGCAGGGACCTGAATTTTCATTTTTTGCGTTCTGGTTTTGGGTATTTGGTTACGGAACTACTTCCGTTCTAATGATGATACGAGAAATCATTCCGTTTCGCTACACCATGTAACTGATTTTTTTAAAAGACATGGGGCAGTCGAATCAGTTATGCTCCGCATTTAAAATGGCTCCATAGTGCATTCAGCCTGGTCCATACCGGTTGAGTAAGGGGCTTTGGGGATAGCTGGTAGAAAACAATCGTCTGGGTGCTTCCGGAGCATTTTTTGACATGGATCCTGGCATTAAGTACCATGGGTTTCTGTGCCATATAGTCGAGCATGCGGATGGTTCCCAGGAAAGTATGCAGATCGCCTTTTTCTGTTTTTATCGCCTGGAGTTTGGTCTGCGTCTTGATGACCAGGCTTTTGGGAATGTTTCGCTTTATGATGTTCCTGCCCACAAGACCGTCATAATAGACATTGAGGTTTTTTTGAATGATCGCTGCAGTTTGACCAGGACCATTGTCCAGTAGCCACAGGAAAGCATAAGACCAATATTCAGGGCTTTTCTGGTCGCTCCAGCCTTTGGTAAACCGGATGTCTTCCACACCGGCGTAGGTAATAGAGGGTGCGAAGTCTATCGGGAAGGCAAGACGCTCGATTCCCCATCCTTCCAGTTCAAGCTGGTAGGGTGGTTTCCAGGAGGGGCCATCAAATGCTGGTTTATTTTGGGCCATTACCTCAGCACCAAGGCAGCTGAGGATCAGGGCAAGGAAGTAGCTGCTGAACTTTTTCATGTTTTATGGCTTTAATAACATCGAGTGGGATGGTTATTTAGTCGAATCGGCAAAAGATTTTGAAAAGCGATGGCTTGTGGATCAGTACAGTCCCTATAGTCCAAAATTGTAACCCAAGCGGATGCCGACAACTCGGATTGCGTTATAGTCACCACTCCCTTCAGCATGCTGGTACCTTAGGGAAAGTTCGACATTATTGAAAGCATAACCTGCACTAAGGGCCCAGCCAAATGCGGTTTGGGTATCACTGTCGGATTCGCCGGCAACAGATAAGGCAACGCGGTTAAAGGAGACGCCAGCCTGTGACTCCACGATAAGGCCACTAAGATTGGCCCTGTATCCCGCGTAGACGGGCAATAGGGAATAATTTCCGGATGCAACAGCGGGTAAATGCTTAACTGCAAACCTGTTGTAACCTGCCTCCAGGGTAATAGCTTGCGGTTTGGCGCTGAAGCCATAGATGCCCTTGACAGATCCGCCAAAACCGGTTCTGACCACATCTGAAAAGTTTCCGGTGGGTAATGTTGCCTGTCCGGCTACCTGAAAGAAATTGCTGCCCTTCTGGGCCATGGTTACCAAAGGAAAAATGATAAGAATTGCGAGTGTTAAAAAATTACGGTTCATAAGTTGTAAATATAGTATGGTTTTGATGTGCTGTAAAATGTTTTTTTGGTGTCCTGCACCATTGGTGGCAGGTCTTTTCAGCCTATTCATGTTTAAGGGCCTGTAATGGATTTGCTGTGGCACTTTTGTAGGCCTGCAGGCTGATGGTGATCATGGCGATAAATAGGGTTCCGATGACCGTCAAGGTGATGATCCACCAGGAGATGCCTGCTTGGTATTCAAAGTTCCCCATCCATTTTTGCATGAGGTAACAGGAGAGGGGTATGGCGATGAGCAGCGCGATGAGGATTAGCTTGATGAAGGATACGGACAGGAGTGTTACCAGCGTTACATTGTTTGCTCCTAACACTTTGCGGATGCCAAACTCTTTTGTGCGCTGCTGGGCGCTGAAGGCGACCAGTGCATACAGTCCCATGCAGGAGATGAAGACGGACAACCCGCCAAATACATTGGATAGGGTGCCAAGTCTTTTTTCCTTTTGCATCATTTCGGTGTAGGAGGCGCTGGTTAATTTCAGGTTCGCAGGGTACATGGGGTTGAGGCTTTTGGCAATGTCGGTAATGGTTGCTGTACTGTTGCTCAGCGACTGGGTGCTGGTCAGGCGGATGACAATGGTTCCTGTGGCACCGGGATCATAGCCAATGATCATGGGCACACTGCTGCGATAGGGGGAGTCCCAGACGTAATCTTGGAATACCCCAATGATGGTTCTTCGGGTGCCTGCCTGTGTAATGGTTTTTCCGATGGGATCTTTTAGGTTCATGACTTTTGCAGCAGCACTGCTGATCAGCAGACCGGCGGTGTCTGTAGGGTGCAGCGGGGAAAAATCCCGGCCTGCGATCAGTTTGGTGCCGGTTGTTTGGATATAGTCGTAGGTGGTGGTTACTTTGTTGAACAGGATCTCTTTGTCGGAAGGTCTCATGTCGACCCATTCTACGCCTTTGATGAAACCACTCTGGTGGGCAAGTCGTTCCGAGGATTGACTGACACTGCTGGCTACTCCTGACTTCAGCAGTTGGGTTTTGAACACGTCGAATTTCTGGATAAGGTTGCCGTCCTGTGGCATTTCTGCCAGTGCGTCAACAGCGATTCCGATGGGTCTGCCTGAGATGTAACGGATCTGGTTGTAGATGACCAGTGTGGCGACGATTAACAATGCGGCAAAGCTGAATTGCCCGATGACCAGGAGTTGCCTGAAGCTGATTGGTATTGATTTTTTAATGGTATTTCTTTTTTTAAGGGCCTGTATGGGATTGAAGGAGGACAGGTAGAAAGCCGGGTAGCTGCCGGCAATGATGCCGGTAAGGATGATGATGCCCAGGAGTGTTGGCCAGATCCATATGCTGGAATAATTGAGTGTGGCGGAAATGTCCAGCAGGTTGTTAAACCAGGGCAGGGCAAGCTCTGCGATGGTAACTGACAGGATGAAGGAGACAAAGCTCAGTACAATGGATTCGAGCAGGAACTGGGAGATCAGTGATAATTTCGTAGCCCCGATGGTTTTTTTAATTCCCACTTCTTTGGTGCGTTTCTCGGATTTGGCAATGGCCAGGTTCATGAAGTTGATACAGGCAATGAGCAGGATGCCGATGGCCAGGCCAAGGAGTAAGCGGATCTGCTGAATTTCTCCGCCGGTGTTTTTTCCTTTTTCAAAGCTGCCGAACAAGTGGAGACGAGATAAAGGATATAGAAAATGGGCAGGGAAGCCGGTGTTCTTTTTTAAGGTGGCATTGACCAGGCTGCTGATCTTTTTATTGATGGCCTGGGTATCGGCGTTTTCTTTGAGCCTGACCAGGGTGATGAAGCTGTAATTGTCCCAGTGAACTCCTTTTGCAGAAGGGTTGAAGGAGCCGTATATGGACCAGGGCATCAGGAAGTCAAACCTGTTTGAACTGTTTTTGGGAAGGTCTTTTATGATTCCGGTAACGCTGAGGTCGTAGGATCCTTCTATTTTCACCGGCCTGCCCAGTACATCTGTGGTACCGAAGAGCAGTTTTGCCGTAGTTTCGGTCAGCACCACGCTGTTGGGCTGGAGCAGTGCGTTATTGGGGCTGCCGGCGATGAAAGTATAGTCATACATCCGGAAGATATCGGGTTCGGCAAATTTGGCCATCTGCTTAAAGGTGTTGATGCCGTTGGCGATCAGTTTTTCTGAACCATAGTTCATCCTGGTGATGTACTGTATGTCGGGGATGCTGGTTTTGAGCAGTTCCGCCAGTCCGGTGCTGGTTCCATTAAAGGTTGCGGTGATGTTGCCGTTTTCATCGCCTACATTGGTCATGGCCACATACACGTTTGCAGCGTTTTTGGACTGCCGGTCGAAACTCCATTCATAATTGACATAAATCAGCAGCAGCAGGCAGCCTGCCAGCCCTACACCGAGACCAATGATGTTGATGAGCGAAGAGGATTTGTTTTTCCAGAGGCTGCGCAGGGCCAGTTTGAGGTTGAGTTGAAACATGGTGGCATGGTTTGATTTCGGGATTGCGGTTTCCATTTGTATGCCACAAGATTAAATAGGGGTTTAGATAGACGTAGTTGAGTTTTTCTCTTGGGTATTTGTCCGATAGTGGACATTTGTTGTTCAGTTTTGAACAGTGGAGGGTTTTCAGATCGCTCTGAAAATTTTAGGCAGCGTCAATTTTGCAATGGTTCCCCTTCCTTCGCTGGTTTGTTTGTTACGCAGTTCGAACTGCGCAAGGCGGTTCGGGTTCATTCCATTAAAGATCTCTATCCGTTCCTTTATCGACGAGATGCCTATGGATTTACTTTTGATGGCCGAAAAGGTTTTGAATTTTTCTGCCTCATCTATGCCGATCCCATTGTCTGCTACGGTAAAGAGCAGGGTGCCCTCTGTTTGTTCCAGGCTTACGGTGATGGCATTATTCTCGGCCGTCGAATTGCGCATACCATGATGGATGGCATTTTCAATTAGCGGCTGTACCAGCATGGGCGGTAACAATAACCTGGAAAGATCAATGGATGGATCGGCATGAAATGAACAACTGAACTGTTTATTGAAACGCATCACTTCCAGCTCTGCATACAACCTGAGTGCTTTCCATTCCCTGTCGGCGGAGACCATGCTCTGGGTAGAGTTTTCCAGGATCAGCCTGCTCAGTGAGGCGAACTTCTGGACCAGCCTGCTGGCAGTTTTTGAATCGTTTTCAACGATATAGGATTCAATCGAATTCAGCACATTAAATATGAAATGTGGGTTCATTTGCGCTCTGATGGCTTTTAACTCGCTTTCAGACAGTTTATTCCTGTTGATCAATTCCTTGTTCTGCTCTTCCGCCTGCTTCTTTTGCAGCTCATTTTTTAAACGCAGGTGCCTGATCCGGGAGCGGTTCAGCAGGTAGAGTAAAACTGAACTGATCAATAGGATGACTAATGCCCCATAGAGGTAAAGCTGGCTCACTTGCAGTTTTGAGAGTTGCTGCTGCTGTTTGTAGGTTTCTTCTTTTTTCCGAAAAGCATATTGTGCCTCCAGGGATGCAATCTTGTTTTTGCTTTCCTGCGAGTACAGGGAATCGGTAATCTCCCGGGATCTTTTGTAATTCCGGAGTGCGTCCTGATATTGACCATTATTTTCCTGCAGTACTGCCAGCTCTCCGGAAAAATAGCCTAAATTATCCCTATCCCCAACCTGTTTGCTGGCTGCTACTGCTTTTTTTAAATAGAACTCTGCTTTTTGAGCCGTCTTCGGGTCTTTAGTCTTAAAGAAGAGCCTGGTGTAGGTTGTACCGATGTTGCCCAGGTTGGTAATGGAGTTGGGATGCAGGGGATTGGTTTCATCGAAGAGCTGCTGAGCCATCGTGAGGTATTCCAGCTTTTGGTTTGCATTGCCTTCATGCATCAGCGCAATATGTGAAAGCGATTTCGCCTGACCCATTTTATCGTCCAGTTCTTTATAGCGCTGTAAACTCTGCTGAAAATACTGCTCAGCTTCCTTTAGTTTCTTTGTAGCCAGGTATACTGAACCAATACGATCTGCAGATCTTGCTAGCCCGGACAGGTCATTGAGTTGCTGATAAGTCCGCAGTGCCTTCAGACTATAGGAAAGTGCTACGGTGAAGTTTTCCTGCGAAAAATAGACATCAGAAATGTTGTCGTATAATAATGCGGTGTATCCCTTATCATCAATGGCCTGGGTTATTGCCAGGGCTTTAAAACTATTTTCGAGCGCTCTTGCGTCATCTCCCTGACGTTGGTATACAGATCCGATATTGATGATGTTTCCAGCTTCAGCCCGCTTGTTTGCAATACTTTTATTAATCTTTAAAGATGCTTTGTAATATTGAATAGCTTTTTCATAACTGCCGTTATTACTGTAAAGACTACCTAAATGATCATAAAATGCGGCAATTCCCCTGGGCCAGTTTATTTTTTTTGCTGATGCCAGGCCCCGCTCAGCATAGCGCATTGCCGAGTCTGTAGCTATATTTCTGTAGGCATCAGAAATCCGGTAAATGATCTTAACCTGGTTAGAGTCTAAAGATTTTTGTGTTTTTAGCAGGACCCTCATCGAGTCAATGGCAGCCAGACCATGTTTTTGGGCGTTTGCAGCTAGTGCGGCAATCAGAAAAAGAAGAATCAGGGGTACTTTAATCAGCGGCTTCATAAACAGGTGGTTTGTTGAAATCAAAATAACGCAATATTCTGCTGATTATTAGTAAGGTACGCTAGATGGAAATGGCTGCCCGCTCAACCAAACTGTCTGTGCACTCATTCTGGGAAAATTAAGAGGGTTTTAACCTCACTTTTAATCTAAAATCAACCAGATTGTTAAAATAAATCATCCCAATGAACTCAAAATACATTGTACTTAGCTGTCTCCTGTTCCTGCTGGCCTGCGGTAAAAAGGATAAGGACGGACCTGATGAAGTCATATCAGGAGACATTAAGCAGGTAACCGAAACTACCAATGGCATTACTTACCGCATCTTTACCAATGTAAAGATAACTGCTTTCAAAGGTATCCTGGTTATGGGGAGTGGTAATGATCAGAATAACCCTACTCCGGGACTTCTTGATGGCGGCGTAGAAAACGACATCTGTAAAAAAGCTGCAGAGAATGGTTATGCAGCTGCAATTGTACAATACCGCAAAACACCAGGAACTGCCGACTGGAATGGCAGTTCGAAAATGATTGGCGAGGACTATGATAAGTGTATTTCAGCCATTTCAGCCAAGTATGGCATCGCTAAAAATAAGTCGGTGGTTGGCGGTTATTCCTATGCCAGTTTTATGCTACTGACCAACATCGCCTATTACAATTCAATCCCTTATTGTAAAGGCGTGCTGGCAGCCTGCGGGGCAACCGGCGCGGATCAGGCCAGTAAATTTAACAACCCTGTATTTAGCATTACCTGTAAGGGCAATAATGAAGATGGTTATGCTGGTCAGGCACTTTACGACCAGATACCGGCAAATTCTGCGATCAAAGCTAAAAGCGAAGGGATTACCGATGACAGTTGCGATACCCATTGTGGTGGCAACTGGACAGATAAAATGTATGCTAAAATGCTGAGCTGGCTGCAATAAAAAATCAAATCATCATTAAATCTATAACCATGAAAACATTACAATTTTTTACGCTCGTATTAACCATGCTCACCTTGTCTGCCTGTGCACAGTTGCAACAGGCAGGCCTGGGCAGCAATGCAACAGCTAATGCTGTTGACAATACAGCTCCATTGCCAACAGGTGTTTATTTTATTGTAAACGCTGAAGGAAAGGCTTTGACCCCGCTAAATCCATCCATTGCCGAAAATGTTTTTTTACGTCCTTTTACAAAAAGCGGTGTTCAGAAATGGCTGGTTACCCAGCGTAAAACCACAAAGAGAATTACTTATAGCATTTCACTGGACGGGTCTGATAACCTGTACCTGCAACCCTACGCCGTAAAAGACCATACACCGGTTATCGGCGGGAGGAATAATGCGGGGATATCGTATAAGATTACGGCAGCACAAAGCACGAAAAGCTGGTACATAAAAAGCACTTTCTATAATGGTGATGCGCTTCGCAGTTTTGTGTTTAGCCCCAATACACCAACAGAGATCCGTTTCGAGGCAGCTGAAAACACGGATAAGTTTTTATGGAAATTTATTCCTGCAGGTAATTAAAATTAGAGACAGATGAAAACACTAAAGCACATTTACAAACTGCTTCCGATATTATTATTGGTCGTATTTGCGAGCTGTAAAAAAAAGTCTGCTGTTCCAGATGCCAACCAAATTGGAAACGACGAACTATTGGATTATTACCTTGTTGCTGAACATATAACAGGTGGCAATAAATTGCTGGTGCTGTATTTTACAAAGGAGGGCAGTGTCATCAAGGCCAATGCACATCTGCAGGGTTATTTTCGGGCAAGCGAAGTAGTTGTCAAAAATTCGGCATTTAATATTGATTACAACGGAGATGGAAAATCCATGTACAACTTTGTCCTTGAAAAAGATGCCGAAGGAACATTAAAACTAAAATCTTATGATTTCCAGTACAATGGTGTCGGTAATCAATTGGCTTATGCTATGATGGCTAAAAAAACGGAGGCCTTTGCATTTGCAAACCTATCATTTAAAACAGGCAACACCATTTTCAGTTTTACCAGCAATGGAGGAGCCGAAGTTTTAAATTGGCCAGGGGATGCCAGTCCCTATTATAGACTTATCAACATTGGCTTTAAAACAAATAATGACAGGTTTTTGGGCGTAACGGTCCCAAATTGGAACGGTGTAAACTCGCCCGTTTTGCTGGTTGAAAAAGAGGATGCGCTGTATGTGGCTAAAGAACACGACGCTGAAGTACCGGAGCCCGCTTGTAACCTGGTACTTCCAGGTGTAACTTTTAAATCAAAGTCAACAGCGCTAACCAGTGATCAAAAGGCCATTTTATCTTCAGTGGCACAAACTTTAAGAAGTAGTCCCGGCTGTAAGGTTGTGGTTACAGGATACTGTAATGGTAATCTTGAAGACCGGAAGATCAGTTGGACCAGGGTAAATAATGTCATTCAATATCTGACAGGGCTCGAAAGGATCGAAAGCTCCCGGTTCATTTTTAAATATGCGCAACCCGGCGGTGATTGTAATGATGTATACCTGGCAAATGCCGCACAGGGTCAAGCGGGTGGAGGAGTGATTCCGCCGTTTCCTACCCAATAATTTTAAAATAGGTATAGCATTAGGAAATATTATTCCAAAAACATTTTCTAATGCTACAAACTACCAAATAATAGATGAACCAATAAATCCTAAAGAAATGAAACATTTAACAAGAATCATGACAATAGCTTCATTGATGATGTTGATCAGCATAGTTGGCTGTAAAAAAAACAGTAATGAAACCAAACCGGAGCCTAAACCAATAACAGCAGAGGAACTGCTGGGTTATCAAATTGTTACCCTTTTTAGTTCCCCCGCGAAGAATGTTCCGCCAAAGTTGTTTTATTTTGCCAAATCGGGAAATGAGATAATGGCAACCATGGACGGTGTACAATCACGCCGGATCCGGGCCATTCAGGTTACTGATAATCGTTTTACTTTCGATTCAGACGGGGATGGCAAATTTGTTTACGAGTTCAATCTAAAAAGGGATGAAAAAGGATTGGTTATCATGGGTTCGTCCAAATACCAAAATCTAAATGACCCTTCTATAACCATGCCGAATGCGGTGATCTGGCCAAGTGATTTTCCGGCATTCAAAAACAAATCTTTTACAAGTGCAGATGGGGCAGGCTATGGGTTAAACTTCACTGCAGATGCCTGGACATTTAGCCCAGTAGCTGGTAAAACCGGAACTTTTTATGAAATAGCCAAAGGAGCCTGGAAAGGAAGACTGGACGGTAAAGACTATATGGGTTTCAGCGCACCTGCTGAACACAACCAGGTCACTATGGTCTTAACCAGGGAAGGTTCAGAGCAGTTCATGTACTTTCAATAATATAGGTCGTCACCATCCCGAAAAGTAAAATTATAAAGAGATGAAACATTTGATAAACACAATGACAATGGCTTCGGTAGTACTGCTGGTTACATTCAGTTCTTGCAAAAAAGACAACCTGGCAGAATCAGACAAATTTGATATTAATAGTCCTGTAGGCTATTTCATCTATGTAAAGCAGTTAGCGGATATAGGTGGTGGCGATACCCAGGCTGTACAAAGGCTATTTGAATTCCTGCCAGGAAAAAAACTAAGGATTCACGAGGCAACATCCGATGGAAACAATACCCGCAGCATTCCTTATGAGGTAACTGATCACAATGTGCTGGCGCTTGCCGATGCTGATCTCCGGTTTACCATTGAAAAGGGGCAGGTAAGCAGCAATGATCCTCATTTGAAAACCTTAGCGCTGCTCAAAGGCGCTGACACCAACCAGTTGGCCGGAAAAACCTTTGCAGGCACTTATTATAAGCCCGACAAAAGCGTGCTGCACCAGAATTTCTATTACAGTTTTTCTGCCAACGGGAAAAAAACGGATGTTGGATTTAAACCTGATGTGGTCATCCGCACAGAAAACTACAGTGCTATCGGCAATATAGCCGCCCGGGTAGCGCTTGTCGGGAATGCTGATCTGGAGTTTATGGTGCTGGTAAATGGGAAACTGGAGGTGAGTTACTACCAAAAGAATCTCGACATCCTTTATGATGGCAGTTTCAGCCAGCAATAAATCACACTAAAATAAACTTAAATCTATGACCATGAAAAACTTAAAAGTCATTTTCCCAAAGACGCTCATCGTATTTTCTGTATTATTCTTATTTAGTGCCTGCAAAAAAGATAAAGATAATTCAGTAGCCGATAACTTCGACCCTACAAAATATTACTTCACAGGTGAGGCAGCTGACGGTATGAGTACCTCGTATGCCTGGACCTTCAAACCTAATGCTGTGGCTTATCTGACAGCATTTGGCGGAAGTCAGGATGCCACTTTAACCTATACGTATAAAGGTGGCGTATTAGAAGTTGGAGGTAACAAGTTTACTATCCTCGATAATGCAATTACCGCAACCGATAATCCGCGATATAAATCTTACCACTTGCAAAAAATACCCGATGCCGATGCTTTTGCGGGGAAAATATTTAAAGGTACAGTGGCTACAAATGGCGTAAATAACGGGAAGTCATGCCTAATAAAATTTACTGCCACTGGAAAGTTTACTGTAAGCATAGACGGATTTGGACAAACCGGCAGCGGAGCTGATTACACCTTGATAAACAATGGTATAGCTACAGCCAATACAGGTAGTGAAGGCAGACGGCATCTTATGTCAATAGGCGGTGGTCAGCTGTACTACTCGCAAAACAACGCTGCCAGCAAAACCCACTATTTTAGCATTTTAACATTGCAATAAAATTCATCACTATGAAAAATTTAAAACACCGATCAGCTACGCTCATAATACTAGTCGCATTGTTTACACTCAGTTCCTGCAAAAAGGGCAAGGATGCTGAAAATGGACCGGATTCCTCCAGTAACTTTGCTTACTAGGGTAAAATGATTGTGGTTGGCGATGCTGATTACCGCGAGGGCAATGGAGACGGCACCTGGATCTATTTCACAAGTACTTTTTAAACTTTATAGACAGAATAAAAATGGAAACTTTTATAAAATTAGTACTTGCTGTTGCCATGGTTGCAACATTGGCATCTTGCTATAAAAAGGAGAAAAGAGAAGAGTTGTCTCCAGACCAGCCGACAGATAAACTTGTAATGGTAAATATACCTATAGCAAATACCGACCTTTTAAATTATTATTTTACGCTGATCATAAATGAAAAAAGTAGTCTTCGTATTTTGTATTTTACAAAAGTAGGTAATCAGGTACAGGCAACAATGGATAATGTTCAGGGAAGGAGAGTCCATCCGGTTGATCTGAAAAATAATGTATTAACATTTGATGCTGATGGCGATGGCAAAAAGGTTTATAAATTTAAGCTAACTAGAAATTTTATTAATGCCCCTATTGTGCTAAGCACCTTTGAATATAAGAATCAGGATTTAGATACTGTTTCTTTAAAATATGCCCATATAGAAAAAGCATCGGCAGTGAAAGAATTTAGAAATAAAGTTTTTGATTTTAATATTGTGCACCCAGATTATAGCGAAACCCGCTTATTAATTTTTTCTAACCATCAATTTTGCATAGCCACTCCCCCGGCCGTCATCACCATATTTGCTCCTTTTTATATCGTATCAACAGGAGCCTGGAAAGGGAAATCGGCTTCGGGAGAGGATTGTATTGGCGTAAGCACTACTTCTAAAAATTACGGTACAGGAATGTGGTTTCAAGCAAGCGGCTCACCTAGAACTTTTTTTGCCAGGGAATATGCAAGCTATCCTTAAAAGCATGCCGTCTATGTCCGAAATTGAAAATGTACCTGCAATTGGCAGCCAGTTTATTTATTAAAGGATGATTACGGCAATACTGGATTTGGGGCTGAAAATGATGGCATAGGCATAAAATATACTTTTTAACCTGGTAATCAATTTGCGCTCTAATGATAAAAAGACGAAATTTAATACCTTAAGAATATCAGTTATGCTAAAAGCGGTCATATTAGATGATGAAGTAAGAGGAAGTACCCTGCTGAACCGTAAGCTGGAAGTATTCGGTGAGGATTTACAAGTAGAAGCTATTTTCAATGACCCTTTTAAAGCGCTTTCTAAAATAGTGGAGCTGAATCCTGATGTACTTTTCTTAGATGTGGAAATGCCCGGCTTAAATGGATTTCAATTTCTGGAGAAATTGGGCTCCTTTAAGTTTCAGGTGATTTTTACGACCGCCTATGATACGTATACCCTGGAGGCACTTCGTTTGAGTGCTGTAGATTATCTGGTAAAGCCCATTGATGAGGATGAGCTCCATACAGCAATTTTCAGACTTAAGAAAAGGGTTGCTGATTATGCCAGGAGCACTCCGGGAACAGATCAAAGTGCTGCACCCAACAGGCTGGCTTTATCTACAGCCGAAGGTGTTTATTTTGTGAATAAAGCAAATATTATGAGGGTTGAAGCCATGAGTAATTACAGTACATTTCATTTGCAGGACCACAAAAAGATCATGGTGTCCAAAACACTGAAAGAATATGAAGGAATGCTGCAAGAAGGAAATTTTTTACGTGTTAATCGATCGGTGATCATAAACCTGAACTATGTTGAGAAATATAGAAAAGGAGATGGCGGAACCTTGGTAATGAATGATGGTGCTGAAATCGAGGTTTCATCATCAAGAAAAGCGGCATTGATCCAAATCATGTTTGCCGGGCAGGAACGCGAATGATTTTTTTAGGATTAAAACAACAATTGAGATATCTTTGCCCTTACCTATTGTGTTAGACATTAATGTAGACCCGCAAATTTACTATTATCAGTTCCTGATGCAGACTGCCCAGGGCTTATGGGATAAAAACCAGTTGCAGACTGGTACTTATCCTTCAGTGCTTTCGGAAGAAGAAGCCTGGGGAGGTCCGGGTTCGGGCGGAAACCCCGATGTTTTTACCCCGATATTTGTGATGCGTCTTTCTGAAGAAAACGATCCTATTGCGGTTGTAAAAACGGATCTGAAAGCAACAAACGGGATCATCCGGCAATTGGGTTTTAACTGAGGGAAGACTCAGACAATTTGCTGTAAAAACAAGGTGAAAATTTAATATGTTTGTTCCATGCCGGTTAAAGGCAGATTAAATGTTTATTAAACAAGCTTAATTATTAAAAAATGGAAAAATTCACAAAGGTTAAAGCAGTGCTGGCTTCGGTTGAAGCAGATGCTGAGAAGTTTTACAATGCAGGCAACAGCGCTGCCGGAACAAGGGTAAGAAAAGCGATGCAGGATCTGAAGAACTTAGCTCAGGAGATCCGTGCTGAAGTAACGGAGAAGAAAAACTCGGCAAAATAAATCAATCAGTGTTTTGGGAATAAAGGGATCTGTGCAAACGGGTCCTTTTTTGTTTGTACAGATTCCTAGGGGCTTTATTGGTTGATCCAGGCTTTTCTCAGTGCAAGCTGCGCTGTGGAAGGGTGATTCATTTCGGTAACGGTTTTTGCGGATTCATCGTAATCAAACCCGGCCTTCTCCAAATATGCTTTCAAAGGGATGGTTTGTCCTGCTTCCACATAAGCTTTAAAAAACTGACGGATCTCGGGGAAGGTCAGGGCTGTAATTACCTTGAATAGCTCTTCATCGTTAAAAGCTTTTTCGGGGCCATATTTTTTAACCAGCTTTTGCATGAGTTCTTGTGTCCCCAGATTTCCGTTGGACAGTTCCCTCAAACGGATGTCAAGACATAAACCTATTAAAGCCCCTTTTTGGTAGAAATTCATATACTGATCCTGTCTTTTAATCGCATTGGTGCTCATTTCAGTCATGGACAGGCTATTGTCGAATGCTTCCATGCCCTTAATTTTTTCTTCGATCTTTTTAGCGAACTGCTGCATGCTGACCATCTGCTGTTTTATGGGCATATGCATGGTGGCGTATTCGGTCATGCCCTCATAAAGCCAAAGGTGCCTGGATAAAACCGGATTGAGAAAGTTAAAATCCTGCACTTCCTTAGAATGGATATTGAGGGGCGTGAGAATATGAAAAAATTCATGTGAGGCCACACCAATTAATGCTTCGGGAAGCTGATCTAGCGTTTCCGAACCATACAGGCATACGGTAGAATTGCTGTGTTCCAGGCCATCGGCCATCAGTCCCCGCGGAATGTTTTCATGATAGATCAGAAAAGCGTATTCATTTACGGGCAACCTGCCTCCGAGGTAGGCCTGCTGATGGTGTAAAATCGTTTCCAATCTGCTGGCTAAGGTTTTTGAATAGGATCGATGCTCCTGTGAATAGAAGGATACCAGGACTTTCGCGTTCCCAACCCTTATCCAGGTGGTATCCGGTATGCAATACAATACAGGGGCGTCAACCAGGTGACGGTAATCTTTTGCGGAAACTACGTCTGTGGTATCGTTTTGATGGATATAGCTCAAAGCAGATGAGGGATAAAGTTCCCGATTTTTCTTGATCGTGATTTTGTAACCTCTGTTTTTAATTTCTTCAAAATAGCCAGTCAACGCATTGTAATTGAGTATAAAAAGACTGTCTTTTTTAAAGGTGCTTGCAGCAGATTTTGCACCTGGAGTGTTTTGCGTCAGATGGTCCCAGCCGCTGGATACCTCATAAGTGATTTTCGCGGTGTTCTTCAGGTCGGCTACGATCCAGGTATTGGTATCTAATCTTTTAACGGAGAGCGGTACTCCCTTGCTGTTAAATGCCTGGAATGCGGAAACATACTGGCCGAAATTCATGGCGTCATAGTAACCGGGAACTAATTTAGGCATGACAAATTTACCCGCTTTCAGATTGGTTTTAGGCGGAAAAAAGGAAACAAGAACTTTATTGTTTCGCATATTCAACAGATCGATTTCGTATTGATACTTATTGGTTCGCGACTGCGCTGATAATCTCATTGAATATACCAGCAATACGGCTATTAGTAGGAGTTTATTCATTGACTTAATTTCTATATGGTTTGACGATTCATTAACATTCAGTTTTTTATCCTGCTATAGCTGGTGATTCCTATGGCCTGGATAGCACTTAAGCCTTCCGCTGTTCAAAACTGAACAACCCATGTTCACTATCGGACAAAGTTCCGGCAGAAAGATTCAACTACGCCTATTTAAAAGTTTGTTTACCCTTATGGTGCAAAAATGGAACCATAATCCAGTATCAGGGCATGAAAGAGGAACCGAAAGACCGGCAATTCATTTTGACGCAATCACCTGCGGATGCTGATACCGATAAAAAACCCTGCGCACAAATTCCTAAATATTTGCCTGATCATCATTTTCTACCAGCAGAAATTTTCCGTCCTCCAGTTCCCGCCATCCATAGCAATAGCAAAAATAATAGGTACCGTTTTTTGTGACCAGCGTACTGGTGTGGTATCTGAAATCAAATCCAAACTCCAGTAAAAATGACCGGCTGACCTTTCGGGGTTTCTCATGAAGAAGCAGTCTTTCGATAATCTGGTAATTCCGTTTAAGGATGTTATTCACCTGCGAAATGAAAAGCGGTTCATTCCATTTTTCTTTGCGTCTTTTTAACCGTCCCGCAAGATTCCTGCAGTTGTCATTACAGTACTTTTGGTCTACTCTTCCTGAGAGTAAATGACCGCATTGGAGGCAAAACCGTTCCTGTTCTTCATTTTGCTGGTAATTCATAGTTGTACTGATTATTAGGTAAATATCCGATTTAAAACCGGTTAAATCGGATCAGCAAGTTTTATACCGACTTTCAGCTTTATGCTTTCTAAACTTTGTGCTGATCAATCTATCGCATTATGAAAAAGAAAGAAATACTGGCTTCTGAATCCTTTTCGGCCAGCAGTAAAAGACACTACTTCCTGGACTTTAAACGCACGGATAATGACACCCGTTATATCCAGTTCACGCGCAGTGAACAGCAAACAGATGGCGGTTATAAAAGGTGGGCATTTGTCATTTTTGAAGATCACTTTGAAGAATTCATCACTGCATTTGCTTCGCTGTTCCAGTCTGCTGCCTATCAGGGCAGGGGATACCAGACCTTAAAAGAGGTAGCGGAGGAAACCCTTCAGGCAAAGGGTATTAAGGCGATGCCGGAAGATACCCGTCCGCGGGAGAAACTCTTTAGTCAGGGTGCCAGTAAGCTCAATAATGCGGAATTGCTGGCCATCCTATTGGGTTCGGGCAGTCCCGGTGAATCTGCTGTAGAACTGGCCGATCGGATCATGCAAGGCCTGGGCCGAAAGATCCACCTGCTCAAAAAAAGTAATTTTTCTTCCCTGTGCAGTTATAAAGGTATGGGCATGGCCAAGGCGAGTTCGGTATTGGCGGCAGTAGAGCTGGCACGCCGGCTGTATGATTGTCCAAGGCCTGAATTTAAAACGGTCTATGTAGCGCATTATCCGGGCGATGATCCGGGTGATTGGCTGAAACGCTGGAAAGACCGGTCCTGAAGTGATTTTGCGATGCAGGTTTGCCTGCTCGCTCTGCTGCGCCTGCTCACCAGCATCCGGCAAAAGGAGATGCGTGCCGAAAAGGCACCCTTCTTTTTGCTGTTTCTTACCCTTTTGATCCATGTGGTTAAGTTTTCCGTTGATCTGGGTAAATGATGGTCTAGTATCATTTATAGGCTGTTTGTTGCGAAATTTCTGATCCGCGGGTCTTACCTAGTCAAGGCGGCTCCGCAGGCTCCGCTGGTTTTGAAAAAACAATCTCCACACCTGCGCTTCGCTTGGGTAGTATTCTTTTTCCAAAAGCCTTGCCTGTAATCCCCGCTTAATCAGGTGAGGGTGCTTAACAAAAAGCCAGGAATGGCTCCTGCCGAAAGGTAGTAGGCAGGTTGGAAACTTAAAATTTTTAATACAATGGAAACTAAAGTAACAGAAAACGGACAAGCAAAAGTGAACACCGTTAAAGCCGACAAAACCCCAAAATTTGTAGCAGGTAATCCGGTAAATGCAGAATCAGCAAAAGCAGGGGAAACTAAAGCGCAGGAACAACCTAAGCCCGATGCAAACAAGGCGCAGGTTAATCCGGAACCGTCCAAAATGGAAATAAAGGAACAGCAGGGACAGCAAAAACCTGCCCTTAACTTAGAGGAAACGCTTAAACTGGTGGCAGAACTGGCCAAAAGAACAGCATTGAGGGACAGGTATAAAAGTTATATCGATCACCTCGCAGGCTTTGAGCAGGAGCAGAAAGAGAATGTCGATGAACTGGAAGATGAAACCGCATTCCAGCAATGCGAACTGGTCATCACCGATAATAAAGGCAACAGGTTCAGCACCAAAAGTCCTTTGGTGATTAAAGGTACGGTAGTTTTTATCAGTGGCCGCTTTGCCGAACGCATGGCAGAGGTGGAAGCAGGTATTGTATTGCCTGCCTAAATCCTTAAGCCTCCCGAAATTTTCGGGAGGCTATCCATTCATTTAAAACAGCAAAATTATGTTAGATGCATTTATAAAGTTTTTGGACAAAAAGTTTTGGGAGGGTTACGCAGCGGAATTTGAGGCCGAAAACCCGGCAGCCTTTTATAGTCAGTACAAAGAATTTAAAGACAATCACGGAGGGTTACCCATATGAGGTATGAAACACTATTTATCATGGTGCGCGTGGCAGTCCACGCAGACCATAGCAGTATTGCCAGTATTGTCAGTGAAGTAGAAGCGCATTCGAAACTGTCAATGACCGATACCGCCAATGTGAATATTCTGGAAACCGAAATATTAATGTCAAGGGTGCGCAATCCGCACATTCATAAACTTAGTCCCTATGAAACAGTATCATTTGTTGCTGACCGTCAGCATAACGGTAAATAGCAGCCTGTCCGGCCTGTCTCAAACGATACAGGAGTTCGAGCAGAACACCGTCTGTCGCTTTTCCGATACGGAAAATGTGATGGTGACGGACACGGAGATTTTAAAAACCCCGCCTTTTGACCCTAATCGTAGTACGCAATGAAGTGGTTTAACGGGTGCGGGACGCTTGACGAGGTTAAAGCCCTGTACAAAAAGCTGGCTAAGCAGTATCACCCCGATTTAGGGGGTGATACGGAAACCATGCAGTCTATCAATAAAGAATATGCGTTTGCCTCTGCTAAAGCCATAAAGGGCGATAACCTGTCCGAAGAAGAAACCGAAAACGAAATCCGTTTTTCCGAGGAATACAGGGAAGCAATTGAAAAAATCATCCATTTGGAGGGCATCACCATTGAACTGGTCGGCTACTGGATTTGGGTAACGGGCAATACCATTGCCGTAAAAGCAGCACTAAAAAACGCAGGTTATTTTTTTGCGGCTAAAAAACTGGCTTGGTACTTCCGTACCGGAGAGTACAAGGTTAACAAAGGCGGTAAAAAAAGCCTCGATGAAATCCGCACTAAATACGGTAGTGAGGTAATTACAAATGCCAAGGGCGATAGAAAACATTATTTAAATCATTAAATAAAACGAAAATGAAGTCTCTAAATACATTAACTGGTTCAGCAAAAGCAAGGCTTTTGCATGAACTATTTCCCCAAGAAATCCCCCAGTTGTTGGAGGATATCACAAATTTCTGTGCTGATTTCAGCGAAAATAAAGAGGCGTATAAAAAGGACTGGCCATCTGATTTTATAGCCTTTGATTACTGGTTAAGCCTGTCAGAAGAAACCGCCGGATTGTTGAAGAAACACGGGCACAGCATACTAAAGAGCAGCAGGGTATTCTCAGACCAGTTGTATTTTACTTATACCTTTCTGTTTGTGACCGACCGTATGATTAAGTATGCGGAAAAGGTCAGCACCAATGAGAAATTCAAATTAATGGTTCAAATCCTGTTTACTTAATGCTAGAGCAATGAAATCCATTCATAAATTAAAACTGCATCATAAAATCAAATACCTGCATGCCTTATTTCCTGCTGAAATTCCTGAATATCTGACTTTCATCCGCACGTATGCCATTGAGGTGATAGATGACAGGGCGGAGGTTACACGGGTCTGGGGTAATCAGGTGGTCAGCTTGGATTACTGGTTAGTGCTAGCGCAATTAGCCGAAACGAGAACCAAACGTTACGGGGATAGCTTGGGCCATTGCAGGAAGTTATTTTATAAAAGCCTTTTTGATGGTAAACTGTGTTTGTTTTCTATTCATTGTCTGTGGGAGTACACCGGACGGGAAGACTGTTCTGACAAATTTAAAATCGCTGTAAAGCTGTTTTTTGATGCGTAGCTAAAATCTGGATTTTCACCCTGTACAAAGCTATAGGGTGAAAATTTTCGCGCGGCCCCTTACGGGGCGGTAAGTGCTCGATAAATAGGATAATAAGAGTTTAGTCCTTTGATAATACCTTTTTGACAACCTCTAAAAAACGACTACGTTGTAAATCTTTTGAAGCGTCGGCAAGTATTGACTGATACGCATTGTCAACAATTTCATAAGTGGAGCTCAAATAATCACTGATATTCATTGCCTTATGCTCTTCAATAAACCAGTGTTCACGTATGAGTTCATCCACAATCTGAATTGATTGTTTTGATAAAAAAATTCTCGAAACATTTATTTGTTCCCGTATTGATTGGAGTGCTGAACTGGCTTTTGTGCTTCTATCCTGGAAATATGCACTATGCTTATGTGATTCGCCATATTCAGATCCAGGTTGCTGGAAATAATCTAGTCTGTCAGAAAGAGAATTTTTCCAGATTCCAAGATTTTTTAATAATTCATAATAGTAGTGTTCTCGTTCAGTCCATTTTCCCGGAGATGACAAAATTATTCTCAAGCCAAACATGATGGCTAAGATTAATAGGAGTGAAATTCCATAGCGATTTGCAAGCTCAACGCCTTTTTCAAGTAATTCGATCATGGTTTGTATGGATTAGAATAACCAAATAACTTTTGAATCATTTTTTCAAATGCTGGTTTAATACTCGTAGTGAAATTAGTAATGGTAATGCCGATTAATCCGACGATTGTAACTGCATCTGCAAATCCTTGCTTGATTTCAGGAAAGCGATTCAGTGTTTTATATATACCGAAGATCAAAGAAATAAGCAAAAGGTTATACAGTATCGTAGAAATCACTTTCGTACGCCCAATAAACTTCGTTTCGAAATTTATCAGCCAATTATATTGCCTGGTGTCAATCATTTCTCTTGAAATGACAATAGAATCATATGCTTTTAAAAAGCACAAAGCAATAAAATCGTTACCCTGATCAAAAACAGAGATGCTTTGGGTGATTTCCTGATAAGCGTCATCTTGAAGTTCTTTAGAAATGGTTGCTTGATTGTTCAGATTTAAGAAAGCGATTATAACAGCGGCGATGTTGCTTTTGCTGTAGTAGTTTCCGGTAATTATATTTTCGAAAGTTATCGTGGTGGCATTTCGTGGCCTGATTCCGACGATTTGTGTTATCCAATCTTTACTGTAGTTGAATTTGCTGATCCCGGCTATTATAGCAAAGATCAAATAATCGTTATGAACGAACGGGGAAATAGAATCTTTAGTTGGGGTTCGTCTGCTGATCGCTTTATAATGAATATCAAAGCTGCTAACTGAGTTTGTTGAAATAGATTCAACAATACCATAATAAATGGTATCTATTTCATTTAGGTCCTGCGGTTGGATAACCTTTTGTTTTGACAACAGATTATTGAAAGCCATTAATACAGCATTGTCTCCAATTGATTGAAGATAGGCCGAACGATTTTCTAAAGGAACCATTTTTTTCGTTTTAAACTGTAATTTAAATGATCCGCGTCCCATCCGCTGACATTTCTCATCTTGCTCAGTAATTTGGATATTAGATTAGAATACAGCATTGTAGCGGGCTGTTCCCCGGGTAAAAAACTTCTCCATGACAGATATGTAAATGAAAATATCTGCTGTACGATGTATGTTAGGTCATAATACAGAAGCTCATCCAATTCATTATTATCATAGTTACCTTGTGGCGTTCTAATTCTAATCTGAATGGGTGTACTCATTCCTTGTCTAGCTGTCTTAAGTTCTTTCGGGCCGAACATTTGGACAACGCACGTTTCTGAATCCAAAAAAACATTGCTTGCTCTGTTGGGAATATATGCTCCTTTGCCTGAAACACCTAATTGGGTTGGCTCGAAAAGTAGATGGGGGTGGGATTTGCTGATTGTGACGAAGGCAAATTTGATCTTATATTTTGTATTGTTCCTTACGAACTGGCTGATCACATCAAATTCGGTATTCTTTATGGGTTTGAAAATATGAAAAATCAACCTAACAGTATCACCTTCAGCCCACCCTTGTTCCTTTTCCAAGCGATTAAATGAGTAAGTAAGACTAGATAACAATTCGGTAAAATAGTTTTCAAATGGAACATCTTTCACCTTATCACCTAAAAGGTACTGGCCGTCACTTGATAAAAAGGTAGTGATGCCAACTACTTTGGATTGTTCAGCGCCTTTATATTGGTTCTGTCTCATCCAGCTATGGCCGATTCCAATAATAATTTCGCGGTCAACAGATTTTTGCGAGGGCAATACCCAAGGTGTTCCACCCAGCTTTGCATAGATTTGCAGTGCTATTGAATTGAGAATATATTCATTGTACGCCTTCACTTTCTCCGTCGACACGTATTGAACCGGAATCTCCAGAGAAAGCAACTTTGCCTTTAGCTTGTAATAAGGGTTGTCGTCATCCGGAAGCCGCTTGAATTCAGACGGAATTTCAATAATGGCCAGGTCTGGTTTTGCTTCGTCCCACGAACTTATGATTCGCAGATATTCTGAGAGGTCAAATGAACTCAACTGATTAATATTATAAGTCAGGTCCTGAAGCTCGTATTTTTTCATCAAGCCTTTTTTGAAAAAACTTGAGTTTGCAATACCATCTTTAAGGCTGCCTAAAAAGTCTGAGAAATATCCTCTGTTCTCCCTATGACAAATACACATGACCGAAGGTGACTTCGTATCGAAACTGATGCTGTCATAGGGTCCAAAATTGGTCAGACCCATATCCGGACTTGTACTATTAGTTTTGGTACCGGCTGGATCAAAAATAAATGTGGGTGTTTTTAATTCAAATGTATTGGTGATCGTTATGGGCACATCTTGTACCGTAAAACAAAAACCGTCGCTATTTTCAAAAAGTACCTTTGCGCCATCCAACCTACCGGTAAATAAGTGTTTGGCTGTGCTATTTATCTCATTGTAAAGGTTTTTTGTGTTGTAAATCTCACTTCTTTTACTTTCTATTCGATTTAAAATTAAAGTGGTAGTTTCCGGACTGATTGCAAAGTCCAAATACTTAGCTATGTTAAACTTTGTTTTTTTTATGAAAAGCTCGTAAAGTGGGAAGTTTACATCACCCTCATTTGTAGTTACCATTGCTGTATCTCCCTCAATCCCTGATATGGTTCCAATAAATTCTTCGTTCGGAGCTAAGATGTTAGTTAATCCAGGCATCACCTCGCAATGTAATACTTCTACTCCTTTCAGATCATACCCTTCCGCATGAAGTTCTAAACAACTTTTATCAAATATCCAATTCCTTTTGATGTTGATTACAAAGCCAAATTGTTTTTGTCCATTGATGTTTGCCAGCCTCAACTGAACTTCGATGAGTTTTTTATAAGCAATCCTGCCTTGCAGATGGACAGGCAACAAATCATGTATCAGATCATCGGTATTTTTACTGGAAAAGAACCTGAATGGGTAAAAATCGACAGGAGTGTAGGAAACAAATCGTTGCTTAAAAGTTCTGAAGAAAATATGTTTGATTAATGAAGAGGTGACCGTGTGGTCGGAAAATATGCTCTTCGTTACATTATTTCCAATTTCCACAGCATCATCACTCCCTGAGTTAGATATGTAAATATCATCGCCGTTCCTGAAAAAGGAATGGGTTCTGTTGTGGTTGCTTCTAAGTTCTTGTAAAGTCTCATCTGAATAGGCAGTCCTGGAAATTTGAAATTCATCGAAATCAAATGAAATCGGAAAAAAGTTGAGTAGCATCGTTAATTTTTATAGTTTAGTTCTATCAAAAATACTTGATTTTAAACCTTTTCCCAAAATTCTTTATGCACAAGCAATCTGCAGCTTAATTCCTGAAAATTAATTGCTGAATTTCGTTTTGCTTCTTACCGGCTTTTTTTAAAATCAAGAATGCAAACCACATATTAGTATTTTACTGAAGTGAACACCTTACATCGTGGGGGATTATTCCGTATGTGGTCACCTCTTTTGCGGAACGTGGTCTCATATTACGGCACAAAATCTGCCAAACATATACGTAAAGGCGATTATTATGGCTAGTCCAAAAAAATGTATGCGTTATCAGAAGCAAAATTTTGCCTACATGACTAGGTGTCAAACTCAATGCAAGACCAGACTATAACCTCATTGACAAGCTCTCCTTGATGATAGAATAGATAAGTAACGCTGCTCATCTTAAACCCTGTCGGCTCAATGTGCAAATCAGACTTAGCAATAATATTAGCAAGTTGGTTAGTAGTGTACAAGAAAGGCTGCTCTGAAGAAACGTAAATTAAAATGTTGTTACTCTTCCCGTCAGAAACAACCCATCGTCTTTTAGCAAAGTATACGGACAATAGTTTTGATCTAGCTTTTACATATGCACTTGATTCCTTGACTTTCATTTAAATGAAGTTACGAAAACAAAATTATTTCCATAAAACATGTGGAAATTAGCTCAGATAAATTGCCTGGCTCTTGGGTAACCTGTTTTACTTGTTTTTATAATAAAGTAGTTTGTGTAAGTTAGTTTCCTAAATCAACGCTTTATGGATTTCTTTAATTCATTCTTTCAAAATGTGAAAGACAAATTAACCAGTCCTTTCTTTGGGACTCTCGGATTTATATTAATTATTCATCATTGGGAGTTTTGGTATATTCTATTCAATTTTAGTTCAAGAGCAGATTTACATATTAAAATAACAATTTTACGGACGGTTGGAGTCCGGGAATTTCATTGGCGTAATCTCTGTGAGGATATTTTATGGACTCTCCTTATTGTTTTTGTCGGGTACGCGATTGTCATAGGCACCAGAACCTTGTCTCTTTTTATAGAGCATAACCTTATGCCTTCGATTACTAAAAGGGTCATTAGCAAGGGTGTGGTGATACGTAGTGAGTTTGAAGCGGTGTTAGAAGAGCGAGATCATTATGCTGAAAAATATGAAACCGAAAGAAAATACAGTAGAGTTCTGTCAAAAAGCTATGATGAACAATTGGAAGAAATTAAAGAAAAGAATAGAAACGTAACTGAAAACAATGAACAGATAACACAAATAAATACGACAAACAATGGCCTAAACCAAACTATCTCTCAGCTAAATAAAAGGATTCAGGAATTAACTGTAGAGCTAGACAATAATAAAAAACAAATTATTTCTCAGGAACAGAAAATTGATAATTTGACAGAGTTCAATCAAATAGCTTCGACAATATTTTTTGATAAGGAAAATGATCTTTTTTGGAAACATTTACCATCATCAGTTCCTAGCATGCTTAGAACTGTAAATGACATAAAAAGTTCGGGCTTATGGACGGGTTTTAAAAATGCTGTTAAATTTGAGAAGCAAGGTGGCTCGATTGGGGTCGAAATATACACTCTGCTTGAACCATTCAATGTCATTCGACAAGATAAAACAGAAAGACTAAATTTATTAGGATTGTTAATAGCCCACAATCTTGATAAATTCGAATCTAACGAAGAATAGCTAAACCAAAAACAGCTATTCATAAGTATCACATTTATATAAGTCTTGGGAAGCTGCAAATTCGATATCATCCTTTATCGTTTGCCTGTCAAAGCCATGATACTTTATATTTGTTTAAGGAAGTTATTAGGTCCGCAATGTTGGGGGCGTCTTTTAAGCGTTTCATGATCTAATCCGGGAGAATATAAGCTGCTCGGCCATAATGTATGGCATCCGTAGCTCGATGCGATTTCATCTACCTTTCTTACAGTAGAGCCTTCAGTTGTAGTGGCGCATATGATTATATCGCAGTTTCCATTATTAGGATTATCTTCTGCTAATTGGTGTTTAATAAAGGCTATTTAAATGTAGCGTTGCGGTAAGTTTTTTCGTTTTAAGGTTACACCTTATTATCTAAATTATGAAATATCTTTCACTGATCTTTTTTGTTCTCTTTCTGTCTGCGTGTTCAAAGGAAGAACTATATGGTCCCTTTAAGCTTAAAAATGGCCAGGAAGTTGAATTGCTGGTGGACCACCGCTACGCATCTGCCAATGAATCTTTGTTGATCTTGCCACAAAATAAACCTGCAGAGACCTCCCTGAGGGGATTTGACAATAGAAAACCTGGTTACAATTACCGTGTAAAGGCCCGATTGAATGTGAATCCTGATCCTCCACAGGATGGCCCGGACAGTTGGTTTAATTTCATCAGGGTAATCAGTGAAGAAAAATACCGGGGAAACGAACCGTTCGAGATTATGCTGATCAAATCGTATGTGCCGGGCGGCCAGGTGATTAGTCTTCGTAAAACAAACGACAAGTATCAATACATCCAGGATAAATTGGACTTGACTTACGCCAGTCAGGAAGTGAAAAACCAATTGGAGGAAATATGGCAAAACGTGCTGGAAATACGTGACAGTTGGGAACTAAACCACCAGGAGAGCTATCCAAAATGGAAATCCATCAAGGCGACAGTAACCCATGATCCGGATAACTTTGGAAAGGCCTATTTGGTGCAACGCATTGATTTTGTGATGTAGCAATTTTGCAATGCGTTTTGTTGCCCGCCAGTGTTTTCAACTGAATGAGGCGTTGAAAATAGATTATTCTGCTTTGCTGCGGATTATTCGATATGCGGCCAAATGTTCTGTTTTGCAGTATAACTTTTTACCTGATGTCAAAATAAAAAGGTCCTTCAAGTGCTTCCATATCGCTTCTTTTTCCAATTGAATTTAAAATACATTGTCTATAGGCATTTCTAATGCCTATAGACAATTAGCTGGCCCACACTTGAATGATTCCGGTTTTAAATAGCTTTGCAGCGTTATTTAACCCGAGCTACCTGGTCCTTCTGAATTTAATCCATTTTCGTATGCCAAACACTAGGAGTGCAATGACAACAACAATTGCCGAAATAAGCAGTGTAGCCTGTGTCTTAAATTCTTTGTAAGTGGCATAATTTTCATTCTGCATGGAATTCGGCTTGAGATAAATGATGCCATTATGGTTATCCAGAATGAGGTTAAACTGATTGAGGACTTCATTACCGAGCAAGCTTTGCTTTCCATTGGGATGTCTGGGATCATTTGCATTGGTTACAATGTCCCGGAAGATTCTTTTACCGATTTTTACCTCCGGTATCACCACGATTTTCTTATTTCCCAATGTCATGATGGACTTGTACTGGTCCCAAAGATTATATCGTGCAGTAAAGTCTTCGCCGATCAGCATGGTGCCGTCTCTTCCGGTGTCAAAAAGGAAATGGAAAGGATAATACTTATTACCGACTTTGACATCCATTTCGAAGCGGGGACGCTGCTGGTAATAATTAACATCGTGGGTGCTGTAGTCTGAAATGTCTTTACTGAGGCTATCGGAAATGATGACGATTTTCCTGTCATAGTCAATTTCAACAATTTTATCCCGGAAAAGTGAGTTACCCACGATCATGTCCTCGTCTTCTTCCATATTGCGGACCTGAACGATCGGTACCTTCCTCCATTTGATACTGCCAAGTTCCAGGGTATTGCTGCTGCCGGTTGGCTCGCTATTGGTGCCATTGGTATTTTGGACATTGATCTGTCCGTCGAACCTGATTCCGGACCTTGATACAGACTTGCTGTTGATGCAGGTCATTCCGGCACCAAGGTCAAACATGACATTAAAATCTTTATTGCCGTTTAACTTCCCTTTGAAGTAGATCCGGCTCTTTTTCATAAAAAAAGGAATGGTATCGGCCATACCTGCTATTTTATGGACAGGATACTCTTGCTCAATTGTACCCTCGTAGTTGGCAGAGATGCGCGTTAAACAACTGTCTTTGCCGTTTAGCAGTACAATGAAATCATAGGTCTTGCCATAAGTGGTTACAAAGGATATCGAATCCTGATCAGTGATAAAAGTGACCTTCCTGTTTCCTCTGGGAACCTGGGTGAAATAAATATCAGGCTTAGCCTTCGGGTTCAGGTGCCAGGTGTTTTTACTCAATGCGTTGCCGTCTCGGATACTGATGGCAGCGATTCCAGAGGTGATCACCGGTAGTTTGTTTTGGGCACTTGCGCCGTTCATCCCGAACATGGCGATGCCAAGCGTTAGCATTAACGCGAATAATTTTAGCATTTTCATTTGATTATTTCTTTTTATTTTCCCTTGCCTGTAATACGATAAAATCGTGGATAATTTTATAATCTGACTTCAGACGTTCCAGCTGCAGGTAGGTATTTTCGTTTTTTGCAGCCACAATCTCCAGGTCCCTTCCTTTGGCATGGACCCTGCAGCTGCTACCGTCCGGAAATTTTAGATGGAGTTCATCGCCCAGGCTGCCCGTTTGGGATACTGCCCGGCCTATCCAGCTTTCCAGTTTTTCTCTGATGATCCCCGACTGGGAAATGGGATACTTCGCCGTCAGCTTATGTTCGGCCTCATCTTCGGTAAATGTAACGGTTGTACGCGATGGGCTGTCATATTCTTTATCTATCAGCAGTTTTCCGGCATAGCCCAATCCCACACAAATTAGGCAGACACTGAGCCAGGTCATTATCAGTTTCATGGCTTGGTTGATTTTGGTTTACTGATCAGGTAATAAACAAGCAGACCAGCTGCCAGGCAGAAGCTCATGATAATCGCTGAATGAAATCCCAGTGGCTGACTAAAGTAACTGATGGTGAGACCGATACCTGCTGAAACTAGCACGCAACACCATTGTAGCGCGGTTTGACGCATACTGTCAGCTGCGGGAAGCATCTGAACAATCACCTTTTCGCTCGCATTTTTCTCCAGTAAGGTACGACGCAGCCGGTCCCCCAGGAAAAGCCGGATTAGCGAAAGCAGGAAACTTGAAGCCAGGTAGATGACTAATAGGATAGCCAGGGCATTCAGCATAAAAAGGACCGTTTCTTTTGATCCACTTTCTGTTGTCTGGCCGATTGGGCTGGCACTGCTGGCCAAACCCGTTACCAGAAACGATATGAGGGTGAGTATTTTTTTCATGTTAATTTCTTTATATAGAATTAGACCCATGAGGCCCATTCAGGTTGCAATTATTTAAGAATTAATGAATAAGTTCATTTTACGCTGGTATTCATTGTAAATGGCAATGAGTTGCGCTGCTAATAAAACAGCAGCTGGAATGATTATCATATAAAGCAGTGAAGAGGTCATTGAATTAAATAAGACACTTATGCGGCTGGCAAACAACGCCACCGTGATGGCAATCAATAGCAGCCCGAAGCCACCTGCAAATGCCGGCACCCAGCGATAAGGTGTCTTCTTTTCAGGAAGCGCGGCCATGACCAGCCCGGAAAGGTCGAAATCAAATTTTTGGGATTCCATATTCACCAGGCCAGCTGAAATGGCGCGGTAGTTTTCAACCTTTATCTGGCAATTTATGCATTGACTGAGGTGCTGCTCTAGCATAGTGCTGAGTAGCCCGGGCTGATCTGCTGCATGTTGCAGTTCGGCTTCATTTAAATGTTGGGTGTTCATAATTCTCCGCGTTTTTTAATGTTCAGTAAAATTGCTTTAAGCTTCTGGCGAGCCCGAAACAAGTAGCTTTTCAAGGTGCCTACAGGTAAGCTGGTGATTGCGCTGATTTCTTCCAGGCTCAATTCCTCCTGGTAAAACAAGGTGACAATGGTCTGCTGAATCAGTGGAAGCTGCTGCAGGGCAATGGCGATGGTGTCTGCCAGTTCTTTTCCGTACAGCTTCATCTCTGTTTCATTTTCGTCAGTCTGGCTATGTTTAACGAAATCCACTGGTTTCTCTTCATTACCTTTATCAACGAAACTTTCCAGCAGTAAAGGTCTTTTCTTTTGCAAATGGTGAAGACAGCTGTTATAGGTGATCTGACCTACCCAGGTGGACAATTTCGATTGAAAGCGAAATTTAGATAAGTTGCTGTATATCTTTAAGTATACCTCCTGGGCAATGTCCTTTCGATCGGCAGTAATCGGAATCATTTTGGATACCAGTTGAGCCACGAGTTTCTCAGTGTGTTTGATCAGTAAATTGAAAGCATGCCTGTCCCCTTCAAGTATTTTTTTTACCAGCTCCTGATCAGTATATGGAATTGTATATTTCGTGTTCAATATTTTATCAGACCGCTAACTAGAAATAAGGTTGCAATTATTTTCTGAAATTAAAAATTTGTGGTGAAAGCGGAAATATTGGCAAAGACATTTTGGACCGACTTGTATAAGCAATCAAAAACGATTTAAATGTTCAATGTGTTCCTGCCGATCGGTATATCAGAATAGTTTGTGGGCATGTTCGATGGAGCCCAACTATAGAAAGGTTTTTTATCTGTATAAATTCTTTGAATTCTAAAAATCTGGATATTCACCAGTGTGTACCTTTTGGTGAAAAGATACACACCAAAAGATACACATTTAGTGGATATCGATTATTTACGCGGCTTCTTCTTATTTAGGTAACCGCAGCCGTACATCTCGTAAATCTTAGATAAAGGAAGATTTGGACCTTCTTTTTCTGTAAATCTACGTTGGTACTTCTTCTTAAAATCCCTATCAAGAGGTTCTGCAACAAAACCACCCGCAATGTTGGCTAAACGTTCCATATCCTTCAAGAAATTGAGTGACAGAAGGTTGTCGAGGAGTACTGTTCTAAGTATGCATGCTTAGGGTATAATCCGTACTTTGAACAAGGCAAAGTACGGATTTTTAATGTTAAATTGGCCCTCTATGCTATCTCAGCCTTGTTCAAAGTATTCCTGCTCATGCTCAGTCTGGTAAAGGGGGAAGAGGAGATTAGCTTAGAACACTCGTTCCAGCTCTAATCTAAAACGTCATTTCGGCATACAATAATTCGTTTTATAATAATTGTAAGGCTGATAGAATTCTCACTTTTATATAGTTCAATCTAAACAAAGAATTCTGTATTATCTGAGATTTATAAATGGCGACAATTTGTCAAGATTACGTAAAATGCCATATAGTTAAATACTATCTCTTGTTTTTTTGAACAGTGTTCAATATGTTTGTGGTGTCAAATAATTTGACATGTTGAAGATGAAAGGAGAGGTTTATTAGATTCGATCCCTATCTTTTATAAATTATTTTATCCATGGGCATAATAGAAAGAAAGCAAAAAGAGAAACAAGAAATGCGACAACGCATCTTGAACGGTGCGAGAAAGGTGTTTCTTCAGAACGGATATCAGCAGGCCAGTATGCGTAATATCGCCACTGAGATCAGCTATAGTGCTGGAGTAATCTATTTCCATTTTAAGGATAAGAGCGAAATCTTTCAAGAGCTTCATAACGAAGGGTTTGCTTTATTGCTCAAACAGTTTCGGGTGCTCGACTCTGTAAAAGATCCTTTTGAGCGTTTGAAAGCCCTGGGTATGGTGGTTATTAAATTTGCCCAAGAGAAAAAAGATTATTATAACCTGATGTTCCTGGTAGAAGAACCCCTAAAAAAATCAGAAGAAAGCGGTTTTCAGATTGCAGAGGAAGCGTTAAAATATTTACGCGATCTGGTAATAGAATGCCAACATGCTGGTCGCTTTAAAGATATGGATCCGGAGTATCTAACCTTTATGATCTTGTCCGCTATGCATGGCATCTGCGCTCTGTTCTGTAAGGACAAGACGACGAGTTTTGAAAACAAGACCAACGAGGAGCTAATGGAGAACGGCTATGCGTGCTTTGTCACCCTACTGGAAAAAGGCTAGCCTTTTTTTTTGACCATAATTTGAACACTGTTTTATTTTATTACAATGATTAATTTACTTAAGAACTTACAAAAAACAACAACTTACAGCGTGCTGCTATTGTGCATGATGTTCATTGCAAAGCGATCAAGCGCCCAGAAGCAATTGAACAGCTATGTCCAACAGGGACTAGTTTCAAATGAAAGCATCAAAGAGCAGGAATTTCTGCTGAGTAGGAGCATCTATGCGCTCCAAGAGGCAAAAAGCATGTTCCTTCCAAGTGTAACCTTCTCGACCACCTATACAAAGGCCGATGGGGGAAGGACTATCGAGTTCCCAACAGGTGATCTTTTTAATGCAGCCTATGCCACACTGAACCAGCTTACCGGGAGCAACTCCTTTCCACAGCTTCAAAACCAGAGCATACTACTGAACCCCGATAACTTTTACGATGCCAGGATCCGCACGAGCCTTCCCATCTTAAATGCAGAGCTGGTGTACAACAAAAGGATCAAGTCTCAACAGGTGGATATTCAGAAAGCAGAAGTGCTCATGTACAAACGTGAATTGGTCAAGGAAATCAAAACCGCTTACTACAATTACATAAAGGCTACCAATGCGATCAGTATCTATCAATCATTTCTGAAATTGCTCGAAGAGGGTGAAAGGGTTAACCAGAGCCTGTTCAACAACAACAAGATCAACCGTACGGCGGTGATCCGTAGCCAGAACGAGGTCTCAAAAATTAATGCATCTCTTATCGCTGCCAAAAAAACAGAGGAAGCTGCCCGTTTCTACTTCAATTTCCTTTTGAACAGACCCTTGACTGATGCAATACTGACCGATGATGTTCCATCATTTCCAGCACAGGACAACCTGCCCCTAGGTGATGTAAGCAGCCGTGAGGAATTGGCAAAACTTGAGATCGCCAAGGGAATCAATCAAAACCTTACCGGTCTTGCCAAGTCCTACCTCATACCCAAGATCGGTACCTCGCTGGACCTGGGATCGCAGGGTTTCGACTGGAAGTTTAACGACAAGAGCCGATATTATCTGCTGGGGGTTTCATTGGAATGGAACCTGTTCTCCTCAGGACGAAACAATTATAAGATCAAACAGTCCATTGCCAACCAACAGGCCATATCGGCACAGACCGATCACGTGACACAGCAACTGCTTACCGAACTGAATGTGCGCAGGGCAAATCTGCAAAGCGCTGTCGCACAGTATAAGGCGGCACAGTCGCAGCTGAAGACCAGCCAGACCTATTATAACGACATGACCAAACTCTACAAGGAGGGAATGGCCATCTATATTGAGCTGCTCGATGCCCAGAACCAGTGGGTAGACGCCCAGCTACAGTCCAACATCGCATTATTTGATACCTGGATATCGTTCACGGCAATTGAGCGTGCGAATGCCAGCTTTAACCTACAATAAATATCATGAAGAAGATCCAACTTACATTAATTGCGCTTACATCCATTTTGTTCGCCTGCAAAGAAAAGCCAAAAAATACAAATCCACTAGGCCAGCCGGATATCATTTCGGTGAAGGTTGCCCCAATTTCCTCATTTGGTTCAACCAAGTCAATCCAGGCCACTGGCCTGGTTGCCACAGAAAATGAGGCCAATTACTCCTTTAAGATTGGTGGTGTAATCAGGAGCATACTGGTTGATGAGGGGCAGTTCTTTAAAAAAGGACAGTTGCTTGCCACATTGAACACTACCGAAATCGCGGCCGGCCTGGCTCAGGCAGATCTGGGTGTAGACAAGGCTGCACGGGATTACGCCAGAGCGGTAAACCTTTACAGAGACAGCGTATTTACATTGGAACAGCTTCAGAATACCAAAACGGCACTGGATGTGGCAAAAAAAACAAGTGAGGCAACCGCGTTTAACCTACGCTACGCCCAAATCTATGCGGCATCTGATGGTTTTGTGAGCCGGAAGATCGCCAGTGAAGGGGAAGTGGTTGGGTCTGGTATTCCAGTGCTTGCCATTAACGAAACAAAGCAAAATAACAACTACATACTTAAAGTCGGCGTTACTGACCGGGAGTGGGCAACGATTAATCCGGGACAAACGGCAACAGTGACCCTGGACGGATATAATGATAAGAAATTTGACGCCTTCGTGTTTCGTAAATCACAGGTAGCAGACCCTACACTTGGCTCCTTTCAGGTAGAACTGAAATTGAAATTAAACGACATAAAACCGGCAGTGGGCATGTTTGGCAAAGCGGAGATAGCTACCAACCAGGATGAAAATGTCAAAGTCATCCCATATGGTTCGGTCGTGGAAGCGGATGGTGATAAGGCATTCATATTCTCGCCGGATGGAGCTAATAAGGTCAGGAAAATTCCAATAACCATTTCAAGGTTCGACAATCAACAGGTTTATCTAAAAGATGGACTTGATGGCGTAAAAGAAATTGTGGTATCTAATAGTGCCTATCTCAACGAAAAGTCTACTATAAAAATCATCAGGTAATAATAACAGCTATGAAGATTACAAATTTTGCCGTAAAAAATTATCAGTTCACCCTGATCATATTTCTGCTGTTTGCAGTAGTCGGTGTACTTACCTTGTTTACAATGCCCCGTTCGGAAGACCCAACGATACATCCGCCCGAATATCTCATCACTGTGATCTATCCTGGCACAAGTCCAAAGGACATGGAAGAGCAGGTGGTAAAACCGATTGAAAATAAAATCTACGACCTGGAGAACATTGACAAAATACTTACCACAATTGAGGATGGTGTAGCGGCATTCCAGGTGAAATTCAAATATGGCGTTGATATCGACAACAAATACCAGGAGATCTCAACAGAAATAAACGCCTTAAAAAATAGTGCGCTCCCTAAGGATATCTATCTGATCAAAACAGAAAAGATCTCTTCTTCCGATGTCAAGATTTTACAGGTTGCATTGGTTTCGGACAACGCTTCCGATAAATTATTGAGGGATGAAGCCGACATGCTAAAAACACGCCTGGAGAAAATAACAAATCTTAAGGAAGTAGGATATTTTGGAATGCCCGAACAGGAAATCCGTGTTGATGTACAATTGGATAAGCTGGCGCAGATGAAAATCCCGCTGAATATTGTGATAGGCAGTTTACAAAGTGAAGCAGCTGACATTCCCGGTGGAAGCGTCAACTTGGAGAGTAAGGTTTTTAATGTAAAGACCAGCGGTAAGTTTAAGAGTATTGAGGACGTTGCCAATACCGTTATCTACAACGCTAATGGAAAGATTGTTTATTTGAAGGATGTGGCCGATGTAGGTTATAAAAGCGAAACGGTCAAACATATTACACGGGTGAATGGACATCGTTGTATACTGGTTACCGCCGCCATGAAAGACAATGTTAACATAACGAAAGTGCAGGAAGAGTTTTTTCCGATAGTGGAAGAATTTTCTAAAAGATTGCCTGCTAATATTGAGCTTGTCAAAACTTTTGATCAGGGCACTATGGTTTCGCAACGTTTGGGACATCTTGGGTTTGACTTTACCTTGGCCATTGTTTTGGTAGTCATTACCTTATTGCCCTTAGGATTTAGGGCATCACTTATCGTAATGGTTTCTATTCCGCTTTCTTTAGCATTAGGGCTCATTGCATTGAATTTATTGGGATTTTCATTAAACCAACTCAGTATTGTTGGTCTTGTAGTGGCCTTGGGATTGTTGGTGGATGACAGTATAGTAGTTGTAGAGAATATAGAGCGATGGCTCAGGGAGGGACATTCACGAATGGATGCTGTGCTGAAGGGCACCAAGCAAATAGGTGTGGCCGTTGTGGGATGTACAGCCACCTTGGTAATTGCGTTTTTGCCTCTTGCCTTCCTGCCGGATGCAGCCGGTGAATTTATGCGCAGCCTTCCTATGGCTGTTATCACCAGTGTCCTGGCATCAATGATTGTAGCTTTAACGCTTGTACCTTTCATGGGAAGCCGGTTATTGAAAACACACACAGATGGGGAAGGCAACTATTTCCTCAAGCAACTGCAGAAATTTCTCACCTACAGTTATCGCGGTATCATGCCACGAGCTTTAAAATATCCTAAAACAACCATTGGAATATCATTAATACTTAGTGTTTTCGCTTTTTTCTTATTTACAAAAGCAGGATTTAAACTTTTTCCCACCTCGGAAAAGCCAATGTTCCTCATCAATATCAAAATGCCATTGCAGGCTGGTATTCCCGAAAGTGATCGTGTGACCAAACTTGTAGAAAATGAACTAAAGCAACACAAAGAGATTGTATATTACACAAGCAATGTGGGTAAAGGAAACCCTCAGATATATTACAACGTACACCAACAGGATATTAAGCCCGACTTTGCCCAGATTTTTGTACAGCTGGATGATGAGGCAAATCCTGATTCTAAAGTAGCGTTGATTAAGCAGCTAAGGGAAAAGTTTAAAGATTTTCCGTATGCCAAAATTGAAGTGAAAGATTTTGAACAGGGTCCCCCGATAGAAGCCAACATAGTGGTAAGGGTTTTTGGTGAGGACCCCAATAAGTTGCGTGAGCTTTCCTTTGAAGTGGAAGACGTGCTGCGCAAACATCCGGGAACCGTTTACATCAATAATGAACTGAACACCTACAAGTCGGATGTTAAAATAGAAATTAACAAGGAAAAAGCCCGCACATTGGGTGTGCTAACAAGTGATATTGATAAAGTAATTCGAATTGCCGTAGCGGGACTGGCCGTTGGTGATTATATCGACGACAGGGGCGATTCACGCAATGTTGTCTTAACACTTGCAAGGGATAAATTCTCAAATCTGGATGCATTCAAAAACCTTTATGTAAATAATATACAAGGTGTTCCGGTATTGGTTAGCCAGATCGCAACCATTTCTTTTGAGACATCCCCTACAGCTATCAATCATTTTAATAAATCCCGTTTCGCAAAGGTTACCTCTCTGACCAAGGAGGGTGTATATGCGAACGACGTGCTTAAGGACATTGTTCCGCAACTGGACAAACTTAAAATGCCGCCAGGCTACTATTACAAGCTATCGGGTGAAGCGGAATCGGAAGGTGATACACTGGGCGGAAATTTCCTGTCGGTTATCCTATTGAGTACATTCCTTTTTATTGGGGTTCTGTTACTACAATTTAAAACGTTCAAAGGCATCATCATTGTACTATCTATTATTCCACTGGGGATTTTGGGTGGCGTGGTAATGCTATTGATCACAGGCCATCCGATGTCAATAGTTTCTATCATTGGTTTCATTGGTTTGTCTGGTATACAGGTCAAGAATTCGCTGTTGCTCGTTGATTTTACCAACCAGTTGCGGGTTGAGGGATATAGCATAGACGATGCGATTAATAAGACAGGAGAAACCCGTTTTTTACCGGTTGTGCTCACCTCCCTAACAGCTATTTGTGGATTAATTCCACTTGCCTTGAATCCCAACCCACTTATCGCTCCATTGGCGATTGTGTTGATCGGTGGATTGATCAGTTCAACCATTCTTTCAAGAATTGTAACGCCTGTTATGTATAAGCTTATACCACCTTCCATTGAAAGTATTTAATCATCCATAAAATTAAAGAAAATGAAACAATACATCTTAATAACCGGAGCATCATCCGGAATTGGTTACGAAATGGCCCAACAGCTAGCGGCTTTAGAATACAATCTTATTCTCACTGCCCGCAGCGAGGATAAATTGGCAGCTATGCAGCAGGAACTAACTTCCAGATACGGAATAACAGTGCACAATATAGCCACCGACCTGATCAATAAAGAACAAGCGGTCCATTTATTCAATCGTGTCAAAAACTCCGGCTATCTGGTTTCCCATTTGGTTAACAATGCAGGCTTTGGCGAATATGGAAGTTTTCTGGACACCTCACTGGAGAAGGAATTAGACATGATCGACCTTAACGTCAGCAGCTTGGTTATCTTGACCAAATTGTTCGCAAAAGATATGGTAGCCCGAAAGTCGGGCAGAATCATGAACGTATCTTCAGTAATTGCATATTTGCCTTTCCCTAACCAGTCGGTGTATTCCGCTACCAAGGCTTTTGTCTTAGCCTTTTCCCAAACCATCGCTGCCGAACTGGAAGGAACCGGCGTAGTGGTTACCACGCTTGCCCCTGGGGTTACAGAAACAGCATTTATTTCGGCCGAAATGCGAGAAACTAATCTTCTCAAATCCAATAAGCCTACCCCTGTAAAAACAGTGGCTGCTGAAGGAGTGAAGCTATTGCTACACGGAAAAGGAAAGAAAATTATTGGGTTTCAAAATCGGTTCAATTCCATTTTAGCAGGAATACTGCCAGACTGGGTTATGATGAAAATAAAGATGAAGCTGGCAAGTGCCAAATGATATGCACAGATCTAAAAACAAATGACTGCACTGAAAAAAATATCAAGACGAGAACTAATTAAACAAGGGGGGCTTGCTTTATCAGTTATAGCTCTACCTTTACCATTAACAGCATTTTCAAATTTTAACGAAATGACAGATAACAAAAATTTTGACGTAATCATAGTTGGCGGAAGCTATGCAGGACTTTCGGCAGCAATGGCTTTGGGACGGGCATTAAGAAATGTTCTGATCATTGACAGCGGTTTGCCTTGTAACCGACAAACACCTCATTCACATAACTTTATTACGCAAGACGGAGAAAAACCAAGCGTTATTACAGAAAAAGCGAAAAAGGAAGTGTTGAAATACGACACAGTAAAATTCGTAACTGACCTTGCGGTTAAGGGAACGAAAACGGATAAAGGTTTTGAGGTTTCAACCCAATCAGGAAAAATATTTTCTGCTAAAAAACTGGTTTTTGCAACCGGGTTAAAAGACAAAATGCTAAACATTAAGGGGTTTTCTGACTGTTGGGGAATTACAGTGCTTCATTGCCCCTACTGCCACGGATATGAAGTAAGGAATCAAAAAACAGGGATTTTTGCAAATGGATATGGTGCATTTCATTTAGCCCGACTCATTAGTAACTGGACAAAGGACCTAACCATATTTACCAATGGAAAATCGGAATTGACACAAGAGCAAACCGATGAAATCAAAGGACACAATATTTCAATTGTTGAAAAGGAAATTACCTCATTGAAACACAAAGACGGAGTAGTTGAAGGAATAGTTTTTTCAGATAATACAACTTTTCAATTAAAAGTTATCTATTCAAGACCTCCCTTTGAACAACACTGTAAAATCCCAGAATTATTGGGCTGTGAACTGACAGAACAGGGGCTTGTCAAGGTAGATGCATTTCAGAGAGCAACAGTGGATAATGTATTCGCCTGTGGAGACAACACCAATCCTTTACGTGCTGTATCATATGCTATATCAACAGGGAATAATACAGGCGTATTTTTGAATAACGCAATGACGGAAGAAGAATTTTAAAAAAGTAAGCAGCAAGCAAATTCTTAATCAAATCATCATGAACAATTCAATACCTCGTATTCCTCCTCCAATTTATTTTCTTACTGGATTAATTGCGATGATATTACTCAGTTCATTCGTTCCAATCGGACGCAGGTTACATTACCCTTGGAGATACCTTGGTATAATATTTCTTGTTTTAGGATTTTCTCTCAGTCTTGGGAGCGGCTTATATTTCCGAAGATTAGGAACAAATCCGCGTCCCGGCGCTAAAGCAACTCTAATGGTGACGACTGGACCTTTTAAGTACACAAGAAACCCAATGTATTTGGGGTTAACCACAATGCTGATCGGTACTGCGGTACTCTTAGGGACATTCTCACCTGTGCTCGTAGTTCCCATATTCTTTATCCTCGTGCAAACACAATTTGTATTACGAGAAGAGAAATTGATGGAACAGTGGTTTGGCCAACCATACTTAGAATATAAAAAGAAGACTCCGAGGTGGTTAATTTAACGATGCCTCCGCTAACATTGCATTGCCAAAAGTGGGGCTGACGGACACGTGCTGAGCAATTAAACAATTAAAGCTACACATCAATGCCGATTCTGATTCTAGCCTTAACAATTAACTTTCACATTTGCCAAATCTTTTGTTCTATTATAATTTGGTCAGGGTAGTTTAATCCCAGATCACCTTGATTATAGCACTATGTTTAGATGAATTTTTTTCGCTCTAAATCCTCGATGATAGGCTCAATAAGCAACAAAAAGCGATTTAAATGTTCAAAGTATTCCTGCTGATCGGTACATTTTTTTAACACTGTGTTAGTATAGTGTTAAAGTTTCTTAGGAAAATTATTAAAGGGGCTGTAGATTAATGTCTGCAGCCCCTCTTGTTAATGACAAGCATTTTATGTAAATTTGATATAGTTTTAAGGTCAACATTTCATGGAC
>Ga0157370_10000075_pt1 | contig 108060 bp, 99 predicted proteins | sample C35metaG_FD_113463 | JGI IMG/M metagenome (GOLD analysis project Ga0157370, IMG submission 113463) | Corn rhizosphere microbial communities from Kellogg Biological Station, Michigan, USA - C3-5 metaG | ecosystem: Host-associated > Plants > Roots > Rhizosphere > Soil | place: USA: Michigan...
AACCAAAAACGCAGGATTCCAAAGGGTTTCGTTTAAAACCCTTTGGGCCAGTGTGGGCGGCGAGCCCACGGTCTTGACCTTTGAGGTCGGTTTGGGCGGCAGCCCAAAACAAACCCCTTGACCTTCCCCTGACTGGAAGGTCTAAGCTTCCTGCAACACATCATGTTCAAGGAGTAACATCATGGCTCTTCCATCTAGCTCCACCCTATCCACGCGTCTGAGTTTGCCGGTCGAAGGGATGACCTGCGCCTCCTGCGTTGGCTGCGTTGAGCGGGCATTAAAAGCCGTGCCCGGCGTGGAGACTGCGGCAGTAAATCTTGCCACTGAACGTGCTGATATTACTTTCAGCGAACAGGCTGACCCGCAGGCGGCGATTAAAGCGATTGAAAATGCGGGGTATGAGGTTCGCGAAGAAACCACCGAACTGGCTATCGAAGAGATGACCTGCGCGTCCTGCGTCGGTCGGGTGGAAAAGGCTTTCCGCAAACTGCCGGGAGTGCTGGAAGCGAGTGTCAATCTGGCGACCGAACGCGCGCAGGTACGTCATCTGGCGGGCGTGGTGACCATCCGCGACCTTGAAAATGCCGTCGAACAGGCGGGTTATAAATCCCATCGCTTGTCGGAGAAAACGGCGGATTCGGCCGACCAGGACAGCGAACGCCGGGAAAACGAGGCCAAGTCGCTGCGTCGTTCGCTGCTGATTGCCTTCGTGCTCACCCTGCCGGTATTTATCCTTGAGATGGGGTCGCACCTGATCCCGCCAATGCATCACTGGGTGATGACCACTATTGGCGAGCAGAACAGCTGGTATCTGCAGTTTGTACTCGCCACGCTGGTGCTGTTTGGCCCCGGCCTGCGCTTCTTTCGCAAAGGGATCCCGGCGCTGTTGCGCGCTGGCCCTGATATGAACTCGCTGGTTTCGGTGGGGACGGCGGCGGCTTACGGCTACTCGGTGATTGCGACCTTTGTGCCACAAATTCTGCCGCAGGGCACGGCGAACGTCTATTTCGAAGCCGCCACGGTGATCGTCACGCTGATCCTGCTTGGCCGCACGCTAGAGGCCCGCGCCAAGGGCCGCACTTCACAAGCGATTAAACGTTTAGTTGGCCTGCAGGCCAAAACGGCACGCGTCGAGCGTCAGGGCGAAACCCTCGAAATCCCTCTCGATCGGGTCACCACCGGCGACATCGTGCTGGTGCGTCCCGGCGAGAAGATCCCGGTCGATGGCGAAGTGGTGGAAGGCTCCTCCTACGTAGATGAAAGCATGATCACCGGCGAGCCCGTGCCGGTCGCGAAAAATGCCGGAGCCGAGGTGGTTGGCGGCACAATTAACAAAACGGGTGCCTTCAGTTTCCGCGTCACCAAGGTCGGTTCCAACACCGTGCTGGCGCAAATTATTCGTCTGGTAGAAGAAGCTCAAGGCTCGAAACTGCCGATCCAGGCGCTGGTCGATAAAGTCACCATGTGGTTCGTTCCGGCTGTCATGGCGGCGGCGCTGGTTACCTTCCTGGTCTGGCTGTTCCTCGGCCCGACGCCTGCCCTGACCTTCGCGCTGGTTAACGCCGTGGCGGTGCTGATCATCGCCTGCCCTTGCGCCATGGGATTGGCAACGCCGACCTCCATCATGGTCGGCACTGGCCGGGCGGCCGAACTGGGCGTGCTGTTCCGCAAAGGGGAAGCCTTGCAGGCATTGCGCGACGTGAGCGTGATCGCCCTCGACAAAACCGGCACCCTGACCAAAGGCCGCCCTGAGCTGACCGACCTCGAGCCAGCCGCAGGTTTTGAGTATGACGAAGTTCTGTCACTGGTCGCTGCCGTCGAAACGCGCTCCGAGCACCCTATCGCCGAGGCTATCGTCGCCGCCGCCAAGCAGCGTGATATCAAACTTGCCGCCATAGAGAGCTTCGAGGCGACGCCGGGCTTTGGTGTCTCCGCCAAAGTAGATGGCCGCACCATTTCGGTCGGAGCCGACCGGTTTATGACCCAACTGGGGCTCGACGTGGCGGGCTTCCAGTCCACCGCAAAACGCCCTGGCGAGCAGGGAAAAAGTCCGCTGTATGCCGCCATTGATGGCCGTTTGGCGGCAGTTATCGCCGTCGCCGACCCTATCAAGGAGAGCACCCCGGAGGCCATAAAAGCTCTGCACGCGCTGGGTCTGAAAGTGGCGATGATCACCGGGGATAATGCGGCAACGGCAGCGGCCATTGCCAAACAACTGGGGATTGATGAAGTGGCTGCCGAAGTCCTGCCGGACGGCAAAGTCGCCGCCCTGAAGCAATTCCGCACCGGCGGCGCGCGCGTGGCCTTTGTCGGCGATGGTATCAATGACGCCCCAGCGCTGGCCGAGGCCGACGTCGGTCTGGCAATTGGCACCGGCACCGACGTCGCCATCGAGGCGGCCGACGTTGTGTTGATGTCCGGCGACCTGCGCGGCGTGCCGAATGCTATCGCGCTCAGTCAGGCCACCATTCGCAACATCAAGCAGAACCTGTTCTGGGCATTTGCCTATAACGTGGTGCTGATCCCGGTCGCGGCGGGCGCGCTCTATCCCGTCAATGGCACCCTGCTGTCGCCTATCTTTGCCGCTGCCGCGATGGCGCTTTCCAGCGTGTTTGTACTCGGCAACGCCCTGCGGCTGAAAGGCTTCCGAGCACCGATGGCGGTGGAAGGCTCGAAAGACGCGCGGTAAGGCAATTCAGCTTTAAAAAGGGCTTCTTCCTATTTTGCGGGAGAAGCCTGCTCCCTCATTTTCAGATCTTTATCCAACTGGATGCCCAGCGTGCGCATTAACCCTCGAGCACTCATCCCAACCTAACCCAGGGATTTACATTACCTATTAACAGATAAGAGTTAGCTAAATATCTAATAACTTTCAGGGATGGCTTGTGTAAGCCGCTGCAAGGATTTGCCCCTAAGATTGATGTGGATAGCCCTTTAAACACGGAGGCAAAATCCCGCCCAGCCACGGCTCTTGGAGGTCCTGCTACAAAACGCGCTGACATTCGTCGAGGTAATCCGTATTATACGCGGCACACTTATGCGTGATGCATAACCAGAATCTCGCGGGATAGGCGTTTGGCCTGTGCTGCCCATGAACGAATCGGTCACAAAATAAAATGTTAGATAACGCAACTGCCAACAAGAAAGAACAGTACAACCTCAACAAGCTGCAAAAGCGTCTGCGCCGCGATGTCGGTAAGGCGATTGCGGATTTCGGCATGATTGAGGAAGGCGATCGCATTATGGTTTGCCTGTCCGGTGGCAAGGACAGCTACACCATGCTGGATATTCTGCGCAATTTGCAGCAGAGCGCGCCGGTGAATTTTGAACTGATCGCGGTGAACCTCGACCAGAAACAACCGGGCTTCCCGGCGCACATTCTGCCTGAGTACCTTGAGCAGCAGGGTGTGGAATATAAGATTGTCACCGAAGACACCTACTCCATCGTTAAGGATAAGATCCCAGAGGGCAAAACCACCTGCTCACTCTGCTCGCGTCTGCGTCGCGGTATTTTGTATCGCACCGCCACCGAGCTGGGCTGTACCAAGATTGCCCTGGGCCATCACCGCGATGACATCTTGCAGACCTTGTTCCTCAACATGTTCTACGGCGGTAAACTGAAAGGTATGCCGCCAAAACTGATGAGCGACGACGGCAAGCACATTGTTATTCGCCCGCTGGCCTACTGCCGCGAAAAGGATATTGAGCGTTTTGCCATTGCGCGCGAGTACCCAATCATCCCTTGTAACCTGTGCGGATCGCAGCCGAACCTGCAACGTCAGGTGATTGGCGACATGCTCAAAGACTGGGACAAGAAGTATCCGGGCCGTATCGAAACCATGTTCAGCGCGATGCAAAACGTGGTGCCCTCCCACCTTAACGACACCAGCCTGTTTGATTTTAAAGGCATTAAGCATGGTGACGCCGTGGTGGATGGCGGAGATTTAGCCTTTGACCGTGAAGATATTCCGATGCAGCCGGTTGGCTGGCAGCCGGAAGAAGATGACAATGCTGCGCCGATGGAGCGCCTGCAGGTGCTGGAAATTAAATAATTCGAAGCCATAAAAATAGCTGTAACGCGAATTCGCCCGCCTCATATTGATGCGGGCTTTTTTATCGCTGCCGCTAGGCCAGCGTGAACAGCCGCTGCCAGTTATAGCTGCACAGCACCAGCCGCACTGGAAGCTGGACTTGGCCAAAATCCAGGTGCTGGAAGCGTTTAAAGGCTTCGCGGATCTCCGGCGACACCACGTCGGCGCTGTAGCGCATCAGGGTACTGTGCCAAAACAGCTGCGGGATATCGCCAGAGGGATAACGCGCCCTAACCTTCTCGCGCCACGGGGAGTCCAGCAAAACATCGGCCAGACGCTGGCGCACTCGCAGGCTTTTCTCATCCGGGATGCCCGCCAGCAGAATCTGATTGGGCAGCGCCACCAGCCGCAGTTGGCTGATATGCATCACGTGGTCGGCACAGCACCGGGTGAAAATCGCCTGTAGCTGCTCAATGTTCTCGACCTCTTGCGGGCTATCGTAAATATCGCGGGTGATGGGGAAGAAGCTAAAATGCACCCCCTGCGGCGGATTGACGTCCACCAGCGGGTCACTCTGCGCCACCTGATTGAGCGCCATCAGCAGCGCTAACAGTGAATCACACAGATGCGGCCGGTTGCCGCTGGACACCGCCAGCCTGGTCGGATGGTAAAAAGGGGTCTCGATGGGGGTGCCGCGGCCAGCCGAGGTTTCCCACAATGCCAGCGAGTTATTAGTGACCTTCTCATATGCCTGATGAATAGCATCCTTCGACTGCATGGTATTTTCCTGCACAGTAATCGTTTTTCTTGCACGACAGGCGTCGCATAACCCACCGTCCGGCTAACAAATCGTCAAACGCTGGCAAAAATCCCCAAAAGGTTGAGCGAAATCAACATAAGGCCCGCTTAACAGGTTCAGTATCTATTTCGCAGGTGAATGCAACGTCAAGCGATGGGCGTTGTGCTCCATATTGTCTTATTTACTTATTTTAGAATTAAGCGAGTACACTTTAATTCGAACAGCGCCGGTCTTATGACCGGCTTTTTTTTGTCTTTTTTCAGTCACTTCCCGCTATAACCACTTACTCTTCTTCAGCCACCAGGCCACGCCAAGTACCAGAATCAGCAGCGACAGGCAGAAGATGCCGAAGCCGTAAGGCGAGGTATTACCCGGAATGCCGCCGAGGTTGACCCCAAACAGCCCGGTGAGGAAAGTGGTAGGCAGAAACACCATCGCCAGCATCGACATGGTGTAGGTACGGCGGTTCAGCGCGTCGGCCATCAGTGAGCCAATTTCATCCGCCAGCACGGCGGTACGGGCGATGTTGGCGTCTAAATCGTCCAATCCGCGCCCCAGACGGTCGGCAATCTCCTGCATGCGGCGGCGCTCGTCGTCATTCATCCACGGCAGGCGCTCACTGGCTAACCGAGCGAAAACGTCGCGCTGCGGAGACATGTAGCGGCGCAGCACAATCAGCTGTTTACGCAAGAGTGCCATCTGCCCGCGCTCTGGCACCTGCTGGTCCATCAGGTCATCTTCGATATCGATAATTTTGTCATGCAGATCTTCAATGAAATCACTGGTGTGATCGGTCATCGCATCGCACATCTCCACCAGCCAGCTGCCGGTGTCGGTCGGCCCCGTGCCGTGCTGCATGTCGTTAATCAGCTCATCCATGGACAAGATTTTGCGATGGCGAGTGGAGACAATCATTTTGTCAGTGAGGTAAACGCGAATGGTCACCAGCTGGTCGGGTCTGGAATTGGCGTTAAGATTGATGCCGCGCAGGGTGATCAGCGTCCCCTCGCCCATGCGCACCACTTTCGGGCGAATGCTTTCCCCCGCCAGCGCTTCACGCACGTTATCAGGCAGGACGGGCGTGCTGTTAATCCACTGTTCGCTGGCCGGGAGCGTGTAATCCAGATGTAGCCAGCAAGGCTGTTGGTCACTGGCGACGCATTGGGTATTGATTTCACTTACACCGCCTTTGCCGTCGAGCTGGTAGGCGTACACCGCATCAGAAACCTGGAGTTCTTTACCCTTAATCACTTCCACGACATTCCTCGCTGTTGTCTTTATTGACTTTTATGCTGCTAATTCTAGCGCTCGCCGCTGGGGATGGCTATTTCTGCAAACTTTGGCACCACCTCACGGATCATGGCGATGAAAGTGCGCAGCCTGGCGGGATAGTAGCTGGAATAGGGATAAACCAGATACACCGGCAGCGCCACGGCTTCCCACTCCGGCAGGACATGCACCAGATCGCCGCAGGCCAAATCGTCGGCCACAATCCACGACGACACCATCGCCACGCCCAGCCCCGAAAGCGCCGACATGCGCAAGGCGTTGAGGCTATCTGTCGCCATTCTTGGCTGGATATTCAGATGATGCATCGAGCCGTCCGCGCCGTGGCGCAGCACCACTTCATTGCGGTAAAACAGGCTCAAGGCCACCCAAGGTGCCTGAGCCAGCTCCTCGAGCTGGCTCACCGGATGCTTCTCCAGCAGCGACGGCGCGGCCACCACAATGCGCGGGATTTCCGCCAACAGCACTTTGATGGTCGCAGGATCATTGTCATGCCCCACCTGAATAACACAATCAACGTCCTCGGCGATGAAATCTGGTCGGGTGTCATTCAGGATCCAGTCAACGGTGACGTGCGGATAGCGTTGCAAATAGCGAGTCAGAGGCTCAATCAGCTGGTTTTGTCCAAACGCATGAGGAGCGCGCACCCGCAGCCTGCCCACCGGCTCGGCGTCGCCCACCCGCAGTTCGTCCTCCAGCGCCGCCCAGCGCTCAAGCAGCTGTTTGGCCTGCTCGTAGCAGCGTTCGCCATCGTCGGTGAGTTTCATGGCGTGGGTGCTGCGCAGGATTAACGTCACCCCGAGCATGCGCTCCAGCGTCTGCAACCGGCGGCTCACCGTGGGTTGGCTGGTATTAAGCTGTAAGGCCGCGGCGGATAAGTTTCCACTCTCGACGATACGAACAAAAGTTCGCATCAGGTCTATACGGTCTGTTCCGGAAGAATTCATCATGTTCATACGTTAAGTGTATAACAGTTTTACCTGTTAGCTGGCTACCACTTGCCTTTCTAATCATTAAGAATGCCGATCAAATTCACCGTTGAGAAAATAGCATGTCTGATACTTCGCTTATCGCGTCCTCGCCGAGTGCCGAATCTTTGCCACTTTCGGCCAAAATGATCTTCACCCTAGCCACGGCCGGTGGCCTGTCGGTGGCCTCGATTTATTACAGCCAGCCTATGCTGGGTCTGATGGGTAACGGCGTTGGCGCGTCGGAAGCCAGCATCGGCATGGTGCCGATGTTGACTCAGGCGGGCTACGCGCTGGGGATTTTATTGCTGCTGCCGCTGGGCGATCGTTATGACCGTCGTGCGATTATCCTGCTGAAAAGCCTGATTTTAACCTTGGCTTTGCTGCTGTGTAGCCTCGTGCCCTCCATTCACGGCCTGCTGTTTGCCAGTCTGGTGACCGGGGTTGCGGCCACCATGACGCAGGACATTGTCCCGGCCACGGCGGCGCTGGCTCCAGAGGCCCAGCGAGGGAAAACCGTGGGCACCGTGATGTCCGGCATCTTGATTGGGATTTTGCTATCGAGAGTAGTCAGCGGCTTTGTGGCGGAATATTACGGTTGGCGAGTGATGTACCAACTGGCGGCTTTCAGTATTGCGCTGATTGGCATTGCGCTATGGCGGATCCTACCGCGCTTCACGCCGGGCGCGCGTCTGGGCTATGGCACCTTGCTGTTATCCATGTACCACCTGTGGCAGCGCTATCCGACACTGCGCCGCGCGGCGATTGCTCAGGGGTTGCTGTCGATGGCGTTCAGCGCCTTCTGGTCAACGCTTGCGATCATGCTGCATGACACTTATCACCTTGGCAGTGCGGTAGCCGGAGCCTTCGGCTTAGCCGGAGCAGCAGGCGCATTGGCCGCGCCGCTGGCCGGCGCCATTGCGGATAAATCGGGTCCGTCGTGGGTCACGCAGCTGGGTTCTGGAATTGTGATGCTGTCGTTCGCGGCGATGTTCATGCTGCCGCTGCTGTCGACAAATGCCCAACTGGTGCTGATCGTTCTCAGTGCGATCGGCTTTGACTTGGGCGTACAGGCCACGCTGGTTTCCCACCAAAGTATTGTGTTTGGGCTGGAACCGGCGGCGCGCGGCAGGCTCAACGCCGTGCTGTTCACCATCATGTTTATCGGCATGGCGGTAGGATCTTCGCTGGGCAGTATTGCGCTGCAAAGCGGCGGCTGGTCTGCCGTGGTGCTGGTCGCCACCCTCGCCGCCGCTGCCAGTCTTTGGGTGCGATTGAGAAGCCATCACCTGCACAACTAAATCTTCAAAAAACAGCGCTTTTATGCGCAAAACCTCCCAAGGCTATATATTTCGGTATATAGCCTTTTTTTGGCAATTCTTAGAACCATGATGGATTTGTGAATGCGATCGACTCTGCAATACTGCCCCGAATAGCGCACTGAAACTTAAGGGAAATCCCTGAGTTTTCAAGCACCGGCTGGGCAGTATGGGAAGTTAAAACGCATTATGATCCAACTAGAAAATATCAATAAGACCTATCCGGGCAACGCCCAGCACGCCATTCACTCGCTGAGTATCACCATTAATGACGGCGAGTTCTGCACCTTTGTTGGTCCCAGCGGCTGTGGCAAAACCACCACGCTGCGCATGATAAATCGTCTGGATATTCCCGACAGCGGCGAGGTCTATGTTCAGGGCCAGCCGCTGTCGACTGCCGACATTATTCAAGTACGGCGCAAAATCGGTTTTGTGATGCAAAGCCCGGCGCTGTTCCCCCATCGCACCGTGGCGGAGAACATTGCCACCGTGCCGCGCCTGCTCGGCTGGGACAAGCGCACTATCGCCCGCCGTATCGACGAGCTGGTGGCGCTGATGTCCCTCGACCCTTTTGTGCTCAAACGCTACCCCCACCAACTCTCCGGCGGGCAGCAGAGCCGCGTGTCCATTGCCCGCGCGCTGGCCGCCGACCCGCCGGTGCTGTTGATGGATGAGCCTTTCGCCGCCATCGATCCCGTGGTCAGAGATAAGCTGCAAGGCGAATTGCTAGAGCTTCAGGGGCGACTGCGTAAAACCATTATTCTGGTCACCCATGACATTAATGAAGCCATTCGTTTGGGGGACCGCATTGCCATCTTCCAACAGGGTGGGCGTCTGGCGCAGTTCGACACGCCGGACAATATTCTCTCCTTCCCGGCCAGCGATTTTGTCCGCGATTTCATCGGCCCGGAGCCGAATCTCAAACGCCTCGGCATGATGCGCGTCGGCGACTTGCCGCACCACGGCGTTTCGCTGTTAACCCAGGACGGGCAGCCGCTGACGGGGGGATATCCCCTGCTCGGCCAGCCACGTGCTCTGGTGCTGGATAACAAGCGCCGACCACTCTACTGGCAGGAGAATGGCCAGCAAGTTGCGGTACAGGTCGTGGAGGAGCACTACTCATTGCGCAAAGCCTACAGCGATTTGCTGGAGGTGCCGCAGGGCGTGCTGGTGCGCGTGGCGGCCGACGGCAGCTACGCCGGAGCCATCGACGCCAGTTTGCTGAGTCAGGCGTTAAGCCATCATCAGGAGCTGCACACCCATGATTGAATGGCAGTGGATATCCGATAACTCGGCAATGATTGGCGAACTGACCCTGCAACATCTGCAAATGGTGCTGCTCTCTTTGGCGCTCGGCACCGGCATCACCGCGCTCATGCTGCTGGTTTCTATTGCCTGGCCCGCAGTGGCTGGCCCGCTGATTTCAGTCAGCGGCGTGCTGTTTACCATTCCCTCGTTGGCGCTGTTTATCCTGCTGCTGCCGTGGACCGGGCTGTCGATGACCACCTCGGTGATTGGCTTGACCCTCTATTCACTGCTGATCCTACTGCGCAACGTGCTGGCGGGCATGCAGAAGCTCCCCGCCGAAGTGCTTGAGTCGGCCCGCGCCCTTGGCTACACGCGCTTTGGTCGCTTTATCGACATCGAAATGTTCCTGATCCTGCCTTCTCTGTTTGCCGGGCTGCGCGTGGCCTCGGTGACGCTGGTCGGGCTGGTGATCGTCACCGCGCTGATTGGGCAAGGTGGTCTGGGGCAGCTGATGATCCTCGGCTTTAACCAAAACTTCCTGACGCCCATTCTTGTGAGCCTGCTGCTCAGCCTGGTGCTGTCGCTGACTCTCGATTTTGCGATAACCCACCTCGGCTATCGCCTGACAGGGTGGACGCGCTGATGAACATCATTACTGAAACCTGGCACTGGTTCTTGCAGGCTGACCACTGGTCCGGCGATTTGGGTATCTGGCAACGCTTTGGGCAGCACCTCTATTACGTGCTGGTCAGTCTGGTGATAGCCGTGCTGATCGCCCAGCCGCTGGGCATTCTGTTTGGTTACTGGAAGCGCGGCGGTTTTCTGGTTATCAACCTGTTTAACATCGGCCAGGCCTTCCCCTCGCTGGGCATTATTCTGCTGTGCATCATGCTGTTTGGCTTTACCGACATGCCGGTGTTTATCGCGCTGGTGGCGCTGGCTATTCCGCCGATGCTGACCAACACCTATGTGGGCATCAGCAATGCCGACCAAACCCTGTGCGACGCCGCCAAAGCTATGGGCATGACGCCGTTACAGAGCCTGCTGCAAGTGCGCATCCCGCTGGCGATGCCGCTAATTTTCGCCGGTATTCGCACTTCGCTGTTGCAGCTGATCGCTACGGCGGTGGTCGCCGCCTACGCCGGGCTGGATGGGCTGGGGCGTTTTCTGATCGACGGGCTGGGCCAGCGCGACTTTCCTCAGGTCGTGGCGGGTTCATTGGTGATTTCGCTGCTGGCGATTATCTGCGAGCTGCTGATGTCGCTGGTCGCCAAACGCTGGCTGCATTTTTCGATTTCTAACGCGGGTTAGCCGCCCGCACCTAGTTCCACAAAAGCATTCACAACAATATCCATAACAACATCCACCCATAAAAGAGAAGACAATGATGATGATAAAAAATTGGTTGTCCGCAACAGGTAAAGGTTTCCGGCTGAGTCTGTTAGCCGCTGGGATGGCAAGCGCAGCCTTTGCGGCCCACGCCGAGACGGTGACTATCGGCGGTGCCAACTACTCCGAGCAAACCATTCTGGCTAACATCTATGCCAGCGCCCTAAAACAGCAAGGGATTGAGGTGAAAACGCGCCTGAACTTGGGTAACCGCGAAATCATTATTCCGGCGCTGAAATCTGGCGAGTTGGACGTGGTGCCGGAGTATCTCGGCGCGCTGCTCAACTACTATCACGGCGGCAGCAAGGCCACCACCGAGCAGGAAGTTTCTGACGAGCTGAAGCAAACGCTGCCAGCCGACTTGCAGCTGCTCAACGCCTCTCCGGCCGCTTCCATTACTGCGTGGGCAGTGCGGGCGGAAACCGCCAAGAAGTACAACCTGAAAACCCTGTCTGATTTGGCAAAAGTCGCCCCTGAGCTGGTGGTCGGCGGCCCGCCAGAAGTCGCCACCCGCGCCCTTGGTCTGCCGGGTCTGGAGCGCGTGTATGGCATCAAATTTAAGTCTTTCAAATCACTGGATATCGCCGGGCCTCTGAGCCGTCTGGCGCTTAATTCGCGCAAAATTGACGTGGCGACCATCATCTCCACCCAAGGCGATTTGGCGAAAGAGAACTGGGTGGTGCTGGAAGACGATAAGCACGAGCAGCCCGCGCAGAATCTGGTGCCGCTGATCCATAAAGGCGCGGTATCGCCAAAAGTGGAAGAGGTGCTGAACAACGTTTCCGCGCACCTGACCACCCAAGACATTATCCAACTGAACAAGCAGGTGGACGTGGATCATAAAGATCCGGCCAAGGTCGCCGAGCAGTGGGTTAAAGACAAACTGGCGGCGAAATAGCGCCGTCCGCGGGCCAGGGAGGGTCCTCATCTTCACAGCGAGTAGCCGACATGTCGCAACAAACCGCCATATTCAATCTGTTTTTCTTCAATCCTCAGGGGGATTATCGTTTCTCTTGGCGCCACCCCGACGCGCCGGGAAAAGAGATCTTCACTCTGAAATATTTCGCCGATCTGGCTCGCAAAGCCGAGGCGGCGACGCTGGACAACATTTTCATCGCCGACCACGTGGCCGTCTGGGACACCGTGCCAAGCGGCATGGCCCACTACGCCAATCCGCGCCTGGAGCCGATCACCCTGCTCGCCGCGCTCTCTGCCTTCACCGAGCACATTGGCCTGATGGCCACCGCGTCCACCTCCTACAACGAGCCTTACAATCTGGCCCGCTATTTTGCCTCCCTGGACTTTCTCAGCGAGGGCCGCGCCAGCTGGAACGTCGTCACCTCGTGGCTGCCAGAAGAAGCCGCTAACTACGGCTTAGAGCAGCTGCCGAAGCATGACACCCGCTATCAGCGCGCCGCCGAATTTATCGATGTCGTGCGCAAACTCTGGGACTCGTGGCAGGATGACGCGGTGCTGATTGACAAGCAGAGCGGCTATTTCACTGACCCGCAGAAAGTGCATCAGTTGAACCATGAAGGAGAATTCTTCAGGGTGCGCGGCCCGCTCAACCTGCCGCGCCCGCCGCAGGGCCACCCTATTGTGGTACAGGCCGGCTCTTCGGAATCCGGCAAACAGCTGGCCGCCGCGCAGGCTGACATTCACTTTGTATTTATGCGTGATATCGAAAAGGGGCTGATTTACCGCGCCGACATGGACCGCCGCCTGCGCGAAAACGGCCGCGATCCGGCGCATTTCAAAATCCTCGGTGGCGTGCTGCCGGTGGTGGTTAACAGTGAAGAAGAGAAACAGCAGCGCCAGCGGCTGATCGAATCGCTAATGAACGACCAGATGGCGCTCGACCTGCTCAGCACCTATCTGCGCATGGATCTGAGCGTGTACGATCCTCACGCCCCGCTGCCACCGTTGCCGGATGAGCAGGATTTCGATGGCCTGCGCACCGCGCTCAGCATTATTCGCGGCTACGACAAGAAGCTGACGGTGCTGGAGCTGGGCCGCCTGCTGCTGCAAAGCTCCGACAGCTGGCTAGTGCTGGGAACTGCCGAAGAGGTAGCCGACAAGCTGACCGAGGCCTTCCACGCCGGTGCCGTCGACGGCTATAACCTGATGTTCCCCTTCCTGCCGGTGGATCTTGACAACTTTATTGAGCAGGTCGCGCCCCTGCTGAAAGCCCGTGGCGTGATGAAACAGGCCTACCAGCCCGGCACCCTACGTGAAAAGCTGGGACTGCCGCCGGTGGTTAACCAGTTCGCTAAACCTCAGTAAGTCTTCGAACAGAAAGCAAAAAGGCCCGAAATGGGCCTTTTTTATCACCAGAGTGTAGTTCACTCCTTCTGCGCCTGTTCCTGCTGCTCAACCCGTCCGTGAGGGAAATAGGTATTGATTTCCACCTTGATGGGTTTAATCAGGTGTTCACGCATCAGCTCGCCATAGCCGTTGACCAGAAAGCCCTGATTGCGCGCCAGATAGTCAGCTTTATTGGCGCGGTAGACCTGCGGCAAGCCGTACCACGGCACGCGCGGCAGGTCGTGATGCACCGAGTGGTAGTTGAGATTAAGGAACAGCAGCCGCCAGAACCAGCCCGCCTCGTTGATCACCGTGCGGGCTTCGGGATCCTCCGCCGCGCGGTGCTCGAAGAAGGATCGCACCTTGGTCATCGCCAGCATCGGCCAGGTCACTGCCAGCAGATAGTAGATCACCCCAAAGTCGTGCTTCACCAGCCAGCCCAGCACCGGAATCAGTAACAGCAGATGCACCGACCACATCGCCATCGATGCCGGGCGGCGATAGCGAAAAGAGTACCAAATATTGACGAAGGTAAAACGCATGGTTAGCAACGGCGTTAACAGTAGTCGCCCCGGAAAGGTATTGCGCAGTCGCACCAGCTGGCGCTGTAGGCCGTTAAAATGGTGCCAGCGGCGCTCGGTAAAATAGTAACTCTCGGGGTCGGTTTCCGGCACGGTGAGATCTTCATCAAAATGGTGCTTAAGGTGCAGGTCGCGATAGGTGCCGTAAGGGTACCAGATGGAAAATGGCAGCAGGCCGAACAGCTGGTTCAGCCGGGGGAAACGGGTCGGATGGCCGTGCAGCAGCTCGTGCTGTAAAGACATATACCAGGTGCTGAACCAGATAAGCAGCAGGGTCGCGGGTAGCCGCCCCAGCGTCTGCCAGTAGGCCACGGTAACAAACCAGCCGCTATAAATGGTGATGATCAGCAGCCAGGTTGGCAGCTCCGTGCGCCACAACCAGCTGCGATGCAGCGCCTGCACCGCCTCGCGCTGCTGCTCATTTAAATAAACTGATGCCCTTCCACTCATAATGATCCACTGGCAAATGTGATGAATTAATCAGCCAGAGATTAATCAGCCAAGGTGAAACCACAAGTGATTTGAATTGCTAAACTTAGTCACTGAATTGCTTAGAAGAATCCCCCGTAAATGCATGGTTTTACGGGGGTAAAAATAGCGGGGAAAATCCGTGCTGAATTCTCGACTACGCAGCTTTGAAAGCTTTGAGCTTTTTCGAGAAATAGAGATAAATAATGGTCAGAATATAGATCAGCTCGGCGCCCAGCATTTGCGGGTAGAACTCTTTGGGGATCGCCTTGCCGCTGAAGATGATGCCAATAATCGACATATCGAGCAGGATGACTATCGCCACCAGCCCCATCAGCAGGTTAATCGCTTTCACGCCCCCGCCGCGCGTGTTCATTTTAAATACCACGTACGCCACGATCAGCAGCTGTAGCGCCACGATATACACCGTCGGCCCCGACGCCTTCATGACAAAATCCCAGCCAGAAAGCATTTTTAAAACCAAGAATACCGCCAAAACCATCGCTAGTATCGGGCGCTTGGCTTTACTCACTTCTTCCATTTTCTAACTCCGTTTTATGGTTTTTTGTTCATCGCCACCAAGAGAAAGAGCACCTCTGCGACAGGGTGCTCTTCTTTGCTGCGTTAACTGCTATGAGCCAAAAATCAGTGCTTAATAATGTACATCTCTTGACTGTAAGCCACGTCTTCCGGGTTAGTGATCGGATAGCCTTTCACCCAAGGTTTGATCAGGCGGCCGTTGGTGTACTGGTAGATCGGCGCGATCGGAGCCTGCTCGGCGATGATCTGCTCGGCCCGGTTGTAATCGTCGTTGCGGCGCGCGTCGTTGGTTTCACGGCTGGCGTCACTCACGGCTTTGTCGTAATCGGCGTTGCTAAATTTGCTAATGTTGCTGTTGTGGGTAGAGGTCAGCAGCGACAGGAAGGTGGAGGCTTCATTGTAGTCGCCGACCCAAGAGGCGCGGATCACGTCGAAGTTGCCGGTATTGCGGCTGTCGATGTAGGTTTTCCACTCCTGATTGACCAGCTTGACGTCGGCCCCCAGGGTTTTCTTCCACATTGAGGCCACGGCGATAGCAATCTTCTGGTGGCTCTCAGAAGTGTTGTACAGCAGGGTAAGCTTGAGCGGCTTGTTAGGGCCATAGCCCGCCGCCGCCAGCAGCCCTTTGGCCTGCGAGTCCAGCTCTGCCTGCGAGTATTGCTGGAGAATACTTTTGCTCGGCTTGAAGCCGTTTGTGACGTCCGGCGTGAAGTGATAGGCCGGGATCTCGCCGGTGCCCAAGACTTTCTCAGCAATAATTTTACGGTCGATGCTGTAGGACAGGGCCTGACGCACGCGCGGGTCATCGGTCGGCGCACGCTTGGTGTTAAACGCGTAGTAGTAAGTCCCCAGCTGGAACGGGGTATAAACCTGCCCCGGAATGTCCTTCAGCAGCTTCTGATACTGGTCTTTCGGGAAAGATTCGGTGATGTCGATGTCATCGGCCAGATAGCGTTTAGTGGCATTGGACTCTTTGTTAATCGGCACAAAGGTCACTTTGGTCAGCACCGTATGGGCGTGATCCCAGTAGTGCGGATTCGGCTCGAGCACCAGCTTTTCATTCACCACGCGGTCTTTCAGTACGAAAGCGCCGTTACCCACCATATTGCCGGGCTTGGTCCAGTCTTCACCATATTTCTCAACCGTGGCCTGATGTACCGGGAACAGGCTGAAATTCGCCAGCAGGCTGACGAAGTAAGGCACCGGGCGCTCTAACTGCACTTTCAGCTGGGTGTCGCTGACGGCGGTCACGCCAAGTTTATCCACCGGCATTTTGCCCGCAATAATGGCGTCAGCGTTTTGAATTCCGGCCAGGCCAGCAAACCATGCGCCGGTGGACAGCCCTTTCGGGTCCACCAGTCGACGCCAGCTATAAACGAAATCTTTCGCAGTGACAGGGTCACCGTTTGACCAGCGCGCGTCTTTGCGCAGATTGAAGACGAAGGTTTGGTTGTCCTGCGTGTGCCAGCTTTCGGCAACGCCCGGCACGCTTTTGCCATTGGCATCCTGATTGACTAACCCTTCGAACAGGTCGCGCACCACCTGAGCTTCAGGCAGGCCAATGACCTTGGTCGGGTCGAGCGAGGCGGGTTCATCTTTGATATGGCGGACAATTTCTTGCTTATCGGCCAACTGGGTCCCGGCCGGAACCTGCGCGGCGCTTGCGGTTCCTAGTGACAGCGCCACTAAACCGGCGCAAAGCGAATAAGCGAAGAGATGAGACTGTTTTCCCTGAGGCATGGTCGACTCCCGACAAGCAATTGATTTAATGATGTTACTGAGTTGTACCATTCATTGAATTCATACCCTATAAAAATTCGTTACAGATTTGTCTTGGCGCACAAAACTTCGGCAAGCCGGCGCAGTTTGCAGAAAAAAGGTGATTCGCGACCTGCTGTCGACAATAAAACTACATTCAACGGGCAAACTGCGGTAAAAAAAGTTATTCAAACCTCTAATAACGGAACTGTTATGAGCGCCTTAATTCCCCGTCCCCTGCGCGGAAAACTCAGTAATCTTGGATTGCCCTACGGCAAGTCGCTGCTTGGCGCGCCGCTGATCTATTTCCCGGCTGCCAAGCCCGATGCCAGTACCGGACTGATTCTGGCGGGGACTCACGGCGATGAAACCGCCGCCGTGGTTTCTCTCTCCTGCGCGTTACGCTCGATTAAACCCGAGCAGCTGCGCCATCACGTGGTGTTGGCGGTGAACCCTGACGGCTGCCAGTTGGGGCTGCGCGCCAATGCCAACGGGGTAGATCTCAATCGCAACTTCCCCAGCGCTAACTGGAAAAGCGGCGACACGGTTTATCGCTGGAACAGCGCGGCGCAGGAACGTGACGTAGTGTTGTCGACCGGGGAAAAGGCCGGATCAGAGCTAGAGACGCAGGCGCTGTGCCATTTGATCCACCAGCTTGCTCCGAAGTGGGTCGTGACGTTTCACGAGCCGCTGGCCTGCATTGAAGACCCGCACACTTCGCCGCTGGGGGCTTGGCTGGCTAACGCCTTCAGCCTGCCGCTGGTGACCAGCGTGGGTTACGCCACGCCCGGCTCTTTCGGCAGCTGGTGTGAGGACTTGGGGTTGCACTGCATTACGGCGGAATACCCACCGGTGTCGGCGGACCACGCCAGTGAAGTCTACCTACAGGCGCTAATCGACCTGCTCACCGGCGCGGCGGACGAGCCTTAACTTTTTTACTGGGCGGAGCCTGCGAGGTCAATCACTCCGCAGTGGAAAGCCAGCGGCGGATCGACGTCCTGCGCGAGCCAGGTTGGGCCGTCGAGGTCAACAAACTTCGCCCCGGCGGCCAGCGGCAGCGCGGCGCGCACCGCCCGTGACGTACACAACATGCAGCCCAGCATGATGTCAAAACCTAGCGCATGGGCCCCTGACGCCAACCTTAGCGCCTCGGTCAAGCCGCCGGTTTTATCCAGCTTGATGTTGACCATCTCATAGCGACCTTGCAGCGCCTCCAACCCTTCCAGCGTGTGACAGCTTTCATCGGCACAAATTGGCAGCGGATGGATGAAGTTCTCCAGCGCGGAGTCCTGCCCGGCGGGAAGTGGCTGCTCAAGCATCATGACGCCTAAATCCGCCAGCAGCTGGCAGCGCGACGCCAGCCCTTCGCTCTGCCACGACTCATTGGCATCAACGATTAACGTCGCGTGCGGCACGGCGCTGCGGATCGCCACCATGCGCTCGGCAATCATGCGATCGTCGAGTTTCACTTTCAGCAGGGTTGCGCCGTTTTTCTGGTGCGTTAAGGCGGCGGCGGCCATCGCCTCGGGGGTATCCACACTCAGGGTCTGGGCCATGCTGATGGAGGAAAGCGGCTCAATGCCGGTGAGATCCCAAAGGCTGCGCCCGCTCTGCTGACTCTCCAAATTCCACAGCGCGCAGTCGAGGGCGTTGCGCGCCGCTCCGGCGGGCAGCAGGCGCTGTAGCTCGTCGCGGCTGGCGCCCTGTTCAATGGCGGGCAGTGCGCTGGCGATCTGCTCCATCACGCTGGTTTCGCTTTCGCCGTAACGTGGATAAGGGGTGCATTCGCCGACGCCGCGCACGCCATTTTGTTCTATTTCTACCGTGACCACCCTCGCCTCGGTTCGACTTCCGCGTGAAATGACAAAAGCCGTGTGTAACGGCCAGGCTTCTGGATAAAAGCGCACACTTCTCATAACGGCTCCCGATTTTCCTCTGCCACCTTCAGCCCATGCTCAAAGGTTTAACACAGCGTTCATTTTTCCAAAGTAGTTGAAATTGGCGCTTTTCAGCAAGTCACAAAATGACCTGAAGTTAATTTGGATCAGTAACTTGGGATATGGCGCACAGCGCGTGCGGCTTGGCCCGAAACTCGGAAAGGAAAACAATTAATTAGCAAACTTTATATATCCAATTCACAATTGTTATCCTAAACTGAGGGCCGTTTGTCTCATCTGTACAAAGGAAAATATCATGACCCAGACAGTACATTTTCAGAGCAACCCGGTTAGCGTTGCTGGCCAAATCCCACAGGTCGGCGATAACGTTAAGCCTTTTACTTTAGTCGCAAAAGATCTCTCTGATGTCAGCCTGAGCAGTTTTGTCGGTAAACGCAAGGTGCTGAACATCTTCCCAAGCATCGATACCGGCGTTTGTGCGGCTTCCGTGCGTAAATTCAACCAGTTGGCTGGCGAAGTAGACAACACCGTGGTGCTGTGTATTTCTTCTGACCTGCCGTTTGCTCAATCTCGCTTCTGCGGCGCTGAAGGCCTGTCAAACGTAGTTACCCTCTCCACCCTGCGCGGCGGCGAGTTCAAAAACGATTACGGCGTGGCGATCACCGATGGCGCATTGGCGGGACTGACTGCCCGTGCCGTTATCGTTCTGGATGGTCAGGACAACGTGCTGCACAGTGAACTGGTGAACGAAATCACCACTGAACCCAATTACGAAGCTGCGCTGGCCGTGCTGAAATAGTCCGTACTGACGCAAAGCGATAAAAGACAAAGCCCTGCATCAGCAGGGCTTTTTTTATGGTTTGAAATGCCTGAACACGGCGATTATTCGTCGCTGCCGTCGGGCTTGCGGCTGCTCAGGCCATATTCGCGCAGCTTGTTGGCAATCGCGGTATGAGAGACGCCGAGGCGCTTCGCCAGCTTACGGGTACTTGGATAAGTGCGATAAAGCCGGGTTAGCACCGAACGCTCGAAACGCTTGCTGATGTCATCCAGCGAGCCGTTCAGCGCCTCTTCGCCCAGTGCCACTTCGGCATCAAAGTCAGGCAGAATCACGTCCTGCGGCCGCAGTTCGCCACCTTCTAACTGGGTTAACGCCCGGTAAATGGCATTTTTCAGTTGGCGCACGTTACCCGGCCAGCCGTAGTGCGTTAGGTAGTTCGCCAGCTGAGAAGAGAGCTTCGGACGCGGCATCCCCTGTTCGTCGGAGAAGCGCGCCACAAACAGCTCGGTCAACGGCATCACGTCGGCCTGACGTTCGCGCAGCGGCGGCAGGGTCACGGTCAGCACGTTGAGGCGATAATAGAGATCCTCGCGGAATTCGCCGCGCTGTACCAGCTCCACCAGATTCTTCTGGGTGGCGCACATCACGCGCACATCCACCTTCACTTCATGCTCTTCGCCGACGCGGCGGAAAGTGCCGTCATTGAGGAAGCGCAGCAGCTTGATCTGCATTCTTGGCGACATTTCGCCGATCTCATCCAGCAGCACCGAGCCGCCGTTAGCCTGCTCGAAGAAGCCTTTTTTGCCTTCTACCGCATTCGGGTAAGCCCCCGCGGCGTAGCCAAACAGCTCGCTCTCCACCACTTCATCCGGCAGTGAGGCGCAGTTCAGGCCGAGGAACGGCTTCTTGCCGCGCGCACTGCGCAGATGGCAGGCGTGGGCCAGTAAATCTTTGCCAGTGCCGGTATCGCCGACAATCAGCAGCGGCGCGTCGAGCATCGCCAGTTTGCGCGCCTGATCCAACACTTGGCGCATTTTGCTGCTCACCGCCACGATGTGGTCAAACTCGCTGTCATCGTTGACAGTTAAGTCTTGCAGCTGGCGGCCCATGCGCGCCGTGGATTTCAGCATCACCACTGCGCCGACCATTTCGCTGGCCTGCTGCTCGTCGTTTAGCTCAATCGGCGTCAGGTCCATCAGGAAGTCCTGACTGCGGATCACCACGCGCTCGGAGTGCGGGCGGCTGGATTCGCTTTCCAACCAGCGAGTGATGTTGTAGCCGGTGATCAGGCTGGCGGCGGGCTGTTGGCGAATTTTATCTTCGTCCATTTCAAACAGCGCCAGCGCGGCCGGGTTGGCGAGATCAACCTTGCCTTTCATGTCGATGGAGAAAACCGGTTCTGGCATGGAAACCAGTAAGGCGCGCAGCGCACGGTGCTCGCGCTCGGAAGGCATGAATGCCACAGTGCGGACATCCGTCACGCCGTCGATGCGCCGAATTTCGGCCATCAACGCGCGGAAAGTGTCAAAATCCAGTTGGGAGAAATTAAGGTAAATACGACCACTGGCCGCAATCTCAATGCCGCGCAGATCAATGCTACGCAGAACCAATAAATCGAGTAACTCTCGGGCAAGACCCAAGCGGTCTTCGCAAAAAACTTCCAGACGCATCAGTGTTGACCTTTTTCTGCCGGTGCGGAAATCGCTGGTGAGAATAATACTCTCTCAAGTACAGCGGAAGAAGAGACTGTCACAAAATGTTGACAGAAAATTGTAATAATTAGCAGAAAAATCTTAGGACAAGACTCAATTATCTTCAATTTTTGAAAATATGTTCAAAAGCTGAGCAGTGCCGCCCTCGTACCATTGGCAAAAATTATCTGCTAACATCGGCTGCTGATTTCACCGTCTAAAATGGTTCCCGACTATGAAGTTCGTCTCCTTTAATATCAACGGATTGCGCGCGCGTCCGCACCAACTCGCCGCCCTTATCGAGCAACATCAGCCAGACGTTATCGGCCTGCAAGAAACCAAAGTGCATGACGATATGTTCCCGCTGGAAGAGGTTAGCCAGCACGGCTACCACGTTTTCTATCACGGCCAAAAAGGTCACTACGGCGTGGCGATGCTCACCAAGCAGGAGCCGGTTGCCGTGCGCCGTGGCTTCCCGGGCGACGAAGAAGACGCCCAGCGCCGCATCATCATGACGGATATCGAAACCCCGCAGGGCCTGCTGACCGTGATTAACGGCTACTTCCCGCAGGGCGAAAGTCGTGACCACCCGACCAAATTCCCCGCCAAAGCGCGTTTCTATCAGGATTTGCAGGACTACCTGACGAATCACCTGTCGGTGCAAAATCCGGTGCTGGTGATGGGCGACGTGAATATCAGCCCAACCGATTTAGATATCGGCATTGGTGAAGACAGCCGCAAACGCTGGCTGCGCACCGGCAAGTGCTCCTTCTTGCCAGAAGAGCGCGAGTGGATGGATCGCCTGAAAGGCTGGGGCTTGGTGGATACTTTCCGTTTCGCCAACCCAGAGGTGAACGATCGGTTCTCGTGGTTCGACTATCGCTCTAAAGGCTTTGATGAAAACCGCGGCCTGCGCATCGACTTGCTGTTAGCCAGCACCCCGCTGGCGGCGCGCTGCATCGCCACTGGCATCGATTACGACATTCGTGCAATGGAAAAGCCTTCTGACCACGCGCCGGTGTGGGCCGAATTCGACCTGAAATGACCGACCAGGCGGCTCTGCCGATAGTGGACGTGGTGGCGGCGATCATTGAGCGGGATGGCAACATTCTGCTGGCTCGCCGCGACGCCTCCAGCGATCAGGCAGGCCTGTGGGAGTTCCCCGGTGGCAAAGTAGAAGCCGGGGAAACTCAGCCACAGGCGTTGATTCGTGAGTTGCAGGAAGAGATGGCCATCGATGTACAGGTGGAAGCGTGGGTTGCCAGTCACGACACTCCCCAGAAGGCGCGGATCATACGCCTGCACGCCTGGCGCATTTCGGCTTTCCAAGGTGACATTACGTTACGTTGTCACTCGGAATATGTTTGGGTGACGCCGCAACAGGCGTTTAGCTACGCGCTGGCCCCGGCCGATGTCCCATTGCTGGAAGCCTACTGCGCTAGGCACTCAGGCTAGATGAATAAAACTAAGGGCGCCCTCTCGGCGCCCTTTTGCTATTCACTGATCACTTGCAGAACGGCTGGCGTTACTTCTTCATCCGTTCCCATTTCAAATCGTTAGTGCCCACCACCTGCGGGTCGCGCACGCACTGCAATACAATGCTGTCTGCTGTTACCACCGCCCCTTCGGTGTAGCTTTTGTTATTGTAAATGCAGCAGTTATGACAGGTCGGCGCGCTATTTTGATTGGCATTGGCGCTGTTCTCCCACACCTGCGGCGGCAGGGGAACCACGATATCTGCACCATTGCCGATGCCAGGGCGATTGGCCATCGCGGGCGCGGCCAGCAGCAGCGAACTGCCTAACACGGCCATTATCAGTTTATTCATCATGGGTCGCTTCCTTACCTTTTGGCGGTGCCTTACGGCGTTTAGGGGCGCTCTTCGCGCCTTTGGCACCGGTTGCCGCCTTGCCCGTTCCCGCCGGTTTGGACGGAATACTGCGAAACGCCGAGGATACCCTTGTGGTTTTCGCCTGAATAATCAGGTTCTGTAAGGTCGCCACCAGAGGTTGCATAAAGTCCTGGTAGCGGCAATTTTTCTCACTGATGCGAGTCAGCGTCGACTCCCAGTCGGCGGTCATATCTGGGCGTCCGGCGATGTCCGGCAGCGAGTGGATCAGCGCCCGGCCAGTGTCGCTAGAGTGAATATAGCGCCCCTTCTTGTAGAGAAACTCGCGGCGGAACAGCAGCTCGATAATCCCCGCGCGGGTGGCTTCAGTGCCCAAGCCGTCGGTGGCGCGCAGGATTTTCTTCAATGCCTTGTCCTGCACGAAACGGGCGATCCCGGTCATCGCCGAGAGCAGCGTGGCGTCGGTAAAAGGCCGTGGCGGCTGGGTTTGCCGCTCGACCACTTCACCCCGTTCGCACAATAGCTCATCGCCCTTGGCGACCACCGGCAGCGGCGTGCCTTCGTTCTCTTCGTCACGCTCTTTGCTGCCCAACAGGGTGCGCCAGCCCGCCTCAGCCAGAAAACGCGCCTTGGCGATAAACTTGCCGCCGGCGATATCCAAATCAATCACGCATTTGCGGAATACGGCGTCCGGGCAGAACTGCATCAAGTATTGCCGCGCCACCAAATTATAGATTTTCTGCTCGTCGTCGGTGAGATTCACCTTGCTGCTGCGCGCCGTCGGAATAATCGCGTGGTGAGCATCGACCTTTTTGTCATCCCAGCAGCGATTGCGTTTGTCGACGTCCACCACCGGCTGCGGCAGTAAATCGGGTTGGTGGATGCTGATGGCGTTGAGTACCGCGTGTCGTCCGGCAAAATGCTCTTCAGGCAGGTATCGGCTATCCGAGCGTGGATACGTAATCAATTTGTGCGTTTCATACAGTCGCTGGCAAATATCGAGGATTTGCTGGGCGCTGAGACCAAAGGCTTTCGAACCCTCAATCTGTAATGAGGAAAGAGAAAACGGCAGCGGCGCGGTGTCGTTTTCGCGCTTATCGTTGTACCCGGTGACCAGCGCGGGCTGGCCCGCAATTCGCGCCACCACGTGGTCGGCCAGCGGGCGGTGCAGCAGGCGGCCCTCTTCATCCTGATAAGGCTCGCAGGACTCGCTCGGCTGCCACAGCGCCACAAAACGCTCATCCAGCGGCGTCACGATGTGGGCTTTGACTTCGAAATAATCTTTGGGAACGAAGTTCTCAATCTCTTCGTCGCGGCGAACCACCAGCCCGAGCACCGGCGTCTGCACCCGCCCGACGGAGAGCACGCCGTTATAGCCTGCGTTGCGCCCCAAAATGGTATAGGCGCGGGTCATATTGATGCCATAAAGCCAGTCGGCGCGGGAGCGCGCCAGCGCCGAGACGCAGAGCGGAATAAAGTCGCGATTATCGCGCAGGCGCTCAACGGCGCGTTCTACGGCTTGCGGATTGAGGTCGTTAATCAGGCAGCGTTGCACGCTTTGGCGTTTTTCCGGCGTCAGTTCGAGGTAGTCCAGCACCTCGTCCACCAGCAGTTGCCCTTCGCGATCCGGGTCACCCGCGTGGATAACCTGAGTGGCTTCCAACAGCAGTTTTTTAATGACATTCAGCTGCTTAGCGACCGAAGAGCGCGGCTTAAGCTGCCATTTTTCGGGGATAATCGGCAAGTCGTTGAGGTTCCAGCGCGCATAGCGGCTGTCGTAGGCATCGGGCTGCGCCTGTTCCAGCAAGTGGCCGACGCACCAGGTAACGACCTGATCGTTGCCGCAGGCGATAAAACCGTCGCCGCGACGATGAGGTTTTGGCAAAACGTCAGCGATAGCGCGAGCCAGGCTGGGCTTTTCGGCAATAAATAAACGCATCAGGCAGCATCCTTAACTGTCGGATTGGGTAAAACCGTTTTTATCGCCCTGAGTCTCATCGTCCATCCTTTGTTCACAGCATCGTTGGGGGTGCAGGTAGGACTATGTTAGCCGTTGGCGGAGGAATTGGTAAGTCACGAAGGGGTAGAGAGTAGAATGGTCGCTCACAAAGTCAGCGAAATACCGGTTTATCGGAATAATGCCCGCTAAACCGGCGAATTTCAGAGCAGCGAATGGCGGTTTATCTGCCACTGAAGCTCATTACAGATAAGAGACGAAAGCGCTGCTGTCGGCCGGGATCACCTGAGTGCTGGACTTCAGCTGCGGCGTGCCGAGGTAGAGGAAGCCGACGATTTTGTCGGTTGGTCCACATTTGAATGCGGCGCGAACGTCTGGGTGATCGGTCCACGCGCCGGTGCGCCAGATGCCGTTAAAGCCCTGAGCCAGCGCGGCCATTTGCATCGCCTGCACCGCACAGCCCGCAGAAACCACCTGCTCCCACTCTGGCACTTTGGCGCTCTCTTTGCAGTTGGCGATAATGGTGATGATTTGCGGCGCACGCAGCGGTGCCTGAGTGGCCTTTTCAATCGCCTTCTCATCGGCACCGTCTTTGATGGCGGCGGCGCGCAGTAATTCGCTAAAGCGCGTCAGGCCGTCGTTTTCGGCGATAACAAACTTCCACGGCTGCAAGGCTCCGTGGTCAGGGGCGCGCATACCCGCATTAATGATGTTTTGCAGTGCCTCGCCCGCCGGGGCTGGAGCCGCCAAGCGTGAAGCCGAACGGCGATTCAACAATAAGTCTAGAGCGTCCATTTAAATCTCCCTAAGCGCTTTTGATAATGATAGGCATTTACCTAACGTTAACATAAGCAGCCAGCCTTTTGCTAACCACAGATTTCGCCATAGCACCGCGTGATTACTGCCCCTTTGCCAAATTCTGACATGATTTAAAGCTGACATTTCTCCGGCGGGTCATTAGGATAGCGATACTTTTCCCGTCTTGTTGGAGAGACCATGCGCACATTGTGGCGAATAATCGCCGGTTTTTTTAAGTGGACCTGGCGTCTTCTTAATTTCGTCAGAGAGTTCATCCTCAACGTATTCCTCATCCTGCTCATTTTGCTGTGTGTCGGAGTCTATTTCTCATTCCAATCCAAACCTGCGGATACCACCACTAAGGGTGCCCTGCTGGTTGATTTAAGTGGAACCGTGGTGGACAAGCCGTCGGTGAACAACAAGGTTCGCCAGTGGGGACGCGAGCTGCTGGGTACTTCCAGCAACCGCCTACAGGAAAACTCACTGTTTGATTTGGTCGACACTATTCGTCAGGCCAAAGATGACAAAAACATCACCGGCATGGTGCTGCAACTGAGTGATTTCACCGGCACTGACCAGACGTCGCTGAACTACATCGGTAAAGCCCTGCGCGAATTCCGCGACAGCGGCAAGCCGATTTACGCCATCAATGACAGCTATGACCAGTCGCAATACTATCTGGCGAGCTATGCCAACAAGATCTACCTGTCGCCACAGGGCGCGGTGGATTTACACGGTTTCGCCACCAATAACCTCTACTACAAGTCGCTGCTCGACAAGCTGAAGGTCACCACCAATATCTTCCGCGTGGGGACCTACAAGTCGGCGGTTGAGCCGTTGATTCGCGATGACATGTCCCCTGCCGCGCGTGAAGCCGACAGCCGTTGGATTGGCGCACTGTGGAACAACTACCTCAATACCGTGTCGGCTAACCGCCAAATCACCCCTGAGCAGCTGTTCCCTGGCGCGGCTGGCGTTCTGGCCGGTATGCAGCAGACCGGCGGCGATATGGCGCAATACGCGCTGAAAGCTAAGCTGGTTGATACTCTGGCTTCACGCAACGAAGCGGATAACGACATGGTGAAAGCCTTTGGCTGGAACAAGCAGGCCAAAGACTTTAACTACACCAGCATCTACGACTACTCCACCAAGTCGAAGCCGGATAATAACGATCCGCAAATCGCGGTTATCTTCGCTAACGGTGCAATTAACGACGGTGAAGAGCAAGCCGGTGCTGTGGGTGGCGACACCACCGCTCAGCAAATTCGCGATGCGCGCCTTGATCCAAAAATCAAAGCTATCGTGTTCCGCGTAAACAGCCCGGGCGGCAGCGTCAGCGCCTCTGAAGTGATCCGCTCTGAACTGGCAGCAGCGCGCGCGGCGGGTAAACCTGTAGTGGTTTCCATGGGTGGCATGGCGGCATCGGGAGGCTACTGGATCTCAACGCCGGCGAACTACATTATTGCCAGCCCAAGCACGCTGACCGGCTCGATCGGTATTTTCGGGGTAATTAACACCTACCAAAATACCCTCGACAACTTTGGCGTGCATACCGACGGCGTGGCGACATCGCCGCTGGCCGACGTTGCCGCGACCAAAGCCCTGCCGCCGGAGTTCTCGCAGATGATGCAGTTGAACATCGAGAACGGCTACAAAACCTTCATCGGTTTAGTGGCGAAAGCGCGTAATAAAACCCCTGAGCAGATCGACCAGATTGCCCAAGGCCACGTCTGGATTGGTTCTGATGCCAAAAATGACGGTCTGGTGGACCAACTGGGTGATTTCGATGATGCCGTGAAGAAAGCCGCCGAGCTGGCGAAACTGCCAAAATGGCAGCTGAACTGGTACGTCAACGAGCCAAGCTTCACCGATCTGGTGTTTTCACAGGTGAGCGCCTCGGCGCACGCCATGCTGCCAGCGGCGGTTCAGGCTTACCTGCCTGCGCCGGTGACCAAAATGGCGCTGGAGTTGAAATCTCAGGCTGATTTGTTCAATAACATGAACGATCCGCAAAACCGCTACGCGCTGTGCCTGACCTGCGGCGACGTGAAATAAGTTTCTCCTCGCCCTGCCAAAAGCCCGTGCTTAACCGCCGGGCTTTTTTATTTTTGAGACAAACACCTTGTTGCCCTTATACTTCCAGCCATCGCAGTTTGTATTTCTGAAAAGCTCTATATTCCGAAAGCAATCTTTCTAAAAAAACAAAGAATCCTGTCATGACCAAAAAATCAATTTATGTCGCCTACACCGGCGGTACCATCGGTATGCAACGCTCTGAAAACGGCTATATCCCGGTCTCCGGCCACCTGCAGCGCCAACTGGCGCTGATGCCTGAGTTCCACCGCCCGGAGATGCCTGAGTTCACTATTCAAGAATACGCGCCGCTGATGGACTCCTCCGACATGACGCCGGAAGACTGGCAGCACATCGCCGACGATATTCTGGCCCATTACGATGAGTACGACGGGTTCGTTATCCTGCACGGCACGGATACCATGGCGTTCACCGCCTCGGCGCTCTCCTTTATGCTGGAGAACCTCGGCAAGCCGGTCATTGTGACAGGGTCACAAATTCCGCTGGAGGCCCTGCGCTCTGACGGCCAAATTAACCTGCTGAATTCGCTCTATATTGCGGCGAACCATCCGGTGAACGAAGTCTCGCTGTTCTTCAACAATCGCCTCTATCGCGGCAACCGCAGCACCAAGGCCCATGCCGACGGCTTCGACGCCTTTGCGTCGCCAAATCTTGCGCCGCTGCTGGAGGCCGGGATCCACATTCGCCGCCTCTCCACGCCTTCTATCCCTGCCGCCACTGGCCCGCTGAAGGTGCATGACATCACACCACAGCCGATTGGCGTGGTGACGATTTATCCGGGGATCTCTGCCGAAGTGGTAGAAAACTTCCTGATGCAGCCGGTTAAGGCCTTGATCCTGCGCTCCTACGGCGTGGGTAATGCGCCGCAGAAAGGCGACCTGCTGAAAGTGCTGAAAGACGCCTCCGAGCGAGGCATCGTGGTGGTTAACCTCACCCAGTGTATCTCCGGCCGTGTGGATATGGGTGGCTATGCCACCGGCAACGCGCTGGCGCACTCCGGCGTGATCAGCGGCTTTGATATGACCGTGGAAGCCACGCTGACCAAACTGCATTACCTGCTGAGCCAGCCGCTGTCGGCTGAGGAAATCCGTGTCTTGATGCAGCAAAACCTGCGCGGTGAGCTGACCGAATAACAGGAGTGCCCGATGAAAACCGCATTATTGTTGATCGACCTGCAAAATGATTTCTGCCCCGGCGGCGCGCTGGCGGTGCAGGAAGGCGATGCCACGATTAGCGTGGCGAATCAGGCTATTGAGACCTGTAAGTCACAGGGCATTGCCGTGGTGGCGTCGCAGGACTGGCACCCGCAGGCCCACGGCAGCTTTACCGTAAACGCCAATGAAGAGCCGTGGACGCTGGGTGAACTCGACGGCCTGCCGCAGGTGTGGTGGCCGGTACACTGCGTCCAGGGCCAGCGCGGCGCGGAATTCCACCCGCAGCTTGATAGCCAGCAATTCGATCACGTGGTGCGCAAAGGTCAAAACGTCGCTATCGATAGCTATAGCGCGTTTTTCGATAATGCTCATCGCGCCGCCACCGGATTGCACCAATGGTTGCAAGAAAAGCAGGTGCAGCGCCTGATTGTCATGGGGCTGGCGACGGATTACTGCGTCAAATTTACCGTGCTGGACGCACTAGAGCTGGGGTATAAGGTTGAGTTGCTGGTCGAAGGCTGCCGAGGGGTGAATCTCAACCCGCAGGACAGCCAGCAGGCGATTCATGAGATGCAGCAGGCCGGGGCTGAGCTTATTACCCTGGCTGATCTGAGCTAATACCTCTGACCACCAGATATGACAAAGGGCGCATTAGCGCCCTTTTCTTATTGCTCATAGTGCTGCGCGCTTATTCCGGTTTGATGCGGATTAAGGCTTCCTGATCAAACTGCTGCTTCAGTTCCTGCTTGCTCTTGGTGACGATTTGGCCGTCAGTGCCAATGCTCATGTGCTGGGCATCGGTGTTGTGGCGGGCCTGATAGAGCATCACCATTTGCAGACTGTTCTCTTTCTGCTCCGGCGTCAGCTTCACGCCGTCCGGCCACTTCCCCAATTCCACGGCTTGCGCCAGTCGCTGGTAAATCTCCGGCGTCATCACGCCGACCAAATCATTAATTTCCATCAACCGCTCTCTCGTCTTGGCTAATTATTCATCGGGTGGTGAATAATGGCTGAATCGATTTTGTCGTTTAAATTACACCCCAGCTTTAACGGGTGTTTATCCCATCATTTAGCCCGCTGTTTTGTCGCCGTTTTCACCATCGATAAAGCTCATCGAGGCCGAGTTTACACAGTAACGGTCACCGGTTGGCTCTGGGCCGTCTGGGAAAACGTGCCCCAAATGGGCGTCACAGTTTGAGCAGCGGATTTCCACCCTTTCCATATTGTGAGAATTATCAGTCAGATACGTGATTGCGTCGTGGGTCACTGGCTGATAGAAACTCGGCCAGCCGCAGCCGGAGTCATATTTGGTATCGGAGTAGAAAAGCGGCGAATTGCACACCAGACAGTGATAGATCCCATCACGTTTATTGTGCAGTAATTTACCGGTATACGGGCGTTCGGTACCGCGCTCTTGCGTCACATAATGCTGGATTTCAGTGAGTTGTACTGAAGAAGATGGATCTTTGGATTCATTGGCCATGGTTGTCATTCTCTGCCAGATAGGAAAATCAACTAAAATAACAGCTTATTATAACAATAAATTAACAACGAGTCTGCACGTTTTGGCTTAAACTGTATGCCATCGGCGTTGAGCCAAAGGGCAATGTGATGCAGATCACATATTTGTACTTGATGCACTTTATATTCGGCGAAATGGCCCCCATGTCTTTTCTAGCCGATTAGAAAACGGAATGTGCAATATCCGAGCAAAAGTGAGTCTGAGCTTTGACTTACAGCAAGTATTGACACGATTCCGCTTGACGCTTAGGAAGGTTTTTGTAATTTTACAACCAACCTTTTATTCACTAAATAATAGCTGGTGGAATATATGACTATCAAAGTAGGTATCAACGGTTTTGGCCGTATCGGTCGCATTGTTTTTCGTGCTGCTCAAGAACGTTCTGACATCGAGATCGTAGCAATCAACGATCTGTTAGACGCTGACTACATGGCATACATGCTGAAGTACGACTCAACCCACGGCCGTTTCGACGGTACCGTTGAAGTTAAAGACGGTCATCTGGTTGTAAATGGCAAAACCATCCGTGTTACTGCTGAGCGTGATCCAGCTAACCTGAAATGGAACGAAGTTAACGTTGACGTTGTTGCTGAAGCAACCGGTCTGTTCCTGACCGACGAAACTGCACGTAAACACATCGCAGCTGGCGCTAAGAAAGTTGTTCTGACTGGTCCATCTAAAGATGACACCCCAATGTTCGTTATGGGCGTTAACCATAAAGAATACGCAGGTCAGGAAATCGTTTCTAACGCTTCTTGTACTACTAACTGCCTGGCACCACTGGCTAAAGTTATCAACGACAAGTTCGGTATCGTTGAAGCGCTGATGACCACTGTTCACGCAACTACCGCGACTCAGAAAACCGTTGATGGCCCGTCTCACAAAGACTGGCGCGGCGGCCGCGGCGCATCTCAGAACATCATCCCTTCTTCTACCGGTGCAGCTAAAGCAGTAGGTAAAGTTATCCCTGCTCTGAACGGCAAACTGACTGGTATGGCGTTCCGCGTTCCAACCACCAACGTTTCTGTTGTTGACCTGACTGCACGTCTGGAAAAACCAGCTTCTTACAAAGAAATTTGTGAAGCGATCAAAGCCGCTGCTGAAGGCGAGCTGAAAGGCGTTCTGGGCTACACCGAAGATGAAGTGGTTTCTACCGATTTCAACGGCGAAAAACTGACTTCAGTATTCGATGCTAAAGCAGGTATCGCGCTGAACGACAACTTTGTGAAACTGGTTTCTTGGTACGATAACGAAACTGGCTACTCAAACAAAGTTCTGGACCTGATTTCTCATATCTCCAAATAATTGGCTGATGTGAAGAAATGATTGAAGGGCGACGCTAAGTCGCCCTTTTGCTTTCTGCCGATCAAGGATTCAACTCATGACCGCAAAACTCTTTACTCTACCCGTCTTAAAACAAATCACGCCGGCAATCAGCCAGCGTCAGATTGATGAATTACCGGTTCTGGTTATCACCCATCCTAAATTACGCGCAGCCATCACCTTACAAGGTGCTCATTTGGTGGCGTGGCAGCCTGAAGGCGAAGAACCTATTATCTGGCTGAGCAAAGAAACCGCGTTCAAGCCTGGCGTGGCTATTCGCGGCGGCGTGCCAATCTGCTGGCCTTGGTTCGGCCCGGCGGGTAAACCTTCACACGGCTTTGCGCGCAATTTGGCGTGGGAACTGACTTCTCATAGTGAAAATGAGCAAGGCGTCGAGCTGGCTCTGACGTTGAAAGACAGCGCAGAAACCCGCGAACTCTGGCCACACGAGTTCCAGCTGACCGCCAAATTCACCCTCGGCGAGACCTGTCACATTGAGCTGGAGTCCACCGGTGATTTTGAAACCACGAGCGCCCTGCACGCCTACTTCAACATTGGCGACATCGACAAAGTAAAAGTGACCGGCCTCGGCCAGCCTTTCATCGACAAAGTGAATGGCGGGAAAGAATCTGAGCTGCAAGGCGATTTGACCTTCAACGGCCAGGTTGACCGCATCTTCACCCAGCCACAGGCCACCAGCCTGATCGTGGATTCAGCATTCAACCGCACGCTGGTGGTAGAACATCACCACAATAGCGACGTGATTGCCTGGAACCCGGGTGTGGAATTGTCCACCAGCATGAAAGACATGGCGGATGACAGCTACAAGACCATGGTGTGTGTGGAAACCGGCTGCGTCACGCAGGCGCAGAAGAGCACCGCGTCTAAACCAGCCAAACTGGCTGTAACTATTAGTAAAAAATAGTGCCCTGACTTTTTGTCGCACTGCAGATGTGCAAATGGGGCTAATCGCCCCATTTTGTAGCAAACTACGCCCCATTTTGGGGCGCGTCTGTTTTTAGAAGCTGTAAGTCACGCCAGTCCACAACATCCCGGAGTAAGATTTATCCACCATCGGGCTATCTTTAACTTCGCTATCCAGACGGATATAGCGTCCCATGAAGAAGGCTTGCCAATCTTTGTTGATGTCATACTTGGCAGACAGCTCTAAATACGGGCTGAAGCTGTCATCCGGCGAGTAGCTGCTCAGGCCGCTACGGCGTGATTCGTTGCTGTTAATACCGTAGTAGTATTGGTTTTCGTTACTGCTGCTCCACTGCACACCGATACCCGGTACCAGCGCCCAATTGTCCTGATGGAAGGTGTAGAGGTAAGCCAGGTCAGCCACCATGCCATCACTGTTATCCAGCACGTCACCGTTGAAGGTGGTACGGATAGTACCCCAGTCTTCGATATGTGAATAAGCCAGACCCGCCATCAATGTCCCACGGCGTTTATCTAAACGCTTCATCTGGGAATCATCAGAATCGTCAGGCTTGAAGCCGAACGGAATGTAAGTCGCGGTCAGGCTGAATTTGTTCTGATCGTCTTTCCACAGGTAATAACCGGCAGTCAGCGTGTGGAAATAAAAATCATCGCCTTCATAACTGATGATCGGAACTGGGAGAACTTTAGTGTCATACCCTTTGTACGGATTTACGTCGACTAATGCTGATGCACCCAGCGACCATGTCCCCGCCGCAGCGGCGTGGCTAAACAGGACGGCTGCGGTTGCGATGGACAATGTTTTGAAATGCGAAATTTTCATTGTTATTAATTCCCTTAATTTAAAAACCGCCAGTAGTGTAAGCGAAGAATAATCGCTTCGCTTAGCATTTACAGTTGTCGTGAATAACTTACGCAGAAAAACCAAGGCGATCGCATAATTTATATGCAAAGTATGAAATAAAAATGACTAAACGCGAGGCATTACCCGCGCAGCCCACGTCCTGTAAGGCTTCAAAGTAGAAACCCCTGAAGTGAGTCATTGATATGTCTTAAAAAATGGGATCTGAGGAGAGGAAATTTTTGTAATGCCAAACTACGCTTATTTATAGATGAAAGACTTCATCTGAGGCACTTCCCGACCCGCTGGTTCACGGCAGTCGCAATAATTTAAATCTGTTCGTGTGAAAAATGGGTTTCTGCAAGTTGGCATAAGGGTTGCTGCACTGAGATGGAGAGCTTTTTTCCGGGAGCTGTTTTTGATTTCCAACGCTCTCATTAACCTGTGCTATATCCAACGTCATTGAAGTCTCGGTTTCAATTGCCGCGGATAAATTAACGAAGGACGGGCAACGTATGAACATATTTGACCATTATCGCCAGCGTTATGAAGCTGCCAAGGACGAAGAGTTCACACTTCAGGAATTCCTTACCATTGCGAAGCAAGACAAAAGTGCTTACGTCAATGCCGCGGAACGCTTGTTGATGGCGATCGGTGAACCAGTGATGGTAGACACCGCGCTAGAACCACGCCTGTCGCGTTTATTCTCCAACCGGGTTGTTGCTCGTTATCCCGCGTTCGAAGAGTTTTACGGTATGGAAGAGGCTATCGAACAGATCGTTTCCTACCTAAAACATGCCGCTCAAGGTTTGGAAGAAAAGAAACAAATTCTCTATTTATTAGGCCCAGTGGGGGGTGGTAAATCCTCCCTCGCAGAACGGCTGAAAGCGCTGATGCAACGCGTGCCTATCTACGTTCTGAGTGCCAATGGCGAGCGCAGCCCGGTGAATGATCACCCGCTGTGCCTGTTCAATCCGCAAGAAGATGCGACCATTCTTGAAAAAGAATACAACATCCCAACTCGCTATCTCGGCACCATCATGTCGCCGTGGGCCGCCAAACGCCTGCACGAATTCGGCGGTGATATCACCAAATTCAGAGTGGTCAAAGTCTGGCCATCCATTCTCGAACAAATTGCTATCGCCAAAACTGAACCTGGCGATGAGAACAACCAGGACATCTCCGCGCTGGTGGGTAAAGTGGACATCCGTAAGCTGGAAAACCACGCGCAAAACGACCCCGACGCCTATGGCTATTCCGGCGCTTTGTGCCGCGCTAACCAGGGTGTGATGGAATTCGTCGAGATGTTCAAAGCGCCAATCAAAGTGCTGCACCCGTTACTGACTGCCACTCAGGAAGGTAACTATAACGGCACCGAAGGCATCTCCGCCCTGCCGTTCAACGGCATCATTTTGGCTCACTCCAACGAGTCAGAATGGGTGACATTCCGCAACAATAAGAACAATGAGGCGTTCCTCGACCGCGTTTATATTGTCAAAGTACCTTATTGCCTGCGGGTGTCCGAAGAGATCAAGATTTACGACAAGCTGTTGAGCAACAGTGAGCTGGTGCACGCCCCTTGCGCGCCGGGAACGCTGGAAACGCTGGCGCGCTTCTCGATTCTGTCTCGCCTGAAAGTGCCTGAAAACTCGAGCAGTTACTCGAAAATGCGCGTTTATGATGGCGAAAGCCTGAAAGATACCGACCCGAAAGCCAAGTCTTATCAGGAATACCGTGACTACGCCGGTGTGGATGAAGGGATGAACGGCCTGTCGACACGCTTTGCGTTTAAAATCCTGTCGCGCGTCTTTAACTTCGACCACGCGGAAGTTGCCGCTAACCCTGTCCACCTGTTCTATGTCCTTGAGCAGCAGATTGAGCGCGAGCAGTTCCCGCAGGACGTGGCGGAAAAATACCTCGAGCACCTGAAAGGCTACTTGATCCCGAAATACGCTGAGTTTATCGGCAAAGAGATACAGACGGCTTACCTTGAGTCCTACTCAGAATACGGACAGAACATTTTCGACCGTTATGTCACCTATGCCGACTTCTGGATCCAAGATCAGGAGTATCGCGACCCGGATACCGGCCAACTGTTTGACCGCGAGTCACTGAATGCCGAACTGGAAAAAATCGAAAAACCAGCCGGGATCAGTAACCCGAAAGACTTCCGTAACGAGATAGTCAACTTCGTGTTGCGCGCCAGAGCACAGAACAGCGGCCGTAATCCGAACTGGACCAGCTACGAGAAACTGCGCACGGTTATCGAGAAAAAAATGTTCTCGAATACTGAGGAATTACTGCCGGTTATCTCATTCAATGCCAAAACGTCGACCGATGAACAGAAAAAACACGATGACTTTGTCGACCGAATGATGGAGAAAGGATATACACGCAAGCAGGTTCGCCTGTTGTGTGAATGGTATCTGCGCGTGAGAAAATCTTCGTAACAGAGGATCGTTGGCAACGTCGTTTGGGGGAAATATGACGTACTTTATTGACCGTCGACTGAATGGCAAGAATAAAAGCGCGGTTAACCGCCAGCGCTTTTTACGCCGCTATAAGTCGCAAATCAAACAGTCGATTGCCGAGGCCATCAACAAGCGTTCGGTTACCGACGTAAACAGCGGGGAGTCCGTTTCGATCCCCAATGAAGATATCAACGAGCCTATGTTTCATCAGGGTCGCGGCGGCTTGCGCCACCGCGTTCACCCCGGCAACGATCACTTTGTGCAGAATGACCGCATCGAACGACCGCAAGGGGGCGGCGGCGGCGGCAGCGGCCAAGGTGACGCCAGCAAGGACGGTGAAGGCCAGGATGAGTTCTCCTTCCAGATTTCGAAAGACGAGTATCTTGACCTGTTGTTCGAAGACTTAGCCCTGCCGAATTTGCAGAAAAACCAGTTCCGGCAGATGACCGAGTACAAAACGCACCGCGCGGGTTTTACCTCAAACGGTGTCCCGGCCAATATCAGTGTTGTTCGCTCTTTGCAAAACTCCCTCGCCCGCCGCACGGCGATGACCGCAGGGAAAAAACGGGAGTTGCGCGAGCTGGAGTCCACGCTGACGGAAGTCGAAAACAGCGAGCCCGCGCAACTGTTAGAAGAAGAACGGCTGCGCAAGGAAATTGCGGAGTTACGGCAGAAAATCGCCAGAACGCCGTTCATCGATACCTTTGATTTACGCTACAAGAACTACGAGCGGCGCCCTGAGCCTTCCAGCCAGGCGGTGATGTTCTGCTTGATGGACGTCTCCGGCTCCATGGATCAGGCGACCAAAGATATGGCCAAGCGTTTCTATATTCTGCTCTATCTGTTCCTGAGCAGAACCTATAAAAACGTCGATGTTGTCTATATCCGCCACCATACTCAGGCCAAAGAAGTGGATGAACAGGAGTTTTTCTACTCGCAGGAGACTGGCGGGACTATTGTATCCAGCGCGTTGAAGTTAATGGACGAAGTTATTCAGGAGCGTTACGACCCGGCGGCGTGGAATATTTACGCAGCGCAGGCGTCTGACGGCGATAACTGGGCCGATGACTCACCGCTGTGCCACCAAATATTGGCACAGAAGCTGCTTCCTATGGTGCGTTATTATAGTTATATCGAGATAACCCGGCGGGCTCATCAAACGCTGTGGCGCGAATATGAAGTATTGCAGCAGAAGTTTGGTAATTTCGCCATGCAACATATTCGCGAGCCGGAGGATATTTACCCGGTATTCCGTGAGCTGTTCCATAAGCAAGTTCAAGAAAATTAAGCGTGGCATACTCAAGTTGCCTAATAAAACGGCCAGTTAATTGATTTAACTGGCCGTTTTTCTATTCCGCCTAACCGTTAAAGAATATAATGACTTAACTGATACTCGGCAGAATAATAGCGGCCAAGATGCCAATCATTACCAACCATTTCAACGCATAATAGGTTTTACGGCTACGCGCTTTTAAGGCCTGCCCGCCGTTACGCAATGCATAGACATACTTGAATATCTTATTAATAAAACCGGTGCGGTCCTGCTCATCGTTAGGCGAACTGGCGGCTGACATCAGCGTGCTGCCAACCCAATGGTTAACGCGCTGCGCCCACGGCCACTTCATTTTGCGCTCTACGTCGCAGAAAAGAATAATGCGCGTTTCGTCAGTCTTGTTTTCCGCCCAATGAACAAAGGTTTCATCGAAAATCACCGGCTGGCCGTCGCGCCAGCTGTGCTTGATGCCGTCCACCTCGATAAAGCAGCGGTCATCATTTGGCGTCATCAGGCCAAGGTGATAACGCACGGAACCGGCATAGGGATCACGGTGTTTACCCAAATAGCTGCCCGACGGCAACTCGGCGAACATCGCGGCTTTAACAGAAGGAATGCTGTTTAACAGTTCCACCGTCTTCGGGCAGAGGTTTTCCGCCGACGGATGGCTGTCGCCGTACCACTTCAAATAGAAGCGTTTCCAGCCGCGTTTAAAGAAAGTATTAAAGCCTGCGTCGTTATTGGTCTGTGCTGCTTTAATATGGTCTTGCAGGCGCACGGCCTCATCACGAATAGTTTGCCAGTTATCGGTTAAACGCTGTAATTCCGGGAAATCTTCCGCCGGGAAATAAGGTTTCGACGGCAGTGCAGAAAAGCCGGTCATAAACATATTTACCGGCCCCATAAAAGTCGAGTGATCGAGTAGTTGGCGCGAAAACTTCTGTTTAACCTTGCCGCGCGAATGCGCATAAATAAAGCTAACCACAAAAATGGTAAGAATAATAATGGTCGTCATAGGGTCCATCCTCTACGAATTAGAAATATGACGATATTATAAATCAGATTTATTCTAAATTTGTAGTTACAATTTTATGCTATTTGTGCCTTTTAGGTACAGTTCCCAATGAGTTTAAACAGTAATTAAACCAGCTGTTGTTTTCTGAGATAAGCCGCACTCGCAATCAAATAAGCCCAGTTATTACATGGGTATTTTGCGGCTATTATTGGCAGTTAGCCTGATTGCAGGTAATAAAAAAGCCAGCCGATTGCTCCGCTGGCTTTTAAAACTCAAACTATTAACGACTTAATAAACTGGGGTAGCTTATTAATAGCGAACTTATAAACCGTAAACCAAATTGATTGAGGTCACAGTGTCGGTTTTATCCGGCGCACTGGCTGGTGGTTTGGTGTTGTAAGTCACGTCGTAAGCCAGTTTCAGAGAAAAATGATTGTTGATAGCAACCGTCAACGCCGTCTCTGAGTTATAGGTGGTTTCGTCGTTCGCTAAGACAGACAGGCCTTGGGTAAATTTAGCCGTGTCGCTGATTTTGTAGCTGTAAGCGCCAGATGCGTAAGCCAAAGCACGAGTCGAGTTACCGCCCTGCTCGAACTCATCGTGACGAACACCCGGACCGGCTTCCAGGTTCAGCGTGTGTACCGGACCACTCCAGATCTGACGACCGTAACCGACTGCACCGACATCGCGCGCGCGATAGCCGTTATAGCGGTCACTCAGCCAGCTGCCCTGACCGAACACATAGTTATTGTCATCAAGATTGTAGCGGCTACGCGCGCCAGCCTGATATTTCTCGGATGAACGCACACCGGAAGAAGAAGTGTTGCGTGCTGAACCCCAGATACTGTTAGCCGTATTGGTGTTGAACCACGTCATGGTGGTGTCAGCGCTCAGAGATGAGTTAGTGGTGTTACCGGTTTGCGCGGTATAACCCGCCTGAATATTACCTTCAAACGGCTTTTTCGCCGTAGCAGGATCGTCCAGTGCGGTGAAAATAGTGGTGTCTGCCAAACTTGAAATACTGAACAGCGCAGCTCCGCAAACTACCGCGCAAGCTGGTAAACGACGAACAACCCGAAAAAACATTTTGCTTCCCCAATCGACTTAAGGCAAATAGTACAAGGTGGCCCAAGATGATTTAACTCTGGATCCCCCTACACATTGAGATAACTGCATATCGAAATAATTTTGCCGTTCATTTAGGTCCTTTAAGCAAACCTGGCAATTCCCTTCAATAGCGCAAGAACTGATACATACTGGTTAAACCCGCAACGAATATACAGCACATAGTGGCTAATATCCTTTTTTAACCGGACTTTTTAGAGTGTTCCGAGTGACAAATATTTCCTGAAATAGAACCAAACGTAATTATTACAATTTGTTTCCATATTCTGAGCTTGCGCCCTTGAAAATTGTTTTAACCCGTTTCCCATTTTGGGCGCTCAACGTTTCCCCCCAAGACTGCACAGATTTCGGCCGAACCGGATGCGCTATCTTGTCCTTTTGAACGAGGCGAGTTAGCTTTAGACCTGTTGAAAATATCTTATTGCGCCGCGAGTTCCTCGACGGCTGCCTTCAGGAGGAGTGGTCATGGCTTTACAACAAGAAATCATTCAGGCTTTGCACGTCAAACCGCAAATAGACGCGGCACAAGAAGTTCGCACCAGCGTCGATTTTCTAAAAAGTTATTTGCTGGCCCATCCCTTTATTAAATCTTTGGTACTGGGCATCAGCGGCGGGCAGGATTCTACTCTTACCGGTAAACTTTGCCAAACGGCAATTAGTGAATTACGTGCGGAAACCTCTGATGAGAGCTATCAGTTCATCGCCGTGCGTCTGCCTTACGGCGTGCAGGCCGATGAATCAGACTGCATTGATGCCATCGACTTTATCAAACCCGATCAGGTATTGACGGTAAATATCAAAAATGCGGTATTAGCCAGCGAAGCGACTCTGCGCGAAATCGGTATCGAATTAAGCGATTTCATCAAAGGGAATGAGAAGGCGCGTGAACGTATGAAGGCGCAATACAGCATCGCCGGGATGAAAAAAGGCGTGGTGGTCGGCACCGACCACGCGGCAGAGGCCGTGACCGGCTTCTTCACCAAGTACGGCGACGGCGGCACTGACATCAACCCTATCTTCCGCCTGAACAAGCGTCAGGGCAAAGCCCTGCTCAAGCATCTCGGCTGCCCAGAGCATCTTTATACCAAAGCCCCGACCGCCGATTTGGAAGAGAACCGCCCTTCGCTGCCGGACGAAGTCGCGCTGGGCGTCACCTATGAGCTGATTGACGACTATCTGGAAGGCAAAACCATTGACCAGAAAGCCGCGTCAACCATCGAGGGCTGGTATCTGCGCACCGAGCATAAACGCCAGCCGCCGGTTACCGTGTTTGATGATTTCTGGAAAAAGAAATAAGACTTCTATTACGACCAACTCTCTGACGGACACCCTGGGGTGTCCGTTTTTTTATCCAGCAATCCCTCTATAATTGTTTAACAATTCCTTTCCATCGCGGGATGAAATCATTACCCTTAGCCTCCCTTCGAACACGGACTGTGATGTTTTATATGCAAAAATTCCTTTTCCTGCTGTTAACGCTGGTCCTGCTTGGACCACTGGGGATTGATCTCTATCTCCCTGCTATCCCGGCGATTGCCAAGGGATTGAACAGCGCAGAAACCATTATCCAATCTTCTATTTCGCTGTTTATTTTAGTGATGGGGCTGGGGCAACTGATTGCCGGGCCATTGGTTGACCGCTACGGCCGCCGCCCGATCGCCATTATTGGCGTGATCGTCTATTTGGCCGGCGCCATTGTCGCCGCCACGGCGGAGACGGCGTTTATGTTTATGTTCTCCCGCGTGATTCAGGGGCTGGCGGTCTGCTGTACCTCGGTGGTGGTGTTTAGCAGCGTGCGCGACCGAATGAGTGGCGATGACGCGGCCCGCGCCTACGGCTTCCTCAACGGCACGCTGAACATCATTCCGGCGCTGGCGCCGCTGATTGGCGGCCTGATTGCCCAGTTCTTTGGCTGGCGTGCGCCCTTCTGGGCGCTATGTGGCTATAGCATACTGATTCTGGCACTGGTGCTGTTCAAACTGCCGGAGACGCGCCCTGCTGACACCCAGTCAGGCGGCCTGCCGTTCAAACAGTACGCCCGGATCTTGTTCAACAAACGCTTCATCACCTTCGCCGCGGTCAACGCCGGGGCGATGGGCATGGCCCTGACCTATGTCTCACTGGCTCCGACGGTGCTGATGAGCCAGGCGGGACTGACGCCGTTCGAGTTTTCGCTGGTCTTCGGCGCAAACGGATTTTGGATCATGGCGGTCAGCTTTATCGCTAACCGTATTATTCAGAAGGTGGGACGCCCGGTCTGTCTGGCTTCCGGCGCGTTGTTAATGTTCCTCGGCTGTGCGGGATTACTGGCGGGCTTAACCCTTATCGCCCCGGATCAGCAGCACGCCACTTGGCTCTATATGCTGCCCGTCGCCAGCGCCTGCGCAGGTTTGGCTTTCCTGATTGGGCCAGCCACCAGCTACGCGCTGGAGCCGTTTTCCAATGAAGCGGGCGTGGCCTCGGCATTGGTGGGTTCTGTACAGATGGCGGGAGGCGCGCTGTTTGGCTTTATCGCCATGGCGTTGCCGCTGCAGCCGAAACTGAGTTTGGCACTGGTGATGCTGGCGGGAGGCTGTCTGGCGCTGTTAGCACGTCGCGCCAGTAAGAAATCAGCGGGCCGCTTGACCCGCCTTAGTTAATAAGAAACTTATGTCACTCGATTCAGTCAACTAACCTGACCGGGACTCTTGGCGCTAAGGCTGACAACAGCTCATAGCCCAGGGTTCCGGCCACGGTCGCCACATCGTCAACCGGCAGGTTGGCTCCCCACAGCTCCACCTTCGACCCTATGGCGGCCTGCGGGCATGGCGTTAGGTCGACCATAATCATATCCATCGACACTGTGCCAACGGTTTGCGTCATCACCCCATCCACCCATACCGGCGTGCCGCTCGGCGCGTGGCGCGGATAACCGTCGGCATAGCCACAGGCGATGATGCCAATGCGCTGCTCGCTCGCCGCGCGATAGCGGCCGCTGTAGCCCACGCGGTCGCCCGCCCGCAACTGCTGGGTGGCGATAATTTCGGTGCTCAGGGTCATCACCGGTTTCAGCCCGCTGTCGGCGATATCCTGCCATTTGCCACTCGGCGACGCGCCGTAGAGAATAATGCCCGGACGGACCCAGTCATAATGGGTTTCGGGGTACCACAGCGTCGCCGCCGAGTTAGCCAGCGATCTTGGGCCTGAGATATTCTCCCCGGCGGCAAGGATCTGCGTCATCTGCCCCTCGACGCCTTCCGGGCCGTCAGCGTGAGCAAAGTGGCTCATCAGGGTAATTTCGCCGACCTGCGGCAAAGCCTTCAGCGCATGCCACGCGGCCTCAACCTTTTCCGGCATGAAACCCAGTCGGTTCATGCCGCTGTTAATCTTCAAATAAACATTGATTGGCGCGCCAGACTTGGCCTGCTTAATGGCGTCAATCTGCCAGTCGCTGTGCACGGCGGTGGTCAGGCGATATTGATCAATCGCCTCGAGATCGGCCGGTGAGAAGAAGCCTTCCAGCAGCAGAATCGGCCCCTGCCAGCCCGACTCACGCAGCAAAACGGCTTCTTTAAAATCGAGCAAACCAAAGCCGTCAGTGGCCGATAGGCCTTTCAGTACATGCTCAACGCCGTGGCCATAAGCATTGGCTTTGACCACCGACCAGACTTTACTGCGTGGCGCGAAACGGCGGATAACCTGCAAATTATTGGATAACGCAGAAAGTGACAACGTAGCGGAAATCGGACGTGGCATACAGTCTCCAGAGGCGAATCAATGAGCCGGTCTTCCAATAACGCCTGCTGACCGGCTCAACATTGAATGGGCTATTAGCCGATAGGATGCATTTTATGAATGTTTTGATGCGTCGCGGCGAAGCCCGGGCTGTAACGCTCTACGGCTAAATCGTCGGCCGGAATAGCCGGAGTCACGCCGGTGATAATGTCCGACAGCAGCTGGCCGGAGCCACAGGCCATGGTCCACCCGAGCGTACCGTGGCCGGTATTCAGGTAGAGATTTTTCAGGCGCGTTTTACCGACGATCGGCGTGCCGTCTGGGGTCATTGGGCGCAGGCCGGTCCAGAAAGAAGCTTGCTCGACGTTGCCGCCGTTCGGGTAGAGGTCGCGCACCACCATCTCCAGCGTTTCGCGGCGAGCCTTCGCCAGCTGGGTGTTAAAGCCGACGATTTCCGCCATGCCGCCGACGCGAATACGATCGTCAAAACGGGTGATAGCGATTTTGTAGGTTTCATCCAGCACGGTGGAGAATGGCGCGGAGGCCGGGTCAGTGATTGGAATAGTCAGCGAGTAGCCCTTCAACGGATAGACCGGGATCGAGACTAAATCTTGCAACAGGGCCGTCGAGTAGGAGCCGAAAGCCACTACATAGGCGTCGCCTTTGACCACATCCGCGCCGCACTGCACGCCAGTGACCTGGCCATTTTCCACCAGCAGCTTGTCGACGCTGCGGTTAAATTCAAATACCACGCCCGCCTGACGCGCCATTTCAGCCAGTTGACGAGTAAACAGCTGGCAGTCACCGGTTTCATCATTCGGCAAGCGCAGGCCGCCGGTAAGCTTATGCGCCACCTGAGCCAAAGCAGGTTCAACCGTCGCCAGCTGGCTGGATTCCAGCAGTTGGTAAGGCACGCCCGCCTCTTCCAGCACGGCAATGTCTTTCGACGCACTTTCGAACTGCTGGGCGGTGCGAAACAGCTGTAAAGTTCCGCCCTGACGGCCTTCGTACTGGATGCCGGTCTCTTCGCGCAGCGTTTTCAGGCAATCGCGGCTGTACTCGGCCAGTCTCACCATGCGGCTTTTGTTGGTCTGGTAATGGTCCATGTTGCAGTTACGCAGCATTTGCCACATCCATTTCAGCTGGAAGCTACTGCCGTCGAGGCGGATCGCCAGCGGCGCGTGGCGCTGGAACATCCACTTAATCGCCTTTAATGGCACGCCTGGCGCAGCCCAAGGGGCAGCATAACCGGGAGAGATTTGCCCGGCATTCCCCGCGCTAGTCTCTTCCGCCGGTCCGGCTTGTCTGTCAATGACCGTCACCTGATGTCCGGCCTTTGCCAAATACCAGGCACTGGCAACACCAACCACTCCACTGCCCAAAATAACCACGCGCATACTCGACTCCAATCAAAGGCAATATAAAGCATAATATTCTGTGAGACGGAAACTAACCTGACAGCGGCCAATTGCCAACACCTGCGGCGAAAACCGCGATGGATTTCACAATTATTTATCCTGTATCTACCTCTATTTTTCAACAGTCACATAAAAATAACAATATCCCCCAACCCCGCGCCCTATGCAGTTCAAAGCAGCGGCATATTGCGGCAGTCGCGATAAACCATCACTTTCAGCACGAGCCATTAACCCGAGAATCTTTTTGTTATTTAAAACCAAACAAAAGGCAATTTTGCAGAACAATCCTCTAAAGATTGAGTTATGGGAAATATTGTCTGAATTCATTGTAGCGATTGACTGTTTTCTACCATAAGCGTTTGATGAAGCTGTCGGCTTGATAGCAATAATTCATGCTTATTAAACCAGCGCTATCTGCATAACCAACAGATTGAGCTACGATTATCTATGGGCGCACAAATTTCGTAATAAACAGTTCTGAATCAAACACTCTATTGCGTCCGTAACTGAATGAGGGTGCGGCTTATGACGACAAAGACCCAAGATTTTAAAATGGCAGACCAGCGTCTGAGCGATGGACCGGACTGGACGTTTGATCTATTGCAGACCTATCTCGAAGAGATTGACCGGGTCGCGAAGTCTTACCGACTTGATACTTATCCGCATCAAATTGAAGTCATCACCTCCGAACAGATGATGGATGCCTATTCAAGCATTGGCATGCCTATCAACTATACACACTGGTCGTTTGGTAAGAAATTTATCGAAACCGAGCAGCGCTATAAGCAGGGGCAGCAGGGTCTGGCTTACGAAATCGTCATCAACTCCAACCCTTGTATCGCCTATTTGATGGAAGAGAACACCATGACCATGCAAGCGCTGGTGATGGCGCATGCCTGCTATGGGCACAACTCGTTCTTCAAAAATAACTACCTGTTCCGCAGCTGGACCGACGCCAGCTCAATTGTCGATTACCTGCTGTTTGCACGCCGTTACATCAGCCAGTGCGAGGAGCGTTACGGCGTAGAGGAAGTTGAGCGCCTGCTCGACTCTTGCCACGCGTTGATGAATTACGGCGTCGATCGCTACAAGCGCCCACAGAAAATCTCACTGCAAGAAGAGAAAGCGCGTCAGGAAAGTCGCGAGGCTTACCTGCAAAGTCAGGTTAACTCGCTGTGGAAGACGCTGCCGCGTAAAGACAGCGTGGACGCGCCCGAGCAGGCCCGCCGTTTCCCTTCCGAGCCGCAGGAAAACATTCTCTATTTCATGGAGAAAAATGCCCCGCTGCTCGAACCGTGGCAGCGCGAGATCCTGCGCATCGTGCGTAAAATCAGCCAATATTTCTATCCGCAGAAACAGACTCAGGTGATGAACGAAGGCTGGGCGACCTTCTGGCACTACACCATCCTCAATCATCTGTATGACGAAGGTAAAGTGTCGGACAAATTCATTCTGGAATTCCTGCACAGCCACACCAACGTGGTGTTCCAGCCGCCTTATAATAGCCCGTACTACAGCGGCATAAACCCTTACGCGCTGGGCTTCGCCATGTTCCAGGACCTCAAGCGAATCTGTCAGTCGCCAACGGAAGAGGACAGGTATTGGTTCCCGGACATCGCCGGTTCAGACTGGCTCGACACGCTGCATTTTGCGATGCGCGATTTTAAAGACGAAAGCTTTATTAGCCAGTTCTTGTCGCCAAAAGTGATGCGCGACTTCAAGCTGTTTACCGTGCTCGACGATGACCGAAATAATTATCTGGAAATCGCCGCTATTCACAATGAAGAGGGATATCGGGCGATACGCGAGGAGTTATCAGCGCAGTATAACCTGAGCCATCATGAGCCGAATATTCAAGTGTGGAACGTGGATTTGCGCGGCGACCGCTCGCTGACCCTGCGCTATATTCCGCAGGATCGCGCCCCGCTGGATAAAAGCCGTCGCGAAGTGATGAAGCACATTCATCGCCTATGGGGCTTTGACGTGTTTATGGAGCAGTTAAATGAGGACGGCAGCGTCGAGCTTCTTGAACGCTGCCCGCCACGGCCAGCGCCGCTTTAACGGTTCATCTCATCCACCACTGGCTCTCAGCCAGCAAAAAGGGCGCCTAGGCGCCCTTTTCTTTTATTGCGACTAACTGCTGTCTAAAGCGAGATTAGCGTTTCTTGTCGGTCAAATCGCCCGGCATGGTGCTTTGCATGCTGTGCCAAATTTCACCACTTTGGCGGCCATATTCGCGCACGCAGTCAACCACCTGATCGTAGCTCTTCTCTTCGCAAATGCGCGACAGGCGCTGATAAAAGGCAATCGCCAGTTTACGCGCTTCAGAGTTGGAGAAGTAATAACGGCCAACTCGGGTGTATAAACCGCGTAAACCATTAATAATCAAACCATAAATCGGGTTGCCGGAAGCGAAAGCCAAACCACGGAAAATGCCGTAATCCAGCTCCATAAAGGCTTCAGCATTGTCAGAAACTTCATGCGCCTTAGCCAGCACTTGCTGAGTCTCTTCCGGGTTTTTGCGCATCGCGCGGCGGATAAAAATCGTCGCAATATTGGTGCGAACCGACAACAGGTTATCAATCAACTGCGGGACGCTGGCGTGGTCCAAACGGGCTAGCGTTTCAAGGATATTCAGCCCTGACGTTTCCCAGAAGTTATTCACTTTGGTCGGTTTGCCATGCTGAATGGTCAGCCAGCCGTCACGCGCAAGCCGTTGTAAAACCTCACGCAATGTGGTGCGCGTCACGCCAATTAACTCTGAAAGTTCGCGTTCGGCGGGCAGAATTGATCCCGGCGGGAAGCGGCTATTCCAGATACTTTCTATAATGTACTCTTCGGCGAAACCGGCAGGACTCTGCGCCTTAATAACCATGGTGTTTACATTCCGTTTAGGACTTTTATTGGCGATATAATTCTGCTCATCATACCAGACGTAAATGGCATGTTATAGCGGCCTTTCCGAACTTATAGTGAAACTGTGCATAGGCCGTCAAAATTTTCCGATATTTAAGCAGTAATCACCTTATTTATTCAATTTGACTCGCATTGCTGAGTGGAATTACCTAGCCTAGTCAGTTGATTTTGCTGCATTACAAAAATGGAGACGTCCTTACCATGGACATGACTTTTCGACGCGCGTTCGTCAAAAACTTCCTCGGCCAGTCCCCCGATTGGTATAAATTAACCATTATTGGCTTCCTAATTCTTAACCCTATTATTTATTTTCTGGTGAGTCCTTTTCTTGCCGGCTGGCTGTTAGTCGTTGAGTTTATTTTCACGCTTGGTATGGCGTTAAAGTGCTACCCATTACAGCCCGGCGGCCTGCTGGCGATTGAAGCCGTGATGATCGGTATGACCAGCGCGGAGAGAATTAAAGAGCAGGTATTTTCCAATCTGGAAGTAATTTTGCTGCTGATCTTTATGGTCGCCGGCATCTACTTTATGAAGCAGTTGCTGCTCTTCGTGTTCACCAAGCTGCTGCTCAACATTCGCAGCAAAACCGCCCTTTCTCTCTCCTTCTGCCTGGCGGCGGCCTTTCTCTCCGCCTTCCTCGACGCGTTAACCGTGGTGGCGGTGGTGATCAGCGTCTCGGTCGGGTTCTACTCTATTTACCACCGCGTCGCCTCCAACGGCGGGGATCAGGCAGATGTCAACGATGACACTGGCTTCAGTGACTCCCAGCAGCATCAGCAGACGCTGGAACAGTTCCGCGCCTTCTTGCGCAGCCTGATGATGCACGCGGGCGTCGGCACCGCGCTGGGCGGCGTGATGACCATGGTTGGCGAGCCGCAAAACCTGATTATTGCTAAATCGGCGGGCTGGCAGTTCGCCGACTTCGCCCTGCGCGTCTCGCCAGTATCGGTCCCGGTGTTCTTCTGCGGGCTGCTGGTCTGTTTTCTGGTGGAGCGCTTCAAGGTGTTTGGCTATGGCGCGGCACTTCCCGCCAGCGTGTTTGATATTCTGAAAAAGTACGATCTGCAAAACGCCGCCAAAAGGGATAAGCAGGAGCGGATTAAACTCGCGGTACAGGCAGTGATTGGCATCTGGCTGATTATCGCCCTGGCCTTTCATCTGGCGGAAGTGGGCCTGATTGGCCTGTCGGTGATTATCTTCGCGACCGCCCTGTGCGGCGTGACCGATGAACACGCCATCGGCAAGGCTTTTCAGGATGCGCTGCCCTTTACCGCCTTGCTGACGGTCTTTTTCGCGGTGGTGGCGGTGATCATCGAGCAGCATCTCTTTAGCCCGATCATCCACTTTGTGTTACGCGCCGAGCCAGCCAACCAGCTGTCGCTGTTCTATCTATTTAACGGCCTGCTCTCATCGGTGTCCGATAACGTGTTTGTCGGCACGGTCTATATCAATGAAGCCAAAACCGCGTTGGAAAATGGCGTCATCTCACTGGAGCAGTTCCAACTGCTGGCGGTCGCCATTAATACCGGCACCAATTTGCCGTCGGTTGCGACACCCAACGGTCAGGCTGCCTTCCTGTTCCTGCTCACCTCGGCCTTAGCCCCGCTGATTCGCCTGTCCTACGGGCGCATGGTGTGGATGGCCCTGCCTTACACCGTGGTGATGACCCTGGTTGGCTGGCTGTGTGTGCAATATCTGTTACCGGATTTAACCCAGTGGTTTATCGATATGCATTGGATAACTCTGCCTAATATCAAAGAAATTCTGCCTTAAGCGTGCGGGGATAAAGAAAAGATATCGGCGGCAAAAATCTTCAGGCATTCTGTGAAATGTAAACACTCTGACAGAATGAAAAGTGTGTGTTTTTACTGCTATTTTTTACATGAATTTTAATTCGGCGGGCTGGCAGCAAATGTGAATTCGTTTACACTGCTTGGCAGTTGCTTACTGCATGGAAACAAAACTATGTTGCAATATCTAAACCGCTGCTCCCAAGGGCGCGGTGCATGGCTGCTGTTAGCGTTAACTGCGCTGGTGTTAGAACTGGTTGCTCTTTATTTCCAACACGTCATGTTATTACAACCTTGCGTAATGTGTATTTATGAGCGTTGCGCACTGTTTGGCGTATTGGGTGCCGGAATTGTTGGTGCTATCGCACCTTCGACCTGGTTGCGCTATGCCGGTATTTTGATTTGGATTTACAGCGCCTACGAAGGGATCCGCCTGTCATGGGAACACACCATGATTCAGCTTCATCCTTCTCCGTTCGCCACCTGTGACTTCGCCGCCCGCTTCCCAAGCTGGTTGCCTCTCGACAAATGGTTGCCGTCCGTGTTCGTTGCTACCGGTGACTGTGCAGAGAAACAGTGGGAATTCCTGACTTTGGGTATGCCACAGTGGTTAGTGGTGGTGTTCAGCGTGTTTATGGTTATCGCTCTGCTGGTATTAATCGCGCAGTTCGTTAAACCAAAACGCCGTGACCTGTTCACTCGCTAATAACCCCATTCTGCATTAAAGAAAAAGGCGCCTAAGGCGCCTTTTTTATTGCATGCGATACGACTCGAAAGTTTACTTGCTGCGCCACAAACGCAGTTGGCCGTACCAGCCGCTGTCAGTTTCATACTCCTGCGGAGTACCATCAGCCTGAATCACGGCTTCAGCCGAACGACCGGTCAGAGTACAAGCCAGGCTCACCTTCACATCTCTTTTGCCGTTGATCAGGTTAAGGTCGACGTATTCGTTAAACTGCAAAGCCGCCACCACTTTATTGTCCACGCGCACGTACAGCGGACAGGTTCTCTCGAAAGGCACCAGCGTCCACTGGTCGGCACGGTGCAGTCTCACCCGCGTTTTGCCCTTGTCCGCTTGCGGATCAACTTCTGCTTTGAGTCTCGGGTCAGTCTGGGTGATCACATCGGATTGAATCACCTGCGGCGCTGCCTGGTAGGGATTTTTCGCACAACCGGCGAGCATCAGCACGGCCAATGCGATAAAGGTTTTATTCATTTTGGTTTTCCTGAATTGACGAACCAATTGATATACAAAAAAATGATAGTCGAATCATAGCAGCGAGGAGAGCGAAGGCAATGTATCAAACGCGGATCACCGCTTTTTCACAAAATTCTGCCAGAAAAAGCGCCAATCGCCGATTTCTTGAGCAAGCATTATTTTAACGATACCTACAAAAAAAACACCTATCACTCAGCGTTTTAGTTGTTTACTAATTGATTAGCTTTAGACATAATCGCCGTCCACTTCATGTAGCAATGATTGGTAGGGCCCTGAGTTGTTTTCGAACACTCGGGGCCTTTTCTTTTTGGGTTTCCCTCCCCTTTGAATCCTCTTACTTCAGCTTCAGCAATGGCATGTCCGAAAGGTGCCCACCCGGCGGCACGGGGTCTCATCATAAAGATGGCACCTGCTATTAAGAATGTTTAGTTCGATAAACAGAAAACCCGCCTTACTGATGGGCTTTCTTTGAACACTTTAAATGGCAAGTACAAAGCTATTACTTCTCTAAGGTAGACGGCACTCAGTCAAAGATGGTGAGATCTTCTGCAACTATCTTGCTCTCGTAATTAAGGAATCGACAAAGCTTGATTTTTCATTGAGTCTGGACAGAATTTAGAAATGGAAAGCCCATATCAAATATGGGCTTTTTGTAATTATTAGTAACGTTTATTTCACAACTGTCAGAGATTTACTGTATCTAAATGAAACCCACTTATTTCTGATGAATTTATTAATCGGCAGTTCAAAAAGCTTGCACATCAGCATTGATGACAGCAATGAACAAACGAAAGCAATTAAAATATAAGCAACCAATTCCTTTTTATTATTGGGGGAAGGAAGCAGGAGTTCATTTAGCTTCGATACAAATATGTAATGGATCATGTAGAATGAAAATGAAGACTCACCAAGGAATTTTAAAATTTTATTAGAAAGAAATCTCGACACAATTCCATTGTTAAATGAAAACGTCGCAACGATTAAAAACATACATGGTATGAAGAATAAATCGTATTTAAAGTTCATATTATGGATGTAATTTGTAGCAACATATACCGTTAGGATAAATGAAAACAGAGAAAGAACCTCAAAAATACTACACATCTTGACACTAGGTTGAAATTTTGAAGCCAAGAACCATCGGCAGAACAACATTCCGATTATAAAGTCTGATAGTCTAAAGAAGGGATTTATGTAAAAAAACCAACGCGAGGAAAAATAACCTATAGGCGAATCAGCAAGATAAATATTAAACAATAAAGAAATAGTAAGAAAAGCAATTAAGTATTTCGTTCTAAATCCAACTAAAAAAACAAAAGCGATATAAAACAAAAGCTCACAAGATATACTCCAACTTACGGGGTTAAAGGCGAAGTAATAGTCCTGAATAGGGATTATTGCCTGAACAAGGAAAATGTTAGATAAGAGCTTGACTGCTGCCACTCCCTGAGGTATATCAATGATATTGAAAGTGTAAATAAAAATAGCCAACGTTAATAAATGGACAGGGAATAACCTAGAAATGCGAAATACGATAAAATCCTTGAAATCATACTCCCCTGACATTTTATGCCGATTGAAACTATAACTAATGATAAATCCCGAAAGGATATAAAAGAAAGTCACTCCACTATAACCGTTAAAAAAATAACGCGCTAACGTCTTCACAAATGGGGAATCCGAGTTATTTAATATACCAAGATGATGCAGGAAAACTCCCAGCGCTGCAAAAAACCTAAGGGAGGTGAGACTATCGATAACCGTAAGCTTTCGCGTCATTTTATAAAACCCTGATTCAAATCGTTTGATTGTAATTAATTCTGAGGAAAAGTCAACTATTCTATTAATCATAGATCTAATCATATATCTTCATTTCAAGCATTCATTTCGAACCATTTAGCTATTATAAAAAACCAATACCACAACAAAAAAATAATTATAATAAATTTAAATTATTAAATTTAGGGCATATAACCACCCTTAAAAAAAACACAATCATTTCACTAGATAAGTTATTTAAGACGTTGAAGCTGGGGTTTGAAAATGAAAAAGCGTGGGAAATCAACCCAAAAGAGATTCACCCAATAGAAAGCTCCTGCCAACTCTAAAAACTTACTATTTAACACCCCTTATTAAATAATAATTTGATGAGCAGGGATAAACCTTATCCATATTATCCCGTACAACTTAAATTAATTACTTCACCAATGGCTTTGTTCTTACTTCGCGCAGCTAGGCTAATTTAAGATAGGCGGCGGAGAAATATCGAAGTGTTGTGAAGTAGGATTGAATCAAGGTTAAACCAGAGTATTACCGCAAACATCGCACCTACGATTGACGTAGTAACTCCGGATTGCGGTAATTTATTGCCCCGTATATGCCCCCAACGCTTTTCGCTCGCTAGAAGTCATATTGCCCTACCCCATCCAAGCGACTCTGATTGAACCACTAAATATCACATCAGCGGGCTATCATCAAACTCTTCCGTGGTCGTGTCGATGATCACATGCGTAACCACTCCGAAAATAATCGTCTCATCACCCCTCCTAGTCTCCACCGTCGATAAGCGTCACCTCATTTGGCTGATCCAATCAGCAAGGCAAAGCGTCGGATGAAAACTCATGCGTTTTAGCAAGAACTCTGCGCAAACCTCAGTAACGATAATACTGCCGTCGCAAGGCTTGCGGGCTGAGTCAATTATTAGCAATGCGTCTTTCTCAATGCCGGCTCGCCAGCTTGATGTGGCGGAGCGCATCAGGTACTGACCAGGCTTATCTGTCCAGCGACAGGCATCGTTTGGAATTAGTCGACTGGTTGCGTAGTCAGCTGCTGGAGATGGAAAGCCCCTATCAACGCCCTCCATTTGGATTGAAAATCATGAAAACGTGATGCTCTCCGTCTGTTCATAAAACGTCACGTAATGTACTTACGCACATCTCGATCCAACGGTTGGCCTCCTTCAGGTCTCAGCGGCAATTGACCTTCTCCAACTCAGAGCAGAAATCCTCAGTGGCGACTGTGTGCCGCCCCTTCTCGCTGATCTTGATTGCAGCTTTGAATGCTGCGTCAATTTCATCTCGTCTGCTCATAACCCACCCCATAACCACTGTTTATGCGTGCAGTATTTGGTTTTTTTAAACTGATCAAGTAATGATCTACATGGGGTTAGGTGTTAAACTCTGCCAAATATAAAATCTAAGACATTTATCATATGTTTAATCTATTCACTAAATACGTAAGTGTAGGCGTTATAAACACTGCAATACACTGGACTGCCTTCTCTGCTGCTTTTTATCTGTTTTCGGTAAATCAGGCTACCGCTAACTTTATTGCGTTCGCTACAGCTGTCACATTCTCCTTCTTTGCTAATGCTAGTTTTACCTTCAATGTCAAGCCTAAGCCAACAAGCTATCTTCTTTTTGTGTCTTTCATGGGCATATTAAGCATTCTAGTTGGTAAGCTTTCTGATTATTATCATATCGAGCCCGTTATAACGCTTATAGAGTTTTCACTTGTTAGCTTAGTTTTAGGGTTTATTTACTCAAAATATGTTGTCTTTAGGAAAGATAAATGAAAATTTCTCTGGTAGTTCCTGTCTTCAATGAAGAGGACACCATCCCAATTTTTTATAAAGCCGTGCGTAATTACCCTGGCTTAGCGGAACACGATGTAGAGATAGTTTTCGTTAATGACGGGAGTAAAGATTCTACCGAAGCAATTATTAACACAATCGCAGAATATGACTGCAAAGTTAAGGCCTTATCTTTCACCAGAAACTTTGGTAAGGAGCCAGCTCTTTTTGCTGGTCTTGATAATGCTACAGGAGACGCGGTAATTCCTATAGACGTTGACTTGCAAGACCCGATAGAACTGATTCCACAGATGATAGAAAGGTGGATGAAAGGCTCTGATGTTGTTCTGGCAAAGAGGGTCGATCGCTCAACTGACGGCCATCTAAAGCGAAAATCAGCAGAGATGTTCTATAAGTTGCACAATAAAATAAGTAATCCGAAGATCGAAGAAAATGTCGGTGATTTCCGACTACTGTCCCGTACTACTGTCGATAATATAAAGCAACTTCCAGAAAGAAACCTATTCATGAAAGGTGTTCTTAGTTGGGTTGGTGGAAATGTAGATGTCGTCGAGTATGCAAGGGCTGAGCGTGTTGCTGGTACCACTAAGTTTAACGGCTGGAAGCTTTGGAACCTAGCACTTGAGGGGATCACTTCTTTCTCAACATTCCCACTTCGAATTTGGACATATATAGGAATGATTGTCGCAGGGTTTTCGTTCATATATGGTGCGTGGATGATTTTTGACACACTGGTATTTGGTAACCCAGTGCGTGGTTATCCATCTCTTTTAGTCTCTATTCTATTCCTTGGTGGGATTCAGTTGATTGGCATAGGCGTTCTTGGTGAATATATTGGCAGGATATACGTTGAAACTAAGGAAAGACCTCGTTACTTATTAAAGAGAAATAAAGATGTTAAGTGATAAATTTTATTTAAAATACTTTATTTTTACATGCATGATCTTCTCTCTACCTTTCATGCTTCACGGCACTTATTACTTAGATGATGTATACAGGAGCGTGTATGGTGATGGTTCATGGCATGACCTAGGCAGACCACTTGCAGATGTAGTAACATTCGGCTTGTCACTTAACTATTACTTCCTATCTGATTTTTATCCGTTAGGTACTATTTTAGCTGTTTTTTTTCTGGTATTTGTTTTCATATCTATAAAGAAAAACTGTCTTTCAATAAACAAAGCATATGCCTTGTTACCATTACCTCTTTTATTCATTTCCCCAGTCTTCATGCAGAATATGTCGTACAGATACGACAGTACAGCGATGATTCTAGCACTGGCATTAGCTATTTCAGCCTATTACCTCTCATTTAGCAAAGGATGGAAGGTTACCGTTGGTGCGATTTTATTAATGATAGCATCCCTATCACTGTATCAACCTTGTGCTAACATCTTCCTTGGATTGGTTGCCACAAATCTCATAGTAAGAATTAAGATATCAGATAACACACATTTTAAACAAATGTTTTTAGATTGCGCAGTTTTCTCTCTGTCTTTTATTGCATATTTTATTGTTGTCGTTAAATTCTTCTCTCTAGGTGGCGGAAGAGCTACTTTCATAAGACCTGACCAGTTACTGGGATCTTTATCATCAGCGATGCTGTCAACTCGCAGCATATATGTCTTATTGCTTTTAGGTTATATTAAAATAACATATATTTCACTTATAACATTAGCATTATTTTCATGTGTGATTTATTCAATAAGATTTAAACCATCATTATTTTATTGTTTTTCATTCTTCGTGAGAATAAATGTATGTTTCGCTCTGCTTTTTTTCTCTATAATTGGCACTTCTTTTTTAGTTGTTGAGGGGATTACAGACATCCGCGTTATGGTTGGCATGTCTTCAGTGGTTTTCGTTTTAGTGGTTCTCGCTACTAGATTTTACTCATATAAAATTACATTATTTATTTCTTCAATTGTGACGCTTATATTTATTTCGCTTTCCTTCCAATACTCCAATGCATTAACCTCACAACGAAACTTTGAGTTATCCTTGCTTTCTAATGTTGCAAGGGATGTTAACTACGGTGATGGAGGGATAGTCTACATTTCCGGGGTAATGCCAACCTCTCCGGTTGTTAACACAAGCATCAGAGCAATACCGTTTATTGGTAGAATAGTCCCTCCATCCCCGCCATGGGTCTCCAGACGACTTGCGGCAGCAGAAGGCATCTCTACTGTGGAAAACTCTTGGGGTGGAGATAATATTGATCTAATTAGCATGGTTTGCATGGGTAAGTTAAATCCAGAAAAATCCAACCCCCTATATGAAATTTACAACCTGAATAATAGAAAATTTATTTATTTTAAAGGTGCTGGTAGCATTTGCACATAGTTAGTAAATTAACATCCCGCCATCAATAATAATGGCGGGATTTTTTACAATGATTTAAATACTGCGCCACCAGAGATTATAGGTACATCAAGAACGCTACCTATGTTGTTTAAATATGTATTTTCACCTCCGATAAATCCTACACTTTGATTGGTGAGCGTTGCATCTTTTTTGATGTTGCATGCATTAAAAATAACAGAAATATTTTTTGTTAAATGTTCGTTCTGTATTCTGTAAATCAGGGTGGATGCTACTAATGGGTTCCTTTGCTCAATCATTACCTGATATATTTTAACTACAACAGTACAGTCATAATCATAATCCGCAGTCATTACGCATGAAAGCCCAGTTCCGGCAACCCCCTCTGAGTCACAAGAGTTCATTGTGATTCCAGTGGAGTTTATGAAATTATATGCCGTCGCTTTTGTTTTTCCAACGTCTAGCATTGACTAACAATTGTCGCAGGTACAACAAGTTAGAGTCGTGTACTGCATACCAGCAAGAAAGTGTCCAATTTGATAATTTGTTACTCCAATACAGATATCGTTACTTGTCCCAGATGGCAAGTAACGACCATTCCTAAGCTTTATTCCGTACACTCCATAAAACTGCTTGACGCCCAAGCCTACAATGTGCGCATGCATCTTATTAAACCACGCCTCCTAAAAACATACTCCAATATGCGGACACTCCAACCTAATGTCGTAATAAGAAGACACATCGAGACGAGGGTGCCACAGTCCGTTAGAAGTATTATTACTCCGGCCTGTTAGTCCTTCTTTAATAAATGTTATTCCACTAAGCGTGGCATTCTCGCAGTCAGCGGTATAATCATCAACATCCATATTGTCGCCAAATAAAAGAACAAAAACATCTATATCCTTTCCATTTGTTACATGGTATTTATCATTTGTTGTTCTTGCGAATGTTGTAACCCCAACACCTCCCCCCTTAAGGCCACTATTCTTCCAAAAGGGAATGCCGGTACGTGTGAGATATTTTTCAGCAGAGGCATTCATAATAACTCGATTGGCTCTTGCAAATTTCATGGCATTTAATATTTTGTCACCAGATTCAGTTACGCCATCAGGTTTCGCACCAAACATACCTAATGAATAAAAACCGCCATCAATTATTCTCTTCCATGATAGCGCGCCATCGACTGGGACAATATTTACACCACCGTCATCAACCAAAGTTCCTTTTGCTACGGCCTTAAATCTCCCTCCACCATAGTGAACATCAGAGACAGGAGTACTTGCTGCTGATGCTAGGTAGACAATATCACCAAGCGTAGTAGGCGGGAATGCTCGTAACCTTGCTAGATTAAGGAAGCGGCCAATGGCATTAAGCCCATCTTTATTCTGTGTTTTTTCAAGCTCGTCTAAAGCTATCTCTACCGTTGTTTCTTTGTGCCCAACTAGGCCGGCTTTGCCCCCGCTTGCTAAATCCGAACGCAATGTTGAGTCGCCTACATTTAACCACTTGCCAGCTCTACCCCCTCCAGATGAGGCGGGGGTAGCGTTAGCTGGTACGACTTTTCCCCCCGAAGCAAATGACCCAGTCTATTTGTAATATGAACTATCTGCTGAGTTGAAAAGAACCTCGTTTGAGTTACCAAGTGTCGCGCCGGTAGTGAATGTGACCCCTGTAGCGTTACATAGTCAAATGCTGCCATTACTTGCTGAGCAAGGTAGTTCATACCCTCAATGGTGTATCTGTTAACCCCAAAGCGATCTGTGTATGTCCAGCTTTTTGAATTAACAAATTCGTCAATTTTTCCGGCGTTGAACTTAAGGTCTTGCGGCTTTACAGAAGGAAATGGATTGCTGGTAGGTGTGGTGACCATATTTTTTTCACAAAAAAGCCAACCCGAAGGCTAGCTGGCTAGGATGCTTTCTATTCAGAAATTACGTAGTTGTACATTTCGTCACTGTATTCTGACGCAGTAATACCGGTCGTTCCGTCAGAGTTAACCATCACCCGAAATATGGCCGTTATTAATCACTTCACGCCACCAAAAACAGAGAGCGGCAACAGAACTATCAAGTTGACGAACTCTGCTATCGAGCCGCTGAAGGAGCAAATGGCTTTAACGAGGATGGGGAAGCAAATAAAGGTAGATGTTCACCTTCGAGAATTTGGCAGAATTCGAAAAGATGATTGCACCTTCGTATTCTCCGCTCGCCTATCTGCAAGAAATGGCAAAGGCGGGGAATGGTACTCTCCAGGGGTTTTTAGCGGAACGTGGAACTTTGCCTTGAAAAAGGCTGGCATTCGTCATCGCAAAGCTTACGAAACAAGGCACACTTTTGCATGTTGGGCATTGAGTGCCGGGGCGAACCCCAATTTTGTAGCAAACCAAATGGGGCATACTTCAGCGCAGATGGTGTACAGCGTTTACGGAAAATGGATGAGTGAGAACAACAGCAATCAGATGGACATTTTAAACGCAGGATTTACGGGTGATGCCCCGTATATGCCCCGCGCTATATCACAGTGATGAAATTCTTCAATCACTTCAGCTAGTTACTTCGCCCAACTCGGCTTATTTAAGATGTGGTCCTGCCAGTCCTCGACGTCGTCTTCGCGTACGGCGATGTAGCGCACGGAAATTCGCTCGGTGTGCATGGCGGATTTGGATGACTTATGCAGCAGCGGGTGCCATGGGAATAGCGGCTTACCCTCGCCTATGAGGCGATACGCGCAAGTTGGTGGCAACCAGTCGAAGGTGGTGAGATTTTCACGGGTGAGTTTGATGCAATCCTCCTCCAGCGTGAAGCGGCGCTCGTAATTACGGCATTGGCAGGACTTAATGTTTAACTGGTTGCAGGCCACGTTGGTGAAATAGATTTCGTCCGTGTCTTCGTCAATCAGCTTGTGCAGGCAGCATTGCCCGCAACCGTCGCACAACGCTTCCCACTCTTCGTCGGTCATTTCAGGCAGCGTTTTTTTCTGCCAAAAGTTGGGTTCAGTCATGGTGGCATCCGGTTCAAGTATAAAATGAGGGGGCTTATATAAACACTTTAGTGCAGAGATGCAAGTAAAGCCGCCCGAAATGTCTCCGGGCGACCCACTGTCTTGAGGTAGATCAGAAAGCGTTAGATAACGCGAGTAATTACCGACTTGCCGTTAACCGCCACCTGAATGGTGTCTCCAACCGCCATCGGGCCGACGCCCTGTGGCGTGCCGGTGAGAATAATATCTCCCGCGCGCAGCGTGAAGAAACGACTCATATAGGCAATCAGGGGCAGGATCTTAGTCAACATATCCTGCGTATTGCCACTCTGGCGCACTTCATTATTCACAATCAGCTGGAGATCAGCCGACTGGGCGTCGCCAAACTCACTGACCGGAATAAAACCGCTAATTGGGCAAGAGCCGTCGAAGCCTTTGGCTTTTTCCCATGGCTGCCCTGCCTTCTTGAAGCCTGCTTGCAGGTCACGCAGGGTTAAATCCAGCGCAACGCCGTAACCGGCAATGGCGTTGGCCACGCGATCTTCGCTGGCCTGCTTGAGCGGCGTGCCGATCAGCACCGCCAATTCCACTTCGTGATGCACCGAACCTAAGTTCTGCGGAATGGCAATCGGCTGGCGAATATCGCAGAGCGCGGTTTCTGGTTTGATAAACAGCACCGGCTCGGGCGCAACCTGACTGCCCATCTCTTTAATATGGTCGGCGTAGTTACTGCCAACACACACCACTTTATTCACCGGAAAATCAAGTAATGCACCATTCCAGTCACGGTGTTGATACATGGGAAACTCCTGAAAGTGTCAGTCAGCCGCCAAAGGGATTACGCCCCGTCGGCGCCGGAGAGGTCGCAGCCGGATCTGAGTTTTGCTCAGCTGGTGCAGCCTCTGATTGTTGCGTGACGGCGTCTGCCATCATGCCGATGCTCAATGCGAAATAGGTCGAACGGTTCCAGCGCATTATTGTGCGGAAATTATCATAGACCAGGAAGGCGCGGCCTTGAAGGTCATCCGGGGTGATAATCCATGCGCGGGTAGCGTTAGAAGCCAGTGGGCTGCCATCTACCTGCGTCACGCCCTGCTGCTGCCAATAACTGGCCGGGTGCATCTGATTGTTCTTCAGGCCGGTTTTGCTGGCATCAAAGCCGGCAGGCAGTTTCACTTCCTGTCCCCAGCTCTGATTGGCTTTCCAGCCTTCGGTAGACAGGTAGTTAGCGGTGGAAGCAAAGACGTCGTCGGTATTGTTCCAAATATCGATTTTGCCGTCGCCGTCGCCATCAGCGCCGTAGTTTAGATAGGAGGACGGCATAAATTGCGACTGCCCCATGGCGCCCGCCCACGAGCCTTTCATCATGTCGCTGGTTGCGTGGCCGGAATCGACGATTTTCAATGCCGACATCAGCTCTTTAGTAAAGAAGGCTTCGCGGCGGCCTTCAAATGCCAAGGTGGCGAGGGCCGAGAAGACATCTTCTTTACCCTGAATCTTGCCGAAGTTGCTTTCCATAGCCCACAGCGCAACGATGTATTGCGGCTGCACGCCGTAACGCTGGCTGGCCTGAGTTAACGCAGGCAGGTTTTGCTGGTAGTTGATTCGCCCCTGCTCGATTTTGGCTTCAGGCAGAACGCGCTTGAGGTAATCGTCGAGGGTAATTTTCTTTTCGAGCTGGTTACGGTCGGAGTTAATTACCCGATCGATAAAGTGCACATTGGCAAAGGCGCTGTCGATAGTCGCCTGACTAATCCCCTGCTGGCGAGCCTGAGTTTTCAGTTGCTCAACGTAGCCTGGAAATTCAGCCGGGTCACGCCCCTGCTCGGCCAACGTAGTTTTCGCAGGCTTCTCTGCGGCAGGAGCCTGAGCCGCAGGGGCTTGGGCCGCCGGAGACGCGGGGGTAGCAACACTTTCCTTAGCACAACCACTCAGCATTACGCTGGTAATAAGCACAGCCAGTACCGACAATTTCATCAATCTGTTCCTTTTATCAAAGCACTTACACGTTGTTTACAACCTGAATGAGCCAGAAGATGAATGCAACCCGACAGCTCTGAATTTACAAAAACCTACCCAGAAGGACAGTATTCGCTTTATTTTTCGCCGTTTTGCAGATGCATATTCAATAAACTTTCCATCGGCGGTGGCACTTGCAAATAATAGCCCTGCTCGAGGAGTGATTGTTTTACTTTCTCAATATCGGCGGTGGCTAACTTTTCTCTTAGCCCCAGATTAATCGACATTGAGAACTGCGGTTGGCCGAAACCTTGTAATAATTCTTCAGGAACGCGAGAGAAATCGTCTTTTTTTTCGACATACAGGTAAGTCTGGTCACGTTTGGTACTTCTATAGATCGCACAAAGCATTTTTTTAACTCTAATTTATTGAAACGGTGGCTTGCCTAGATATAACTGTAACTATAACATGCTTAACGTACATCGGAATATCGCCCCCCGAGTGGTATTCCGGGGATTTAAAGTTGCTGAGACTGAGTCAGGATAGATGTCACAATCGCCAATAGAACTAAAAGGCAGCAGTTTTACCTTATCGGTTGTTCATTTACATAGTTCACAACCTGAGGTTATTTATCAGGCGTTACAAGAAAAAGTGGAGCAAGCTCCTGCTTTTCTGAAAAATGCCCCTGTTGTTATCAACGTCGCTGCACTAACTGGTGAAGCGAACTGGAAAGACATTCAACAGGCTGTCGCTTCTGCTGGTTTTCGCGTTGTGGGCATCAGTGGTTGTAAAGACGAGCGCCAAAAGCGCGCCATCTCTCGCACCGGCTTGCCGCTGCTGAGCGAAGGCCGTGCACAACGCGTAGCCGCCGAGCCGCCTGCTCCTGTTGTACCAGACAATGCGCCAGCGAAAACCCGGATCATTAGTACTCCCATCCGGTCTGGCCAACAAATTTATGCCCGTAACAGCGATCTCATTGTCACCAGCAGTGTGAGCGCCGGTGCGGAACTTATTGCCGATGGTAACATCCACATATATGGCATGATGCGCGGCCGTGCGCTGGCCGGTGCCGCAGGTGATGCAAACTGTCAGATATTTTGCACGCATCTGGGGGCTGAGCTAGTCTCTATCGCAGGGCAGTACTGGTTGAGTGACCAAATCCCGTCCGACTATTATGGACAGGCAGCCCGCCTCAGCCTGTTAGATAACGTGTTAACCATACAACCTTTAAACTAAGCCCTTTTGACAAGGAATCCTTTCATGGCACGCATTATAGTTGTTACATCGGGTAAAGGGGGCGTTGGCAAGACCACTTCAAGCGCAGCCATTGCTACCGGTCTAGCTCAAAAAGGTAAAAAAACCGTTGTTATCGACTTCGATATCGGTTTGCGTAACCTTGACCTGATCATGGGCTGTGAGCGCCGCGTTGTTTATGATTTTGTTAACGTGATCCAAGGTGATGCCACGTTGAATCAAGCGCTTATCAAAGATAAACGCACTGACAACCTGTTCATTCTTCCTGCTTCCCAAACCCGTGACAAAGACGCATTAACTCGTGAAGGCGTAGAGAAAATTCTTAACGACCTTAACGACATGGAATTCGATTTCGTGGTCTGTGATTCACCCGCTGGTATCGAAACCGGTGCTCTGATGGCACTGTATTTCGCTGACGAAGCAGTGATCACCACCAACCCAGAAGTCTCTTCTGTACGTGACTCCGATCGCATTTTAGGTATTTTGTCTTCAAAATCCCGCCGCGCTGAGAAAGGCTTAGATCCAATCAAAGAACACCTGCTTCTGACTCGCTACAACCCAGGCCGTGTAAGCCGTGGTGACATGCTGAGCATGGAGGATGTGCTTGAAATCCTTCGCATTCCGTTGGTCGGCGTTATTCCTGAAGATCAGTCTGTACTGCGCGCGTCTAACCAAGGCGAGCCGGTCATTTTGGATCAGGAATCTGACGCAGGTAAGGCGTACGACGACACCGTCAGCCGTTTGCTTGGTGAAGAACGTGCGTTCCGTTTTATTGAGGAAGAGAAGAAGAGTTTCCTGAAACGCCTTTTTGGGGGATAAACCATGGCCTTGTTAGATTTCTTTCTGTCCCGTAAAAAGCCGACAGCCAATATAGCCAAGGAACGGCTACAGATCATCGTAGCAGAGCGACGCCGCGGGGACAGTGAACCCGCCTATCTGCCAGATCTGAAGCGTGATATTTTAGCGGTCATCTGTAAGTACATTCAGATTGACCCTGAAATGCTCAACGTGCAATTTGAGCAAAAAGGTGACGATATCTCGGTACTTGAGCTTAACGTGACGCTGCCGGACTCGGAAGAAACGCCTAAATGACAGAGATGGACATGTTCTGTTTGAAGGCGTTTGCTTCAAAATAGCTGCCCCCTGTTCGTCAGGGGGTAACTGTATATTTATACAAGTTACTCGTGTCCGCTGTTAATATTCCATAAAATTCGATTGAGAGTTGTCCCATTCTTACTCACTTAACCTTGCCCTATTCTGCAATAATTGCTGAACCTAATTTGTGTTATATCCCTCTCTTTCATTCCGCTAAAAATACGTTCCTCGATAAATAAAAAAAGAGCAGAACCGGTCTGCCCTTCTTTAATTTGTGATTTATCTCAAACGCTATCCCAAAGCACGGCTGCTTATTTATCAGCTGCTGGGTTTTAATAATCTTTGAGGATTTCCAGCAAGCGCGTTTTTAACAAATCACCGCGCCAACCGCTAATAATTTCCGGCTCGCTTTCTTTGGTTTTTAACTGCCAGTGCCAATTTAATAACTGGTTAATTTGGCGTCTTGAGGCTAATAGCTCGACGCTCAGGCCACTCTCTTCGCTCACGGTTTGAATAAGCGCTTTGATATCTTTGAACACCTTGCGGTAGCCCGGTTGGTCAATCAGGCTCGACAATGGCGCAGGCAGCTCCTGCTCGTCCATAGCATTGGCTTCGGCCACCAGCGCCAACAGCGTACGGCCGTTGTAGCGAATTTCCGGGCCGCTCAGGCCTAATGCTTCCAGCTCGCCCAGTGACGTCGGCTGATAGCGCGCTACCTGCCACAGATTCTCTTCTCTCACCACGAAGTTCACCGCCAGGTCGCGCTGGCGAGCCTGTGTTAAACGCCATGACGCCAGCTTCTGCAAACAGGCCAGTTGGCGCGGACGTAGCTGGAAAGCATTGGTGATGTCGAGATAAGCCTGCTCCGGCTGCAGCACTTCAGCACGGCGGCGACACAGCGACAGGCACTCGTCCAGCGCGGCGTCCATCCAACCTGCTTCCTGCGTTTCACGCATCAACTGCTCGGCCAGTGGTAGCAGATACCACACGTCGGCCGCCGCGTATACGCACTGCTTTTCGCTCAGCGGGCGGGCAATCCAGTCGGTGCGCGACTCGCTTTTATCCAGCTCAACGCCAGTGGTTTCCGCCACTAAACGTGCAAAGCCGCAAGAGAGCGGACGACCGCTGAACGCCGCGAGGATCTGAGTATCAATCAGCGGAACGGGAAGCACGCCAAAGGCGTTGAGGAATACTTCGAGATCTTCACTGCCTGCATGGAGGAATTTCACCACGTTTGGGTTTACCAGCAGGTCAATAAAGGGCTGCCAAGAGGTGATCGGCAGTGGGTCAATCAGGGTCAGCGTTTCACCATCAAACAGCTGGATCAGCCCTAACTGCGGGTAGTAGGTGCGGGTTCTGACGAACTCGGTATCAAGGGCAATCTGGCTATGAGCCTGAGCTTGCAAACAAACCTGCGCAAGCGCGTCATTAGTGGTAATCAACTGATAGTTCAAACTTTGATTCTCTTAATCATATACCCGCCTTCTGACTGTCAATCGAAGGATGGATATTATTGCGTAAAACGTAACGACGCCGGACTTAGCCGGCGTCGTGGGAATCTGCGTATGATGAACCTAATTCGCTAGGCCGCGCTCTGCTTTGCGTCTGGCTTAGGTTTTTTATGTTCATCACGGAGCTCACGACGAAGAATTTTGCCAACGTTCGACTTTGGCAGTTCATCGCGGAACTCAACAATCTTCGGCACTTTGTAACCCGTCAGCATGCGTCGACAATGCGCCAGCAGCTCTTCGCTGGTCAGCGACGGATCTTTCTTCACGACGCAGATCTTGACGATCTCCCCGGATGATTCGCTCTCCACGCCGATAGCGGCCACTTCGAGCACTTTCTCATGCTGGGAAACGATATCTTCAATCTCGTTAGGATAGACGTTGAAACCGGAGACCAGAATCATGTCTTTTTTACGATCAATGATGCGTAAAAAGCCCTGCTCGTCCACTGTAACGATATCGCCGGTTGAGAGCCAGCCATCTTTTAACACTTCATCAGTCGCCGACGGGCGCTGCCAATAGCCCAGCATCACCTGCGGCCCGCGAATCAACAGCTCGCCCGGCTCGCCGAAAGGCACTTCCTGGCCATTATCGTCGACAAGCTTCACCTCTGTCGATGGCACCGGCAAACCAATGCTGCCACTATAATGTTTCAAATCATAAGGGTTGCCCGCCACCAGCGGCGCGCACTCCGTCAGGCCATAACCCTCCAGCAGATGCTTGCCGGTGAGTTTTTCCCATTTATCCGCCACTGACTTCTGCACCGACATCCCGCCGCCCACAGACAGTCGCAGCGTGGAGAAATCCAATTCGCGGAAATCTTCATTATTGAGCAGCGCGTTGAATAATGTATTCACACCACTGATGGTGGTGAATGGATATTTCGCCAGCTCTTTCACCATTCCGGGTATATCCCTTGGATTGGTGATAAGCAGGCTGCGGCCGCCCATTTCGATAAACAGCAGACAGTTCACGGTGAGCGCGAATATATGGTAGAGCGGCAGCGCGGTAACCACTAAATCATGGCCGGGTTTAAGCAGCGGAGAATAGGCGGCTTTAGCTTGTTCGAGGTTGGCCTGCATATTCCGGTGGGTCAGCATCGCGCCTTTGGCCACGCCGGTCGTGCCGCCAGTATATTGCAGGAAAGCCAAATCGCTGTTGATAACATCCGGCTTAATATATTGCATCCGCCGCCCCTGTTGCAGGACGCTGCGAAATGAGATGGCATTTGGCAAATGATATTTCGGCACCAGCTTTTTGACATATTTCACCACGAAGTTCACCAGCGTGCCTTTGGCGGCGGAGAGCTGGTCGCCCATGCGGGTCAAAATTACGTGTTTAACCTGGGTTTTGTAGACCACCTTTTCCAACGTGTGGGCAAAGTTGGAAACAATGACAATCGCGCATGCGCCGCTGTCATTCAGCTGATGTTCTAACTCACGCGGGGTGTAAAGCGGGTTAACGTTGACCACCACCAGCCCGGCACGAAGCACGCCAAACAGGGCAATCGGGTACTGCAACAGGTTAGGCATCATCAGCGCAACGCGGTCGCCCTTCTTCAGCCCTAACTCATTTTGCAAGTAGGCGGCGAAAGCGCGACTGCGCTCTTCGAGCTTACGGAAGGTCATCACCTCGCCCATATTGATAAAGGCCGGGTTGTCCGCGAAACGCAGGGCAGCGTTTTCGAACATTTCGACCAATGAGCTATAGCGATCCGGGTCGATGTTCTCAGGAACATCAGAAGGGTAACGTTTTAGCCAGACCTTTTCCAAGGTATCACTCCTGCAATAATGTGCTGCGGCCATCTCAATATGACGAGTTTTATCACGTCTTTAACAATATTTTAACTCAGCTTACCAGTTGCGGTTCAAACAATGTTGAGGTTGAGAGGCTTGTCACTAATTTGTTGTGGGCTTCCATGGCCCAAAAAAGAAAAAGGCGACCAGAGTCGCCTTTAAAGTCTTACTCTACTGCTTAGTTATTCGGTAACGAAGGTTTCTACACGAGCCGGTTGTGGGTCATACCAGCCCGGTCCCCAGCCTGGACCAAAGCCTCTGCCCCAGCGTGAGTTATACGGACCGTAGGAGCCCCACGGGCCAATTGGCTGCGGCGGCATCACCACCTGTTGAGACAGGCGCCAGCGTTTGTAGCTGTTCACGTCCACGGTGACAAAGTTGTAAGAGGTCTGGCCGATGGTGCCCTTCTCCGCGCCGGTTATTGGCCCGACGACGGTGACCAACTGGTCGCGCAGATCGACCGGATCCACAAAGCCGTTCACATAGGCGTGAATTCGCCCCAGCGACGCGGCGCCCAGAATCGGCCTTGCTGCGTCATCCAGCGGCACGGTAGCGATTTCCAGCCGCGTTTTGTTCTGCTCATTGGTCACGCTGATCACTTTACCGCCGAAGCGCGACTCTTGGCCGACATACAGCTGCGGCGCGCCCTGCACCACTTGCAGATTCATCTGCGGCGTATCGGTGGTACCGCGAATATCCGCAGGCACGGTAACACAGCCGGACAGCAACAAAACGCTTAACCCAATGGCGCTGAGTGCCAGGCGTTTAGACTGAAAAACAGAACGTTTAAAACCAGAAAACTGTTGCACTGCCGACCACCTACGCATTGTGAGAACTCCTGGACGATACTTACACTTTTGACCACGATTTAGTTCACAAGTTGCTAAAACTTAACGGCCAGGAAGCTTTTTCCAGGTCACTTCATTACGCAGATAAACCGGCTCGGCATGCTCTGCGCTTACGCTAACGCCGGATTTCCACATGCTCAGGGCCAGAGGCAGCATATCTTCGGCCTGCGGCAGACACATTTCGCCATCAAATAATTCAACAGCGGATGATTCACCCAGCAAATCTGGGTAGGTTTGCCAGCCGGTGCCGACGGTGGCAAAGCGCCCCGTCAGTGCCTGAGCACGGGGTAACAGCTGCTCGGGTTTCAGCACGGCTTCGGACTGCTCGCCCTGCCATTCGCCGTTTTCACCGCGCAGGTATTCACCCCAATAAACTTCACCCATGCGCGCATCAATCGCCGCCAAGACGCGGGTCGCTTGGGTCAGGCGATAGGCGCCCTGCGCCATGGTCATCAGCGTGGAAACGGGCAGCAGCGGCAACTCAGCGCCAAAGGCCAACCCTTGTGCCACGCCGATGCCGATACGCACGCCGGTAAAACTGCCAGGGCCGCGGCCAAAGGCCAGCGCGTCAACCTGATTCAGCGTCAAGCCGGCTTCGGACAGGATCTGCTGCACCATCGGCAAAATGCGCTGCGTATGTTCACGGGCGCAAAGTTCGAAATGAGCGAGGGTTTCGCCATTGTTGTAAAGCGCAACCGAGCAGGCTTCAGTCGCCGTATCAATTGCTAAAATTCGTGTGGACATGCCAAACCTCAGGCGGGAAAGAAAAGTTATGGGCCTTTTTCGCGGCCGAATATTAACACAAGCGCGGCGCTATTTCTGCTGTTGAGACTCTTGCAGGAAGCGGATTGCGCGGTCTAAATCTCGGGTGCGCGGCGTCGGCGGCAGGCTGTTTAAAAACACCTCGCCGTAAGGTCGCATCACCAGCCGGTTGTCGCAGATGATCATCACGCCGCGATCGTCGGTATCGCGAATCAAACGCCCGACGCCCTGCTTCAAGGTGATCACCGCGTCCGGCAGCTGGACTTCATTGAACGGGTCGCCACCGCGCAGGCGGCAATCTTCAATGCGCGCCTTGAGCAGAGGGTCATCCGGCGAGGTAAAGGGCAGCTTGTCGATAATCACGCACGACAGCGCCTCGCCGCGCACGTCCACCCCTTCCCAGAAGCTGCTGGTTGCCACCAGCAAGGCGTTACCCGCCTCGACAAACTGCGCCAGTAGCTGGCCCTTACTGGTTTCACCCTGCACCAAAACCGGCAGTGTCATGCTGGCACGAAACTCTTCGGCCAGTTCGCGCATCATCTGGTGCGAGGTGCAGAGGAAGAAGCAGCGCCCCTTGTTGGCTTCAATCACCGGGCGCAGCATGCGCGCCAGCTGGCGCGAGCCGCCGCGCTCGTTGGGCGAAGGCAGGAAGCGCGGGACACAGAGTAGCGCCTGATTGGCGTAATCAAAGGGGCTGGCGAGCAGCAGCGTTTCGGCGTCGGTCAGGCCGAGACGCTCGGTAAAATGATGCAGCTGATCGTTCACCGAAAGGGTCGCGGAGGTGAAAATCCACGCGCCCGGTTTGTCAGTCATCATTTCGCTGAATTTGTCAGTCACCGATAGCGGCGTCAGGGCCAGCACGAAGTGGCGCGAGTTGCATTCGTACCAGTAGCTGTAGCCGGGAATAGAGACATCTTTCAGACGCTTGAGGCGATTGCGATACAGCGTAGCGCGCTCGAACGCCGCGTCCAGCAAGGCCGAGCGGCCAAGGGAGAGCTTCACCACGTCGTAACAAAGCTCCAGCGCGTCATCAAGCAACAGCAGCGCGCGCTGAATGGCGGGCTGATTGAGCACGTCACGCAGATTGCCTCTAAAGCCCGGCTCGCCCAGTGCTAGGCGGAAGTCCATGGTGCTTTGGCTCAGGCGATCGGCGCTCTTTTGCAACTGAACCGAGTCGCGAACCTCGGTGCGATAGGCGATAGTGATGTCTTTCGCCATGTCCAGCAGCTGGCGGCTGGTCACCTGCTGGCCGAAATATTGGCTGGCAATGTCAGGGATCTGGTGGGCTTCGTCGAAAATCATCACGTCGGCGGTGGGGATCAGTTCGCCAAAGCCGCTCTCTTTCACCACCATGTCGGCCATAAACAGGTGGTGGTTGACCACCACCACGTCGGCATCCATGGCTTTGCGGCGTGCCTTCACTACGAAGCAGTCTTTGTAGGCCGGGCAGTCGCTGCCCAAACAGTTGTCATTGGTACTGGTGACCAGCGGCCAGACGTGGCTGTCTTCGGCGACCACCGAGCAGGTGCTGATGTCACCCTCTTCGGTCATGCTCGACCAGTTACGCAGATGCACTAAATCGCTCAGCGACTGGCTGGCAAGCTCGCCGCCGGAGAGCGATTGCTGCTCCAGACGCTCAATGCACAGGTAGTTGGAGCGCCCTTTCAGCAAAGCTAATTTGCCTTTGAATTTCAGCGCCGTGGCGACTTTTGGCAGATCGCGGGAATAGAGCTGGTCCTGCAGGGCTTTCGAGCCAGTAGAGATAATGACTTTTTTACCGGAGCGCAGCGCGGGGGCCAGATAAGCGTAAGTTTTACCGGTACCTGTACCGGCTTCCACCACCAAACCTTGCTTATTTTTGATAGCCGTACTGACGGCCTGCGCCATCAGACGCTGAGGTTCACGGGGTTTAAAACCTTCAATTTTCTGCGCTAACGCGCCGTCTGGTGCAAAATCGTCTATCACGCTGTCTCTCTACCTGTACGGATCAGCAGTGATTATGCCAATCCTTACCCCTCTCTACCACCGACTTGTGCCGGTCCATTGCAATAAGCCTTTGTGATACCCTATTAGCAACATTAAAAAAGATGCCAAACAGGAGCACCTAAATGACTATCGAACGTATCAGACCCGAGCCGCGCATGTCCGACGTCGTGATCCATAACGACACCCTGTATTACACCGCCGTGCCGGAAAATCTGGACGCCGACGCCAAAGCGCAGACGGCTGAGACACTGGCTATCATTGACGCCGTGTTAAAAGAAGCGGGTTCTGATAAAAGCAAAATCCTCGATGCCACCCTGTTCTTGGTGCACAAAGAAGATTTTAAAGCGATGAACGAAGCTTGGGATGCGTGGGTTTCTCCGGGCAATGCGCCAGTGCGTTGCACCGTGCAGGCCAACCTGATGAACCCGAAGTATAAGATTGAGATTAAAATCATCGCGGCGCGTTAATTCGCTTTTAGCGCCAAATGATGAAGACAAAAAAACCTCCCGCGGGAGGTTTTTTTATGCTGCGAAACAGCCGCAGATCACTGCTTGGCACCCGCCACGGCTTCTTGGGCCAGTTGGGTGATCCGCGCGTAATCCCCTGACTCCAGCGCATCTGCCGGAACCAGCCATGAACCGCCGATGCACAGCACGCTTTTCAGCGCCAAGTAGTCGCGGTAGTTGTTTGGCGTGATGCCGCCGGTTGGGCAGAAACGCACCTGCGGGAATGGCCCTGCGATAGCTTGCAGCGCTTTCACCCCGCCGTTAGCTTCCGCCGGGAAGAACTTGAACTCGCGCAGACCGGCATCCAGACCCAGCATCAGTTCAGATACCGTGCTAATACCTGGGATCAGCGGAATTGGGCCAGCATTGGCAGCGTTCAGCAGCGGCTCGGTTAAGCCCGGGCTGATGGCGAACTGCGCGCCAGCGGCGGTCACTTCGGCCAGTTGTTCAGGGTTTAACACCGTGCCCGCGCCGATAATCGCGTCCGGCACTTCTTTGGCGATAGCTTTAATAGCGTCAACCGCGCAAGCGGTGCGCAGAGTCACTTCCAACACCCGCACGCCGCCCGCAACCAAAGCTTTCGCCAGCGGCACCGCGTGTTCGAGTTTGTTAATCACAATCACCGGAACCACCGGACCTGAGGTCAGGATCTGTTCCGCGCTTGTTTTCCAGTTTTTCATCGTTGTCTCCGTTCATGCCCGCAGGCATCGTTATGATTGTTGGCGCGCCCCTGCCACAGGGCCTGCATGTTTGCAGGTTACCGACCACACCACATAGCTACTTTACAGCCGAATGATTGGGAATAGTAAATCTGAAAAAACAAAATAAAAAAACCGCTGCATAGGCAACGGTTTTAGAGAGTGCTGTTAAGCCGACCAATAGACGCTGACCGGCGTTTGCTGTTGATTCAGCACCGCGCGGACCGGCATTTCATTCACGTCGGTCCCCTTTTCAGCGCGCTCATAGACATCGCGCTTGGCTTCGCCGTTCAGATGCAAATAGATATTGCGACTGTCGAGCAGCACCGGCAAGGTCAGCGTAATGCGATCCAAGGGGGCAGTCAGCGGAGTCATGCCCAGACATGTGCGCCCCGACGCCAAATCCAAGGCTTCGCCAAGGTTTGCCGCACCGGGGAACAGTGACGCCGTGTGGCCGTCATCGCCCATGCCTAGGATCACCACGTCGATAGGTCGCGGCAATTGCTGCAACGCCACTTCGGTAGCGGATGCCCCTTCAAACGGCGACGCGGCATCGTTCTTCAGGCCAATAAAGGTCGCGGCAAGCGCCGGGCCTTGCAGCAGGTTGTTACGCACCGTTTTTTCGTTGCTGGCGCTATTGTCCGGGCTGACCCAACGTTCATCAGCCAAGGTGATCACCACCTTGCTCCAGTCCAACTCCTGACGTGCCAGCAGCGTGAACAGGTCGACCGGCGTGCGGCCCCCTGATACCACCAGACTGGCTTTGCCGTTTGCTTGGATGCCTTCACGCAGCGCATCCGCAATCTTTCCGGCGAAGTTTTGGGTCAGCGCCAGCGCGCCGGAAAATTCGACAAAATTGGCCATCAGTTTCCCTTTATTCGAACTCGTTCCATGAACGACCATCGCGGGTGATCATCGCAACAGAAGCCACCGGGCCCCAAGTACCAGACTGGTAAGGTTTCGGTGCTTCGCTCTCGGCTGCCCACGCGTTCATGATGGAGTCTACCCATTTCCAGGCTTCTTCCACTTCGTCACGACGCACGAACAGCGCCTGAATACCGCGCATAGTTTCCAGCAGCAGACGCTCATAAGCATCAGCAATGTGCTGCTCGTTAAAGGTCTCGGAGAAACTCAGGTCCAGCTTGGTGGTTTGCAGACGGTGTTTGTGTTCCAGACCCGGCACTTTGTTCAGAACTTCGATCTCAATCCCTTCATCCGGTTGCAGACGAATGGTCAGTTTGTTCTGAGGCAGTTGCTGGTAAGAGTCGCGGAACAGGTTCAGCGCCGGGCTCTTGAAGTAAACCACGACTTCTGAACATTTGGTTGGCAGGCGTTTACCGGTACGCAGGTAGAAAGGTACGCCAGCCCACTGCCAGTTATCGATATCCACGCGAATGGAGACGAAGGTTTCAGTGGCGCTAGTTTTGTTCGCGCCCTCTTCTTCCAGATAACCCGGAACCTTCTTGCCTTGCACGAAACCGGCGGTGTACTGGCCGCGAACAGTGGTTTCACGCACGTTAGACTGGTCAATGCGACGCAGCGAGCGCAGCACTTTCACCTTCTCATCACGGATACGGTCGGTGCTCAGGTCAGCCGGAGGCGACATGGCAATCATGGTCAGGATTTGCAACAGGTGGTTCTGGATCATGTCGCGCATCTGGCCGGCTTTGTCGAAGTAACCCCAGCGGCCTTCGATTCCCACTTCTTCCGCCACGGTGATCTGCACGTGGTCGATAGTGCGGTTATCCCAGTTGCTGGCAAACAAGTTGTTGGCAAAACGCAGGGCCAACAGGTTCAAAACGGTTTCTTTACCCAGATAGTGGTCAATACGGTAAACCTGAGACTCATTGAAATACTCTGCGACCTGGTCATTGATAACCTGGGAGGATTCCAAAGAGGTGCCGAGCGGCTTTTCCATCACGACGCGCGATGGCTCTTTGTTCAGACCGGCTTCACCCAGACCACGGCAGATGGCACCAAAGGTGCTTGGCGGCATGGCGAAATAGTTGATGGTGGCGCGGTTCTGCTGGTCGAGCATTTTGCCCAACACTTTGAAGTGCTTGAGGTCGTTGACATCAAGGTTACAGAATTCGAAACGAGCGCTGAGTTTTTCCCACAGCTCTGGCTCCATTTTTTCTTTCATGAAAGTCGTCAAAGCTTCTTTAACAACTTCTACATATGCAGCTCTGTCCCACTCCGCGCGACCTACACCGATGATTTTGGTGTCAGGATGGATGTGGCCAGCCTTTTCTAATTGATACAGGGAAGGCAACAGTTTACGGCGCGCAAGATCGCCTTTAGCACCGAAAATAACCAGGTCACACGCCTGGGCTGTCTGGGTTACCGCCATGTTCTTCTCCTTAGTGCAGGAATCACCCTCATAATTCATGTTGCAGGTCGATTCCCACAACCCGATTTATTCGGGGTATCTATTGTAATTTTATTTCAGCCACAATGTACTCTGATCGGTTGTAAGCAGTAAACCTCGATCTAAGACCTTAATAAATGAATTAAAACCACATATTTTGTCATGGTTGTTAAAATCGTTCAAAAATTACGCGAAGATATGTAATTTTATGACAAAACTGATAGCCATTTACCAGATTGAAATTTAGATCTCGGTCATACTCTGGTGATAAAAGCTTGAATTACACCAGTTTGCTCCTGCCAACCGTGGTTAGCTCGTAGTATATTTTCACCAAACCGACATGATTTCCTCTTTTCACAGAAATCGTTGAAACCTATGAGTGGCACCCTAATGAATACATTAGAAAAAATCCAAAGCCATTTGGACATTCTGAGCAAATCCGAGAGGAAAGTCGCAGAAGCAATTCTCGCCTCGCCCCAGACCGCCATCCATTGCAGTATCGCGACCCTGGCCCGCATGGCCGATGTCAGTGAACCTACTGTAAACCGTTTCTGTCGCCGCCTCGATACCAAAGGTTTTCCAGATTTTAAATTACATTTGGCGCAAAGTCTGGCTAACGGCACGCCTTATGTGAACCGTAACGTCGATGAAAGCGACGGCGCCGATGCCTATACCGGCAAGATTTTCGAATCCGCCATGGCGACCCTCGACCAAGTCAAAAACTCGCTGGATATCGGCGCGGTAAACCGGGCGGTTGACCTGCTGACTCAGGCGAAAAAAATCTCTTTCTTTGGCCTCGGAGCCTCTGCCGCCGTGGCTCATGATGCGATGAACAAGTTCTTCCGCTTCAATATTCCGGTGGTCTATTTCGACGACATCGTAATGCAGCGTATGAGCTGCATGAACTGCACCGAAGGCGACGTGGTGGTGTTGATTTCGCACACCGGACGCACTAAGAATCTGGTAGAACTGGCCCATCTGGCGCGGGAAAACGACGCCACGGTGATTGCCATCACTTCGCACAACACGCCGCTGGCTAACGAAGCCACGCTGGCGCTGCTGCTGGATGTCCCTGAAGACACTGACGTATATATGCCGATGGTTTCGCGTTTGGCTCAACTGACCCTGATTGACGTGCTCGCCACCGGATTTACCCTGCGTCGCGGGGCAAAATTTAGAGATAACCTGAAGCGGGTCAAAGACGCGTTGAAAGAATCGCGCTTTGATAAGGGTATGCCCGTCCCCAGCGTTTTTGACTAAGCGTAGACCGAATGAAATAGAAGCGCCTTAAAAGGCACATTTTGAACATTGGGACCGCACAAATTAGACATTTTTTAGGGAGTTTGGCACCCTCAGCCTCAATGATGAACCCATCAATGTGCGCAGAAGTGCCTAAAACCAAACACGCGGCGAGTAACGCAGGTGAAACGCAATGGCCTTAAAATCACACACCGCACCGAAGTAGGTTACCGCTGTTTTTTGCATGACAAATGTTCACCAGTCAACGGAGTAATACATGTCCAGAAGGCTCAGAAGAACCAAAATTGTTACTACCCTCGGCCCTGCTACAGACCGTGATAATAATCTGGAAAAGATTATTGCCGCCGGCGCCAACGTAGTTCGGATGAATTTCTCCCACGGAACCGTTGAAGACCACATTATTCGCGCTAACAAAGTGCGCGAAATCGCCGCCCGCCTCGGGCGCCACGTTGCCATCCTCGGTGACCTGCAAGGTCCTAAAATCCGCGTATCGACCTTTAAGGAAGGCAAAGTCTTCCTGAACATCGGCGATAAATTCCTGCTCGACGCCAACATGAGCAAAGGCGAAGGCGATAAAGAGAAAGTCGGCATCGACTATAAAGGCTTACCGGCCGACGTGGTTCCCGGCGATATTCTGCTGCTCGACGATGGTCGCGTGCAGCTCAAAGTGCTCGAAGTTCAGGGCATGAAAGTCTTTACCGAAGTCACCGTTGGCGGCCCGCTGTCCAACAATAAAGGCATCAACAAGCTGGGCGGTGGCCTTTCAGCCGAAGCCCTGACCGAAAAAGACAAAGCCGATATCATCACCGCCGCAAAAATTGGCGTCGACTATTTGGCCGTCTCCTTCCCGCGCACTGGCGAAGACCTGAACTACGCTCGCCGTCTGGCCCGTGACGCAGGCTGCAACGCGCAAATCGTTTCTAAAGTAGAACGCGCCGAAGCAGTGGCAACTGACGCCGCCATGGATGACATCATTCTGGCCTCTGACGTGGTGATGGTTGCCCGTGGCGATTTGGGTGTGGAAATCGGGGACCCAGAGCTGGTAGGGATTCAGAAGAAGCTGATCCGCCGCGCTCGCCAGCTGAACCGTGCCGTGATCACCGCAACCCAGATGATGGAGTCGATGATTACCAACCCAATGCCGACCCGTGCTGAAGTCATGGACGTGGCTAACGCCGTGCTTGATGGCACCGACGCCGTGATGCTCTCTGCGGAAACCGCCGCGGGTCAATACCCGTCTGAGACAGTAGCCGCCATGGCCCGCGTGTGTCTGGGCGCGGAGAAGATCCCAAGCATTAACGTCTCTAAACACCGTCTCGACGTGGAGTTCGACAACATTGAAGAAGCTATTGCCATGTCTTCTATGTATGCCGCTAACCACTTGAAAGGCTTAACGGCGCTTATCGCCATGACCGAGTCTGGTCGCACCGCGCTGATGATGTCACGTATCAGCTCCGGCCTGCCAATCTTCGCCATGTCGCGCCATGAGCACACCCTGAACCTCACCGCCATCTACCGTGGTGTTACTCCGGTGTTCTTCGACAGTAATAATGATGGCGTGGCCGCCGCGCACGACGCCGTTACCCTACTGCGCGACAAGGGTTATCTATTATCCGGTGATTTAGTGATCGTCACTCAGGGTGATGTCATGAGTACCGTCGGCACAACAAATACCAGCCGCGTATTACGAGTAGAGTAATAACCCGTCCAACCATAAGGGGAGTCACCTCCGCTTAGTAATAAGCTAGTAATAAAAAGCCGATTCTGTGGAATCGGCTTTTTCATATTATTCCCTCCGCGCTATTCATTTTATGCACAATAAATTCACCTCAAGATTAATATTTCGCTTTATTTATCCGCTATTTTTGTGCTTTGTAATTCCACATTGTAATAATGGATTAGCTAGCAACAATCAAAAGACACAATGTTATTAATGGATAATATTCCTTATTTGTTATTTAAAACCTGGCGTAAAGGCGTCATTTGGAATAACAAATGTAGAAAGATCCTATGTGAATATGCCCCAGAACGGCCAAAACCCCACAAAAACGTGATACAGATCACAAAATATCATTAACGATGCTACTTTGATGAGAATGTTTATCATTGTCATTGAATGATAATGATTTGCATTTATAATGTTCTTCATCGGTTAATGACCTAAAAAATGCCAATCACAGGAATTTACACAAGACAAAAGACTAATAATTTACCTTAACTAAATATCATTATACTCAACTCGCATCAGCGCGGCGCTTGCCCGTGCCTGATGACTAATAAACTTAATTTAACTATCCCGGCTAAGGCTGGCGGCTTCCCCACGCCTGCTGCAAGCCCAAACGGATAGCAAAAGGAATGTTTCATGAGCCAAATAAATTATTCCGAACTCTCTTTTACCCACGAAATGGTAAATGAAAATCAGGGTTTTATTTTCAATCAACACTCCACAGATGAGTGGCAAAAACACATTGAAAATGGCCTTGAAATAATCAAAGGCCATATTAATAACAAGGAAAAACCTTTTTCCGGCATTACTCCAGCAGAATTAGCCGATCAGTTTCGCCATATTGACCTGACCCAGCCCCTGCCCGGCACCCGATTGGCGCTGGAAGAATTAGATGATTTATATCTGCAACATGCGGTCTATTTTCATCACCCAAAATATATCGCGCATCTTAATTGCCCGACGGTGGTTCCGGCCCAATTAGCCGAGCTGTTTATCAGCGCCATCAACTCCTCAGTGGATACTTGGGACCAGAGCGCAGGCGGCACGCTGATTGAGCAAAAGGTGATTGACTGGACGCTGGCGCGGATCAAATTCGGCCCGCAGTCGGACGGCATTTTCACCAGCGGTGGCACCCAGTCTAACCTGATGGCGATGCTGCTGGCCCGCGACGCCTTCTGCAAGCGCACCCATCCTGAACACAGCATCAAATATCAGGGGCTGCCGTCTGACGCCAACCGCTGGCGCATTTTTACTTCACAGGTGAGCCACTTCAGCATCCAAAAATCCGCCGCCCTGCTCGGCCTTGGCTATGACGCCGTAGTGCCCGTCGCCTGCGATGACGCTTTCCGCATGGACGCCGACGCCTTGAAGCAAGAGATGGCGCGCTGCCACGCCGAAGGGCTGATCCCTATCGCCGTGGTCGCTACCGCCGGCACCACCGACTTCGGTAGCATCGACCCGCTGCACGAAATCTCGCAGGTATGCCGCAGCGAAAACATCTGGATGCACGTAGATGCCGCCTACGGCTGCGGCCTGCTGGTATCGCCGCAGCACCGCCAGCGCATTGAGGGTATTGAATTAGCGGATTCCGTCACCGTCGATTACCACAAATCCTTCTTCCAGCCGGTGAGTTGCAGCGCGTTCTTCGTCAACGACCAGAAGCATTTCGAGCATGTCGCTTGGTACGCCGACTACCTCAATCCACTGAGCGCCAAGCTGGAAGGTACGCCGAACTTGGTCAACAAGAGCATTCAAACCACCCGCCGCTTGACGCCCTGAAAATGTGGCTGACCCTGCGCATCATGGGCCAGCAGGCGCTGGGCGAATCCTTCGACATCCTGCTGGCATTGGCGGTTGAAGGCCACCAGCAGATGGTGAATCACCAGAATATTGAAGTGCTGCATAAGCCTGAACTCAGCACTCTGGTGTTCCGCTTTGTGCCACGCCAGTCGCTGAGCGACGAGCAGCTTGACGCAGTAAATGCCGATATTCGCAAAGCCATTTTCCGCTCGGGCAATGCGGTGATCGCCGGTACCAAAGTGGATCAACGCCAGTATTTGAAATTTACCCTGCTCAATCCAGCCACCTCCCCCGCAGACATTGCCGACGTGATTGGTCTGATTGTGCATTACGGCAAAGAGCTGACCAGCGCAGCGCTTAGCTCAGCTTTTCATCAAGGAACTGGCGAGTAAGGAACACACTATGTCTATGACGCAAAACAGCACTCAAACCTATGATTTTATCGCCGTGGGCATCGGCCCGTTTAACCTCGGACTGGCCTGCCTGACGGACCCGATTGAGCAGCTCAACGGGCTGTTTATCGACCAAAATCCGGGCTTTGACTGGCACACCGGCATGATGCTGGAGAGTGCCATGCTGCAAACCCCGTTTATGGCGGATTTGGTGACGCTGGCAGACCCAACCAGCCGCTTCAGCTTCCTAAACTACCTGAAGCAAAAAGGCAAAATCTACTCTTTCTACATCCGTGAAAACTTCTTCATGATGCGCAAAGAGTTCAACCAGTACTGCCAGTGGGTGTGCAGCGAACTGTCTAATTTGAAATTCGCTACTCGCGTCGAAATGGTCATCTGGGACGAAGCCAAGCAGTGCTATCTGGTGCACACCCAGTCCACGCAGAGCAGCGAAAAAGCCGTATACCAGGCTAAGCGACTGGTGCTTGGCACCGGCCCGTCGGCCTGGATGCCGCCCTGCTCGCGCGGCGTGAGCCAGCAAATTCACCACTCCAGCGCCTATTTGCCGAACAAAGAGCAGGTGCAAAGCTCGAAATCCATCACCGTGGTGGGCAGTGGTCAAAGCGCGGCGGAAATCTACTATGACCTGCTTTCCGACATCGAAAAACATGACTACCAGCTGACGTGGGTGACGCGCGCGCCGCGCTTCTACCCGCTGGAGTACAGCAAACTGACGCTGGAGATGACCTCGCCGGAGTATATCGACTACTTCCACCAGCTGCCGATGAGCAAGCGCGATCAGCTTAATCGTGAGCAAAAGGGGTTATATAAAGGCATTAACATCAGCCTAATCAATGACATTTATGACCTGATGTACACCAAGCGGCTCGACGGCCCGCTGAATGTTAATCTCTACACCCATTCCGAACTAACCGCCATGAGCCGCAACCCTGACGGCACGCTGGACATGACCTTCCTGCAACAAGAGCAGCAGCAGGAGTATCGCCACAATACCGAATCGGTGATTTTAGCGACCGGCTATAGCTACCAGCCGCCGCAGTGCATTGAAGGCATTCACTCGCGCATTCAGTGGGACGACGCCGGGCGTTTTGCGGTCAATCGCAACTACAGCATTGACGCCAATAACCAGATTTTTGTGCAAAACGCCGAGCTGCACACCCACGGCTTCGTCACGCCAGACTTAGGCATGGCCTGCTACCGCAACAGCAGCATCATCCGCGCCATGCTCAATGACGATATTTACCCGATTGAAAAATCCATCGCGTTCCAGACATTTTGCGCCCGCGAACTGGGTGAATAACCCCTAATCAAGGAGACATGACCATGTTTGATACGCTGCACAAGACGCTGTTTTCCCGCTCCCGCCCTGCCGGAAACCTGACGCTGCGACCGCTGAAATTTCCGCAGGACGCCGACACCCTGCATAGCTGGATGACCAAGCCCTATGCCAAATTCTGGGGCATGCTCGACAGCCACCGCGACGACGTGGAGACGTTTTACCGCGAGCTGACCGCCAGCAACCCTCACGCCGCGCTGATGGGCGAGCACGATGGCAAACCGGCGTTTTTGATTGAGTGCTATCCGGTGCAGGAAGACCCGCTGCACGAGCATTACGACGTCCAGCCCGGTGATATCGGGATGCACATTCTGCTAGCCCCAGCCGACCGCCCGCTGCCGGACTTCAGCTGGCAGGTGTTCTCCACCGTAATGGAGTATCTGTTCAGCCTGCCGGAGGTGCTGCGCGTGGTGGTGGAGCCGGACGTGCGCAATGACAAGATCCATCGCCTGAATAAACGCGCCGGTTTCCAATACCAGCGCCAAATCACTCTGCCTCATAAAACCGCGTGGCTGGCTTTTTGTGAGCGTGAAGACTATTTACTGGCCCGCCAAAAGGAACAAAACATGTCGAAACACCCTGCCGCCATGCAAACCGGCAAGCACCTTCATCCGGCCAACTGGGCCAAGGCCAACGCGCTGCTGCTGCGAAAATGCTTGTCCGAGTTAGCCCACGAGCGGCTGATTGAACCTAAAGCGCTGAAGAGCGACGAGCACTGGAGCGAGTACCAGCTGGCCGCCCCGGCCAGCGAGGTGGAGTACCGTTTCCGCGCTCGCCTGCTGCCGCTGAACGACTGGCTGATTGATCTCGACAGTATCCAGCGCCTAGACAATCTCGCGCCGCAGCCGCTGGATGCCTTGCAGTTCATCATCGAATTTGCCGAACAAATCGGTATTTCGCAGGCTATGCTGCCGACCTACATGGAAGAGATTTCCAGCACCTTGTACGGCAGCGCGTGGAAGCTGGAAAACAACCACAGCACCGCCAAATCGCTGAGTCAGGCTGACTTCCAGACCGTGGAAACCAGCATGACCGAAGGGCACCCGAGCTTCATTGCCAATAACGGCCGCATTGGCTTCGACGCCGCCGACTATGTGCGCTACGCGCCAGAAGCCGCCAGCCCGCTGAAGCTGGTGTGGGTGGCGGTGCATCACGATAAGGCGCACTTCGCCAGCGTCGAGGGCTTGCCGTATGAAAAGCTGATCGCCGAAGAGCTGGGTGAAAAGCAGATTCAGGCTTTCACTCAGCAGCTGACTGACCGCAACCTCGACCCAAAAAATTACTACTTTATGCCGGTTCACCCCTGGCAGTGGCAGAACAAGCTGCTAACCGTGTTTGCGCCGGATATCGCGCGTAATTACCTGATTTACTTAGGTGAAGGGGAAGATGACTATCTGGCACAGCAGTCGATTCGCACCTTCTTCAATGCCAGCCAGCCGACCCATCGCTATGTGAAAACCGCGCTCTCTATCCTGAACATGGGCTTTATGCGCGGGCTGTCGCCTTACTACATGGCCACCACGCCGGGCATCAACGAGTGGCTGGCCGAATTGGTGGAAAACGACGCCTATCTGCAAGCCAACGGCTTTAGCATTCTGCAAGAAGTGGCCTCCCTCGGTTATCACAACCACTATTTCGAAAATGCGATTAAAGGCGACAGTGCTTACAAGAAGATGTTTGCCGCGCTGTGGCGACAAAACCCGGTGGCCTGGTTGCAGCCAAACCAGCGCCTGATGACCATGGCGTCACTGCTGCACACTGACTTCAACGGCGATGCGCTGATTGTTGAGATGATTAAATCTTCAGGATTGGACGCCGCCGACTGGCTCAAACGCTACACCACGGCTTACCTCAGCCCGCTGCTGCACTGCTTCTATCACTATGATTTAGTGTTTATGCCCCACGGCGAGAACCTGATCCTGCTGTTCGAAAACAATATTCCGGTCAAAGTCTACATGAAGGACATTGCCGAAGAGATTGCGGTGATGAACCCGGACGCCAAGCTGCCGGAGAAGGCCAAACGCCTTGCCGTGGACGTGCCTGAGCAGCTGAAGATCCTGTCTATCTTCACCGACGTGTTCGCCGGAGTGTTCCGCTTTATCTCGCGCATTCTGGAAGAGCAAAACCTGATGTCTACCGATGACTTCTGGAAAGTGGTCGCCGATACCGTGCACGACTACCAGCAGCAATATCCTGAGCTGGCGGAGAAGTTTGCCCGTTACGACATGTTTGGCGCGGAGTTCACCCACTCTTGCCTCAACCGCCTGCAACTGGCCAATAACCAGCAGATGATCAATCTGTCAGATCCGGCGCAAAACCTGAAATTCGCCGGTACCCTAGACAACCCGATTGCTCGCTATAAAAACTGATCGTTCACCGTTTTATGCAGTTATTCAGCGCGGCCTTTGCAGGCCGCGTTTTTCAGTTTTCTGGAACCTTGAAAATATTACCCAGACATACTGGGTATGGAGTTTGATATGTCGTCCGTGTTTCAACCCGCAGAACGGCTTGGCCGTCGGCAGTGGCTGTTTCCGCTCTCGCTGGTTTTATTTGAATTCGCAACTTATATCGCCCATGACATGATCCAGCCTGGCATGCTACAGGTCATTAGTGACTTTAGCGCCAGCGCCGACTGGGTATCGGCCTCCCTCACTGCCTACCTGTGTGGCGGCATCATGCTGCAATGGCTGCTCGGGCCGCTGTCTGACAGACTGGGGCGCCGTCCGGTATTACTCACCGGCGTGGCTTTCTTTGTCGTCACCTGCCTCGGCACCTTACTGACCCAAAGCATTGAGCAATTTATTTTGATGCGTTTCCTGCAAGGTATGAGCCTGTGCTTTATCGGCGCCGTGGGTTACGCCGCGATTCAGGAAGCCTTTAACGAAAGTTTGAGCATCAAGCTGATGGCGCTGATGGCCAACGTCACGCTGATCGCGCCTCTGCTCGGGCCTTTGGCGGGCGCGGCCTTTATTCACTACGCGCCGTGGAAAGCCATGTTTGGGCTGTTTGCGCTGGTGTCGCTGCTGGCATGGTGGGGCTTATGGCGCAGCATGCCGGAAACCGCGCCGCGCGACGGCCAGCCGTTCTCCTTCCGCCGCCTGCTGGCCGATTACGGACAGGTGCTGGGCAATAAAAGCGTGGTGTTTGGTTCACTGTCGATCGGGCTTATCACCCTGCCACTGCTGGCGTGGGTGGCGCAGTCGCCGGTGATTCTGATTAAGGACGCGGGCATGTCGCCACTGCAATATGGCTGGCTGCAAGTGCCGATTTTTGCCGGTCTGATCATCGGCAATCTGCTGCTCACCAAGCTCAGCGGCAAAGTGAAAGTCACCACGCCAATTTGGCTGGGCATCGTGCCGATCGTGCTTGGGCTGGCAATCACCGCCGTGGCCGCCACCTTCTTTGCTCACGCATGGGGGTGGGTGATTGGCGGCTTGGGCTTGTACGCGATGGGTTCAGGATTGGTCAATGCAGGCTTATATCGCCTGACGCTGTTCTCAAGCTCGGTGGGAAAAGGCACCGTGGCGGCGGCGCTGGGGCTGATCACTATCTTAGTGTTTGCGCTGGGGATTGAAGTCGCCAAGCTGCTCTACTTCGCCGCCGGCAATGCCCGTTTCAACCAGTTCACGCTGCTGAGCGGCGTGGCGGGAACTCTGTTGATCACCCTGTTCTTAACCTCGCGTAAAAAACCGACCAACTGAGGTCAAACCGCGAAAGCAAAAGGCTGAGATGATCTCAGCCTTTTTACGTTCTATTGGGAGCTAACTCGGCAGATTACTTAGGGAAAAGCTCGTCGCGGGAGTACGGCTCTTCTTCCCCCGGCTTGCGGGTTTTCAGCAGCTTGAGGATCCAGGTGTACTGCTCGGGGTTCGGCCCTACCAGCAGTTCAACCTCTTCATTCATGCGACGGGCAATTTGGGTGTCGTCAGCGGTAGCTAAATCGTCCATTGGCGGGCGAATATAGATATCCAAACGATGCTCGTGGCCGTTGTACACTGGGAACAGTGGAACGATGGACGCGCGGCAAACCTTCATCAGACGCCCTACCGCGGGCAGCGTCGCCTTGTAGGTGGCGAAGAAATCCACGAACTCGCTGTGCTCCGCGCCATGGTCCTGATCCGGCAAGTAATAGCCCCAATACCCCTGACGCACTGAGCTGATAAACGGCTTGATGCCGTCATTGCGCGCGTGCATACGGCCGCCAAAGCGACGACGCACGCTGTTCCACAGATAATCTGTCAACGGGTTTTTCTGATTATGGAACATGGCGGCCATAGGTTGCCCGGTGGCGGCCATCAGCATCGCGGGGATATCCACCGCCCAGCCGTGCGGCACCAAAAAAATGACGTTTTTGCCGTCGGCCTGCATCTGGTCGACAATCTCCTTGCCGTGCCACTTAACGCGGCTCAGCACCTTCTCAGGCGCGCGGCAGGCCAGCTCGGCCATCATCACCATCGACTGCGGCGCGGCGGCAAACATCTCATCAATGATGTGTTCGCGCTCGGCTTCAGGCACTTCCGGCATGCAGTACAGCAAATTGATTCGGGCACGGCGGCGCGCGCCTTTAGCGAGCTTGCCCGCCAGTCGGCCCAGGCTGCCCAAAATCGGGTCACGGACTTTGACTGGAACATACGCCATTGCGGTCATAGCACCGACGCCAAGCCATACCCCCCAGTAACGCGGATGGTAAAAGGCTTTCTGAAATTCTGGAATAAATTCGACGTTCGATTTTTTCTCTGGCTGCATAGATGGCTCTGAATACATAGCTCTTAAAACAATAATTCGGACAATGATAAGTGTAGTGCATGATTTTGCAAAGAAACTCACCATCTCGTCGGAGCAGAAAGACGCAAAAAGCGCTTCAGGCACGTCTTAAAAGAGTGCCTGAAACGTCAGCGTTACGCCGAAACAAACTGATTTGCGGAATTAATTCAGCTTCAACTGCGGAATAACTTGTTTGACCGTAGCCAGATAGTCAGCGCGATCTTTACCCGTCAGCCCTTCTGAACGCGGCAACTTGGCGGTCAACGGATTGACGGCCAGCTGGTTAATCCACATTTCAAAGTGCAGGTGTGGCCCGGTAGAGCGCCCGGTGTTGCCGGACAACGCGATGCGATCGCCACGTTTAATCTTCTGACCCGGCTTAACCAGGATTTTGCGCAGGTGCATGTAGCGCGTCATGTACTGGCGGCCGTGACGGATGGCAATGTAGTTGCCCGCCGCACCGCCGTTTTTCGCTACCATGACTTCACCATCACCCACTGCCAACACCGGGGTGCCCACTGGCACAGCGAAGTCAACGCCACGGTGCGGTGCAATACGGCCAGTCACTGGGTTCAAACGACGCGGGTTAAAGTTAGAGGAAACGCGGAACTGTTTGATGGTGGGGAATCGTAAGAAACCGCGGGCTAAGCCGCTACCATTGCGATCGTAGAACTTACCGTCTTCGGCTCGAATGGCGTAATAATCTTTGCCGCTGCTGCGCATACGCACGCCCTGCAGATGGCTCTGCTCGCTCTTGCCGTCCAGCACTTCGCGGGACATCAGCACCGCGAACTCATCGCCTTTACGCAGTTTTTTGAAGTCTAACTGCCACTGCAAGGCTTTGACGACTGAACTGATCTCACCGCTGGAAAGCCCGGCGGCTTTGGCACTGGCGACAAAACTGCCGTCCAGACGCCCTTTCAGCACGCTGTCTTGCCACTCACCTTTAAGCGTCTCCAGGCTGGCTTTAAAGCCGGAGCCAGAACGGTCATACGTGTAAGTCTCACGACGCGACTTCTCCCACACCACGCGCTGTAATTCACCGTCGTCATTGACTGTCCATGACAGCTGCTGACCGACTTTCAAATTACGCAAATCGCTGTTGGTCGACGCCAGCGCGGAGATATCGGACATATCGATACCGTACTGGTTGAGGATGCTGCTTAGGGTATCGCCGGTGGAAACCACGTACTCGTGCACGCCCGTTTCAGATTCAACTTTTTCGTCGAGATCGTCTTGTGGAATGTCTTCCGCAGGCGGCGGCTGGTCGATGGGTTCACTGGCTTCAGGGAGCAGCGAACGTACTTGCTCGCTGTCGAGTTCGATATGTTTAACGATAGGGTTTTGTTCTGGGTGGTAAACGAACGGTTTCCATACGGCTACTGCGAGAGTAACTACGGTAAGCGACCCCAGCATGACGCGGTGGGGCCGTGGAAGGTTGTTATACGCCAGAGCGATAGAGCGGGCTATCAGCTGCACTTTAATACGGTCCTTTTAATCTTACTTCAGGCAGCTCACGTACTGGTTAGTCAGATGTGACAGGAAGTTCACATAACTGTCCTTACCCAATGCGATGCCGCTTCCCAACGGATCCAATGTGCCCATACGCACTGTTGTCCCTTGGGCAACGGCATTGATTACGGCCGGCCTGAATTGTGGCTCAGCAAAAACACAGACTGCTTTCTGCTCAACCAACTGAGTTCGAATGAGATGTAATCGCTGCGCGCCGGGTTGGATTTCGGGGTTGACCGTAAAGTGGCCAAGTGGCGAAAGGCCAAAGTGTTTTTCGAAATAGCCATAGGCATCATGAAAAACGAAATATCCCTTACCCTGCACAGGCTGCAGCATCTTACCAAGGTTTTTGTCAACTTGTGTCAAGCCGTCCTCAAACTGACGCAAGTTTGCGTCTAATTTGTCCTTGTTTTGTGGCATAAGTTCCAATAATTTGGCGTGGATCGCGATCGCCGTCTGTTTTGCTATCTCTGGCGACATCCAAACGTGCATGTTGTACTCACCATGATGATGATCGTGGCCGCCGTCCGCGTGGTCGTGATCGTGCTCTTCTTCCTCTTCATTGCCTTTCTGTAATAACGGTTTTACCGTCGGTAATGCCGAAATTTCCACCTGACGATTTGGCCCCAGTTGGGTGGCAGATTTGGTCATGTAGGCTTCCATTTCCGGACCGACCCACACCACCAAATCGGCACTGCGTATTTTTTTTAGGTCTGAGGGGCGAAGCGCGAAATCGTGTGGTGACGCGCCGTCTGGCAGCAGCACTTCGGTAGGCGTCACGCCGTCAGCAATCGCCGAGGCAATAAATCCCAATGGACGGACCGAAGCCACGACGTCAGCCTGAGCGCTGGTCACCGCGCATGCACTCAGCAAACTTGTCGCTAATAAAATCCGTTTAAAGGTCTTCTTTGGGTCTGTCATTTGGAATTACCTCTTCATCTTAAAGGTGAAAACTGGTTATTTTCACGGAAATGCAATATTATAACATTCGATTTGTTCTGCAAGACAAGACTGACATGCCCACACTAACCACACTTAATAAAATCTCGGTTGCCTTTGGCAATCGACGCGTGCTGTCGGATATCTCTCTGACATTACAACCCGGTAAAATTCTTACGCTGCTTGGCCCAAATGGCGCAGGGAAATCCACCCTGGTGCGCGTCGTGCTGGGCTTGGTGCCGCCAACCAGCGGAACCCTGACTCGCGAGCCGGGCCTGCGTATCGGCTATGTGCCGCAAAAATTGCATCTTGATGCCACCATGCCGCTGACGGTTAGTCGCTTTATGCGCCTCAAACCCGGCGTGAAGCGCGACGACATCCTCCCTGCCCTGAAACGCGTTCAGGCCGCGCACCTACTCGACCAGCCGATGCAAAAACTCTCCGGCGGCGAGAATCAGCGCGTGCTGCTGGCTCGTGCTTTGATGAATAATCCGCAGCTGCTGGTGCTGGATGAGCCCACTCAGGGTGTCGACGTTAACGGCCAGCTCGCGCTCTATAACCTGATAGACAACCTGCGCTGCGAGCTAGGCTGCGCGGTGCTGATGGTGTCGCACGACCTGCATCTGGTGATGGCGAAAACCGACGAAGTGCTGTGTCTGAACCAGCATATTTGCTGCTCTGGCTCGCCAGAAGTGGTGTCGACCCACCCTGAATTTATCGCCATGTTTGGCAATCGCGGTGCCGAGCAGCTGGCTATTTATCGCCATCATCACAATCATCGTCATGATTTAAAAGGAAAAGTTATTTTGCGTAAAAGCGGAGGCCATGACGCATGATTGAATTATTGCTCCCCGGCTGGCTGGCGGGGATTTTGCTGGCGACGGCCGCGGGCCCGCTTGGCTCCTTTGTGGTCTGGCGACGGATGTCCTATTTCGGCGACACGCTGGCGCACGCTTCCCTGCTCGGCGTGGCCTTCGGCCTGCTGCTGAACGTCAATCCTTTCTACGCTGTGATTGCCGTTACCCTGTTGCTGGCCCTGCTGCTGGTGATCCTTGAGCGAAAACCGCATCTGGCCGTCGATACCCTGTTAGGCATTATGGCGCACAGCGCGCTGTCGCTGGGTCTGGTGGTGGTTAGCCTGATGTCCAACGTGCGGGTCGATTTAATGGCGTACCTGTTTGGGGATCTGCTGTCCGTCACGCTGAGCGATATCTGGATGATTGGCGTTGGCGTGGTGGTGGTGATTGCCGTGCTCTGCTGGCAGTGGCGCTCGCTGTTGTCGATGACCATCAGCCCAGAGCTGGCGCACGTTGACGGCGTTAACCTACAGCGCTCGCGCATCGTGCTGATGCTGGTGACTGCATTGACTATTGGTTTGGCGATGAAGTTTGTCGGCGCGCTGATCATCACCTCTTTGCTGATCATTCCAGCCGCCACGGCCCGCCGCTTCGCAAAGACGCCGGAGCAAATGGCGTTGGTCGCCATCGCCGTGGGTATTCTGGCGGTGTCCGGCGGCCTGGCTTTCTCGGCTTTCTACGATACGCCGGCTGGCCCGTCGGTGGTGCTGAGCGCGGCAATTATGTTTATGCTCAGCCTGAGCAAAAAACAGGTCGCCTGACCCAGCTCGACGCATAAAAAAAGGACGCCAAGGCGTCCTTTTTTGTCATCTGCAAACAGCGCAGTTCTACTCTTCGCGCGTCATGCCAAAGTGCTTATAGGCGTGATTGGTCGCCATGCGGCCGCGCGGGGTACGTTGAATAAAACCTTGCTGAATAAGGAAGGGTTCAATCACGTCTTCGATGGTTTCGCGCTCTTCGCCGATAGCGGCGGCAAGGTTATCCAGGCCGACCGGGCCGCCGGTAAACTTGTCAATAATTGCCAGCAGCAGCTTGCGGTCCATGTAGTCGAAACCTTCGGCATCGACGTCCAGCATGTCCAGCGCGCTGGTGGCGATATCGCCACCGATGGTGCCATCACCTTTCACTTCAGCAAAGTCACGCACCCGTCGCAGCAGGCGGTTGGCAATACGCGGCGTGCCGCGCGAGCGGCGAGCAATCTGGTGCGCGCCCTCTTCCGACAGCTCTAAGCCCAGACAGCTGGCGCTGCGCCCAACGATGTGCTGTAGGTCGGCGACTTGATAGAACTCCAGACGCTGAACAATGCCAAAACGGTCGCGCAGCGGCGAGGTTAGCGAGCCAGCGCGCGTCGTCGCGCCCACCAGCGTAAACGGCGGCAGGTCGAGTTTGATAGAACGCGCCGCTGGCCCTTCACCAATCATGATATCTAACTGATAATCTTCCATAGCTGGGTAGAGAATCTCTTCAACCACGGGAGACAGTCGGTGGATCTCATCAATGAACAGCACGTCATGCGGCTCGAGGTTGGTGAGCATGGCCGCTAAGTCGCCCGCCTTCTCTAGTACCGGACCCGAGGTGGTGCGCAGATTAACGCCCATTTCGTTGGCGACGATGTTGGCCAGCGTGGTTTTACCCAATCCCGGCGGGCCAAAAATCAGCAAGTGGTCTAATGCATCACCGCGCTGCTTGGCCGCCTGAATAAATATCTCCATTTGCGAACGCACGTGAGGCTGACCGACATATTCGGACAGCATCTTGGGGCGAATCGCACGATCGATGACTTCTTCTTCGCTGATAACATCAGGCGAAATCAGGCGGTCAGCTTCTATCATCTATTACCTCACAGAGCCGCGCGCAACGCGTCTCTAATCAACGTTTCACAATCCAGACCCGGTTTGGCGATTTTGCTGATCATGCGGCTGGCCTCTGGCGGCTTATAGCCAAGAGAGATCAGGGCCGAGACGGCTTCGCCTTCGGCATCAGACTCTTTCGTCGTCGAGGACGATGCCGGTAGCGTGATATCCGTATGATTACTAAAGAGATCGCCGTTTAATCCTTTAAAGCGGTCCTTCATTTCAACTACCAGACGCTCTGCGGTCTTCTTACCCACGCCGGGTAATTTAATCAGTGCGGTGATCTCTTCTTTCTCGACGGCGCTGACGAACTGCTGGGCCGACATACCGGAAAGAATGGCTAACGCCAGTTTTGGCCCGACGCCGTTTACTTTGATCAATTCACGGAACAGCGCGCGTTCTTGCTTTTCGTTGAATCCGTAGAGTAACTGCGCGTCTTCACGCACAATAAACTGCGTGAAAATAATAGCTTCTTTACCCAGATCTGGTAATTCGTAAAAACAGGTCATTGGCATATGGACTTCGTAGCCCACGCCGTTAGTTTCCAACAGCACGAGCGGCGGCTGTTTTTCCAGAATAACGCCTCTGAGTCGACCTATCACTTTCACCTTCCTTTATGGATCAAATTTTCAAAATGCTGCGCTGTTTATATCATAGAAAAGGCTGGATGAATATCCAGCCTAATGCGATTCAGCTCACTAACGCATCCGCCCGCGTGCCATTTGCAATTTATCCGTGCTCAGACGAATGGCGTTTTGGCTCATGTGGCAATGGGTGATGGCAATCGCCAGGGCATCGGCGGCGTCCGCCTGCGGGTTAGCGGGCAGTTTCAATAATGAACGTACCATATGCTGCACCTGTGACTTTTCAGCAGCGCCGGTGCCGACCACCGTCTGCTTCACCTGCCGCGCGGCATACTCAAACACCGGCAAATCCTGATTCACCGCCGCCACGATGGCCGCACCCCGCGCCTGCCCCAGCTTGAGGGCCGAGTCGGGGTTTTTCGCCATAAATACTGATTCGATGGCAAAAAAGTCTGGATGAAATTGGGTAATAATTTCGCTGACGCCGGCATAAATTAGCTTTAAACGGGTCGGCATATCGTCGACTACCGTGCGAATACAGCCGCTGCCGAGATAGCTGAGTTGACGCCCTGTCTGGCGGATAATGCCATAGCCGGTAACGCGTGAACCGGGGTCAATCCCCAGAATTATAGCCATAGCCAATCAACGCCTTGTGTTGTCGTTTTGCATAAGTGGGGAGTATAGACCGCAGAGAGGGTCTGCGGATAGCCGGCCGGTGAACGAGCCACCGGCGGCAAAGAGCATTACAGAGTTTCTGCAATCTCGTCGGAGATTTCACCGTTGTGGTAAACCTCCTGCACATCATCACAATCTTCTAGCATGTCGATCAAACGCAGCAATTTAGGTGCTGTTTCTGCATCCATATCGGCTTTGGTCGATGGGATCATGGAGACTTCAGCGGAGTCCGCTTTGTAGCCTGCGGCTTCCAGCGCGTCTTTCACTTCGCCCAGATTTTCCCACGCGGTGAAGACGTCAATCGCGCCATCGTCATAAGAAACGATGTCTTCGGCGCCCGCTTCCAGAGCAGCTTCCATCACGGCATCTTCATCCAGACCCGGAGCAAAAGTGATCACCCCTTTCTTGGAGAACAGGTAGGCTACGGAGCCGTCAGTGCCCAGGTTGCCGCCGGTTTTGGTGAAGGCATGACGCACTTCAGCCACGGTACGGTTGCGGTTGTCACTCAAACATTCCACCATGATTGCCGAGCCACCAGGACCGTAACCTTCATAAATGATGGTTTCCATGTTGGTATCGTCATCGCCGCCCACGCCACGCGCCACGGCGCGGTTCAGGGTGTCACGGGTCATGTTGTTGGCCAGCGCTGTATCGATAGCCGCGCGCAGACGAGGGTTAGCACCCGGATCGCCACCGCCCAGTTTCGCAGCTGTTACCAGCTCGCGAATAATTTTGGTGAAGATTTTGCCGCGTTTTGAATCTTGCGCCGCTTTGCGGTGCTTAGTGTTGGCCCACTTACTGTGACCTGCCATAAATATCTCCAAATAGTCTACGTAGACTGAATAGTTACAAATTCTTCAATCGCCTGCTGGTTACTCGGTGACACCGTCAACGCCGCCGCGGCGGGTTTGTCGAGCCACTGGTAAGCAAGATGCTCGGTAATAACCACATCCCGCTCTTCGGGTAACGCCAGACAGAACCAATGTTCTTTGTTTCGGGTCACGCCGGGAGCATAGCGATAACGCAAATGAGCAAACAGCTCAAACTCCACGCAGCGTTGGCAGTCAACTAAATGCAGACTCTCGCCCGCAATATCAATCCCCACCTCTTCCAAAACTTCACGCTGCGCGGTTTGTTTCGGGGACTCATCGCCTTCGAGACTGCCGGTAACCGACTGCCAAAAATTCGCATCATCCCGTCGTTGAAGCATTAGCACCCGGCCGGTGTTGCTGGCGTAGATGACGCACAGTATCGACTCAGGACGCTTATGGCTCATCAGTTATTCTCTGAATCTGTGTCCGACTTCACTTCTTTCGAGGCGTCTTTCTTCGCAACAACGGCGATACCCAGTTCCAACAGAGAAGCCGGATTGGCGAAGCTTGGTGCTTCGGTCATCAGACAGGCCGCTGCTGTGGTTTTCGGGAAGGCAATCACGTCACGAATGTTTTCGGTGCCGGTCAGCAGCATCACCAGACGGTCAAGGCCGAACGCCAGACCCGCGTGCGGCGGCGTGCCGTATTTCAGGGCGTCGAGCAGGAAGCCAAACTTCTCGCGCTGCTCGTGCTCGTTAATCCCCAGAATGCCGAACACGGTCTGCTGCATTTCGCTGCGGTGAATACGCACAGAGCCGCCGCCCACTTCATAACCGTTGATCACCATGTCATAGGCATTGGCGATCGCGGAAGTTGGGTTAGCACCCAGCTCTTCTGCGGTCATCTCTTTTGGCGCAGTGAACGGGTGATGCATGGCCGACAGGCCGCCTTCGTCGGTGTCTTCGAACATTGGGAAGTCGATGACCCACAGCGGCGCCCAGCTGTTTTCATTGGTAATTTTCAGGTCGCGACCCACTTTCAGACGCAGCGCGCCGATAGCGTCGGTGACGATTTTCGCGCTGGCTGCGCCGAAGAAGATGATATCGCCATCTTGCGCGCCGGTGCGGCCAATCAGCGCCAGCAGCAGCTCTTCATTGAGGAACTTAGCCACCGGGCTTTGAATGCCTTCCAGCCCTTTGGCGATTTCGTTGACTTTGATGTAAGCCAAGCCTTTCGCGCCATAGATCTCGATGAATTTGGCGTATTCATCAATTTGTTTACGGCTCAGCTGAGCACCGCCCGGAACGCGCAGAGCAGCAACGCGACCTTTCGGGTCATTAGCGGGATCGGCAAAGACTTTGAAATCGATATCTTTCAGCAGGTCAGCAACGTCCACCAGCTCCATCGGGTTACGCAGGTCTGGCTTGTCGGAACCGTAGCGGCGCATGGCTTCTGCGAAGGTCATGATTGGGAAGTCGCCCAGATCCACGCCTTTCACTTCAGTCCACAGCTCGCGCGCCAGTTTCTCCATCACTTCACGCACTTGCTCGGCGGTCATGAATGAGGTTTCGACATCGATCTGGGTGAATTCTGGCTGGCGGTCAGCACGCAGGTCTTCGTCACGGAAGCATTTAACAATCTGGTAGTAACGGTCGAAGCCAGACATCATCAGCAGCTGTTTGAACAGCTGTGGCGACTGTGGCAGCGCGTAGAACTTACCTTTGTGCACGCGGCTCGGTACCAGATAGTCGCGGGCGCCTTCTGGCGTCGCTTTGGTTAACATCGGGGTTTCGATGTCGAGGAAGTCATGGGCGTCCATGAAGCGGCGCACCAGGCTGGTGATTTTCGCGCGGGTCTTCAGGCGGTTAGCCATTTCCGGGCGACGCAGGTCCAGATAGCGGTATTTCAGACGCGCTTCTTCGGTATTGTTGTGGTTAGAGTCTAGTGGCAGAGGTTCTGAACGGTTGATGATATTCAGGCCGCTGGCGAACACTTCCACTTCACCCGTTGCCATATCTTTGTTGAACTGGCTCTCAGGACGAGCACGCACCGTACCGGTGATTTGTACACAGAATTCGTTACGCAGTTCGGAAGCCAGCTCATAGGCCGCGCTTTGGTCCGGGTCGAAGAAAACTTGAACAATGCCTTCGCGGTCGCGCATATCGATGAAGATTAAACCGCCTAAATCACGGCGACGATTAACCCAACCACACAACGTTACTTCCTGGCCCACGTTGGACGCATTCAGTTTCCCACAATATACAGTACGCATAACGGTATCCTTTTGATCCCACTACCCGGCCTTACAGCAAAGGGTACGGAAACGGTTATTCACTCTGGTCGCCCGCTCGCAAAGGCTGCGGCGCGCGGAATTAGTTTTATTACAGCTCGAAAAAAGGCGGTCAGTATAAAGGAATTTCCACTTGAGGATAAGAGCGAAGACGCGCCCAAGCTCGCGCAATTCCATAGTTAACCCATAACACACATAATTTAACAAAATTATGCACATTTTCGCCCCTGCCTTGGCATAAACTCGCCCCATCCTTTTTAGATAGCCAACAACGTTATTCACGTTTTCCCTCTCTATATTGTCATCACTTAACATTTCGGGAGCCTCACCGATGAAACTCGACCCAAAAACAACCGCGCTGGTATTAATCGACTTACAGAAAGGCATTTTGCCGTTTGCCGGTGGCCCGCACAGTGCACAGCAGGTTCTGGATAATTCGGCCGATTTGGCAAAACGCTTTCGCAAACTGGGCGCGCCGGTCGTGATGGTTCGCGTCGGTTGGTCTGACACCTTTGCAGAAGCGCTGAAGCAAGAAGTGGATCGCCCGTCCCCTGCGCCAGAAGGCGGCCTGCCGGCAGTTTGGTGGGAATTCCCTGAGCAGTTAGAAGTGACCGACAGCGACATTCACGTGGTGAAACGCCAATGGGGCGCTTTCTACGGTACGGATCTGGAGCTGCAACTGCGCCGTCGCGGCATCACTACCATCGTGCTGGCCGGGATCTCCACTAACATTGGCGTGGAGTCCACCGCGCGTAACGCATGGGAACAGGGCTTCTCGCTGATTATCGCCGAAGATGCTTGCAGTGCGCACGACAATGACAACCACCAGTCTAGCGTGAAGAACATCTTCCCGCGCATCTCCCGCGTTCGTTCTACCGCCGAGGTACTTGCCGCCCTGCCGCAGTAAGGTTAGTCTGTTTGGTATTGAAATTTTACGCCGCCTCCGGGCGGCGTTTTCATTAAGGAAGGCCAGCGAATGTATATCGGATTGCCACAGTGGAACCACAGCGCGTGGGGGAAAATCGGTCTGCGTGATTTAGCGGATTACTCACGCTACTTCAATTGTGTCGAGGGCAACACCACCTTTTATGCCCTGCCAAAACCCGAAATCGTGATGCGCTGGCGCGATATGACACCAGAGGATTTCCGCTTCTGCTTTAAGTTCCCTTCCCTGATAAGCCATCAATCCGCGCTGCGTGACTGCGAGGCGGATTTGGCGGCGTTTTATCAGGTGATTGAGCCACTCGGCTCGCGCATTGGTCAGTTATGGTTACAGCTGCCGAGCGCCTTCGCCCCTCGCGATCTAGACCGGCTGTGGCAGTTTATGGATGCATTGCCAACAGGCTTTGATTACGGCGTAGAGGTTCGCCATCTAGATTTCTTCGCCAAAGGGGAAGATGAGCGCGCCCTTAACCAAGGTTTGCATCAGCGGGGGATCAGCCGGGTGATATTAGACAGCCGCCCGGTGCATCACGCCAAGCCGCTGACCGAAGCCGTGCGCGAGGCGCAGAGAAAGAAACCCGTGCTGCCGGTGCATGCGCTGGTCACAGCCGAGCGGCCAATAGTGCGTTTTATCGGCGGCGACGTGCTGGAGGACAACCAGCACTTCTTCAAGGTATGGGTGGAAAAGCTCAAACAGTGGCAGGCCAATCAGCATCAGCCCTACCTGTTTATTCATACGCCAGATTGCAGCGACGCCCCCCAGCAGGCGCAGAAGCTGTGGCAGCAATTACGCCTGACGCTGCCTGACCTGCCGCCCGCCCCAGACTGGCCGGAGCAGGACTCTTTATTCTAAATCGCGACACCAGTGAGCTGTTCTATTAATGCGTTTTTTTAGCGATTTGCGTTATTCATCAAGACACTGAAATGTTACCTCGTTATCATTGCTTCGAAAATTGTCAGTGGCTTCTGCGGATTATTTGCCTTAGTCCCCAAGCCAACTCTGTAATATCGAGGTTGTAAAATGATCAGCGCGTTATATGTCGTGCTCGCCGCAGTATTGCTGCTTAAACTGTCATTCGACGTGGTTCGTTTACGCACGCAATACCGCATTTCCACCGGCGACGGCGGCTCCTATGAACTCCAGACCGCGATCCGGGTACACGGCAACGCCGTTGAATATCTGCCGATTGGCTGCTTGTTATTAGTCATGATGGAGATGAACGGTGCCGAAGCCTGGATGGTTCACGTCTGTGGATTGATGTTAATTGCGGGCCGTCTTTGTCATTACTATGGGTTAAAAAATCGGGAATTCGGTTGGCGTCGCAACGGCATGGCCGCAACCTATATTTCTTTACTCCTCATGGTAGGAGTCAATACCTTTTATCTACCCTGGTCGCAGTTTCTCAATATTCGCTGGTAGTGGTTTCTCGCCATAACGGTTTTCCGTAGCCAGCATTTACGGGGAGGAACCTCTGCCTCCCCGCTCCGCCTGAGCAATACGCCTATTTTATCGGTATCTGCTCTACGCGTACTCTGCTAAAATCTGCCCTCAAAATTACGCTCCCTCAATCTTTGGTCTGACTTCGTACTATGGCTAAGCAAGATACTCTTTTTTCGGCACCGATAGACAAACTCGGCGATTGGACATTTGATGAACGTGTCGCAGAAGTTTTCCCCGACATGATCCAACGCTCCGTTCCGGGTTATTCAAATATTATTTCGATGATTGGCATGCTGGCCGAACGCTTCGTGCAGCCTGACTCTCGCGTCTATGACCTTGGCTGCTCCTTGGGTGCCGCCACGCTGTCGATGCGTCGTAATATTAAAGTCGCGGGCTGCGAAATTATTGCTGTCGACAACTCCCCCGCCATGGTTGAACGCTGCCGCCGCCACATCGACGCCTTCCGCGCCGAGACGCCGGTCAGCGTGATTGAAGCCGACATTCTCGACGTCGAGCTGAGCAACGCCTCCATGGTGGTGCTCAACTTTACCCTGCAATTCTTAGAGCCTGCCGATCGCCAGCGCCTGTTAAATCAGGTGTATCAGGGGATGCGTCCGGGCGCGGCCCTAGTGCTGTCCGAAAAATTCAGTTTCGAAGATAAAGACGTCGGCGAGCTGCTGTTCAACATGCACCACGATTTCAAGCGCGCCAATGGCTATAGCGAGCTGGAAATCAGCCAAAAGCGCAGCATGCTGGAAAACGTCATGCTCACCGACTCGGTGGAAACCCACAAAGCACGTCTGAAGCAGGCCGGTTTCGAGCACTCAGAAGTGTGGTTCCAGTGCTTTAACTTCGGCTCGCTGATTGCTCTGAAAGCGGGAGACGCCGAATGATTGAGTTTGGTGACTTCTATCAGCGCATCGCTAAAGGCCCGCTCAGCCCGTGGCTGAACACCCTGCCATCCCAGCTGACCGCGTGGCAAAAAGAGTCGTTGCACGGCAAATTTAAGATGTGGTTCAACGCGGTGGATCGCCTGCCGCTGTTGCAGCCAGAGAAACTCGACCTGCTGCACAGCGTGACGGCCAACATGCTGGAACCTCTGCCTCAGGGCCAGCGCGAAGGGATTGAAAACCTGCTGCGCAACCTGATGCCATGGCGTAAAGGGCCGTTTTCACTGTATGACGTGGAAATCGACACCGAATGGCGTTCAGACTGGAAGTGGGACCGCGTCTTGCCGCATATCTCCTCGCTGGCCGGTCGCACTATTCTGGATGTCGGCTGTGGCAGTGGGTATCACATGTGGCGCATGATTGGCGCGGGCGCTCATCTGGCGGTGGGCATCGACCCTATGCAGCTGTTCCTCTGCCAGTTCGAAGCCGTGCGTAAACTGCTGGGCGGCGACCAGCGCGCCCACCTTCTGCCGCTGGGTATTGAGCAGTTGCCAGAGCTGAATGCCTTCGACACCGTCTTCTCGATGGGCGTGCTTTATCACCGCCGCTCGCCGCTGGACCATTTATATCAGCTGAAAAACCAGCTGGTGAATGGTGGCGAACTGGTGCTGGAAACGCTGGTAGTGGAAGGCGATAGCCAGCAAGTGCTGGTGCCGGGCGACCGTTATGCCCAGATGAACAATATCTATTTCATTCCTTCTGCTGAGGCGTTGAAAGGCTGGTTAATCAAATGTGGGTTTGTGAACGTGCGTATTGCCGATGTCAGCGTGACTACGCTTGACGAACAGCGCCGCACGCCGTGGATGACCAGCGAGTCCCTGGCTGAATTCCTTGATCCTAAGGATCCGACCAAAACCATCGAAGGCTATCCGGCTCCAACGCGCGCCCTGCTGATCGCCAACAAGCCCTAGTGCGGCGGTGAAACAGGCCGAAAATGGCCAAGAGCAGGCATAAAAAATGGCGGTCTTATCCGCCATTTTTGCATGTTAAAAACCCTGTCGCAGCGCTACATCGATTGCCTTGAGAAATCCTCATCCACTTCATTAATCGGAGTCTGGCTTATCCAGGTATGCTCGGTGTACACCACGATAGTGTCAGCCCGAGTGGGTGTCCCACAGGCGCGACAAATCAGCGCTTTTACCGCCAAATCCATCGGTTTGGTTTTGCTCACTGTAAATCTATCTGACCCACAGTTTTCGCAATAAATTTGCATATCCGGCATATTGTTGTGCATTAGGACTATGCCTATTGCAATCTCCGCGAAGTGAAAAATCCAGTTCTATAAAGATAGCCAATGCCGCGAAAAATAGCGATAGGGCTTAAGAGAAAACGCACTTAAAGATCTTATGGTTAAATTGTGCTTATGATTGAAAGCTGAGCGGGTGGGATTACGAGTGGAGGCATTGAGAAAGCAAACCTTAACTAGCAGGAACTGAGGATGTTATCAGCTGCATGGAATTCGCGGTTATCGTCGAGGCTTTACTGTATGGAAAATGGTCTGCTTGATAGTTTGGAACTTGAGTTAGAAACCGCAAACGTTGGACTTTTTAATGTCCTAATGGCGAGATAAAAAGCCCCGCCAATTCATGGTTAAAGCGATTTTGATTTATTACTTTATGAAGAAGTTCGAATAAGCAGCGCGATCATTCCAAGCAGCAGACAACAAACAAAACCAATTAAAAATGAGTAGTAGAGTGGTTTGAGTTTATTTATCGCAGCATAATTCTCACCTTCGACCGGGAAATTGTAGGCTTGGCTGTTCTTCTCGATAAAAAAGATCTTTTTTCTCTCTTTTAACCGTACAAAAAAATAGGTCATGAGTGGCGACCCCAAGTAACCCATGTTGCAATGCAATGAGTAAGGTGCGGGTAAGCTATAGTTATTTTGAAAGTCAGAAATCAAATTGTTGTATCTGCCTCTATTGATGAGATACAGCAGAACGCTCACCAGCAGGCAAACCGAAGGCACTATAATTAGGATCAAGATGGCAGACTTCACTCTTCAAATTCCCATGTATTCATAAATCGTATCCATTACAGAGTCACTGGCTTTAGCCCCAAGATAACCAGCAGCTATCGAGCCAACAGCCGCACATACAACTGCGCCAGCTCCTGCTGTTGCTATGCCAATTGCAGCGCATACTCCCACGCCCGCGACGGAACCGACTGCACCAGCTCCGACACCAGTCAATGTTGATGCGCCAAATTTACCATACTCTTTGAAAGCTGTTTTTTTGCATTCACTTTCACGCCCCTTAGTACAAGCATTGACGACATCGTTAGTTGTGCCCGCAAAAGCAAAGCCTATACCTATATAGTCCCCTGATTTCAAAAATTTTGCAGCTTTAGCTGCATTCCCTACATAACTTGAATAGCCCGGTATTCCTCCGAGTCCAACGGTTGACCAATCATGCACTATGGAACGGCTGGAAAGATTCAACGCTCTACGCATGTCTTCATAAGGTTTAAATTTGACGGCATAGCGGCTTAAAGATTTCAATAAGGGTTTGTTCACTAGCTCTTTTAATTGATTGAAGAGTTGATTGCGTTCTACAAAAAATTGCTAACTTATTAGTGTTCCCTGAGTACGAAATTGGTTTTGGTAGGTGGTTTCAATCTTTTTGAGAGTATTTTCTATCTCTGAAAAGTATCTTTCGCCAACGTCCCCAATGGTACCGAAAACTTTATCACCCGCGGTAGTAAGTGCAGCAATAAGCCCGTAGTGTTTTTGCATAAAACTAGCGTCGTCAGAACTAACACCAACAAAAGCATTGTTAGTTTGTTGTTTTGCCTGCCGCAGAGCACTGAGCATGTGCATGGTTTGAGAAGAAGCAGGGTCCGCTACGATCACAATCTGCCCTGGATTCAGCCAAGGCGTGTCTGAGTTATTTTGCATGAAAAGACGAGCAGCTTCTGAATTGCTGTCACGAAAAAAGGAGCCTAGCCTGAAAATCAAGAGTACCAGGTTGTTGGATAACACAGTATGCAGGTGCCAGATTGCGCGACATTCCATTCCCTCCATCGAAACAATCATTGAGCTAATGAGTGGGAACTCGTTCCTTCCCATGGCATTTCTAGAACAACGTTAAGATATTGTAAATAAATCTAATGATTTAGGCAAAAAATGGCACTGACAAAGTAGGCCTCTATCCCAAATTTTCGGGCAAGTTACCGGGAGGGAATACCGAGAATGATTCATTTTAATGATATGACCGATCATTAGGCAGGCAATAAAAGAAAAGGAAGGAGCTGTTTTAACAGCACAAAAGTGGCTGGTATAAATAAAAAAAGCCCCGCCAAAATGACGGGGCTTGGTACTTGCGCAGGGCGACGCAATAAGGGCCGTAAGGCCCGGTTAAATCTGTGGTGCAAAGAGTTCGCCCTTCTCTTTGCCCGGCAATCTGTGACTGTTACGCCGTGCGAGACATCTCATCGCCAAATTCTAATGCCGTTTTCATCGCCGCCACGATATCACCATCCACGCAGTAACGACTAAATTCGTCAAAATCGGTATCAGAACTCATGGTCACGCCCGCCTTGCGGTAGCGCATTTGCGACGGAACCTGACGCCCGGCCGAGCTGTGCAGCTCTCTCAAACCGATGTCGACAAACTTCTGCAAGTTGGTCAAACGAACACCTGCACCGGCCATAATAATAGGACCACGACTTAGCTCGTTGAGTTCCCGAAGCATCGGTAATCCGACTTCGGCATTCTGTTGCTGGCCCGACGTGAGAATGCGCGCAACGCCCAATTGAGTAAGTTGCTCAAGTGCCACTTTCGGGTTCAGACACATGTCGAATGCGCGGTGGAAGGTCACAGCCATGTTGCCGCACAGCGCCATCACTTCCCACATTTTTGGCATATCAATGTGGCCTTCTTCATCCAGAATACCCACTACGACGCCGGGGAAGCCGAGATCGCGAATACAGGCGACGTCGCTTTTTAGGATGCTAAATTCACTCTGGCTGTAGCAAAAGTCGCCGCCCCGCGGACGCACAATGGGATGTACGGGGATAGTGACCTGCTCTCTGGCCAGTTTTAACGTGCCGTAACTTGGCGTGACGCCACCGTCGGCCTGGCTGGCACATAACTCAACCCGGTCAGCGCCGGCTTGCTCTGCCGTTAACGCACAGTCCACGCTATAACAACACACTTCTAACTTAGTCATGTGATCTCTCCTGATTACGGCATCATGCTACAACACTTGTCTGTAGCGGGCCATGTCGCGTAGGCTTTAGCATGAGCACTCCCGCCCAATTGCCTGCTTTGGAAGGCTAACTATGACACTCAATTTTGATCAATGGGTAGACCGTAGTCACAGCGATAGCGTTAAGTGGAACAAATATAAAAATCAGGACGTCATTCCACTTTGGGTCGCTGATACTGACTTCGCTTCGCCACCAGAAGTGGTAGCTGAACTGCAACAGCGCGTCGCCGAAGGGGTTTTCGGCTACGGCTTTACGCCGCCAGAATTGATCGAACTTTTCATTGAGCGCGCCAACAAGCGTTACCAATGGAATATTAAACCTGAATGGATTGTTTCACTGCCCGGCCTGGTTTGCGGGCTGAATGTCGCGGTGCGCGCCACGGTTAGCCAACATCAAACCAGCCTGCTGCCGTCACCGATTTACCCGCCCTTTATTCAGGCCGCAGAGTCGGAAGGTCGCCAATATAAAAGCATTCCGGTCAGAGAAGTTGACCAACGCTGGGTGGCTGATTTTCACTCTCCCGAGCTGAAAATGGACGGCGGCGAACGCCTGCTGATGCTCTGCAACCCTTACAATCCCGGCGGCACTGTTTACCGACGCGATGAGTTGATGCAGCAACTGGCCTTTGCCCAAATGCATGACTTGGTGGTGTGCAGCGATGAGATCCACTGCGACCTGCTGCTTGACCCGCAGGCTAAGCATATTCCTTTTGCGTCGCTGAATGACGATGCCGCACAGCGCAGCATCACGCTGATGTCGCCGTCGAAAACTTTTAATTTGGCAGGTCTTGGCGCCTCAATGGCAATTATCCCCAATGCCGGACTGCGTAAAAAGTTTGAGAAAACCGCCGAAGGCATCGTGCCACACGTCAATATTTTAGCCTATGTCGCCGCCACCGCCGCCTATAGGCATGGCGACGACTGGCTGGAGCAGCAGTTGGCTTATCTGCGGGGCAATCAGCAGCTCGCTACCCAAAGGATCAACGCCATGCCGGGGCTGAAAATGTTGCCGATTGAAGGCACCTATCTTGGCTGGATTGATGCCTCCGCCCTGCCGCTGGATAACCCGTATCGCTTCTTTGTGGATGCTGGAGTGGGCTTTACCTCAGGGCTGGCTTTCGGCGCGCCTAAGTTTGTACGCATCAATCTGGGCTGCCAGCGCGCCTTGCTGGAAAAGGCGCTGGTGAGAATGGAACAGGCGCTGGCAACCTTGAACGGCTAGAACTTACTCTTTTTCGCTGGCAACAATATCCCGCAAACTGTGCGGGTGAAACTTAATGGTCACCGTGCCGTCAGTGATGGCTAGCGTCGGGTTAGGTAAACGCTCGTGCTCCCCCTTTGGCGAACTCTGTTTTAATTTAATGCCCGGCGCGGTCAGTGCTTCATCGGCCAGCTCTGCCAAAGCCCGGGCATAAAAACCCTCTTCGCCGCCGCTCAACACAATTTCAATATGCTCCCAACCTTCGTGCGGGTAACGCTTTTCGCCCGGATAAGGCAGTTCAACCAAATCTATGCGCAGCGGCCCGACCTCCAGCGGCTGGTTCAAGGAATATAAGCAGATTGGGCGGCCATTGATCTCCGTCTCATTGAGCAACGACGCGCACTGCTCGAAGCCTTTGCGCCAGCGTTCCGCCGTGGTGTTTTGGTGGCAGCGCAATGAAATATGATCAGCATAATAAGCCGACAAATCGAGCTGTAACTTCTCCGCAAAGGCGCTAAGCGCGGTAACAAAACGCGGCATGTCCGCGACTAAATCCTCTAAGTCGGCGACATCTTTCATGTTCAGCATGGTAGCTATTTCCTTAAAATTAATCTCTGTCGGCGGCTAATTTACACAGGGTTTCATGCCGTTGCCAGATACGTCCCGCATTCTGCGCGTTTGCTGTGCGGCAAACGTGCGCCAATACTGACGCCGCGGGGCTTATATGATATAAACACGCATCATTTTTGGTTCATCTGCGTTAGGTGAACAGCAAACCATCAAACTCCTACCCAAACTCATCTGCGAAGGTGAAGGGTATTGATTCAAAAGGTAACTCGGTGAATATACAGGCTCTCCTTTCAGATAAAGTCAGTCAGGCGTTGACTGCAGCAGGCGCGCCTGCTGATAGCGAAGCGCAAGTCCGTCAGTCAGCCAAAGCGCAATTTGGTGACTATCAGGCGAATGGCGTGATGTCCGTGGCGAAAAAGCTGGGCATGGCCCCACGACAACTGGCAGAGAAAGTGGTTGAGCTGTTAGACCTGAGCGGAATTGCCTCTAAAGTCGAGATTGCCGGTCCGGGCTTTATCAATATTTTCCTCGACCGCGCCTTTGTGGCCGCCAACGCCGACAACGCGTTGCAACATGCCAAACTGGGTATCTCCCCGGTTGAGCCGCAAACCATTGTTATCGACTACTCTGCGCCGAACGTGGCAAAAGAGATGCACGTCGGCCACGTGCGTTCCACCATCATTGGCGACGCCGCGGCGCGTACCAACGAATTCCTCGGCCACAAAGTGATCCGCGCCAACCACGTCGGCGACTGGGGCACCCAGTTCGGCATGCTGATTGCCTATCTGGAAAAAGTGCAGAACGAAAACGCCGGTGAGATGAAGCTTTCCGACCTTGAAGAGTTCTATCGCGCAGCGAAAAAGAACTATGACGAAGACGAAGAGTTCGCGGTACGCGCGCGTAACTACGTGGTCAAGCTGCAAGGCGGCGATGAGTATTGCCGCCAGATGTGGCGCAAGCTGGTTGATGTCACCATGGCACAAAACCAGATCACCTATGACCGTCTGAATGTCACCCTGACCCGCGACGACGTCATGGGCGAAAGCCTGTACAACGACATGCTGCCGGGCATCGTGTCTGACCTGCAAGAGAAAGGTCTGGCAGTGGATAGCGAAGGCGCGGTGGTGGTTTATCTCGACGAATATAAGAACAAAGAAGGTGAGCCTATGGGCGTCATCATCCGTAAAAAGGATGGCGGCTACCTTTACACCACCACGGATATCGCCTGTGCGAAATACCGTTACGAAACCCTTGGCGCAGACCGCGTGCTCTATTACATCGACTCCCGCCAGCACCAGCATCTGATGCAGGCGTGGACCATCGTGCGTAAAGCCGGTTATGTGCCAGAATCCGTGCCATTAGAGCACCACATGTTTGGCATGATGCTGGGCAAAGACGGCAAGCCGTTCAAAACCCGCGCTGGCGGCACCATCAAGCTGTCCGAACTGCTGGACGAAGCCATTGAGCGCGCGCGCAAGCTGATCACCGAAAAGAACCCAGAGCTGGGCGGCGAAGAGCTGGAAAATCTGGTTAACGCCGTGGGCATCGGCGCGATCAAATACGCTGACCTGTCGAAAAGCCGCACCACCGACTACATCTTCGACTGGGACAACATGCTGGCCTTTGAAGGCAACACCGCGCCTTACATGCAGTATGCTTACACCCGCGTGGCGTCCATCTTCAAGCGTGCTGATATCGACGTTAACAGCCTGACTCAGCCGATGGTTATCAGCGAAGAGCGCGAAGCCCTCCTGGCCACTCGCCTACTGCAATTTGAAGAAGTGCTGACTACCGTGGCCCGCGAAGGTACACCGCACACCATGTGTGCTTACCTGTATGACGTGGCTGGCCTGTTCTCTAGCTTCTACGAGCACTGCCCAATTCTCAACGCTGCTGACGAAACCAGCCGTCAAAGCCGCCTGAAACTGGCCCTGCTGACCCAAAGAACGCTGAAAACCGGTCTGGATACCTTGGGTATTGAAACCGTAGAACGCATGTAATTCTCGCGCTTGCTACGTTATAAAAATACGCCATAAGAAAGGCCAGCATCTGATGCTGGCCTTCTTGTTATTGCTTGGTTATTGGCGGGCTGGAAATCAATCCAGACGGCGGGCGAACTCTTTGACGCGGAAGCCCAACAGCCCCAGCACGCCGAAGTAGGCAATCACCCCGACCACGACCACCGCCATCAGGCGCGCCAGCCGATAAGCCATGCCGCCAATGTCCCACGCGGGCATCACGTACATCATGCCGAGCAGCGCGGCGGACATCGCTACAACCGCCAGAATCAGTTTGATCAGGAAGATGCGCCAGCCCGGCTGCGGCTGGAAGATATCCTGTTTGCGCAGTTGCCAGTAGAGCAGCGCGGCGTTAAGGCAGGCCGCCAGACCAATCGACAGCGACAGACCGGCATGCTTCAGCGGACCGATAAAGGCCAGGTTCATCACCTGAGTCATCGCCAGCGTGATAATGGCAATCTTCACCGGCGTCTTAATATCCTGACGAGAATAGAAGCCCGGAGCCAGCACCTTGACCACGATCAACCCCATCAGGCCAACGGAATAGGCAATCAGCGCGCGTTGAGTCATAGAGGCATCAAAGGCGGTAAATTTGCCGTATTGGAACAGGGCTACGGTCAGCGGCTTCGCCAGAATCCCCAGCGCGACCGAGCTTGGCAGCGCCAGCAGGAAGCACAGGCGCAGGCCCCAATCCATCAGGCGGTTGTACTGCATATGGTTGCCGCTGGAGAAGCTGCGCGCCAGCGATGGCAGCAAGATGGTGCCCAGCGCCACGCCCAGCACGCCGGACGGGAACTCCATCAGGCGGTCAGCGTAATACATCCACGACACTGAGCCTGACACCAGGAATGAGGCAAAAATGGTGTTGATGATCAGCGAGATTTGGCTGACGGACACCCCGAGAATGGCCGGTCCCATTTGGCGCATAACGCGCCAGACACCGGCATCCTTCAGGTTTAGGCGCGGCAATACCAGCATGCCGATTTTCTTCAAGTGCGGCAGTTGGTAGCCCAGTTGCAAAAGGCCCCCGGCCACCACCGCCCACGCCAGCGCTAAAATCGGTGGGTGGAAGTAAGGCGCGGCAAACAGCGCGAAGCCAATCATGCTGACATTAAGGAAGGTCGGCGCAAACGCCGGAATGGAAAAACGGTTCCAGGTATTGAGTATCGCCCCCACCAGCGACGCCAGCGAGATAAGCAAAATATAGGGGAAAGTGATACGCAGCAGCGCGCTGGTTAAGGCAAATTTGTCTGGAGAATCAACAAAGCCCGGCGCAGTGACGTAGATAACCCAAGGCGCGGCAATCATCCCCAGCACGGTGACCACGGCCAACACCAGCGTCAGCAGGCCAGAAACGTAAGCAATAAAGGTGCGAGTGGCTTCTTCGCCCTGCTGAGTTTTGTACTCGGCGAGGATCGGCACGAAAGCCTGTGAGAACGCGCCCTCGGCAAAGATACGGCGCAACAAGTTAGGCAGTTTGAAAGCCACAAAGAAGGCATCCGTCACCATTCCTGCACCAAACACCCGCGCGACAATGGCGTCGCGAGCAAAACCTAATACACGGGAAAACATCGTCATTGAACTGACGGCGGCCAAAGATTTCAGTAGATTCATATCAATTTTCTTATTTGCCAGCGGCTAAACAGCCACGCCTGCGGCAGCAGGCGTGGGAGGTAAGAACTGGCAGAGCTCTAACGTGCGCCATAGTCTACGCATCCGAAACGCAATAGCTACTGGCAGTTGTTATATAA